>Ga0315556_1002055_pt1 | contig 11695 bp, 9 predicted proteins | sample SalMarSW160310MG_FD_202112 | JGI IMG/M metagenome (GOLD analysis project Ga0315556, IMG submission 202112) | Salt marsh sediment microbial communities from the Plum Island Ecosystem LTER, Massachusetts, United States - Salt Marsh Sediment SW1603-10 ...
GAAGGTCCGCCTCGCAGAGGTTGGTCTCGCGTAGATTTGCCCTGATGAACAGCGCCTTGCGTGCCACGATGTGGCATAGATTGCTGCCGAGGAAGTCGGTGCCGCGCATGTCCGCCCCGCTGAGGTCTGCGCCCTGAAGATTCGCCTGCCGGATCTCCACGTTCCGCAGGTCTGCCCCTTCGAGCTTGCTGTGGGAAAGATCCGCCCGCGTCAGCATCGCCGCCTTCGAGGGATGTTCCGATCCCAGCCGCGCCCGGGTCAGGTCGGCCTGGCTTAGCATTGCCCTGCTGAGGTGTGCGCCCAGGAGGATCGCATTCCGCAGCTTGGCACCCCGAAGGTCCGCCTCCACCAGGTCGCTCAGCTCGAGGTTGGCATCGGTCAGGTCCGCCCCCCGAAGATCGGCGCCGTCCAGACGCATGTCCCTCAGGTCGGCGCCGACCAGGCTGTCCCCTTCCACCCTCGCCAGCACCTCGCCGGAATCCTTATGTCTGATCTCTATCATGGTCCTGGACCTCAATGGGCTTCTTCAAACAAGAATAAACGGGGACCGGTCCCTTTGCCAACGCGTGCCTCACAGGCCACGAAGGAATGGCGCCGGGGGCGTCGCCGCATTGCCGAGCAGCTCCCCGTCCAACCTCGCCGGGCCGGGTTCGTCGCAAGGACATGCTTCCGGACCCGCGTGTCTTCGGTATCCTGCTCCTTTCCGGTAGAAAGGCGGAAGGCAACGCCTACTCCTTTGCGTCGACAGTTGGGTGAGGGCAACAGTGGGATGCGCTGGCGGCCGCGCGCTAACATCCTCGGGCGCGTGACGTATGACTGATACCCCGACCTACAACCACGAGGGCCTCGAGCGGATGCCGCTCAAGGCCTTCAGCGAGAAGGCGTACCTCGATTACTCCATGTACGTCATTCTCGATCGGGCGCTCCCGCATGTGAGCGACGGGCTCAAGCCCGTCCAGCGCCGTATCCTCTACGCCATGTCCGAGCTCGGGCTGTCCGCCGCGGCCAAGTTCAAGAAGTCCGCGCGAACGGTAGGGGATGTCCTCGGAAAGTTTCACCCCCACGGGGACACGGCCTGCTACGAGGCCATGGTCCTCATGGCGCAGCCGTTCTCCTACCGTTATCCGCTGGTTGAGGGCCAGGGCAACTGGGGCTCGCCGGACGACCCGAAGTCGTTCGCCGCCATGCGGTACACCGAAGCCCGCCTCACCCCCTATGCGGCGCTTCTGCTCTCCGAGGTGGGCCAGGGGACTGTGGATTGGGTGCTCAACTTCGACGGCACGCTCGAAGAGCCTGCCCTTCTGCCCGCGCGCCTGCCGAACGTCTTGCTGAACGGGGCTACGGGCATCGCAGTCGGGATGGCGACGGACATTCCTTCCCACAACCTGACGGAGACGGCGAGCGCCTGTATCCACCTGTTGGAGCATCCCGATGCGACGGTAGGGGACCTGCTGGTGCATTTGCCGGGGCCGGACTTTCCAACCGCAGGCGAGATAGTGACTCCTCCGGAGGAGCTGCGGCGAACCTATGAGACCGGGGGTGGCTCGGTCAAGGTCCGGGCCCGTTACGAGCTGGAGCAGGGGGACATCGTCATTACCGCCTTGCCCTATCAGGTCTCCGGCAACCGGGTCATGGAACAGATTGCCCAGCAGATGCAGGCCAAGAAGCTCCCCATGGTCGAGGACCTGCGGGACGAGTCGGACCACGAGTCGCCCACCCGGCTGGTCATAGTCCCGCGCTCCAACCGGGTAGACGTGGAGCGCCTGATGTCCCACCTCTTCGCCACCACCGACCTGGAGCGCAACCATCGGGTCAACATGAACATGATCGGCCTCAACGGCCGACCGCGGGTCATGAACCTGCAAGAGATCCTGGCGGAGTGGCTCAGCTATCGCTTGCAGACGGTGCGCCGGCGACTGGAGCATCGGCTGAGCAAGGTGCTGGAGCGGCTTCACCTCTTGGAAGGTGTGCTGATCGCCTTTCTCAACATCGACGAGGTGATCCGCATCATCCGCACCGAGGACGAGCCAAAGCCTGTGCTCATGGCCCGCTTTCAGCTGACGGACACCCAGGCCGAGTACGTCCTGAACACTCGGCTGCGCCAACTTGCACGCCTGGAAGAGATGAAGATCCGGGGCGAGCAGGAGGAGCTTGCCAGGGAGCGGGAGTCCCTGGAGCAGACCTTGGGCTCCGAGCGGCGGCTGAGGACCCTGGTGCGCAAGGAGATCGAGGCCGACGCAGAAAGATACGGGGACCCGCGGCGCTGCCCGATCGTGGCACGTACCCCGGCTACTGCTCTGGACGAGGCGGAGCTCAATCCGAGCGAGCCCGTCACGGTGGTTCTCTCCGAGAAGGGATGGGTGAGATCCGCGAAGGGCCACGAGCTTGACCCGGCGGCTCTCAGCTACAAGGCGGGAGACGGTTTTCTTGCCAGCGCGCGCCTGCGCAGTAATCAAGCGGTGGTCTTCCTCGACTCGACGGGTCGCAGCTACTCGCTCGCCGCCCACCTGCTGCCCTCTGCGCGGGGGCAGGGGGAGCCGCTTACGGGTCGCCTAGACCCGCCCCGGGGGGGCAGCTTCCTGGCGGTGCTGGGCGGGGAGCCAGCGGCCAAGTACGTGCTTGCCTCGGATGCCGGCTACGGCTTCATCGTGACCCTGGAGGCCCTTTACGCGAAGCCGAAGGCGGGCAAGGCGGTCCTGACTTTGCCGCAGGGGTCCAGGGTGTTGCCGCCGGTCCGGGTCCTCGACACCGCCACAGACAGATTCGCCGCGGTGACCAACACGGGACACCTCCTGTTGTTCTCTGCATCCGACCTGCCTGAGCTGCCCCGCGGTAAGGGCAACAAGATCATCCACATCCCGAGCGCCCGTGCCGCCGCCCGCGCAGAGTTTCTGGTCGCCGTTGCGGTCGTGCATGCAGGGGCGAGCTTGACAATCCGTTCCGGCAAGCGGCACTTCACCCTTAAGCCGGCGGATCTCGATGCCTACCAAGGGGAGCGGGGAAGGCGCGGCAAGCTGCTGCCCCGAGGGCTCCAGCGCGTCGATGCCCTGGAGGTGGCTGGGGCGCAGGAAGACGATTGAGCGCGCAATCCGCCTCTTTACGATGAAAGTCGCGCGTAGCGCGCTCCCTATCACCCTCGCCCACTGGGAGAGGACCGGGGTGAGGGAAACGGTCATGGCGGCAGTGACTTACATTCTCTGGGCTGGCGCTGACGCCATGGCCGTTACTATGAAAGTCGCGCGAATCCGCACTCAACATCCCCCTCGCCCTCTGGGAGAGGGATGGGGTGAGGGAAACGGTCATGGCGGCAGTGACTTACATTCTCTGGGGTGGCGCTGACGCCATGGCCGTTAGCGGTAGTGACGCTCTGCGTCGAGGCCCGTTGCAGGACCCGCCCTCAGCCGTCGCCCCTCTGACGGCGAGGGGCCGACGGCTGGTTCCTTCAGCGCATGTAGCTCAGTGCCTCATCCCCAGGATTTGGCAACCCGGCAACGCGCCACGCCTCCCGGCAGGCGCCGAACAGCCGCTCGACGGCGTGCTTGTCGAGATGCGTTGTGCGACACACCTGGGGTATCGGTGGGATGGAGCCGTAGGTCAGATGGTGCTCGCGCAGGTAGTAGATGACGGTCCAGTGATCGGGGCCGAGCACTCCGATCCCATCCAGGTCGGCGATCATCTGAGCGGTCTGCTGCGTCCACTGGGACGGATCGGCGAGAAAGCCGTCCGCGTCAATCGTCACCGGAAGTTGTCGCTGGTGCGGCTCTAGCCGCGTCTCGAGGATCTTCTGCATGGCTACGCCTTCTCCTGAAGTCTCTCTGGCCTGTGGCCAGGGCACGGAGGCTTCGCGGGCGATATTCGTCAAATCTCATACCGCGTAATCCGGCACAAGATTGTCCCGCGATCGCCTTGTGCGCGCATAAACCAAGTACCACACTAGGACTATAGTCCCCGTGGGGAGGGGGTCAAGGGCGGCGCTTCCTATTCGGTGGGTCCGCGGGGCTCGGTACCTGACAGAGGGTGTCGCAAGGAGCCCGTCCGTGGGCCTATGCGGCGCGGGGGCGGAAAATTGCGATTTCGTCGCGCGCCCCCGCGCTTTCCGCGCCTTCGAGCCGCCGAGAACGGCGGTGCGTTCCTGTACCGCAGAGGCCCTCTTGCGACAGCCAGCCTCCTAGAGGCGGACCTCGTGGTGGCGGAGGGGGTAACCGTGGTCGCGGTAGTGCCGGTAGCGTTCTCTGCCGGCGGCGCGGATGGCGGGGTCATGGTCGATCGGCTCGGCGAGTCGCTCGAACCGTCCGAAGAAGGATGGGACCTCGGGCGCCAGATTGACGATCACCTGGTCCTCTTCCCCTGGGTTCCCCTCATGGCCGATCAGGATGGGGGTGAGCCTCCGGTCGGCCTCGTCCATGAGGCCGTGGGGCAGGAAGCTTTGCTGACGATATGTCCATAGGAGGCGGTCGAGATGACGCGCCTCCTCTGTCGACGGGACGTGGATGAAGATCCGTTGGCCTTCGCCGTAAATGCGCTCCACCAGCTGGCAGGTGAGGAGAAAGCGGTCGCCCCCCGAGCCCTGCTTGAGCGAGTAGAAGTCGATACGCGTCATGGGGTCAAGGCCCCGGGGGCCAGGCGTCTCCTCAGGCCCCACCGCATCTTGCGGCTATGGGCAGCCCGACCTTCGGTCAAGAAAAGATTCACGCAGGTGGGCACAGGGAGGACGCCGGGCGGACTCAGTCCGCGCCGGTTTCGGCCAGCTCCCTGCTACGCCCGAGCAAGAATTGAGTGAGCAAGGGAACGGGTCGTCCGGTGGCACCCTTCTCCTTTCCGGTGAGCCAAGCGGTGCCCGCGATGTCCAGGTGTGCCCAGGGGTACTTCTTCGTGTAGCGGGAGAGGAAGCAGGCGGCGGTGATTGCCCCGGCGTCACGCCCGCCGATGTTCGCCATGTCCGCAAAGTTGCTGTCGAGCTGCTGCTGGTAGTCCTCCCAGAGCGGCATGCGCCAGGCTCGGTCGCCCGCCCTATTGCCCGCTTCCAACAGCTCATCCGCCAGCTTGTCTTCACGCGCGAACAGTCCGGACGCGTGCTTCCCGAGGGCGACCACGCAAGCCCCCGTGAGGGTCGCCAGGTCGATGACGAGAGCCGGATTGAAGCGTTCGCAGTAGGTGAGTGCGTCGCACAGGATGAGCCGTCCTTCCGCATCCGTATTCAGGATCTCGACGGTCTGGCCGGACATGCTTGTGACTATGTCCCCCGGCCGGTTGGCATTGCCGTCCGGCAGGTTCTCGGAGGATGGAACGACACCTATCAGATTGACCGGCAGCCCCAGCTCTGCCGCCGCGAGCAGGGTGCCGAGCACGCCGGCACCGCCGCACATGTCAAACTTCATCTCGTCCATCGCCTCTGAGGGCTTGAGGGAGATTCCGCCTGCGTCGAAGGTGAGGCCCTTGCCCACCAGGACGATCGGCTTGGCGCCGTCCTCGCCACCCCGGTAATCCAGGATGATCAGCTTGGCGGGCTGGCGGCTTCCCCGCGACACAGAGAGGAGGGCGCCCATCCCGAGCTCCTCCATGTCTCTCTCCTCGAGGACCTGCACTCGAAGATTTTGGTGCTGCTGGCCCAGGGCCAGGGCGTGCTCGGCCAGGTAGGTGGGGGTGCAGATGTTCCCCGGAAGGTTTCCGAGATCCTTGGCAAGGGCGACGCCCCTACCGATCGCGGCGCCGTGACGTACGGCCCCCTCTACGCTGTCGCGGTCCTGCTTCTTGGACACCCAAAGGTCGAGGCGTTTCAAGGGATGCTTGGGGGCCTTCTTGTCCTCCCTGGTCTGGTCGTAGCGGTAGACCTTGTCCAGGGTGGTAGTTACGGTCTCGCGCACCGCGCCATAGAGCCCCAGCTCGTCCGGGACCAGCTCCGGCAGGGTGCACAGGGCTTCAACGGTCTGCGTCTCGTTGAGCAGGCCGACCGCTGCGGCGACCGCCTTGCGATAGGCTCTCCGGTCGAGCTCCTTGCGCTTGCCGCAGCCGACCAGGAGGACCCGCTCGCTGCTTACGCCAGGGACGTCGTAGAGCATCAGCAGGCGGGCGGTCTCGCCGTCGAGGTCACCTCGTCGCAGGACTCTGGCCAGGTGACCCTCGCTTGCCTTGTCGATGGCCTCCCCGGGTCCCGACAGCTTGCGGCCCTCGAACACGCCCAGAACGAGGCAGGGGGTCTTCTGCTTGGCGAGCTCCCCCGTCTTGATCTTGAATTCCATGGGTTCTCCGTGAGCTGAGCCCTGGTCCCGATGAATCTCGCAGCGCCCCGTTTGGGCTTCGCGGCCAGTGTAAGATGTTTGCTTGTCGAGTCTACAGCAATCCTCGGGGCGGCTGAACCGCTGGAAGGCCGCCGGGCCGAACGGGACGGCGAAGGGTTTGAAGACAAGAGGTTAGGCAATTGGCGCTATCCCTCGGCTGTGCGCAAGGGGTCGGGTACGGGCCGTCGAGACACGCCGTAAATACGTTCCATGGTGGCTCCACGGCGCCCTCCGTGGCGCCGAGGGTCCCGCCGACCCGTACCCGACCCCCGTCTTAGTCTTCAGCTGAGCCACGACGCTAATCGCCAAAGGTCAAGGGCTTGAAGATACTCGATCGCTATCTGGCGCGAGCCGTTGTAGGCGGCACGTTCGCCACCTTGGCCGTGCTGCTGCCTCTCCTCGGTTTCTTCCTTCTGGCCGATGAGCTCGACAAGGTTGGGGAAAAGGGCTACGTCTTTGCCGACGCCGTGGCCTTTGTCGCGCTCAGCATCCCCAGCTACGCCTACCAGATCTTCCCCATCGCTACCCTCATCGGTGCGCTGATCGGACTCGGGTCACTCGCGAGTCGTTCCGAGCTGGTTGCGATGCGGGCGGCAGGTGTCTCGATCTCCAGAATCGTGCTCGCCGCCCTCAAGGCCGGGGTGCTTCTCGCGGTGATCGCGTTCCTCGTCGGTGAGGGGGTTGCGCCGGTTGCCCAGCAGAAGGCGCTACAGCTGCGATCCGAGGCGGAATCGGGGCAGGTCACCCTGAGCACGCCTTATGGCTTCTGGGCACGGGACCGCCGTGCCTACATCAATATCCGCAAGATCCTCCCCGGCGCCTACCTAGGGGACGTCTTTATCTACGAATTCGACGGCCAGCATCGACTCAGGGCTGCCACCCATGCGAAAGACGCCCGGTACGTAGAGAAGCACTGGGTGCTGGACGACATCTCCCGGAGCAAGATCTCCCGGGACGGGGTCGAGGTCAGCCGGATCCCCTCCGCCAACTGGGATTCTCTGCTCGATCCCGGCCTCCTCGACGTGGTGTTGGTGGACCCACAGGCCCTGCCCGTTTGGGGGCTGTACCGTTACATTCGCTTTATGGCCGAGAATAACCAGGATCCAGGGCCTTACGCCGTCGCGTTCTGGGGCAAGGTCGTGCAGCCCCTGCTGATCCTGGCCATGACTTTCCTGTCGATCCCGATCCTGTTCGGCTCAGCACGGACCCAAGGGATGGGGGTGCGCGTCTTTCTGGGAATCATGGTGGGCATCGGGTTCTACCTGGTAAGCCGTGCCTTCGCCTCCTTTGCCCTGGTTTACGGGCTGAGTGCGATGGTCGCTGCTATCACCCCGCCGCTGCTGTTTCTGGGAATAGCATTCTGGGTGATGCGCCGCGTCGGGTAAGCGGGAGAGCGGCTCGGGGCCGTGCAGTCGGAGCCGGCTGCTGTTTCCCCCGGCTTGCGGGGTCCATCAACTCCCCCGCTTGAGCATGACCGGCCGCGTATCGGACAGGCGATCGTGCCACGCAAGTCCCTGGCGGTCGAGGAGGATCCACAGGAGTCCAGCGCCCGCCGGGGCGAGAGCGACCGCAGCGCAAAGCAGCCTCGCCACGGCGTCGCGCAGGCGCAGATCCGTACCGTCTTCCCGCAGCAGCCGAAACCGCCAGGCCCGCATGCCCAGGGTCTGACCGCCCCGCACCCAGGGAAAGACGAAGTAGCCGCAGATCACCAACAGCAGGTACAGGCGAAACCACCAGCTCCCATGGGGAAACGGCGGTCCCGCGATCTGCAGGTAGGGGACCACAACGATTGCTGCGGCGACGACGAGGACACCGCTGAGCAGGAACAGGTCGTAGATGATGGCGGCCAGCCGGCGGACAAGGCCGGGCGACTTTGCTTGCACGACATCGAGCCCCGTGGAGGACAGTCTTCGGAGGACGTTTGGCATGCGCCTATTTTGCTTCCCCCCGTGCCTCGCGTCTCGGGCAATCGTCACCCTTCGCGGGGCCCTCGGGCGTGGTCCGCATCCGCTAGACTTGGCTCCAATGCAGCGAGTCGCACCCGCAACCACGTCAGCATCATGAAACACCTATCGGTAAAGCCCTCCTTCCTGTGGCTGCTGCGCGCGTTGCCAATGCCCGTCATTGCGCTCCTGGTCGGGCTCCTGGCAGGTCTTCTGGTGTGGGGCGTGCTCGATCAGGTCCAGAGCCGTCAGGTCAGCAAGATCTTTGGGACCGAGCTTCGCACGCAGCTCGAGCAAAGCTCTCGTGAGAGCTTGATTCGCTTTGATCGGTACATGTACAGGTACGTTACGACCACGCGTCTGCTTGCCAGCCATCGTCGTCTTGCGCAGTACCTCGAACCGCTGCTGTGGTCCCCCAAGCAACAGGTCGAGCCGGTCGTCTATCGCAATTTTCGGCCCGCATGGCTGCCAGATCTCTTCGGCCGCAGCGGGCTGATCCCTCCGAGCCACGTGGTGTTGACGGACCGGCAGGGACGCGTGCGCGAGGTTTACCAGGCCGGCAAGATGTCGCTGCCGAAGGAGCTGCTCGGCGGCATCGGAGACCAGCTGCAGGACCCCGGCGACGTGCGCACCGTGCTGACCCGGCTTGCCGATCGGCCCTACCTGATGGTGAGCGATGTCATTGAGGACTTGAGCGGCTTCGACATGGGTACCCTCGTTGTCCTTGTGCCCGTCGGCAACGCCTTCCTGGCGGCCTCTCAGCGGGGCATGTATCCCGATCGGGCAGCCGCTGCCCTGGTGGACGCGGATGAGCAGCGAATCGTTGCCAGTGTCGACCCGGACGTCTTGCCCCCTGGCACCTCGCTTGGACGATGGAAGGACAGCTACCTCATCACCTCTCAATCGTTGCCTCAGTACGAGGGCTCGGATTGGAGCGTGGTCTTCACCACTTTCGTCGCACTGTCCAGCGTCGACAAGATGTCACGGCACGTCCGCAGCTTCGAATGGCGCCAGCGCGCGATCGCCGCATTCGTGTTCATCGCCGTCTACACGCTGGTCATCTACCTGGTCTCGGTGCGCCTCAACAAGGTCCTCAGGCGGATGTCGCGTTTTGCACACCGGGCGCTTGGCATACAGCAGCCGGGATTCAAGCGCGGCGGCAACCAGCTCCTCCGTCTCGAGGAGTGGATTCAGCAGTTCACCCGGCTGGTGCTCACCGCCAGGGAGGAGCTGAGCCGCAGGTATGAGAGCGAGGTTCGCGAGAGTGAGGCCCTGAAGGCCGCGATCATGGAGGCATCCCTGGATTCGATCGTGACGCTGGACAAGGCGGGCCATATCATCGAGCTGAACCCGACCGCCGCGCACACCTTGCGCCTGGACCGCACGTCCGCGATCGGCCGCGGCTTCGCGGATCATTTCCTAAGCATCACGTCCCGGGAGGTGTTCCTGCGGTTGCTCGAAGACTCCCGCCGCGCCCGCCGCCACTCCCAGCAGCGCTATGCGCGGGGCGAGCTTACGGCCTGTCGGACAGACGGCTTCGAGATCCCGGTCGAGCTCTCCATCGTGCCGATCTGGCTGGATTCCGAGCTCTTCTACACCCTTTACATGCACGACATCACCGGCCGGCGAGAGGCTGAGCGGGAGATCCAGAGCCTCGCCCGCTTCGCGAGCGAGAGTCCCAACCCGATCCTCCGGGTCACCCCGGACGGCCTTGTCGTCTATGCCAACGGGGCCAGCGAGCCCCTCGTCAAGGCATGGGGTACCGGCAAGGGGCGAGCCCTTCCCGAGGAGTGGTCAAGGCAGGTGCGCGAGGCCCTGGAAGCGGGGGGCGCGCATGAGCGCGAGGCAGAGCTTGGTGGCCAGGTGTACTCCCTTCTGATCGCCCCGATCATGGATCTGGGCTACATCAATATCTTTGCCCGTGACATCACCGCCGTGCGCCGGGCCGAGCAGGAGTCCCGTCAGCACCAGGCGGAGCTGGTGCACGTCTGTCGGCTGAGCACCATGGGTGAGGTGGCTACGGGTATGGCCCATGAGCTGAACCAGCCCCTGTCCGCCATTGTCAACTTTGCCAACGGATGCAGCCGGCGGCTGCAGGGGGGCTTGGGCGGGCAGACCGAGCTGATCGAGGCCATGGGACAGATTACCAGCCAGGCTCAGCGGGCGAGCGAGATTATTCGCCGCTTGCGGGCTCTCGTGGGGAAGCAGCCCCCGGTCCGGTCTCAAGTGGATCTCAACTATCTGGCCCGTGAAGTCTGCTCCTTCATGGAGTCCGAGACGGCAAAGATGGATTTCGCCGTTGTGTTGGACCTGGCGATGGGAGAGATCCTCGTCGACGTCGATCTGGTTCAGGTTGAGCAGGTCCTGCTCAACCTTGTGCGCAATGCCCTCGATGCGCTTCAGGAGGTGGCGCCGGAAGATCGGTGTCTGACCATCCGCACTCGGCCGACGGGGATCGCGGCCGAGGTCCTGGTGGAGGACAACGGCCCGGGGATCCCGGCGGACCGCGTGCAGCGCTTGTTCGAGCCCTTCTTCACCACGAAGGAGGCGGGCATGGGCATGGGTCTGGCCATCAGTCAAACCATCGTTGCAAACCATGGCGGGACTATTTGGGTAGAGTCTTCGCCCGGCAGCGGCACGACCTTTCACGTCCGCCTGCCTGTTGCCCAGGCTGCCGGCGGAACGCTTCGAGCAGTGGGGGTGGGTTAGATGACCGCAGAGCCGACTGTGTTCGTTGTGGACGACGATCAGGCCATGCGTACGTCGCTGAAATGGTTGATCGAGTCCATTGGCATGCGGGTTAGGACCTTCGAGTCAGCAGATGACTTCTTGAGCACCTATTACCCCGGGCAGGCGGGGTGCCTCTTGCTCGACGTGCGCATGCCAGGGATGAGCGGCCTGGAGCTACAGGCGCATCTGGCGCGCCAGGAGATTCGGCTCCCGGTCGTCATCATCACCGGGCATGGCGACGTGGCCATGGCAGTACGGGCGATGAAGTCCGGGGCGGTGGACTTCATCGAGAAGCCGTTCAATGACGAGGAGCTGCTGAGGTGTATCCGCAACGCCCTCGACTTCGACCGGAAGCAACGCTCCCTTCAGGCGGAAAGGGCCGAGATCGCCGCCCGCTTGGCGGAGCTGACGCCTCGGGAGCACGAGGTGATGGGCATGGTGACCGAGGGCCTCTCCAACAAGGAGATCGCCTCTGCCCTCGGTGTCAGCGGCAAGACTGTGGAGGCACACCGCGCACGGGTCATGGACAAGATGCGGGCGGGATCCCTCGCCAAGCTCGTGCACATGGCGCTCATCGCGGTCAGCGGCGGGCAGCCATGAGGCGGGGAGCCGCCGGGCTCCGGGGCATGCCCCCGCACAATCTATCCGCCCCCATCCATCCGTCTGGCGGGTGATGCACGGGCCGCCTAGTCTATACCCCCTATTGCGAAACCCTCCTGAAGCAAGGAATGTTCACTTCCAAGT
>Ga0315556_1002056_pt1 | contig 11678 bp, 6 predicted proteins | sample SalMarSW160310MG_FD_202112 | JGI IMG/M metagenome (GOLD analysis project Ga0315556, IMG submission 202112) | Salt marsh sediment microbial communities from the Plum Island Ecosystem LTER, Massachusetts, United States - Salt Marsh Sediment SW1603-10 ...
CGCACCTGATTCAAGGCGTTGCGGATGTTGCTGGTCGGCGGACCCTGGCCATCGCACTTTTCCGAAATCAGGGTCGCGAAATCGGACAGGCTGCTTAGGCACTCGTCGACATCATCTGCCAGGGTACGGAAAAACGCCGCCGGGGTCTCGATCACCGACTGACGCAGCTTATCCATACTGGCCGAGCCCGCCTCGATACGCGCCTCACGCTTTTCCGGATCCGTGATTTTGTCCAGTTCATAGGCCTGCTGATATTGCCAGGTGGCGAACGGCCCGTAAGTATATCCTTCCGTAATAGGAATCTGGTTGAGCGGCGCAATCAGCGTGCCGTCGGCATCTTCGCCATTGAGCCCGATGAGCGGCGCAATCCGCGTTTCCAGCCCATCTTCATCCGGACGCGGAAACAAGTCATCCCAATAGCGCTCAACCAGGCCATGCGCCAGCCGCACCCCATCCCGTAAACCCGGAAAGCCATGCTCTCTAAGCAGCGCCTCCATATACCAGGCGGCGATTTCCAAATCCTTGGCCTGTTCGGTGAGGATTTTAGGCGCCAGTTTCAGTACCTGCTGCCACGCCGCCGCCGCATCGGCATCTTGTTCGCCTTCTTCGGCAACCTGGGCACGGCGCTCCGCAGCACGCGCCTCCGACCGCGCATCTTTGATCTGATAATAGAGGGAGTTCGGCGACGGATCTTCCCGAATATCGGCCCCACACGGAGCATCGCCAGGAATCTCGACCAACAAAGCTTCTATATCAATGAGTTGGGGTGTTGCCATGCTCATGCCTTTATTGCACGATGATTTCGCGGAAAATCTCGGGGCTCATGATTTTTGACTGCAAAAACAGCGCACTTCCTCTGTGATTGCTTATCAATTAGCACCCCAACTTGGGAGAGTAGTTGAATTAATAAGATTCGTCTACTCCTCGCGCTGATCGGGCGTCAGGCGCACACCGCCGTCGATCAGGTTGAACAAATTGAAATCTTTAATAAATAGCGCCGGGTCGATTCTGCCGCGGTCTTGCACCACGGCGTTCTGCCCGCGGTAGACATTGAGCGTCGTCTTGCCCACATCGGTGAAATCACCCCGGGTTGCGCCGAAAAAGCCACTGACGAAATTGCGCGATCCTGCGCCGAAATCCGTGGCGCCACTGATTTCCAGCCCCAGAGGAAGATTGTAGGTGCCAGCATGATCCGTCGCGTGCAACGCCAAGTTATCGGCGATAATATGCACATCCTTCCGGTCGGCATTCACCGCGCCCGCGGTAATAGTCACCGCGCCGCCGCCGGCGTTGATCTGCCCGGGCGCAGTGAAATTGACCTCGTCTGCGGTGAGATCCAGATGGCCGGTGTGGACCGGCGCATTAATATTGATCGTATCAGCCCCGCCTCCACCGTTGATCGACCCCGTAAAGTCAGCGCCGATATCGTAATGGTCAGCGCCTGTCCCGCCTTGCAAGCTGTGGAAACCCTCGAAATATATGCTGTCATTAGCTGTTACGGTATCCGGACCCAACACCCTCCAATCGGTAGCGGCATTCGGTCCCAGCAGGGTGTTGCCTCCCGTCCCACCCACCACTGTTTCAATATTCGCGATTCCGCCTATCCCGGTCGCAGAATTCAGCCCCAGATCCACCACCACGTCGCCGCTGAAATTGCGATAATCCAGGACGTCGGCACCTTCCCCGCCCCCCACGACCCCGCTGACAGCGCCGCCAGACTCCATCACGAACCGATCACTGCCGGCACCACCGACCAGCGTCTGAATATGGTTGAATCCCCCGCTTAGACCGGTCACTGTCCCGCTGTCCATGCCCGCGATCGTCCAGGCGTTGGCCACATTGTCCGCTGTCAGGGTATTAGTGCCGGCACCACCATTAATCATACCGCTCAAGGTGCCGCCGCTTAAGCTGAAGACATCGTTGGCATTGCCGCCGGTCAGATTTCTAAAGTTGCTGAAGCTGAGACTGCTACCGCCTGCGGTCAATATCCCGGCATCCGCACCCGTCACCGCCCAGCTATTCGCCAGGTCCGCGCCCTGCAGGCTGTTCACCGTGCCCGCCGGAGCTGCGAGTGCCTCGACGTTCGCAAATCCACCCACGATGCTTGACTCCGTGCCGTTGAAGCCATTGACACCCGCGCCGGTCAATACCATGTTGCGCGCCGTCGGATACGCCGACAGATCCAGCATATCGCTACCCGCGGCCCCGTCGAGGACGCCGCTCAACGAGCCCGATGCTGCGAACACGAAGCTGTCCCCACCCGCCGTTCCCGTTAAATTCCTGAAATTGCTGAACGTCAGACCGTCTACCGTACCGCTGTCCGGCCCGCTAATATTCCATACATTGCCGTTGCTCAACGTCCCGCCACCCACGCCGACCAGCACAGTAAAACCACTGTAGCTCACCCCGCCATCACTTCCCGTCGCCGCGTCATAGTTGGTGATGCCCGACAAGGTGCCAAGACCCGCCACCGTGGTATACCCCGCACCATAGCGGTTGCCGTTGCCCGAAACTCGGGTGCCGGCATTGAAGCCCGCGCCTGCATTGGTGATGCCGGTCGCGCCGTTGATGGTGGCGAAGCTGTTGTAGGTCACGCCGCCCACCGTCGCCGTGTCCAGGCCGTCGTTATAGCTGCCGCCCAGATTGTCCAACTGGCCGCTGCCGTTGACCGTGGTGAAGCCGCTGAAGTTCACCGTGCCGTTGCTGCCCGTCGCCACATCATAGTTGCTGATGCCCGACAGGCTGCCGCTACCGCCAACAGCGCTAAAGCCACTATAGGTAACGGTTCCCGATTGCTGCGTCACGGCATTGTAATTGCTGACCCCGGACAGGGTGCCGGCGCCCGCCACCATGGTATAGCCCGCACCATAGCTGTTGCCGTTGCCCGAAACTCGGGTGCCGGCATTGAAGCCCGCGCCGGCATTGGTGATGCCGGTCGCGCCGTTGATGGTGGCGAAGCTGTTGTAGGTCACGCCGCCCACCGTCGCCGTGTCCAGGCCATCGTTATAGCTGCCGCCCAGATTGTCCAACTGGCCGCTGCCGTTGACCGTGGTGAAGCCGCTGAAGCTCACCGTGCCGTTGCTGCCCGTCGCCGCGTCATAGTTGCTGACCCCGGACAGGGTGCCGGCCCCCGCCACCGTGGTATACCCCGCTCCATAGCTGTTGCCGTTGCCCGAAACCCCGGTGCCGGCATTGAAGCCCGCGCCTGCATTGGTGATACCGGTCGCGCCGTTGATGGTGGCGAAGCTGTTGTAGGTCACGCCGCCCACCGTCGCCGTGTCCAGACCGTCGTTATAGCTGCCGCCCAGATTGTCCAACTGGCCGCTGCCGTTGACCGTGGTGAAACCGGAGTAGGTGACGCCATGGGACTGATGCGTCGACACGTTAAAATCGGTTACACCCGTCAGCAGGTTGCTCCCTGCGGCCGAACCTGTTCCAGTAACGATGCCCCCCGCGGAATTGAGGGTTAACGAGCCAACATTGGTGATCGTGCCGTCGAGGGTGACCGTGCCGCTGCCCACGCTGGTCAGCGCCAGATTATTCCCCGAACCATTAATCGCGGCCGCGCCATCCACCACCAGATTGCCGGTCCCTGCGCCCGAGGAGCTGGTCGTCACTGTCACGCTGGACAAGCCGAGCTGGGTATTGAGATCGCCGTCCGTCAGCGTCGACGCCGTGGCCGTTCCGCTTTCGCTGATCGTTGCCCCCAACGTTAAGGTCCCGGTCGAAGCCCCCACCCCACCGCTGGATATCGTAATGTCCGTCGGATCCAACAGCAGATAGCCATTCACGCCGGACGGCGCACGCAGGTCTACCGTTCCGGCATAGGTCAGCGCTCCCTTACCGGACACTTCCGCCGTGCCGCCGTTTCCGGACAGGGCGCCCCCCCGGGCGCTCGCCGCGCCGAAATAGTTGGTATCGTGATCCGACCACACCACTATTTTTCCGCCGTCGCCTTGCGCCACGGCATCCGCCTTCAGGCTGACTTGATGCCCCACATAGGTCAGCTGGGCGTTCGTGATATCCGGGTTCTTGCCCTGGTAGTCCCCACCGACACGGATTACCCCGCCGCCGCTGCCACCCGACGCGTCGAGTAGAGCGCCGTCGCTCAGGGCAACCTGATCACCCAGGACATCGATAGTCCCGCCTTTACCATCCGCCGACGAGGCATCCAGCGTGCCGCTGTTGGCAACAGCCCCCCCCGCACCGACCAAGCGCACCACACCGCCGCGCTTGTCCACACCCACGGCCTGGATCACTCCGCTGTTATTCACCGCCCGGGTAAAAACGTCTCTTGCCGCACTCGCCGTTAACAGCACCTGGCCACCCGGCGCCACAATACTCCCGGAATTCGCCACGGCAGCAGTCACACCCAGCCCATTGCTGAGGATGGGCTCGGGGACCTCGAAACGCAGCAGACCGTCTCCGTCGAAGTCCAGCAGCGCCTTATGGCCGGCACCGAGATTGATTTGCCCATAATTGGCTACGATGAGGCCGTCATTGGCCACACTGCCACCGAATAAAGTTACGGACCCCCCGAGCGCCGCAGATAACAGACCATGATTAACCACCCTGCCGCCTTCTTGGCCGGGGGCCGCTGAAAAGCGATAGTCGCCGCGCATGAAATCCTCGCTGGCAATCCCCAGCGAGCCTGCGACCAGACTGCCGACGTTTAGCGCGGCAGTTTTGCCAAAGATCAGACCGTTAGGATTGATGAGAAACACGCGGCCGTTGGCGCTGAGCGCACCGTCGATCTGGCTGGGTCTTGCATCGCCGATGCGATTCAGCACCGCGGCGGCGGCATCCGGTTGTTTGAATTGAACTCGTTCGGCCGAGCCGACATTGAAACTGTTCCAGTCGATCACGAGACTCGGTGATGCCTGGGTAACGACGGTGGTAGTCGCATCGGGCTGCTGAATACCACCCTGCCCCGCAACGATATTGCCGCCTTGCGGCGCGGCCTCGACCAGCATTCCGTGACCGGCGCTGATGATGCACAGTAGCGCGGCACTCAGAAGTCGCAAGTTTGTTGCACCCATAATAGTCACTCGTTAAGATCCGCCATCTTAAACCGATCCAACCGCCGACCGGGAGCGCAATTGTGAAGCGGCAAGCGCCCCCGCCTCAAAAGCGGTAACCGACCTCGCCATACACTTGCGTGTTGTCTACGGCGTCCACCGCCGCGCCGGCTATGGGCCGCGCCGCATCCAAGCGGGCGCTGAAACGGCGTACGGTAAAGCGTACACCTAAACCGACGCCGCGCAGATAGGCATTGCCTCTCTCGTTTTTCAACGGCTTGTTGAGCCAGCCGCGCGCCCCGTCGGCAAACACCGCCAACTGCAGGATGTCACCCCAGCTACGGTTGAAAAAGGCGGGATGATCCGCGAATCCCGGCGCCGCCACATCCCACTCCAAAGATCCGGCTATCCCCTTGTCCACCAACAGCTGGGAGACCGGGTAGGCGCGCACACTGTCCGGCCCCCCCAGGGGCAATTGCTCCACGGAGGTCAAGAGATCGGCGGAATACTGCGCATTGATTCTGAGCAACAGAGTCTGGTGCGCAGTAATGGTCTGCAACCGCTGAAACCGCGCAACCACTTTGGAAAACTCGCCACCCGCCTGCTCTCCGCTCGCGCCGTGCCGACTGGAGTCCGGGGCGTCGTGGGCCTGCATGGCGCCGAGAAAACCGCCTATTCCCCTATGTAGTTGCACCTTCATACTGTTCACCCCCGCATAACGGGTATCAACGGAATCGAATCCGTATTCCACTGAAACCACAGTCAGATTGTCGGTGGTATCGATGGGCGGTTTCACCTTGGCGACTTTGCGACTCAAGGTGATGAGGGCATGATTGTTGAATTGCCGTCCGCGGATAAAGGAACGGCGGTAATAGATATCCGCGATGTCGCTGGTTCCCTGAATCCCCAAGGCTGCCAGGTCAGCCCCCAGATCGAAGGCGTAATGCGCGACACCCAACCCTACGCTGTTTTTTGGTCCGAACAACGGCCGCTCATAATTCAAGGACCCATAGTGGCCGTTGCTCGGACTGAAGGTATTTATTAGATTGGCTGACAGCACATCGGCGGCCCCGGTGGGATTGTTCCATGCCGCATCCAGCCCGAGGCGGTAATCACCCGTATACTTGGATCCGTAATTGTCCATATGCAGCGCAGCTGCCCAGGCACGCTCTTGTTGCACGTTCAACTGCAAAACCGAACTGCCGGTCTCGGCGCCGGGCTTTAATACCCCGAACACGGTCAAACCTGGATAATCGGTGAGACGCAGCAAACCCCCTTCTATGGAGTCCTTCACCACCGGCTTGCCCAGCATATCCTCGAAAGGGCGTCGCAACAGTCGACCCGCATAGCGCTTGTTATTTTCAACGGAGACCTGCTCCAAGGTACCTTCAATCACCTGGATAACGACCACCTGGTCGACCACTGTCTGGGCGGGGATATAGGCGCGGGCGAGGATAAATCCGCGCTGGCGGTAATAACGGGTTACTTCGTTGGCGATCTCTTGTAACTGACCGATAGTGAGGCTCCTGCTCAGCTTGTCGCTGCGCAATTTATCGATCACCGCTTTAATCCGCGCGATATCATCTTCACTGAGTTGATCGCTGGGACGGTCCACCAGATTGCGCAGCAACTCCGCCCCCTGGCTGAGTTCTTTGTCGGTAAAGCCGTCGACAATAGTCTTATCAATCTTCTGCCGCGACTGGCGCAATTGTTCGACGATGCCTCGCACCTCGTCGGCATAAATCCCAAATTCCGGGAGATCGATGACGCCGCGCAATGAAAATTGCCGTACCAGCAACCTGTCCCCTTCCTTAAGACCCAAGGGACGGTCCATAACGGGAGGGATCAAAAAGATGTTAGGACGCTCGCCGGGCACAGGCGATGCCTCGCCCGCACGCGGGGACGCGCCACCCGGCGTAGCGGCACCCGGCAATGAAATCGGATCAGCCGCATACCCCGCGTGCTGTAGGACGCATAACAGCAACAGGACAAAAAGGCGCAGGTACCCTGATGAACAGGGTGAATTATTGATCATGATTGCTATTTTTCTTAGTGTAAATTGGCTGCAGGGAGGCGCACCCTAAATGATAGGCATTTGCAGCAGCCAAACCGCCATCCAAGCCTTTCGCAAGCTATCGCCGCCGCGCATCTCCATTGCCCTGGCGCAGCCGCTCGATTATGCTCGCTTTATCGCGAGTTTAAACCTCCGCTTACTTTAGCAGATTATACTCAGCTTGGGCCCAGCGCCGGCAGCCCCTCCCCCCGAACTACTCAAGCGCCTCTAGATACAGGCGGCGGGTTTTGCATAACAGCGAAGTGAGGGTATGATTTTCAGTAACACGCGAGTCACCTCGGCCGGATGAGGTAGCCGCACTTTACCGCCATTGACTTTACAGACGCATAGCGCTTGATGACCATCACACTGACAATCACCAATAAAGCCGCCACCCCGCCAGGGCAAGAATTGAGCAAGACGCTGCAAGGCGGCGGGATTATCGGGCGGGCGCCTTCCGCCGATTGGGTGCTGATCGACGACAGTCGGGTGATATCGAGCCATCATGCCACCATAGAACAACAAAATGACGGCTATTATATTACCGACACCAGCATGAACGGCGTCTTCCTCAACGGGGCCCAATCCCCCTTGGGCAAAGGCAACCGTGCCAAGTTGCACAATGGCGATCGCCTGGGCATTGGCGATTACGAAATCGACGTCAATCTGAGCGCCGCCGTACAAGACGGTTTTACCCCGCAAGTCCCTGAAGACCTGTTTGGCCCCGCCAATCCGCCGCCGGCTGCGGATCGCGTGGAGGGCCCCTCTATCATTCCCGAAGATTTTGGCGTCACCGGCAGTCGCCCCGCTGCCACCCCCCCGGATGTAAGCGGTGCCGGGCAGGTTCTCGATCCGCTCAAACTATTCGACTCGTCCCCAAACCCCGCCCCGGCCAAACCCTTCCCACCCGCGGCGACCCCGTCGGGTCGTTCTCCCGCGACCGAGCCGCACGTTACGGCAAATCAGACGGTGGACCCGCTGGCGCTATTCGACGCACCCAATGCCGGCGCACCGGGATCAAGCCCATCATCGGAATTCGACACCTTCCGCCAGCCACAGGATGCGGGACCCACGCCATCGGATCATACTTCGCCTCTGCAGCAACAGTTTGCTCCGCCCAGCGCCATTCCCGATGATTGGCTGTCACCGGCCGGAAGTACGCCACCAGCCCCGAGCCCGCCGCCGCAACAGCCTTCGGTTGATGTACAAGCGACGCCTGTGCCACCTCCCTCGCCTGGGGCACAACAACTCATCGCGGCACTCCTGGAAGGCCTGCAACTGCAACACCTCAAGATCGACACCGAGCAACTGCCTGCCTTACTCCGGACGGTGGGACAAATGACGCGACTGAGCACTCAGGAGATGATCAAGACCTTGCGGGCTCGCAGTGACATTAAAAGTGATTTCCGCGTTGCCATGACCACCATCCGCGCTACCGAAAACAACCCGCTTAAATTTTCCGCCACCGTCGATGAGGCCTTGGATAAGATGCTGATTCACCCGTCCGCCAGTTACCTCGCCGCCATCCCCGCCTTGCGCGAGGCGTTTGCAGACTTGCAGGCCCACCAGCTGGCGGTTATGGCCGGCATGCAGGCCGCGCTTAAGGCCGCCCTGGGCCGCTTCGAACCCGATGCCTTGGAACGAGACTGCGAACAACGCACCCGACGCAGCAATTTCCTACCCGGCATGAAAAAAGCCAGGCAGTGGGACAACTTCGTCCATTATTACGCGGAAATTGCCACCAGCGTGGAAGAGGACTTCGGCTCTCTGTTCGGTGAAGAATTCGCTCGCGTCTACGATGAACAAATCGCCCGTCTGAAACGACTGCAGGACGACAGTCTTTCCTGATTCATTCCGGAACCGAGCAGCTTACCCTGCACAGCCGCGCGCCCATACTCACATGCATGCCCGCCGCCGCTCACGCTTGATTTCGCTGTATTAATACAACCCGACCCTACTCAAAACGCTGTATCATCGCAGCAACCATAAATAACAAAGGGATAGGTATGAGCCCTAGGCGCGATCTGAGCATAAGGAGCATCACCTCAAGCGGGGGAGGTCTTCTATTGTTTTGCTTGTTCGCCCTCATCACGGGGTGCAGCGGCGACCAACATGATAAACAGCAGGCGCCCACCATTACCGAGACAGCGCCCGCGGCCCCGACGCGGCTCAGTGCGATCGCCGGCGACACAGAAGTCTTCATTACCTGGGACAGCGTCTCGCGTGCCCAACGCTACAACCTGTATGTCACAAGCTCCTCACCCACCCCTCCGCAAACCATCCTGACGGCGCCGGGTAGCGAGAAGATCGTCAATGTCACCAGCCCTTACTCTCTGGGCAAACTCGACAACGGGCATACCTACTATTTTGGTGTGACCGCGGAGAACGACGGCGGGGAAAGTCCGGCCAGTCCGGTCATCTCGGCCGTCCCCATGGCGCCGCAACAAGCCCCGGCCGCCCCCCAGCACCTGCGGGCGAACTATGATCGCGGCGTTGTCACCCTGAGTTGGGATCCTGTCGAGGATGCTCAGCACTATGGCCTCTATTTCGCGCGCCAGCCGGGGATAACGCCGCAGTCCGTGACGGCCTTGCTAGGCGGCTCATCACTAAGCAATGTCAGCAGCCCGTATACTTTCCATGACTTGAAAGGCAAGTCCGCTTATTTCTTCGTGGTCACGGCTCAAAACGATGCCGGAGAGAGCCCGCCCAGCATCGAGCTCAAGGTGATGCTACCAGCCCCACGCCTGAACTTGGCCGCCCCCGGCAGGCTCAGAGCCGTAGCCGGCGACGGCAGCGTTGCACTGACATGGTCGAGGGTAGCCGATGCAAAAGACTACCTGGTGTTTATTTCAAGCCAGCCCGGGGACGAGGCATCGACGCCTATAAGAACCGCAAGCAACCACTACTTGGTTCGCAAGCTAAAAAACGGTACTCCATATTACTTCTCCGTCATCGCGCAAAACGACGCTGTAGCAGGCACGCGCAGTATCGAAGTATCCGCCACGCCACGCAGCCCGGCGAAACGTCCGCCCCCCCCTGAAAATCTCGAAGCCACCGGCGGCGATGGTTACATCACGATTTCCTGGATACCCTCCGGCAAGGCCCTAAGCTATAGGCTGTATGTGGCCACAGCACCCGGCATCACCCCTCAAACCGTGGCCAGCCTCCCCAGCGGCATGACTGTTAGCGACGTAAGCAGCCCCTATACGCTAAATAATCTCGAAAACGACAAGGCTTACTATTTGGCGGTAAGCGCGGTAAACGCCGCCGGGGAAGGCGCCGTCAGCGCCGAAGTCTCGGCGACACCGCAAGCGCCTCAAGCCGCCACACCCGCCCCGACTAGCGCCAGCGAAGTGCAACCAGCACTCTTCATCAAGCTTGATGAGGGGGGCCGCCCTTTGATCGATCAAGGGATCGCATTCGATCAACAGCGCTGGGCCTGCGTAAAGAGCACCGAAACTGGATTGATCTGGGAAGTGAAGAGCCCCGAGTCCGGGCTACATTACCGCGGCAACACCTATAGCTGGCAGCAATCCGGCCCAAACGCCAGCACGGCCACCTGCACGGGCAGCGCCTGCAACACCTCAGCCTACGTCCAGGCAGTGAATGCGCAGGGCTATTGCGGCTTTGACGATTGGCGGCTCCCGACCCGAGACGAACTGCATACCCTGGTAGACCGCAATACCGTCTACCCCGCTCCGACCATCAATGTCGACTATTTTCCCAATACGGTAAATTCCTATTATTGGACGGCTAGCGCAAATGCCTACGACCAACGCCTGGCATGGTTCATCTATTTCGGCAGTGGTTACGAATATTACGATCTGAAGACCGCACCATTCGCGGTCCGTTTGGTGCGCGGTCATCACTAAGCACCACAGCGGACTCACGATGGGACGCAGGTTTTTTTCAAACAATATCGATTTCCACCGGCCGCATCACTTGGACGGCCTGATCGAACTCCCGCCACATATCGGCGAAGCGGCGACCATTGAGCGGGTTATGCGCTTCACCGGCAATCTCCGCCAAAGGCCCTAGCACGAAGGCATAACGGCTAATCTCGTCGCGCGGCAATCTGATACCCTGCTCGTCCATCACCAAATCGCCGTAAAGCAGCAAATCCAGATCCAAGGTCCGGGAACTGAAACGCGGCGCACGACGATCACGGGAATGCGTCAGCTCAATGTCGCGCAATCCGGCAACCACGTCGAACACCGATGCATCGGCGTCAAAACCAACCACCAGATTGAAAAAATCATCCCCTGCAAAACCCACCGCCTCGCTCTCAAAGACACGCGACACGATGAGCTCACCGAAGCGCTCCCGCAAGGACTTCAAGGCGGAACGGACATGGCGCTCGCGCTCGATATTACTGCCGACGCTAACGTACGCGCGCGGCACTCAACTGCGCTCCCCGCGCTCAATAATCACCCCTACGTCACGCGCACCGCGTACCGCACCTTGTTTGTTGACTCGCAGCCGTAGCCACGGCACGGCGAATTCCTTCAGAACCAGTTCCGCCACCCGCTCGGCGAGGGTCTCTACCAATTGAAAGTCGCTGTGCCCCACAAAATCGATCAGGCGTTTGGCCACCGCCTTGTAATTCA
>Ga0315556_1002057_pt1 | contig 11674 bp, 7 predicted proteins | sample SalMarSW160310MG_FD_202112 | JGI IMG/M metagenome (GOLD analysis project Ga0315556, IMG submission 202112) | Salt marsh sediment microbial communities from the Plum Island Ecosystem LTER, Massachusetts, United States - Salt Marsh Sediment SW1603-10 ...
TGCGGTGGTCCTCCGCCAGCCGGAACGCCAGCAGCGTGAGGTCGTGCACCTCCTGGTTGTCCGAAGCGTACAGCTGCACCCAGGGGAAGTCGCGCAGCATCAGCGAGTCGCTCTGGTCCGCCCAGATGTTCCAGGGAGGTCCGAGCGTGCGGTTCACCGCCACCATCACGACGGGCAGGCGGTAGAAGCCCGCCACCATGATGTTCTCGACCATGTACGCGAGCCCGTTCGACGAGCTGGCCGTGAAAGCGCGCGCGCCGGACAGCGCCGCCCCGATCGAGACGCCCATGGCCGAGTGCTCGCTCTCGACCGGAATCACCCGTCCCTTGGTGAACGGGAAGGCGGCGACGCGCTCCACGATCTCGGTCTGCGGCGTGATGGGATAGATCCCGCACGCCGCACCGCGGGCGACGCGGTTCGCCTCGCCGGCGACGGACAGCGCGTGTCCGGCCGCGTGGTTACCGGTTACGACTTCCAGAGGCATGACGCTCTCCTACAGATGGCTCATGAAGACCACGTTGCGGGGGCACTCGGTGACGCAGATGCCGCACCCCTTGCAGTACGCGTAGTCGAAGACCAGGTCGTGACCCACCCGTTTGAGGACACCCTCTGGGCAGTAGGTCACACAGATGTCGCACTCGTTGCAGACGCCACAGGACAGGCAGCGCTTCGCCTCCCCCGGATCGGCGAGTCCGGTGTGGATCTCGTCGAACGAGGTGACCCGCCGCTCGAGCCCGATCGCCTCGCCGCCGGTGGCGGGCTGCCGCTCGAAGAGGTGCATGCGCAGCGCGTCGCTGGTGATGACCTCGTCGTGCCACTCGTCCACGTCGGAGCGCACGCGCGTGGCCTCGCCCGCGTCCACCACCTCACCGGTGAGCGTCTGGTGGATGTGCATGGCGGCGCGCCGACCGCTCCCGATCGCGGCGGCGACCGTTCCCTCGTTGCTCGCCAGGTCGCCCACCGCGTACACCGGCGTCTCCAGCAGCCCGATGAGGCGCTCGCCCTCGCGGATCTCGGTCCCCTCGGGGAACACCGACAGATCGGGGGACTGGCCGAGCGCGAGGATCACCTTGTGGCAGGAGAGCGCGAACTCCGAACCCGGGATGTCCACCGGGCTCCGCCGCCCCGAGGCATCCGGCTCGCCCAGCTCCATCCGCCGGCAGATCAGATGCTGCTCGCCCAGGTCGCCGTCCGCCTGCGACATGCGCTGGATCACCACCGGCTGCGTCAGGAAGTCGATGAGCACGCCTTCCTCCAGCGCCTCGTCGATCTCCTCGGCGATAGCCGGCATCTCCTGACGCGTGCGACGGTAGACGACACGCACCCCCGCGGCACCGAGCCGCAGCGCGGAGCGTGCGGCGTCCATCGCCGTGTTGCCTCCGCCGACCACGACGACCTCCTGGCCGTCCACGCGCGCGTGCGCGTCGGCGCGCACGCGGTCCAGGAAGTCGATGCCCTGGACCACCAGATCATCCTCTCCGACACCGAGCCGCAGCGCCCGTAGCTCCTGCAGCCCGGTGGCCACCAGCACCGCGTCGTTGTTGCGGGCGATGGTGAGCAGCCGATCCCGGCTCACGAACACGCCGCTCACGACCTCCACGCCCAGGTCGAGGATGCGCTCGATCTCGCGGTCCAGCACGTGGCGCGGGAGACGGAACTCCGGGATCCCCGTGCGCAGCAGCCCGCCCAGGTGCGCCCCCGCCTCGTAGACCGTGACGCCGTAGCCGTAGAGCGCCAGGTGGTAGGCGGCGGCCAGCCCGGCGGGCCCTGAGCCCACCACCGCCACACGCTCGGGCCTGAGCACGGAGGGGATGATCTCCACGTTTCCGTGGTCGCCCGCGAAGCGCTCCAGCTCGCGCACGTTCACCGCGCCGTCGAGGTGGATCCGGTTGCACGACGCCATGCAAGGCGCGGGACAGACCCTCCCGCAGGTGCCCGGGAACGGGGTCGTGCGGAGCAGGATCTCCAGGGCGTCGTCCGCCCGCTCCTCCGCGAGCGCGTGCAGGAAGCCCTGGACATCGTTGCCCGCCGGACAGATGTGGTTGCACGGCGGGACGTACTGCTGGCGTTTCGGTTGCTCGGACGCCCACAGGCCGGTCTTCACTCCCGGCTTTGCGCCCCCGGACCCGTTGAGGAAGCTCGGGCCCCGCGTGAACGTGCCGGGACGATGCCGCTCCGCGCCTTCCGCCATCGGGCTCACCGCTTCGCGCATCTCGACCGCCGCGTAAGCGTCGCGCGCCGCGCGCACGTTGCCGCCCCCGAACCCGAGCTGCTCGAGCGCGGCGAGCATCTCCTCGAGAGGGAAGCCGAGGATGCGGCCCAGCGCCCCCGTGAGGGCGGTGTTCACGATCGGGACGCTGCGGGTGCCGAGGCCGTGCTCGCGCGCGATCGCCGTCGCGTCGACCGCGGCCACCCGGTTCTGCGGGAAGCGGGCGGCGACCGCGTCGGGATCCTCGTCCGTGTTGATGAGGATCCATCCGCCGGGCTTCAGGCCGCCGACGATCGTCGGGCCGACGAGGGTCGGGTCCAGCACCACGACGTGGTCCGGCTCGTAGATCAGGTTCCGGTTGGTGATCAGGGCGTCGTCCCAGCGACAGAACGCCTGGACGGGGGCACCCGAGCGCTCGGCGGCATACAGCCCGAATGCCTGGACCGATTGTCCCCTGAGGAAGCGTGACGTGGAGATGAGCTTGGCCAGGGTCACACCACCCTGGCCGCCCCGACCGTGGATCCGGATCTCGACCATGGAAAACCCTCCTGATCGGGCAGGGAGGGTCGGCCGCGGGGAAGCGGCCGGGCAGGGCCCGGGCAGTCTACGTGTGGGAGGGTTCTTCTAAAGATGGCGTGATCCGGACGCCGACGAAACGGCCGCTACGCCACAAGCCTCCACACCTGGGCGACGAGGAAGCACACCACGAAGCCCATGGCGAGCGGCAGGAGCGTCGCCACGGTCGTCCACTTCCTGCTGCCCGTTTCCTTGAAGATCGTGTAGATCGTCGTGGAGCACGGATTGTGGAGCAGGCTGAACAGCATGAGGTTCACGGCCGTGAGCAGTGTCCACCCCCCGGCGCGCAGCAGCGCTCCGGTGGCGTTCACGGTGTCCGTCTGGAACATCACGCCGCTGCCCGCACCGGCGCCGGCGATGCCCGCCGTCAAGACCGTCAGCATGAGCACGGTGGGAATGACGATCTCGTTCGCGGGAATCGCCACCACATAGGCCAGCAGGATCACGCCGTTCAGCCCGATCAGAACGCCCACGGGGTCGAGCCACCCCACGAAGTGCTCGGCCAGGCTCGCGCCGCCCAGGTGGATGTTGGCGATCAGCCAGATGGCCGCACCCGCCGGCGCCGCGAATACCACCGCCCGCCACAACACGATGAGCGTCCGGTCGATGAGCGACGTGTACAGCGTCTGGAGGATGCGCGGAGGCCTGTACGGCGGAAGCTCCAGGCTGAAGCTCGTGGCTTCGCCGCGCAGGACCGTGCGCGACAGCCCCCACGAAGCCACGAACATGGACGCCACGCCGAGCAGGGCGATGCCCACGACCGCCGCCGCCGAAACCAGACCGGCCAGACGGGGCGGCGCGAGCGCCCCGATGAAGATCGTGGCGATGAGGATCTGCGTGGGCCAACGCCCGTTGCACAGCGAGAAGTTGTTCGTGATGATCGCGATCAGACGCTCGCGCGGGCTGTCGATGACGCGCGTGGAGACCACGCCGGCCGCGTTGCACCCGAAGCCCATGCACATCGTCAGCGCTTGCTTCCCGTGGGCCCCCGCCCTGCGGAAGAGCGAGTCCAGGTTGAAAGCCACGCGCGGGAGGTAGCCGAAGTCCTCCAGCAGCGTGAAGAGCGGGAAGAAGATCGCCATCGGCGGGAGCATGACGCTCACCACCCACGCCGTGGCGAGATAGACGCCGTCGAAGAGGAAGCCGCTCAACCACCACGGCATCCCGATGGCCGCGCCCGTGTGGTTCAGCCACGGGTGGACCGTGTCGATGAGCACGGACGCGATCATGTTCGAGGGGACGTTCGCGCCCGCGATGGTGATCCAGAACACCACCGCGAGGACCACCAACATGAGCGGGAAGCCGAGCCACCGGCTCGTGAGCAGGCGGTCGAGGGTGCGATCGAGGTCGAAGCCGGCCCGCTTCAGGCCCCGCATCTGGACGCGGTCCGCCAACTCCTCGGCGATCTGGTAGGTCCGCTCCATGAGCACGTCGTGGAAGTCCGGTGGCAGCTCCCAGCGGAGCTCGCGCGCCCGGTCCAGCAGCCGCTCGCGGGCCGCCTCCGTTCCGGCGCCGGGGGACCCGCCGGTCGCTCCCGCGGCCAGGGCCGCGGGCTCCTCCCCCAGACGTCCGAGCTCTCCGGTTCTCACGGCCTCCTCGACGGCCTCGTCCGCGTTGAGCAGGCGGAGTGCCACCCAGCGGGCGTTGGGCACGACGGGAAAGGCCTCCTCGACCGCGGGCACCAGGGCGCCGACGGCCACCTCGACCTCCGGCGCGTGCCGCTCGATCCGGTGGGGCCGAGTGCGGCGCTCGCCCGTAGCCACGGCCATGGCCGCGTTCAGCAGCTCGTTCACGCCGACGCCCTCCCGGGCGATGCCCTGCACCACGGGCACGCCCATCTCGCGCTCGAGCTTCTTCGTGTCGACGGCGATGCCGTGCCGTCGGGCCTCGTCGACCAGGTTCAGATAGATCACGACCCGGTCGGTGATCTCGAGGATCTGGAGCACCAGGTTCAGGTTGCGCTCCAGCCGGCTCGCGTCCACCACCACCACGGTGACGTCGGGTCGTCCGAACAGGATGAAGTCGCGGGCGACCTCCTCGTCCGTGCTGCCCGCCTGGAGCGAGTACGTGCCCGGGAGGTCCACCACCTTCACACGCCGGTCCCCGTGGGCGAACGCACCCTCGGCGCGGACCACGGTCTTGCCGGGCCAGTTGCCCGTGTGCTGGCGCAGCCCGGTGAGGGCGTTGAACACCGTGCTCTTGCCCACGTTCGGGTTGCCGGCGAGGGCCACGAGGACGTCCCACTTGTCCGGGCTCAGCCCCAGCCGAACCAGGCTCTGCGCGCGGTGCTGGCTGGGGTGGGCGCGTGGCTCCGGTACGAGCGACGCCTTCACGCCACCTCCTCCTCGTCACTGGGGACCGGCTCCACGGAGACCCACGACGCCTGTTCGCGGCGGAGCGCGATGAGGGCCCCCCGGATGCGGTACGCCACCGGATCACCGGACATGCTCACCAACTCCGGGACGATCACCGTGCCGCGCACGACGCCCAGGTCCAGCATGCGCCTGCGCTGCGCGCCCTGGCACGCCGAGGACATGGACACCACGCGAACCGCCTGGCCCGGCGCGGCGTCCAGCAGCGTCGCGCGCGCCTCGCGAGGGCGCCGATCCGCGGGTAGCCTCTGCACGGTCACATTGCGGGCCACCACGGCGTCGAGGTCCCAATCGTGGCCGTCCGTGCGCAGCCGGAGCGTCCGATCCGAGCGCCCTACGACGTCGACCACGTCTCCCGGCGCGAGCCGGTGGGCCAGGAGCATGTCGTAGATCTCCCGCGGCTCGTCCTCCAGATGGAGGATCTCCACGGTGTCGCCCGCGTGGATGCCCGACAGCGCTTCGCCCCGCACGGGAGGGATCTCACCCGCCGCCGTCGGGATCGGGTCGCCGTGGGGGTCCCAGCGCGGGTGCCCGAGCCGGCTCTCCAGGGCGTCCGTCTCGGCCTCGGAGAGCGTGTGTTCCATGCGCTCCGCCTCGTCGTGCCATTCCGTAGCCGGCAGGCCGGTGCGATCCGCCAGGTACCGCTCCCAGAGCCGATGCGTGCGCACGATGCGCAGCGCCGACGCACGACCGTCCCCGGTCAGGGCCGGCTCCTCTCCGCCAACGTCCACGAGGCCCAGGTGGGCCATGTGCGACAGGATCGCCGCGGCCTTCGCCGTAGAGATCTCGAGGCGCCCCGCGAGGCTCTCCAGCGTGCAGTGACCGCCGCGCCGCTCGCACATGTACGCGTGCTTGAGCGCGTCCTCGAGTCGTACCCGCTCGTTCAGGCGCCGCAGTCGTCGCACCCGCGCCACCAGGCCCCATCGGGGCCAGAGCACGACTGCGGAGACGGCGACGAGCACGCCGAACACGACGAGGGCGATACCGGGGTCGACCATGGGTGGGCGTCTCGGAGAGCGAAAGGGCACGATATTTAGGTCGGACTAATTTAGCGTGTTGAACCCTGTCCGGCCAATGAAGTTCCTGCGAGGCCGAGCACGGCCGATCAGCCCTGGCGTTCCTGCCGGCGGAGAGACAGGAGCAACGCCGCCAGCAGAACCAGGAGCGCGGCGGGGACGAAGAACAGCCCGATCGTGAAGGCGCCGAGGGATCGAGAACGTCAGGAGGAGTCTCCCCTACGCCGTCTTCGCCAGCACCTCCCGCAGGACCGACAGGCTCCGATCCGCCTCCGCCTCCGTGAAGACGAGGGGCGGACGGAAGCGGACCGAACGTGGGCCGCACGGCAGCACGGCCAAGCCGCGGTCCCAGCATCCCTGCCGGACACGCGCGCGAACGTCTCCGTCGGGGAGGTCCATCGCCAGGAACAGTCCCTTGCCGCGCACGTTCGAGACCGTGGGGAAGTCGGCCGCGAGGGCGTGCAGACCCTCCAGAAGTCGCCCACCCACACGCGCGGCGCTCTCGACCAGGCCGTCCTCGTCGATGATCTGCAGGTAGCGCGCACAGCGTACCATGTCCACGAGGTTGCCACCCCAGGTGGAGTTGATGCGGCTCGAGACGTGGAAGACGTTCTTTTCCACCTCGTCGATGCGCCGCGTGCTCATGACGCCGCATACCTGCGTCTTCTTCCCGAATGCGATCAGGTCGGGCGTGACACCGGTGTGCTCGTAGCCCCACATCCTTCCGGTGGCGCCCAGGCCTGTCTGGACTTCGTCGAAGATCAGCAGCGCCTGGTGACGGTCGGCATACTCCCGCAGCCTCCCGAAGAACTCGGGGCGGAAGTGGCGATCGCCCCCCTCGCCCTGGATCGGCTCGACGAGGATCGCGGCGATGCCGTGCGGGCCCTTCTCGAAGGCCGCCTCGATCTCGGCGCACGCTGCCGCTTCCTTCGCGGCCACCGCTTCCTCGTCCATCGGGAAGTCGATGTAGGGGTTCGACACGCGCGGCCAGTCGAACTTCGGGAAGTGGCGCGTCTTCGCCGGGTCTGTATTGGTGACGGACAGCGTGTAGCCGCTGCGTCCGTGGAAGGCGTCCCTGAAGTGGAGGATCTTGTCACCGCCGCCCTCGACGCCGGCGGCGAGGTTCTTCTGCACCTTCCAGTCGAAGGCCGCCTTCATCGCGTTCTCGACGGCCAGCGCGCCGCCTGCGACGAAGAAGAGGTAGCGGAACTCCTCGGGGACGGCGATCTCGCGGAAGGTCTTCACGAACGCGGCGAACTGCCGGGAGTAGATGTCGCTGTTCGCCGGATTAGAGAGCGCGGCCGTCATGAGCGACTTGCGGAAGCCCTCGTCCTCCATCTTCGGATGGTTGTGTCCTACCGGCAGCGTGGCGAAATAGCCGTAGCAGTCGAGGTATTCCTTCCCCGCCAGGGCATCCACGATGGTGGAGCCGTGCGACTTCTCCAGGTCGATGACGACGTGGAAGCCGTCGACGAGGATGTTCTCCTTCAGGATGGGGAAGACCTGGTCGGCCGGGACTTTGATCTCGGGCATGACGCGCTCCAGAGTGTTGGATCCGGGTTGTGGAGGCGGGACACCCGGGCGTCGGAAGCGCATCCGCGCTCCGGGCCGGCATCGGCGTGATGCCGGCCTCCGGGCTCAGTCCCCCCGGGGATTGGGGGGTGCGAAGATCCCGGGGCGCGCGTCGACTGGAAGAGGCCTCATGGATCGGAATCTAGGAACGGATGGCGGGGGTGTCTAACCGCGGCGAGGGTCGGCCCGACGAGGGCGTCGTCCGTGCCGTGCGGGCGGGCGCCCCCGCCATCGACGCAGGGTCGCTGCGACCTCTCGGCGCGGGAGACTTCTGCGTGGCGTACGTCACGGACGACGGGTGGGTGGTGCGCGTGCCCCGGCACGAGCAGGCGACCGCCGCCCTCGAGAGGGAGGCCCGCCTCATGGAGGCGCTCGCCGGCCGCCTCCCCCTCCCCGTCCCGCGACCACGGTTCCACGAGGCCGCGGGCAGGGACAGGGACGCGGTGGCGTTCGCGGTGCACCAGCGGCTCGACGGGGTCGAGCTCGGCCGGTCGTTCTGGGCCGGGCTGCCCGACGGGCCCCGCGCCGATCTTCCCGCACGCCTCGGGGCGTTCCTGGCAGCGTTGCACGAGGTGGATCCGGCGGTCGGCACCCGCGCGGGCCTCCGGGAGGTCGATCATGCGGCGTGGATGCGGACGTGGGCACGGCGCGCCGGCGCGGACAGCGGGCTTCCCCTCCCCGGCGACCTCCTCGCCGATCTCCACGCTTGCCTCGCCGGGTGGGTCGCGGAGGACGCGGACCTGCGCTACCCGGCGGCCATCCTGCACGCCGACGTCTCCCCCGGCCACGTCCTCGTCGACCCCGAGCGGGGAGTCATCACCGGGATCATCGACTGGGGGGACGCGGTGATCGGAGATCCGGCCCGCGACCTCATCTTCCTCTACGAGGACTGGGGGATGGACTTCCTCGACCTCGCTCTCGGCGCGTACGCCCCGGACGCCGCCGGGGTGGACCGGCTGCGGTCACGGGTGCTGCTGCACTACCTGGCCGACCAGCTCGACTGGACCGTGCGCGCCGCGGAGGAAGGGCGGACGGCGGACGCCAGGCACGGCGTGGAGGCCTTGGCACACGGAGTGCGCGACTTCCGGACGAGCCGCGGCTGACACGCCGACCCGGGCCTACCGCGTCGCCGCGTCCAGGACCTTCCTGAACTCCTCCACGGGAAGCGCGCCCTGGATCATCTGGCGCCCCACGAAGAACGTAGGCGTGGAGCGCACGCCTCCCTCGTGTGCCAGCGCGTTCGCGGCGGTCACCCGGTCCGCCGAGCGGGCGTCGTCGAAGCACGCCGAGAAGGCGTCGCCGTCCGCGCCCGAGACCACTGCGTAGCTCCGGAACATCTGGTCCGGGTCACGGCTGGCCTTCCACACGTCCTGCTTCTCGAAGAGCACGTCGTGCATCTTCCAGAACGCCTCGTCGCCCTGCTCGGCGACGCAGGTGGCGGCGCGCATCGCTTCCTCCCCGTTCGGAAACATCCCGAGCACGAACGGCACGAAGCGCCAGCGCACCCTGCCGGTCTCGACGTACTCACGCCGCAGCACCGGGAACGTCTCCCGCTCGAACGCGCCGCAGTACGGGCAGCCGAAGTCGCTGAACTCGACCACGGTCACCTTCGGGCCACCGGCATCCCCGGGAGCCGCGAGCTCGTGGTAGAGCTCCTGGAGCGGCACGTTCGCCGGTGGCTCCTCGGACGCCGCCAGCAGCGGCGCCGGGCCGCCCTCGACGCCGGCCTGTCGCGTTCCCGGCGCGGCGACGAGGATCACGAAGAGGATCGTCGGGAGCGCCAGCCGCACCGCCGGATGCAGGTTCACCGGTCCGCCTCCTCGGCCAGAAGCTCGTCGACCAACTTGCGCAACGTCCCTTCGCTGAAGACGCCGGCAACGGTCTTGCGCACTCGTCCGCGCTTGTCGAGCAGGAAGGACTGCGGGAGCATGTCGACGCCGCCGTACAGCCGCCGGACCTCGTCGGTGGCCATCGCCACCGGATACGTGATGCCCCGGTCACGGACGAACGACGCGACCGGGCCGGAGCCGCCGATGTCCGTGGCGAGCCCCACCACGGTGAAGCCGCGGTCCTTGTAGTCCTGGTACACGGACTGGAAGCCGGGCATCTCGAGCCGGCAGGGGGGGCACCAGGTGGCCCAGAAGTTCACGAGCACGACCTGACCTCGGAGATCGTCGAGGTCGACCCTGCCGTTGGAGAACGTCTTCACGGAGAAGGACGGTGCGACGCCCTCCTCCGCAACGCGGGCCGGCGTCGCGGCCGGCACGTAGCGATAGACGAAAGCCCCGGCCACCAGCACCCAGAGGGCGACCTCGAGGGTCCGGAACCAGACGGGCAACGTGCGCGATTTCATCTCTGTCGTATCCGGGCTCGGGCCCGTGAAGGGCCGTCGTCACCGGGGCGGGGCGGTCGGCCGGATCGGCCGGGAGGGTCCCCCCTGGCTCTATGACATATGAATATATCTAAGTCTAGATAGATCGCCAGGGGGCCGGGGCCGACCGTCCCGTTCCTCTCACCAGATCTTCACGCGCTCCTCCGGCGGGAGGTACATCCCGTCGCCCGGCTGCACGTCGAACGCACGGTAGAACGGCTCGAGGTTGCGGAGCGGCACGAACGCGCGGTAGTCCCCCGGCGAGTGGGGGTTCGTCAGGAGCTGCTGGCGCAGCGCCTCGTCGCGCATCTTCGTGCGCCATACCTGCGCCCACCCCAGGAAGAAGCGCTGGTCCCCGGTGAAGCCGTCGATCACCGGCGGCTCCTGGCCGTTCAGCGACATGTGGTAGGCGCGGTAGGCCACCGCGAGCCCGCTCAGGTCGCCGATGTTCTCACCCATGGTGAGCTGTGCGTTGATGTGCATCCCCGGGAGCGGCTCGTAGGCCGCGTACTGCGCGCCGAGCATGTCCGTACGCTTCTGGAAGGCCTGGGCGTCGCCCGCGGTCCACCAGTCGCGCAGGTTGCCGTCGCCGTCGGACTTGCGGCCCTGGTCGTCGAAGCCGTGGCTGATCTCGTGGCCGATGACCGCGCCGATGGCGCCGTAGTTCACGGCGTCGTCCGCCTCCACGTTGAAGAAGGGAGGCTGCAGGATCGCCGCCGGGAAGACGATCTCGTTGTTGGTCGAGTTGTAGTAGGCGTTCACGGTCTGCGGTGTCATCCCCCACCGCGTGCGGTCCACCGGCCCGCCGAGGCGACCCACCATGTCGTCGTAGCGGAACTGGCTCGCGCGCATCGCGTTGCCGAGGAGGTCGTCACGCCGCACCTCGAGCGCCGAGTAGTCCCGCCACTCGTCCGGGTAGCCGATCTTCACGGTGAACTTGGCCAGCTTGTCCTGCGCCTGCGCCTTCGTCTCGGGGCTCATCCACTCGAGCTCGTCGATTCCGGCCCGGAAGGCGGCCAGCAGGTTCTTCACCAGCGCGTCCATGCGCGCCTTCGCCTCCGGCTGGAAGTGGCGCTCCACGTACAGCTTGCCCACTGCCTCTCCCAGCGCCCCCTCGACCTCGGACACGCCGCGCTTCCAGCGCGGCCGCGGCTCCTGCAGTCCCGACAGCGTGCGGCCGCGGAACTCGAAGCTCGCGTTCACGAAGCCGGAGGGCAGCTCGTCGGCGTAGGCGCTCAACAGCCTCGCCGTCAGGTACTCGCGCCACGTCGACGGGGGCGTGGACGCGAGGATCCCGTCGAGCTTCTCCAGGTAGTCGGGCTGGCGCACGACCACGTCCCGCGCCGCGCCCATTCCGCCTTCCTGCAGGTAGGTCCTCCACGAGAAGGACGGCATCGTCCCGTCGAGCTCGGCGACGCTCATCTTGTTGTAAGTGGCGTCGCGGTCCCGGTTCTTCGCCCGGTCCCACTGCGTCCCGGCGATCTTCGTCTCCAGCGCGAGGATCCGGGCGGCCGCGCCGGCCGGGTCCGGTCGTCCGGCGAGCGTGAAGAGCGTCGAG
>Ga0315556_1002058_pt1 | contig 11669 bp, 12 predicted proteins | sample SalMarSW160310MG_FD_202112 | JGI IMG/M metagenome (GOLD analysis project Ga0315556, IMG submission 202112) | Salt marsh sediment microbial communities from the Plum Island Ecosystem LTER, Massachusetts, United States - Salt Marsh Sediment SW1603-10 ...
AAACTGTGGTGAGGATGCCGTCCTGGCGGCGACCCGCCCATCTATGGGGAATCCGCCCATGAGCGCGAAAACGGAAGACAGGAAGCTGCCGCTGATCGTCCTGACCTCGCCTCTTCCCGCGGAGTTCAAGGACCTCCTGGACGGACGCGTCAGGGTCAGGGTGTTCAAGCACCCCGAACCCCTCTCGGACGACATGTTGTGCAGGCGGCTCAAGGGCGCCTCCGGCGCCGTGACCCTGCCCTCGGACAGCGTTACGGCAAAAGTGTTCAATGCGTGCCCGGCCCTTAAGGTGGTAGCCAACTGCGCCGTGGGCACGGACAACGTAGACCTCGAAGCGGCCGGGAACCTCGGCGTGGTCGTGACCCACACCCCGGAAGTTCTTACCGAAGCGTCGGCGGATGCCGCGTGGACCCTGCTCCTGTCCATCGCCCGGCACGGCGTTGCGGGAGACCGTCTGGTGCGCCGGGGACGCTTCAAGGGCTGGCAGCCGGACCTGCTCCTCGGCATGGACCTGAGAGGCAAAGTCCTCGGCATCGTGGGCATGGGACGGATCGGCCGCGCCGTGGCCCGGCGGGCGCCCGCCTTCGGCATGCACGTGGTGTACACGCAGCGGCACAGGCTGAAACCCTCCCAGGAATCCGCCCTGAGCGCGCGGTTTCTGCCGCTGGACGAACTCGTCGCGACGGCCGACGTGGTTTCGCTTCACTGTCCCCTGACCCCGGAGACGCATCATCTCATGGATCGGAAGAGACTCACGGCCATGAAAGAAGGCGCCCTCCTCGTGAACATCAGCAGGGGAGGCGTCGTTGACGAGGCGGCTCTCGTAGACTGCCTGCGCGCGGGGCACCTCGGAGGCGCGGGTCTCGACGTGTACGAAAACGAGCCCGCCCTGGCCGAGGGACTCACCAGAATCGCGAACACCATGCTCCTGCCGCACATCGCCTCTGCGGGGCGCGAGACGCGCGCGGCCATGGCCCGGCTGGCTGTGTCCGACTGCCTGGCCGTGATCGAGGGGCGTGAACCCGCGTTCCGGGTCGTCTGACGGAACCGCGCGGGTCCGCCGGCGGAGAGGGCTGAAGGGAAGGCCACATGGCGCAGGACGACAAAACACAGGCAAAGCACTTTCCCTGCCCGAATTGCGGCGGCCAATTAAAGTGGGACCCGTCCCACGTGGAGATGCGCTGTCCCTATTGCGATTCGCTCGTGCCCGTTCCGGCACGGACCGGCTACAAGGTTTCGGGGCACGACCTGGAGAGTTTTCTGGCCGACCACCCGAAGGCCAGGGGCTACGGCGCCACGATGGATCGCTTCGCCTGCAGACAGTGCGGTGCGAGCGTCCACATGTCGACCGGCCGGCGCGACCTGACGTGTCCCTTCTGCGGCACCGACTTCGTCCTCGAAGCCACGGAAGTCAGCCCCGACGTGCTGCAGCCCGAAGCCCTGCTTCCTTTCACCGTGTCGAGGGACAAGTGCGTCGAGCGATTCAAGAAGTGGATCGGGTCCGGCTTCCTGGTGCCGGGCGATCTAAAAAAAGAGGGGAAGCTCGACCGCATCCTCGGGCTCTACATGCCGTTCTTCTCATTTTCGTTGAGAGCCGACAGCGACTGGACGGACGCCGAGGGGCGGAACGGGAAAATTGCCAACCATTACCCGGACATCCTGGTGCCGGGGCTGACGGATATACACCTCGATCTCCTCATGAAGGTTTATCCCTTCAACCTGGACGGCCTCCGGCCCTACGATCCCCAGTTCCTCGCCGGGTTCGGCGTCATGAACGCCGAGTTGCCGCTGAAGAGCCTGTTTACGGTGGCCAGGAACAACGTGGAGGCGGACCAGCGCGACCGCTGCGCGGCAAAGGTCCCCGGCGACGGCCGGGAAGAACTCAGGGTGGCGACCCGGCTTTCTGAAGAGACCTTCAAGCACGTGATCTGTCCCGTCTGGATGGGGTCCTTCAAGTACGGCAGGCGCGCTTACGCCTTCCTGATCAACGGCCAGACCGGTGCGTTCTACGGCGAGACGCCCGTTTCCCGTCTCAAGCTGTGGCTTCTCGGCGGGGGCGCCGCCCTCCTGTTTCTCATCCTTCTGCTCCTCGGCAGGTGCGGCTGATGGGCGGTCCGGGCGTGGAGATTCCGCACGGTGCGCGCGTGCTGGTGCGAATGCCCAACTGGATCGGCGACGCCATCCTGTGTACGCCGGCCCTCGCGGCCCTGCGAGCGGCCCGGCCGGACCTGGAACTCGACGTGCTCGTCAAGCGCCGGGCGCGCGCGGCCGTGGACGGTCTTCCCCTGGTGGACGGGGTCTCGACGTTGGAGGGCACCTCCGTCCGCGAGACAATGGCCCGTGGGCGAAGCTTGAAAAATGAAGGCTACTCGGCCGCCGTCGTTTTCCCGAAGGGCTTTCGCGAAGCCCTGCTGGTGAGGCTGGCGCAAATCCCCGCGCGCATGGGCCTAGATACGGACCACAGAGCGTTTCTCCTGACCCACCCCGTGTCCTTTACCGAATCCGACTGGCATTGCCACCATGCGGTCCAGTTCGCAAAGGTCCTGGAACCCATGGGGGTCGAACTCGCCGACGAGGGGCTGTCCTTTCCGCTGTCGGACGAAGACCGGGCCGAGGCCGATGCCGTCGTGCGGGTGGAGTCGCTCGCCGGACCCTTCGCGGCGTTCCACGTTTCGGCCAGCAAGCTCCCCAGGGCGTGGCACGCCGGCCGGTTCGGCGAAGCGGCCAGGCGTGTGTGCGAGAAGACGGGTCTGCGCATCGTGCTCTTCGGCACGGCGTCGGAGGCCAGCGTTCACGACGCCTTCAAGGCGGTCTGTCCGCAGGCGCTCGACCTGGCCGGACGCACGAGCCTGGGAGGCATGGCCGCTCTCCTCGAAAGGTGCAGGCTCTTCGTCGGAAACGATTCCGGTCCCATGCACGTGGCCGCCGCGGTGGGGGCCCCGGTCGTGGCCGTCTTCGGCCCCGGCGCGCCGCACAAGACCCGGCCCTACCTGCCTGCGAACAGGCTGAGGGTTGTTTACGCGGACCTGCCCTGCTCGCCCTGCCGCCAGAGCTTCTGGAAAGACTGCGACCCCTCGCCCGAGGGGAAACCGCCCTGCCTCGAAGCCGTATCCCCCGACGCGGTGTTCAGGGTCTGCATGGATTTGCTGGACGAGAGTGATCACGCGACAGGGTGATCGAGGCGGGGGAGTACCTTTGACGACGTCACCGGGTAAAGGGAAAAGGGCAAAGGGTAAGAGCGAAGACCGCCGTTGACGGGCCTTCGTCGGTTTGTCCCCGGCCACGTTCCTTTGGCCTTTGGTCCTCAGGCCTTAGCCCTCGGGAGATAGATTGCGCCTCCACCTCCCGCCTTCCAACGGCCCATCCCCGGACGTATTCAAATCCGAAATCCTCCTATCCTCCCTGTTCATTTCTACTTCGAAGGCCCTCCGTCTGCCGTGGTCAACGTTCCAAATCCCAATTCCCCAATCGATACGCTCTCACCCTGAATCAGCGGGTCTTCTCCGCGGCTCCGCAACGCCGCCGTCGAAACCAGGTCGTTTCTCTGCAGGCTCTGTGCGCTCTAGGTATTAGCTTACGGTAGGGATCGGGTTCAGAACCCCAAGGTCTTGCAGCGGCCGGATCCGCAGCAGACCTTCCCCGGCTCGATCCAGCAGGGATGGTCTTCCGGCGAGGCTTCCCCGAGAATCTCGGAGAGGATCTGGCTGTCGGGGGCGGGGAGGACCGAGGTCTTCGGCCCGGTCCCGGCGCCCGCCGCCCGGGTCGGCTCGGTCCGGATGGCCTGGGGCGGCGATTGTTCGGCCGCCGGCTCTTGAGAGGTGCCGACGAGGGCGACGCCGTACCCGGCGATTCGGGAGAACCAGCGGTTGAACTGCTCCGTCACCCGCGGGGGGTAGCGGTCCAGTTCGAGCTTCCGCTCGATGGCTTCGCGGTCGAGAAAGACGGGCCGGCCGACCTTGAGCATGGACAGAACCCTGTCGACGATGGGGTCGCCCGCCTGCAGAAAGGCCAGGCGGGAGAGCTGGGCGAGACTCATGTCGGCGATGCGGAGGTCGGAAGGAAGGCCGGTCTCCGAGGGTGACGCAGGGTCCCCTCCGGCGGCGAGTTTCTGCAGGGCCCCGTCGGCGATGGCCTTCACGCGCGGGTCCATGGGTTCCCCCTGCGCGGCGGGACGAAACTCACCGCGTCCACCACGCCCATGATGACGGCATCGACCGGATTCTCTCCGCGGCCGATGGCGTCCACCGCGCTCTGCCCCTCCCGGCAGACCAGAACGTCGTCACCCTCACCGGCGTCCACCAGATCGATGGCCGTAAAGGGCAGGCCGACGGGTTCCTTCTCCAGGTCGAGGGGCTGAACCTGGAGAAACTTCTGGCCCTCGTACTTGTGGAACTTCACGGTGGCCACCACGGTGCCCACCACCCTGGCCAGGATCAAGGCAAGACCTCCCGCAGTTCATCAAGAATGCCGACGATGGCGGCGTCGCACGGGACGATGTCGGGCAGGAAGGCGTAGGAAGACTCCCGCTGGCGGCAATAGAGCACGATCTCGCCCGCTCCGGCGCCCACGGCGTCCAGCGCCCAGAAAGGTTTTTCGCGGTCGTTGAGGGGGCGGACGAGGAGAATCCTCTGCCCCTCGAGCGCGGGGTGCTTGATTGAACTGACCAGATTTCCCGCGACCTGCCCGACGTTCATCACCACGTCCTGAAAACACTGGATCGGAACTTTGGGCGGACATGACGTGTGGACGGCACGTCCGCACATTGTTTAAATGCCAGAAACGAAATCCGATTCCCGAATGGCAAAGACGGTTCAATCCAGATTTACGGTGTCCACGATGCCGACGATGGCTGCGTCCACGGGCGAATCCGCCGTGCGCTCGGTCATGCGGGCCGAGGAACCGGTGCACATGATGACCGTCTCCTTGAAACCGGCCTGCACGGTGTCTACGGCGATTTCATACCCGCCATCGAACTCCCGTTCGGGAGTGAGCGTCGACACCACCAACAACTTCAACCCCACGAGCTTGGGGTCTTTGCGGGTGGACACGACGGTGCCCACCACCTTCCCGAGGCGCATGGGTTAATCGTTGTCGCTGGAATGGCCGATGGGCAGGGTGTCTTCCAGGCTCCTGTGAGGCCGCGGGATGACGTGGACTGTCACGAGCTCGCCGACCTTGCGGGCGGCTGCTGCGCCGGCGTCCGTCGCGGCCTTGACGGCGGCGACATCCCCCCTCACGATGGCGGTGACGTAAGCGCCGCCCACCTTTTCCCATCCGATGAGGGTCACTTTCGCCGCCTTGACCATGGCGTCGGACGCCTCGATCATGGCTACGAGACCCTTCGTTTCGATCATCCCCAAGGCCTCTCCGTACTCAGCCATATAATCCTCCTAAGGAAATCCTCAGTCTCAAATATTACTTTATTCCCATGCCGGGGTAAAGGCTGCCGAATTCAGCCAGCAGCTTGACGAGTTCCTCCCTGCGCAGGTAGAGACCGTCCTCGCCCGCGGCCACGGGGCAGTGCTCGCACACCGGGGCGGGCAACTCCGCCATGCGGTAGCCGGCTCCGAGTCCCTTGAGGTGCTCGACCGTGTCCTGCGGCAGCGGGCGTCCGCCGCCCAGCAGTTCGGCGTAGAGGAAAATGCGCGCCGTCTGCTCCAGCGTCTCCATGCGGTAGTAGGCCGTGCGGACGTCCGGGCCGACGGTGACGGCCCCGTGGTTGGCCATGAGTACGGCGTCGTGGCCGGACAACGTCCGGGCCACGCGCTCGGCGAGTTCGCCCGTGGAAGGCAGCTCGAAGGGGACCAGGGGGACCGTACCCAGGGATATGACGGCCTCGGACAGGAAGGGCCGGTCGATGGCGTGGCCCGAGCAGGCGAGCGCCGTGGCGAAGGGAGGATGCGCATGGACCACCGCGCCCACGTCGGGGCGGAGCCTGTAGATCGCGTAATGCATGGGCCATTCCGAGGAAGGTTTGCCCGAGAGCGGTCTCCCTTCGCCGTCCAGCACGGCCACGACCTCCTCGCGGAGTTCTTCCTTCGGAAGGCCCGTGGGCGTGGCCAGGAAGCCCTTGTCGCCCAGGCGGGCGGACAGGTTCCCGTCGGTGGCGGCTACGAAACCCCGTTCATGGAGCCGTACGCCGTAGGTTACGATGTCCCTTCGGCCTCCACCGTCTGCCACGTCCCCTCCCGGGTTCTGCTGCTCACGCTCTTTAAGAGTGCGATCACCGGCCTCACGGCCGGCGGATCTACTTGTCGAGGGCCTCGCTGAGTTTCTTGACCATGGGGTCGTCCGGGTAGGCCTTCTCGAGTTTGTTCAGGGTCTCCCGGGCCTTGCCCGAGTCCTTTTTGTCGAAGGCGTAAACGACGGCCTCGTTGTACATGGCCTGCTTCTTGTCGGGATCGAGTGCCAGGGCCTTCTTGAACGTGGCCAGGGCATCGTCGATACGGCCCGCGTTTCGGTAGCATACGCCGAGGTCCACGAGCACGTCCGTGTTGTTCGGGGCGAGCTTGACGGCCTGCTCGTACCAGGGGATCGCCTCGTCCCACTTCCGGGCGTCGAAGTAGATGTTGCCGAGCATCACTCTCTTCTCGACGTTCTTCGGATCCTTGGCCAGCTCCGCCTTTATCTGTTCAAGCATGGCTTCGTGCTGCTTCGGATTGAAGTCCTGTTTCGCCTGGCCCTGAGGATCCTGCGCCGCGGTCTGGGCGGCATTCTGGGCCGGTGCCGCCGCCGCGTCCATCTTGTCAACGTAGTACTGGCGCGTGACGATGAAACCGGCGACCGCGCCGAACACGATGCCCGCAATGAGCATCAGGATGCCATCTCTCTTCATGGGGTAGGTCTCCTCTCTGTGCCGAGTATAATGCCTCGATACCATAAAGTGAGTGAAAACCGCCGCCGGGTCAAGTGGCGGGCGCAGTGATCAAGTGAACAGTGTTCCGGTGATCGAGGCGGGGAAGTCCTTCGGAGGATTGACGATTGACCGCCGACCGCGGACGGCGGACGGCAGACGGCAGACCGCGGACGGCAGACGGCGGACGGCAGACGGCGGTCCAAGGCAGGATGAGACAAGGTAGCGCAGATCAAACAAGATGCCCCTGATGAGTCCTCCTGCAACACAGTAGAAAGAGTCCGTGGGAGCGGCCTTCAGTTCGCGGTCCGCCGAAGGCCCTTCCCTTGGCCGCATTCCAAATCCAAGAATCCAAAATTCCAATACCCAAATCGTTCTTTCCTCTCCCCATCTCTCCACCCGGTGAGATGAGGGTCCAAGAGGCGGGCCACCGGGGGCGGACCGGCGTCTCGCTCGGGGCGTCGAACCGTCCCGCGGGTGTTGCGCCGGGACGAGAGAAAGTCTATACTCTGTTGGCCGGGGCGCCCGTGGCTCAATTGGATAGAGCATCGGCCTACGGAGCCGGAGGTTACAGGTTCGAGTCCTGTCGGGCGCACCACTTCACCCCCCTTCGTCGACGCTATACCCAGGCAACCCGATCGAGGTCCGGAACGTTCTTTCATAGAGCGATGCAGAGTCTTTGTTGAGGCCGATTGCCTCCCCGAGCCGGTGTGGGTTATGCTGAAACGCGTGGAGCGATCATGACTTCGGACACCATCAATACACTGTTTGAGGACGCCCCCAAGGGGAATCCCATCATTCTCTCCTTCTCGGCGCCGACGGGCGGCGTCGGGACGACCCTCCTGGCCACAAACCTGGGCATTCACCTGGCTAAGAAGGGCCGAAGCGTCCTGCTGGCGGACCTCGCCCTGCGTGAAGCCGGGTGTCATCTCGCGCTCGGCATCCTGAGGCCGGAACTGCATCTGGGCACGCTCATTTCCAAAGAGGTCGCGGAGGTGCGCGACGCCGTCATCCCGACGTCGGTGAACAACCTCTCCCTGCTGGCGGGGTCCCCCGACCTGCCGGAGGTGGCGAATCTCGCTTACCTCACGAAGCAGAAGATCCTGGCCAGTCTCTCGCAACTCCCTTACGACTACATCCTCGTGGATTCAGGGTCCGGCTCGGACGCCGATTCCCTCGATTTCTTCTTGACAGGGCGCTTTTCCGTCGCCGTCATGCAGGCCACGCCCGTGGGCGTCGAACCCTTCTACCGTTTCCTCCGCGCGGCTCTGCGCAGGCTCATCATGGAGAGCATCAACAAAAAGAGGTACAAGGCGCTCGCACCGAACCTCAACCCGAAGTCCCCACTCCATGGCTTCTGGGATATGCCGGAGTCCCGTGAGGGTGAGCATGCGGATATCGAGACCGCCATCCGTGACCATCGATTCTGCTTCGTGCAGACGGGACTCGCCTCCGAGAAGGACACGCGGCTCGGCCTCCAGCTCGAAGGGCTCGTGCGCCGCTATTTTCTCTGCCCGGTTCGGTTCCTGGGGGGGCTGGAATGGGACCAGCAGGCCCAGGCGGCCAGCAAGAACCTGGAGCCCATCGCCAAGGCCTATCCTCTTTGTCCCTTCTCCCTTTCGGTCGAGAAGCTCGCCAACATCTTCCTCAAGGAAGAGAAAGAGCCCAGGGCCACCGAGGGGCATCTCAACCCGCACCCTTGGAACGAACTCAACGCGTACCAGCTTCTGGAAGTGCCCTACAACGCCAATGCCAAAGACATCCAGACCGCCTACCCGAGGCTGCTTGAACCCTATCTCGAAACGTCCCCCCTCACGTTGAGCCTGTACAGCAGGGAGGAGAGGGAGGCCATCCGGGATCGGTTGGAAGAGGCCTACAAGACGCTGATCACCACGAGCCTCAGGCAGCGCTACGACGAGGAATTGATCACGGCGGGGGACATGGAGCCGGACCAGCGGGTGTCCGAATACCGCGAACTTCAACAGGAGGGCGGGCACGCTGCCCAGCCCTCGGCCCAGCCGGCCGAGACCGTGGAGGACACGGCGACGCGTTCGCTGCGGCTTCTGGAATCCCTGCTCGAGGAGATCGAGGTCTTCGACGGCCCCAGCCTCAAGGCCGTCCGCGAGGCCCAGGGCGTGTCCATCGCGGAGATCGTGGCCGAGACGAACATCCGCTCGTGGTATATCGAGTCCATCGAAGAGGAACGCTTCGACGCCTTGCCCGGCCTCATCTACCTGAAAGGTTTTGTACGCCAGGTCGCGGCTTACCTGCGCCTCGATCCGGACCGCGTCCTCGACGATTACCTGACCCGTTACAAAGCGTGGCGGAATAAGGGCGACGATTGAAAACGACACCGGGCATCGGCCCTGAGAGAGGCGCTTCGTCGGCCGGTCCGTAAAGGCCGGTCCCGAGGGCTTGTGCCGCTCGGAGTGAACCGGGCCGAAATCCCCCCCAACGTGGAAGCGCAGTGACGCATGAGCACAGATCAGTACGGAGACGCGACACCCATCGAATCCATCGACCAGCTCGTCCGCTTCTTCCAGCCGGCCGCCCCGGTGCGGGGGCGTGTCGGCGTCGAGTGGGAGCAGCTGCCGCTGGACGAACAGTGGAAGATGGTCCCCTTCGATGGGCCGGCCGGCGTGGAGGCCGTGCTTGCCGGTATTTCCGAGCCGAAGACCGAGGTCGTCGAGAACGGACGCCTGACCGCCCTGCGGCTCAGGGGGGGCGGCATGGTCGAACTCGAGCCGGGAGGCCAGGTGGAGATCGCCTCGCCCCCTTTTCCGAAGCTCGAGGGCCTGAACCGGTTCATGGCGAGGATGTTGAGGGACGCGGACGGCGTATCCAGGCGTCTCGGGTTCAGACTCGTGCCGTGGGGGCACGCGCCCCTGAACGGGGCCGAAGACCTGCCTGACGTGCCCAAGTCCCGGTACGGTCTTCTGGCGCGCCACCTGAGGTCCACGGGCACTCGCGGGCGGCGGATGATGAAGCTCACGGCCGCGACGCAGATCTCCCTCGACTACGAGAACGAGGCCGACATGCGGCGCATGGTCGCGGCCGTCCTGCCCGTTCTGCCTTACCTCCTCGCCTATACGGCTAACTCGCCGGTCCACGGCGGGCGAAAGAGCCGGTGGCTGAGCCAGCGGCCCTGGGTGTGGAAGGGGACGGACCCCGGGCGCTGCGGGCTCCCTCGCTTTCTCTTCTCCGAACGGCACGGGTACGGCGACTGGGTACGGTACGGGCTCACCCGGCCGCTCCTCTTTCTGGTGCGCAAGGAAGGGTACGTCGCGGGGGACGGGAGGTCCTTCGAGGAATGGCTGAAGGCCCCTGGGGCACATGGCCCACTGACGGTCGCCGACTGGCAGTCCCACGTGAGCACGCTCTTTCCCGAGATTCGGGTACACAAGTACCTGGAAGTGAGAACGCTGGACACACTCCCCCTGCCGCTCGTGATGGCCTCCGCGGCCTTTCTGAAGGGACTGCTTTGCATCCCGGACGCACCGGATTCCTGGAACATCCGGCTTCCCCGTCCCAGCCCGCCCGAACTCAGGCGAGCGCTGCTGGAGGCGGCGCGGCGCGGACCACGCTGGGTCCCGTCCGACGGCTCTTCGCCGCGTGCCGCGATGGCAGCGCTGCTCCAGTCCGCATCCCTTGGTTTGGCGCGCCTGGACGAGAGCGGGGAATGGCTCGCACCGCTCGTGGACCTCGTGGAACGGGGCCTGTGCCCGGCCGACCTGTGGCGCAGGGACGCAGAGGGCCGTTGGGTGGGGCCGGAAGATCCAGATCCGGTCTTCTGATCGTCCGGGAGCAAGACGGGAGCAAGGGTCGCAAGGCCTCTGCGCGATCTGCCGGGATAGGAAAGTGTGACGAGCCTCACATTTTTTATGTGGTTTCGGCCCGGACCTCAGAGAGAATGGAGCGTGTGCTCAGGGACTTGGCGGGAAGAAAGGGAATCCGGCCATTTGCCGTTTCGCCGCAACGCTCTTTAAATGGGTCTTGACTCACGGTGATTTGCGCCTATACTAAAGCCTATGAGGAGGGACAAGCATCAAGGATACGTTCTGGAACTCACGCATCACGCTGGGGGTATTGACACGACTACGCTGTTTGTTATACTTCAACCGCCTAGGAAGCCTGTGAGCAATGAATCCGAAGGTGCCGCCGTCACATTTCCGAGTGGCCGAGGTCACCTCCGGAGGCTTGACGGCGTGCTGATGTTTTGAGTATCCTTAGGCAGTCAGTTTTCGCCTGGAGATTTAGGGGAAGTAAGGAATGGAGGGCGGAAGCGATATGAAGTCATTGCATGTGAGGCCGGAAGGGAGGTGGTTCGGCGGCTGGCCGGCCCCCAGGGGCGACCCGTTTTGGCGCAAGATGACACGATACCCCATGTGGTTGAAGCACTTCGAGTATGGAATAGGAGGTTGAGGATGCAAAAGTTGTTGAGAAAGCGGCTCGTGGGGATCGGCCTTGTGGTCGCCCTGTTGGCCTTCGCAGTGCCTGCGCTCGCCCAGAACCAGTGGACGGTGCAGACTACGCCGAGCCCGTTCGCCACGCCGGTCAACGCATTGGCGACCAGTCCGGCCGGCACGGTCGACGCGGTCACGTACGGCGGCGGCATCACGCACGGCGGCACGGCCGGTATGGCTTGGTACAGCACGGACAACGGCGCCAACTTCACGGTGCGCGCGACCCCGGCGAGCGACGACTTCACGTCGGTCCTCTATGACGGTAACGGGTACTGGTACGCGGGCGCGTGGAACACGGGCCTGTGGCAGTGGGATTCCGGCACGACGACCTTTGTGAACGCCTCGGCGGGCAT
>Ga0315556_1002061_pt1 | contig 11664 bp, 7 predicted proteins | sample SalMarSW160310MG_FD_202112 | JGI IMG/M metagenome (GOLD analysis project Ga0315556, IMG submission 202112) | Salt marsh sediment microbial communities from the Plum Island Ecosystem LTER, Massachusetts, United States - Salt Marsh Sediment SW1603-10 ...
GGCTTCAAATAATTTATTTCATTTCTTGCCATATAATAAAGCCTGTTATCGCTGAAAATTCCCTTCTCAGGCAGCAGGCCTGCATCTTTTACGTAATGAATCCTCGCCTGTTCAAAGTAATTAAAATAGACAGCATTATTTAAAATGCTGAGCATATCTACTTCATTGAACCTTACTTTTACAGTGTAAATGTGTTTGAATTTTGATTTGTAAAATTGAGGTTTCATAAATTTATTTGCTTCCTTTTGTTGCCCGCACCATCGCTTCTATCTGGTCCCACATCTGATCAGGAATGGCTTCGAGCATATTGAACTGTCCCGCACCTTTAAGCCACTCTCCCCCGTCGATTGTGACCACTTCCCCATTTATGTAGGAAGAATAATCCGAAACAAGATAAGCAGCAAGGTTTGCAAATTCTTGGTGCTCACCGACTCTCTTAAGCGGTACTTTATTTTTAAAATCGAATTTATCCTTCAGATCTCCCGGCAGCAGCCTGTCCCAGGCACCTTTAGTAGGAAAAGGCCCCGGCGCAATTGCATTCGAACGGATTCCATACTTTGCCCATTCAACAGCCAGCGAACGCGTTAAAGAAAGCACACCGGCTTTGGCACATGCAGAAGGTACAACGTAAGCCGAGCCTGTCCAGGCATAGGTTGTTACAATATTCAAAACTGTTCCCCCAGATTTTTTATCTATCCAGTGCTTTCCAAAAGCCAGCGTACAATTGTAAGTCCCTTTTAGCACAATATTAATAATAATATCAAACGCGCGGTTTGAGAGTCTCTCGGTCGGACTAATGAAATTGCCTGCCGCATTATTTACCAGCACATCAACCTTTCCAAATTTATCAAGAATTGATTTTAATAATTCCTCAACCTGCTTATAATCGGTAACATCGCACTGAAGCGGTAAGACATTTCCTTTTGTTTCGTCAGCTAGTTCTTTCGCAGTTTCTTTCAGTACATCTATCTTCCTGCTGGTAATTACAACTGACGCACCCAGCTCAAGGAAATATTTACTCATGGCTTTTCCCAGACCTGTACCTCCACCTGTAACCACGATGACTTTATCTTTTAATGCATCTTTTCTCAACATCGGCTGTGAATAATTTTTCATAATAATTTTCTCAATTATTTAATATTTAAATATAAAAAGAGGTTGCCGGAAAAAGAATGTCATCACAAATCCTACAAAAATGGAATGAAGTGATCTGTTAATCGACAGATTGCTTCGTCGTTCAGCAAACACCGGACTCCTCGCAATGACACACTCTTTCAATACCCTGACAACCTCTTAAATTTCCTGATACAGATTTAGAAGCAATACTTATTTGCTTCAATCAGTTTATCTGCAACACTTCTTCTGAGTTTCACAGTATTTACTGTCTCCAGCTTTGTGAAGCGTTTTAATCCAAGCAGCAACATTTTAAGTTCATCACCTTCAGCAAATGCTGTAATAGCGTGCTTACCGTAAAGATTTACTTTCTCAATAGCCTCATTAATATAAACTTTTGTCATATCGATATAAGGTTGAAGCTCGTCGCCAGATTTACTCTTTGAAAGTTTCATCGTTCTCAGATAAGCAGACTCACAGGCAAATACTTCTATCATCATATCAGTAACGTTCATTATTATTTCCTGCTCGTCTTTTAATTTCGTCATAAGTTTCTGAACCGCACTTCCGGCAATCATCAGTATAGCTTTCTTAGCATTGTTTATCGCTTTCTTTTCAGCAGAAAGTAATTCATCTTCGCCATTTTCAAAGGACGGTACCGACATTAATTCTTTTTGAATTGCCATTGCAGGGCTCATTAAATCGATTCTTCCTTTCATCGATCTTTTTAGAAGCATATCTACTGTTAGTAAACGATTGATTTCGTTTGTCCCTTCAAAGATCCTGTTGATCCTGGAATCCCTGTAAGCACGCGCAGCAGGATACTCTTCCGAGTAGCCGTAACCGCCGTGCACTTGTACAGCTTCGTCAACCACGTAATCAAGCATTTCTGAACCATATACCTTCAGCATTGCACACTCGATCGCGTATTCTTCTGCAGCCTTCAAAGCCGCTTCTTCATATTTTTCTCCGGTTGCCTGGAGTTCCTTAATTCTTCTATTTATTAAATCACTTACGCGATATGTAGCCGACTCGGATGCAAAAATCCTGATGGCCTGTTCTGCAAGTTTATGTTTTATTGCACCAAAATTAGATATAGGTTGATTAAACTGCTTCCTTCCGGTAGCATATTCTATTGCAATTGAAGATACTTTTTTTGCGCTTCCTGTTGTCATCGCACAAAGTTTGAACCTTCCAACATTCAGAATATTAAATGCAATATAATGTCCTTTACCTATCTCACCAAGAATATTTTCAACCGGAACTTTTATGTTATCCAAAAATAAAGCTCTTGTTGAAGAACCTTTTATTCCCATTTTATTTTCTTCTTCACCACGATTAAATCCTTCTGATGTTGCATCAATTATAAAGCAGGTGAATTTGTCACCATCAACTTGAGCAAAAGTTATGAGAATATCTGCAAAACCGCCGTTAGTGATCCACATCTTCTGTCCGTTCAGTATATAAAATTTTCCATCTTCAGAAAGCTTTGCTGTAGTTTTTGCAGAAAGAGCATCCGATCCTGAAGTTGGTTCTGTCAAACAGTAAGCTGATTTTAATTCTCCACTTGCAAGTTTAGGAAGATATCTTTTCTTCTGCTCTTCAGTTCCATAATAAAGAATCGGCAATGTGCCGATTCCTGTGTGGGCAGCAAATGAGACTCCAAACGAGTGGCTTTTTCCCATCTCAATTGAGATTGCCGTGTTCGAGTTAAAATCTTCACCAAGTCCGCCGTATTCTTCAGGAATTGCGGAACCAAGTAGCCCAAGTTCACCAGCTTTTTCCATCAGGCTTACTGTAAGTCCGGGCTCCTGTTTATCAATTGCGTCAAGTTTCGGCCAGATTTCTTTGTCTACAAATTCTTTGGCTGCATCAGCCATCATTTTCTGCTCTTCGGAAAGATCTTCAGGGATAAAAATTGATTCCGGGTCGGCTTCCTTAATGAGAAATTCTCCGCCTTTTAATACTTCTTTTTTTGTTGTTGTATCTTCCATTTCACTTCTGATATTTTGTTAATAAATATTTTTGATTTCATTTTCTATTGTCATTTCAATAGCTCATAAATCGCCGCAACACCTTGTCCGCCGCCTACACAGGCTGTTACCATTCCATACTTTTGACTTCTTCTTCGTAATTCATTTAAAACCTGGATTGTTAATTTTGCACCTGTACATCCGAGCGGATGGCCTAGAGCAATTGCACCACCATTTACATTTACTTTTTCAGGATTCAAACCCGCTGTCCTGATAACGGCAAGAGACTGAGAAGCAAAAGCTTCATTTAATTCGATTAAATCTATATCATCCAGTTTCATGTTTGCCTGCTTTAGTGCTTTTGGAATTGCAGCAATCGGACCTATTCCCATCAGGCGCGGATCAACACCTTCAAGAGCATAAGATTTTAGAACAGCAATCGGTTCAAGCTTTAATTCTTTCATCATCTCTCCGGACATAACAATAACGAAGGCCGCACCGTCCGATGTCTGTGAAGCATTGCCCGCTGTTACAGTTCCACCAGCTGCAAAAACCGGTTTCAGTTTTGCAAGTGCTTCAAGAGTTGTGTCTGCTCTCGGACCTTCATCTGTATCGACAACAAATTTTTTACTTTTTTTCCCCCCGTTTTCTACGAATATTTCTTCAACTTCCACAGGTGCTATTTCTTCTTTGAAGTAACCCTGTTTAATCGCATTGATTGCTTTCATATGAGATTCATATGCAAACTTATCCTGGTCCTCGCGGGAGATTTTATAATCCCTTGCAACTTCTTCGGCTGTTAAGCCCATTGCCAGGTAATATTCAGGATGCTCTGTAGCAAATTTGTAATTAGGAGCCAGTTTCCACCCTGTAGTTGGAACCAGCGACATCGATTCTGTTCCGCCTGCAATGATGCAGTCTGCAAGCCCGGAACGGATTTTAGAAAATGCAATTGATATTGTCTCTGCACCGGATGCGCAGTAACGGTTTACCGTCATTCCCGGTACTCTCATCGGAAGGCACTGAAGCGCTATCATCCTTCCTATCTGCAATCCTTGTTCTGCTTCGGGAACTGCATTTCCAACAATTAAATCGTCAACTCTGTTCGGATCGAGTTGTGGAACCTTGCTCAATAAATATTTAATTACATCAGCAGCTAAATCATCCGGGCGATAATTTTTAAATCCGCCTTTTTTAGCTTTACCAACTGCGGAACGATATCCGGCTACTATATATGCTTCTTTCATAACTTCACTTTCAGTTTTATTTCTAAAAAATTCTTTTAATTATATTGTTGTCATTTCGAACGAATTTTCGAGTGAGAAATCTTTTTAATTATCATTTGATAAAGATTTCTCCCCCGATAAATCGGGGTCGAAATGACACTTAGTTTCTCAACGGTTTACCAGTTGTTAATATGCTTTGAATTCTTTCCATCGTTTTCTTTTCACCTATCAGGCTTAGGAAAGCTTCTCTTTCTAAATCAAGCAGGTACTGCTCTGAAACAAGTGCAGGTGATGTCAGATCACCGCCGCACATAATATATGCAAGCTTCTCAGCAATCTTTTTGTCGTGCTCGCTGATGTATCTCGCGTTATAAAATGAATAAGCACCGAGCAGCAGCGTTGATAATGCAGACCTTCCGAGCACTTTTATATCGGTTCTTTCTTCCGGCTGAGTGTAACCGAGATCGCTTAATTCAAGCACGGCTTTTTTGGCCTCAAGAATTACCCTGTTCTGGTTAACGATAAACCTGTCCCTGCCGTTCTTGAATATTCCCAACCCGAAAGCTTTCTGTGCCGAAGTGGCTACTTTCGCCATCGCTATATTCAGAAATTTTTCCTGCAGCACGGTCATTTCGACCATATCTTTTTGATAGCTGTCTGAAGCGCGGAGTATCATCTCTTTAGTTCCTCCTCCTGCAGGAATTATTCCTACACCAACTTCAACAAGCCCAATGTATGTTTCCGCCCCCGCAACTACTTTATCAGAATGCAGGCAGACTTCGCATCCTCCGCCGAGGGTCATTCCGTGCGGTGCAGCAATAACAGGCACTGCCGAATAACGAATTCTCATCGTGGATTTCTGGAACATTCTCACGGCCATATCTATTTCATCGTACTCCTGTTCCGTTGCCAGCATAAACATCATTGCAAGGTTTGCGCCTGCCGAAAAATTCTGCCCGTCATTTCCAATCACAAGTCCTTTAAAATTTTTCTCTGCTATATCAATCGATTTCTGAATTGCTACGAGTATTTCCGAACCGATAGAATTCATCTTTGTCTGGAATTCAAGATTTAAAACACCGTCACCAATATCGTGCAGGGTTGCGCCAACATTCTTCCAGACCGGTTTGTTTGCCCTGTAATTATCTATAATAATAAACGCGTCCTTGCCCGGTATGTTTTTATACGAGCCGGAATTTATATCATAGTACTGCCGGCTGCCGTTTTCAATTTTATAAAATGAGGTATTGCCTTTAGCCAGCATATCATAAACCCATTTTGCAGGCTTAAGATTTTCTCCTTCCATTGCTTCAATTGATTTTTCCAGTCCGAGTGCGTCCCAGGTTTCAAACGGACCGAGTTCCCAGCCGAATCCCGCGCGGAGCGCATCATCAATTTTATAAACTTCATCTGCGATCTCAGGAATGCGGTTCGAGGAATATTGAAAAATCATAAAGGAAAGTTTTTTAAGGAATTCACCTGCTTTATCTTTTGCGAACGCTAGTGTTTTAAGCCTGTCCTTTAAATTATCTACTTGTTTAGCTGCAGTTACCGATCCGTATTTTACTTTTTCGGAAGGTTCGTATTCAAAAGTCTCTAAATTGATTTCGAGAATCTCTTTTTTACCTTCCGCATCTTTTGTTTTTTTATAAAAACCCTGTCCCGTTTTATCGCCGAGCCAGTTGTTTTCAACAAGTTTATTTACAAAGTCAGGGTTCTTAAATAATTCACGCGCCTCGTCATCGGGACAATCTTTGTAAACATTGTCCGCAACCTTTACCAATGTATCAATTCCCACCACATCCGCAGTTCTGAACGTTGCGGATTTTGGTTTTCCAGTTAATGGTCCGGTCAATGTATCTATCTCTTTTATTTTTAAGCCCATTTCCTTCATCAGCTTAAAGACTGCCATTATACTGAAAACGCCTATCCTGTTCGCAATAAACGCCGGTGTATCTTTGCATAAAACGGGAGTTTTACCGAGGTAAAGATCACCGTAATACATCAGAAAATTGATAATTTCTTTTTTTGTTTTGTCCGTCGGAATTATCTCCATCAACGGTAAATATCTCGGTGGGTTGAAGAAATGAACCCCACAGAAGTGCCGCTGAAAATCCTCGCTCCTGCCTTCCAGCATTGAGTGAATTGGAATTCCCGATGTGTTGGAAGTAATAAGCGTTCCTTCCTTCCTGATTTTTTCCACCTTTTCAAATACCGATTTTTTTATATTCAGGTTTTCCACTACAGCCTCAATAATCCAGTCGCATTCGCTCAGCCAGTTGAGATTGTCTTCAAAATTACCCGTGGTAATTCTTGAAGCATATGATTCATCATAGAGTGATTCCGGTTTTTGTTTCAACACATTTTGTAAATTAGTGTTTACAATCCTGTTTCTTACTTCCGGGCTTTCAAGAGTAAGTCCTTTTTTAGTCTCTTCATCCGTAAGCTTGTTTGGGATGATATCGAGAAGGTAAGCCCTGCAGCCAATATTTGCAAAGTGGCATGCAATTCTTGATCCCATAACTCCCGAACCAAGCACCGCTACTTTTTTTATTATTCTGTTCATATTAAGATCTCAGTTTATTTGTGTAGTATATTTTTTAATAATAACTAAGCCAATTGCTTCTCTGAATTTTCGTGGTAAATCTTTTCAATTAAGTCGTGATACTTCTTGTCAATCACATCTCTTTTTACTTTTAAAGTAGGAGTAAGTTCGCCGGTTTCAACCGACCAGACGTCAGAAACCAGTGCAATTTTTTTTACCTGCTGAATGTGGCCGAATCTCTTGTTATACTTTTGTACTTCCTCCCAGATTCTATCTTTTACTACCTGTGAAGCCGCAATTTCCTCACGTAATTTCAACTCTATTTTTTTGCCTTTTGCCCACTTTCTAACAAATTCAAACTCGGGTTGAATAATAGCTGCGGTAAACTTCTGGTTTTCCCCGATAACCATAATGTATTCTATGAAAAAAGATTCCTTCATTTTATTTTCGATCGGCTGGGGAATTATAAATTTACCGCCGCTAGTCTTAAAGATTTCTTTCAACCTGCCGGTGATTTTCAAATATTTTCCATCCAGTATTTCTCCCACATCACCCGTATGAAACCAGCCCTCTTCATCAATTGTTTCTTTTGTCGTTACAGGATGATTGAAGTATCCCATCATTACGTTTGGTCCACGCCCGAGCACCTCCCCATTCTCTGCAATTTTTACCTCGACATCAGGAATTGCCAACCCGACTGTACCGAAATGATTTTGTCCTTTATAAAACCTGTTGCAAGTAAGAACAGGAGAAGTTTCTGTTAATCCATAACCTTCAATAACCGGAATACCTGCGGCTGTAAATATTCTAGATAAACGCGGCTGCAATGCAGCGGATCCACTGATAATTCCCTGTATCTCACCGCCGAGCGCTTCTTTCCATTTTACAAAGACAATTTTTCTTGCAAAGAATAACCTGAACTTATAAAAGAAATTATTTCTTCCTCTGTCGTCGTAATGAAGACCCAGATTTACGGCCCATCCAAATATTGCTTTTTTAACGATATTTAAATTGTATCCTGTCGACATTATCTTTTCGAATATTTTTTCCAGAAGTCTTGGAACGGTTATAAAATAATGAGGTTTAACTTCGCGGATATTTTCACCGAGTTTATCCATGTTTTCAGGATAATTTATAGAAGCGCCCAGGATCATATAAAAGTAAGAAGCAGTTCTTTCGAAGATATGACAGAGCGGAAGAAAACTTATTGTCCTTTTAAATTTTTCAATAGGCATACATTGGGTGAGAGAATTCACATTACCCATAACATTCCTGTGAGAAAGCATTACACCTTTGGGAATGCCGGTTGTACCGGATGTATAAATCACGGTAGCGAGATCATTTTGTGTAATAGTTTTTTGTATCTCAGTTAACCTGTTTTTGTAACTTCCTTCTGCAGATTCCATAATCATCGACCAGTGATGTGCTTTTTCAACTTTATCAAAAGTATAAACTTCAAAAATTTTAGATTTTATTTTTTTGCGTACTCTCTGGACTTTTTTAAAGAGTTCGTGGTCTTCAACAAAGACCAGTTTTATTTTCGTGTCATCAAAAATAAAGGCATAATTGTCTTCACTGGTATTAGGATAGAGAGGAACAACTATTCCTCCAATCTGTAAAACAGCAAGGTCAACAAAATTCCACTCCACCCTGTTTCGTGAAATAATAGCGACCATATCTTTAGGCCCGACGCCCTGTTTCAAAAGCCCGAGACTTAAATCATCAACAATTTTCATTACTTCGGCAGAACTGTAGCTCCTCCATTTGCCCGTAACCTTATCACTCAAAGCTTTTGGGTTTGGATAGTTTTCAAGTTGATATGGAAGTATATCTATCAACCTGTTTTTTGCTAATACCGGACGTTCCAAAGGACCCCCGTTTTAAAGGTTAATTTCAGAAAGAAAATAAGAAGAAGAGTTTAAATTAGCAAGCGAAAATTCGCTAATGAAGAATTTTTGCTAATTGATCTGATTTTTTGTTATATTTAAAAAGTTGTTGGATTTGCTCTTGTTGATTAAATTCGCCCTTTATGAAGCTATCTGAAAACAATATTAAGCTCATCTTTGGTCTTAAGCTGAAACAGCTACGGCAGGAAAAAGGACTCTCTCTTTCCGAATTAGCACAAAAAAGCTCGTTATCCGTATCCTATCTTAATGAAATTGAAAATGGGAAAAAGAATCCGAAGGCCGATAAAATAGCTGCTCTTGCTGAAGCGCTGGATGTCTCTTACGACAGACTGGTATCGGTTAAACTGACAAAACATCTTGCTTCGATAGGTGAGTTGCTTGAATCAAACCTGCTTGAACAGCTCCCGCTGGATCACTACGGTATTGATGTGCATAAACTTTTGCTACAGATTTCAGAAGCGCCGCTTCAGTTAAGTGCGCTGGTTTCGACACTAATTGAAATGGCAAAGAGCCTTGAGCTGAGTGAAAATAATTTCAGCAAAACAGCTATTAAGACCTATAAAGAACTTAACGAAAATTATTTCCCTGACCTGGAAGATGCGGTTACAAAATTTTGTAAAAAAAATAAATTCAAGTGCAAGCCGCCGGTAAAGTATAAGGACATAAAAAAAATAATTGAAGACGAATTTAATTATAAGGTTGATGACGATGTATTGCCCGATGCACCAGGGTTCAGAACAATCCGGGGAATAAATGTTTCTAACGGGAAGAGAAAAAAGATATTAGTAAACAAAAGGTTAACCGATTCTCAAAAGGCTTTTATACTTGGCAAAGAGATGGCATATAACTTCCTGAATATTTCTGACCGTGCACAGATATATTCAAATCTCAGGCTGGATTCTTTCGATCAACTTTTGAATAACTTGAAAGCGTCTTATTTTTCTACCGCACTGATGATCGACAAACAATTGCTGATTAATGATCTAACCAGGTTTTTTAATAAGAAAAAATTTGACAATAAGTTCCTGCTTTCCCTGCCGGATAAATATAACGTTTCACCGGAAATGTTGTTTCAACGGGTTACCAACATTTTATCAAAGCATTTTAACATTAGCAATTTTTACTTTTTAAGAATCAATTCTATCAGGAACTCCGGCTACTATACTGTAACAAAGGAAATACGACTAAATACAAAAGATAATCCGGGTGGTTACCAGACATCAGAACATTACTGCCGGCGCTGGTTGTCCATAAACCTGATTAAGAAACTGGAAGAATTACAAAAGAAGAGTGAAAATTTTCAATCTGCAATCGCGGGAATTCAAAAATCTGTTTTTATTAATTCAGGTAATGAATATCTGAGTATATCGATCTCAAAGCATTCCACACTTTTGGCAAATTCAAATTATAGCGTCACTTTGGGTTTTTTAATGAATGATGAGCTCAGACAAAGAGTCGCCTTTGCAAATAATCGGGATATAAAACAGCTCACAGTAAATGATACCTGCGAACGGTGCCAGATAATGGATTGCAAAGAAAGGGTTGAGGAACCTGTCGTTTACTGTAGTAAACTTCGTATGGAAAAACTTCAGCAGGAATTAAAAGATATAGTTGAAAAGGAGTCTAGTTAATTTACAGGCCCTCAAACTCTTCAACAATTTTTCCTCGCTTCTTCAGAAACTGGAACAGAAATGTTCTTCTTGTAATCAAACGAGACAAATTTTGTTAAAGCACAAAAATTTTATACCGGAATTTTTCTAAATCATTCTTTATTTAATTATTAAAAACTTCCTCAAATATTTTTTTTGTCTTTTCAATTTCTTCAAAGGAAACATCGAGATGGCAAATGGCCCGTAAAGAATCAATCTTTCCAACTGAAAGAAGCAAACCTTTTTCTTTACATCTCTTCAAAGATTCCTCAACAGAAATTCTCAAAGGCTTAAATATCAGAATATTTGTCTGCACTGATTCCATATCAATTTCAAGATTTGGATTTTCATTTATTGCTTTAGCCAATATCTGCGCTTTCTCGTGATCTTCTTTTAATCTCTCCCTGTTATTCCGAAGCGCATACAAACCGGCAGCAGCCATAAATCCAAGTTGTCTCATTCCCCCGCCCCACGCTTTACGAACACGAAAAGCATCGTTAATAAAATCTTTAGAGCCAGCTATAATTGACCCTACAGGTGCCCCTAAACCTTTGGAAAGACAACAAGATACAGAGTCAAAATGCGACGCGTACTCGGATGGAGAAATCCCGGTTACTGCACAGGCATTCCAAAGTCGCGCGCCATCGAGATGATACAAGAGATTATATTTTTTTGCCAGATTTTTTAAAGCAATAATATTTTCAATCGGGTGAACGGTACCGCCTGCGCGGTTGTGTGTATTTTCAACTTCAATAACTTTCGTACGCGGCATATAATATGCACTTACCGGCCTGATAAATTCTTCGGCTTGCTCAGGAGTAAACACTCCTCTCTTTCCTTTGATTGGCAATAATTGTATTCCGCTCAAAGCAGCAGGTGAACCAGATTCATAATTAAAAATATGCGAGTCGATTTCACAAATAACCTCGTCGCCGGGATTAGTTAAAACATTAAGGCAAATCTGGTTTCCCATTACTCCGCTGGCAACATACAGCGCTGCTTCTTTCCCGAGAAGTTCGGCAGCAAATTTTTCAAGCTTATTTACGGTTGGGTCTTCTTTAAAAACATCGTCACCTACTTCCGCTTCAAACATAGCTTTGCGCATTTCAGGTGAAGGACGGGTTACTGTATCACTTCTGAGATCGATAAATTTTTCCATTATAACTTTTGTTTTTCCTTTGATGAATTAAAATATAAATCTACAAAAATCTTTCGCTAATTATTTTAATTTTCTAAATAGTTTTAAAATCA
>Ga0315556_1002062_pt1 | contig 11656 bp, 9 predicted proteins | sample SalMarSW160310MG_FD_202112 | JGI IMG/M metagenome (GOLD analysis project Ga0315556, IMG submission 202112) | Salt marsh sediment microbial communities from the Plum Island Ecosystem LTER, Massachusetts, United States - Salt Marsh Sediment SW1603-10 ...
TCAGCTATCAGCTATCAGCTATCAGCTATCAGCTATCAGCTATCAGCTATCAGCTATCAGCTATCAGCTATCAGCTATCAGCTATCAGCTATCAGCTATCAGCTATCAGCTATCAGCTATCAGCTATTCAGAGTATATGTCGCGCCCTTCCTTAAGCAAACTTTCAAGTATATTTCTAAGACAAAATTTTCTATCGCTATAGCCTTCAGAAAATTTATCGAAGTGGCATCTGATTCATTCCACTGTGACGTCATACCGGCGAACACCCAAAGGACATAAAAGCCGGAATCCAGTAACTCCCGGATTAACAGCACTGGATTGCGGATCACCGCTACGCCAGGTCCGGAATGACGAATCATTCAGACCTTCAGCGCCTTTGCAATGAACTCGAATTCAAGCTGGATTCACTCAAAATAAAACGCCCCGCTAAGCGGGGCGTCGCTGAATGCTAATCGCTGACAGCTATTTTTAATGTTGCTCCGCCGGCGGTCCGGCCAGCTTGCCGCCATCCACGTCGCCGCTGGTCTTGCCCGGACTTGACACCGAAGCGCCCCGACCAGAAGAAGGGCCGGAATCCGGACCCCAATCCTTGGGCGGGCGCGGCTCATGGCCGGCCATGATATCGGCGATCTGCTCGCTGTCGATGGTCTCGTACTTGATCAAGGCCTGCGCCATCATGTGCAGCTTGTCGATATTCTCGGTGAGGATACGCTTGGAACGCTCGTAGTTACGGCTAACGAAAGAGCGGATCTCCTCATCGATGGCCTTGGCGGTCTCGTCGGCCATCATCTTGTGCTGGGTCACTGAATGACCGAGGAACACCTCACCCTCCTCGTCGCTGTAGGTCAACGGGCCGAGTCGCTCTGACAAGCCCCACTTGGTCACCATGTTGCGCGCGATCTCGGTGGCGCGTTGAATATCGTTCGATGCCCCGGTAGTCACCGCATCGGCACCGAAGATCAGTTCTTCGGCAATACGCCCGCCCATCATGCTTGATATCTGGCTTTCCAAGCGTTGCTTGCTGTAGCTGTAACGATCCTCCACAGGCAGGAACATGGTCACGCCCAAGGCGCGGCCGCGGGGGATGATGCTCACCTTATGCACGGGGTCGTGAGCCGGCACCGACAAGCCGACGATGGCATGACCCGCCTCATGGTAGGCCGTGAGCTTCTTCTCATCATCGTTCATCACCATGGAGCGCCGTTCCGCACCCATCATGATCTTGTCCTTGGCCTTCTCGAAGTCGAGCATATCCACCACGCGCTTGCTGGCGCGCGCCGCGAACAAGGCCGCCTCATTCACCAGATTGGCGAGATCGGCCCCGGAAAACCCGGGAGTGCCGCGGGCGATGATGCTGGGCTGCACGTCATCGGAGATGGGCACCTTGCGCATATGCACCTTGAGAATCTGTTCGCGGCCGCGCACGTCGGGCAGGGGCACCACCACCTGGCGGTCGAAACGACCGGGACGCATCAAGGCCGGATCGAGCACATCGGGACGGTTGGTCGCGGCAATGACGATAACGCCCTCACTGCCTTCGAAACCATCCATCTCCACCAGCAACTGGTTGAGGGTCTGTTCACGCTCGTCGTGACCGCCGCCCAGACCGGCACCGCGATGACGGCCCACCGCATCGATCTCATCGATGAAGATGATGCACGGTGCATGCTTCTTGGCCTGTTCGAACATATCGCGCACCCGGGCCGCGCCCACGCCCACGAACATCTCCACGAAATCCGAACCGGAGATGGAGAAGAACGGCACCTTGGCCTCGCCGGCGATGGCCTTGGCCAGCAGGGTCTTGCCGGTACCCGGCGAGCCCACCATCAACACGCCGCGGGGGATCTTGCCGCCCAATTTCTGAAACTTGCTGGGATCGCGGAGAAATTCAACCAACTCCCCGACTTCCTCCTTGGCCTCTTCCACGCCGGCCACATCGGCGAAGGTCACCTTGACCTGGTCTTCGCCCATCATGCGCGCCTTGCTGCGACCGAAGGACATGGCGCCACGACCGCCGCCGCCGCCCTGCATCTGACGCATGAAGTAGATCCACACCGCGATGAGCAGCAACATGGGGAACCAGGAGATGAACATCTGCATCAGCAGGCTCTGCTGCTGTGGCGGCCGGGCCTTGATCACCACGCCCTTATTCAACAACTCATCCACCAGGCCGGCGTCGCCGGGACTGTAGGTGATGAATTCATCACCGCCCACACGCTTGCCTTGGATGGTATGGCCCTCGATCATAACTTCGCTAACCTGACCCTGGCGCACTTCCTGAATAAAATTAGAGTACGCCACTTGCTTGGCCGAGATTTGCGGCGGTCCGAAACTGTTGAAGACAGACATCAACACAATCGCGATGACCACCCATAAGATGAGATTTTTTGCCATGTCACTCAAAGGTCAATACCTCTTTAAATACCGCCGTCTTGGCCCCCAACATCCCTATGACCGCAATCGGCAAAACTGTCAAATTTAGACCTTATTACAAAACGTAGTTCTTGGCTAGCATATAAACTTCTCGGCTTGACGGCCGTGACGCTTTAGGCTTGCGCGTTACCAGGGTCTTAAATGAAACCCGTAACTCCCGTCGCAACGCCTCGATACCTTCCCCTTCAAACGCCTTTACCAGCAAGGCCCCGCCGGGAGACAGCACCTTCCTCGCCAGATCCAAGGCCAATTCCGCCAAATACATCGCCCGCGGTTGATCTACGGACTTCATACCTGAGATATTGGGGGCCATATCGGAAATTACAAGATCCACCCGCTGTTCCCCCACCATGTCCAATAGTGCCGTAAAAACCGCATCTTCCCGAAAATCGCCGTGAATAAACCTTACACCCGGCATGGAATCCATAGGCAGAATGTCCAGGGCGATGACCTGCCCCCGTTCGCCTATGATCTTGGCCGCCACCTGCGTCCAGCCGCCGGGGGCCGCCCCCAGATCGACCACCGTCATGCCCGGGCGCAGGATATGATCGCGCTCATTGATCTCCAAGAGCTTGAAGGCCGCCCGCGAGCGGTAACCGGCCTGTTGCGCCTGCCGCACATACGCATCATTGAAGTGGCGCTGTAACCAGCGCCCGCTGCTTTTAGATCGAGCCATAAGACGTCCCACACCTTTTATAGAGAAACGGGAGCCACCGCCGCGACCAGCCGTTCGTCATGAAACGGCTCCTACTCCGCTTGTGGCGATAAAAAGGGCGAACCGGCGGTGGTATACTCTGCGGCCTTTTCAACTCGAACCCACTATGGAAATGTCATCACTCACGGAAAAACAAAAACAGCATCTGCGCGGCCTCGGCCATAAACTCAAACCGGTGGTCATGATCGGCAACGCCGGCTATACCCCGGCGATACGAAATGAACTCGAACTCTCCCTCAGCCGTCACGAACTGCTCAAGGTGCGCGTCAGCGCCGGCGACCGGGAAACGCGCGATGCGCTGATCGAGCAGTTATGCACTGAGACCGCCGCGCAACTGGTACAACGCATCGGCAATATCGCCCTGCTCTACCGCCGCAACCCGGAGAAACCGCGCCTGGTGCTGCCCAAGTAAACTCTCAAAATACTCATTCACCGCAAAGACGCGAAGGACGCAGAAAGACACTTGTTGAAAAACCTTTGCGTTCTTCGCGTCTTTGCGGTGAGTTTTAAATCTTTTAGCTCACTAAGTGAAGACTCTCAACTCACGGTGCGCTCCCACGCCGTCCTGACCCCGCTACTAGCAACAATCCCAGCACGCTCACCAACAGATAAATGGCCGAAGAAATGCCATGCAGGCGTCCGAACTCTGGACCCAAGGCCCCACCCGGTGCTACTTGTACTTTAAGGGTCGCCATCTGCGGTTGAATGACGAACAGAATCACCGCCATGCCCACCATCATGATGGCGATCACGCCGACCCGCCAGTTGCGGTACCAGGCGCGCCCTTCGCCCATGGCCGCACTCAAAAGCAGCAAGGCGCCGCAGGCCAAACCGATACCATTGATGAGGGTGAACATGGGCGCCGCCAGCTGACCCGCCAGAGTGCGATCGTCCAGCGTATGAAACAACACCGGCACCGCCAGAAACCCGATGGCCCACAATCCTCCCACCCACAGGGTGAGAATGATTCGTTCGCCGATATTGATATGACGCATAGGATTCAGCTATCAGCCTGTTGCCGCGAGCCTTAGATGTAATGCACCGCCATGATCTCGTAGTGGCGGTCGCCGCTGGGGGCCTTGACCACCGCCACGTCACCTTCTTCCTTGCCGATCAAGGCACGGGCGATGGGTGAACTCACGGAGATCTTGCCCTGTTTGATATCCGCCTCCAGATCCCCCACGATCTGGTAGGTGACCTGGTCGCCGCTGCCCTCATCCACCAGGTCCACGGTGGTACCGAACACCACCTTGCCATTGGCGTTCAAGGTGGTGACGTCGATGATCTGAGCATGGGACAATTGATTCTCGATGTCGGCAATCCGGCCTTCGATAAAGGATTGCTGCTCTTTGGCGGCATGATATTCCGCATTCTCCTTCAAATCCCCGTGAGCGCGCGCTTCGGCGATGGCGTTGATGATCCGCGGGCGCTCCACGGATTTGAGGCGCTGTAATTCCTCACGTAATTTCACCGCACCTGTCGCGGTAAGAGGTACTTTACTCATTGGGTGATTTCCTTGTGTAACTGTTGCAGCGACCGGACTTCCTCCGCATCCAGATACTGCAATGCCAAACTGGTGGCATCGGCGCCAGCCATAGTAGTAGTGTAGCTTACCTTGCGCAGCAAGGCCTCTCGACGAATCGAGTAAGAATCCTTGATCGCCTGCTTGCCCTCGGCCGTATTGATGATCAAATTTACTTCATTGTTCTTGATCATATCCACGATGTGGGGACGGCCCTCGGTGACCTTATTAATACGCTGACAGGCCACACCCGCCGCCTCCAGGACCGCCGCGGTACCGCTGGTAGCATATAGCTCGAAGCCCCTTTCCACCAGACGCCGCGCCATAACCGCTACCCGCGGCTTATCGGCATCGCGAACACTGACGAAGGCCTTGCCGCTACGCGGCAGCACCACGCCCGCCGCCAACTGCGCCTTGGCGAAGGCCTCGGCGAAGGTCGCGCCTACGCCCATGACCTCACCGGTGGATTTCATCTCCGGTCCGAGCAAGGGATCCACCCCCGGGAACTTGATGAAGGGAAACACCGCCTCCTTTACCGAATAATAGGGCGGCACCACTTCGGCGCTGATTCCCTGTTCGCTCAAACTCATACCCGCCATACAGCGCGCCGCGACCTTGGCCAAGGGCATCCCGCAGGCCTTAGAGACGAAGGGTACGGTACGCGAGGCGCGCGGGTTGACCTCGATGACGTAGATCACATCGTCCTGGATGGCGAACTGGGTATTCATCAGCCCCACCACGTTAAGCTCGTGTGCCATCTTGCGCACCTGCTCGCGCAGTTGCTTTTGCACCTCAGGCTTCAAGGTATAGGGCGGCAGCGAACAGGCCGAATCACCGGAGTGCACACCGGCCTGCTCGATATGTTCCATAACGCCGCCTATCAACACCTCTTTGCCGTCGCAGATGGCGTCCACGTCCAGTTCCACGGCGTTGTCGAGGAAGTGGTCCAGCAGCACCGGTGATTCATTGGATACCTGTACCGCCTCGCGCATATAGCGGCGCAGGTCATCCTCGCCGTACACCACCTCCATGGCGCGCCCGCCCAGCACATACGAGGGTCGTACCACCAGAGGATAGCCGATCTCGGTGGCCAGCTGCACCGCCTCATCGGCATCACGGGCGGTGGCATTGGCCGGCTGCACCAGCTTGAGCTTATGGATCATTTTCTGGAAGCGTTCGCGATCCTCGGCCAGATCGATGGAATCCGGAGACGTACCGATGATAGGCGCACCGGCCGCCTCCAGGGCGCGGGCCAGTTTCAAGGGCGTCTGGCCGCCGTACTGGACGATCACGCCCTTGGGTTTTTCCAACTGCACGATCTCCAGCACGTCTTCCAGAGTCAGCGGCTCGAAATAGAGGCGATCGGAAGTATCGTAATCGGTGGACACCGTCTCCGGGTTACAGTTGACCATAATGGTCTCGTAACCGTCTTCGCTCAGCGCCAGGGCGGCATGCACGCAGCAATAGTCGAACTCGATGCCCTGACCGATGCGGTTGGGACCACCGCCCAGCACGATGATCTTTTCACGGCTGGTAGGTTGCGCCTCGCACTCTTCTTCGTAGGTGGAATACATATAGGCGGTGGTGGAGGCGAACTCCGCGGCGCAGGTATCCACCCGCTTATAGACCGGGCGCACACCCAGTTGCTGGCGCTGCTGGCGTACCGCGCTTTCGGAAGTATCCAACAGCGCGGCCAGCCGCCGGTCGGAGAAGCCCTTCTGCTTTATAAAATAAAAACCATCTTTATCAAGCGAAAAGGTCTTATTCTTCACCTGTTCCTCGAGCAGGATCAGTTCCTCGATCTGCGCCAGGAACCAGGGATCGATGTAGCTCAAGGCAAAGATCTGCTCCACCGTCATGCCGGCACGGAAGGCATCGCCCACATACCAGATACGTTCCGGCCCCGGTACCCGCAAGTTATGGCGCAGGGTATCCATGGCACCCTCGGCGCCCAGATCGAGTTTTTCATTGAAGCCGTCAGCACCGGTTTCCAGGCTGCGCAGTGCCTTGTGCAGGGACTCCTGAAAGGTGCGACCGATGGCCATGGCCTCGCCCACCGACTTCATCTGGGTAGTGAGCATGGGATCCGCCTCGGGAAACTTCTCGAAGGTAAAGCGCGGCACCTTGGTCACCACATAATCGATGCTGGGCTCAAAAGACGCGGGCGTGGCGCCGCCGGTGATATCGTTCTTCAATTCATCCAGGGTATAGCCCACCGCCAGCTTGGCGGCCACCTTGGCGATGGGAAAGCCGGTAGCCTTGGAGGCCAGGGCCGAGGACCGCGATACACGGGGATTCATCTCGATCACCACCATGCGCCCGTCTTTTGGATTGATACCGAACTGCACGTTGGAACCGCCGGTATCCACGCCGATCTTGCGCAACACCGCGATGGAGGCATCGCGCATGATCTGATATTCCTTGTCAGTCAGGGTCTGGGCCGGCGCCACGGTGATGGAGTCGCCGGTATGCACCCCCATGGGATCGAAGTTTTCGATGGAGCAGATGATGATGCAATTATCCTGGTGGTCGCGCACCACCTCCATCTCGAACTCTTTCCATCCCAACACCGATTCCTCGATGAGCAGCTCATTGGTCGGCGACAGGTCCAGGCCGCGGCCGCAGATCTCGGTGAATTCTTCACGGTTATAGGCGATGCCGCCGCCGCTGCCGCCCAGGGTGAATGACGGACGGATGATGGTGGGAAATCCGATCTGCGCCTGGACCTGCAAGGCCTCTTCCATGCTGTGGGCGATGGCGGCGCGCGGCGTCTCCAGACCGATATCGCTCATGGCATGACGGAAGCGCTCGCGATCCTCGGCCATATCGATGGCATCCCGCGAAGCGCCGATCAGTTCCACCCCGAATTGCTCCAGGACACCGTGCTTGGCCAGGTCCAAGGCGCAATTCAGACCGGTCTGCCCGCCCATGGTGGGCAGCAAGGCGTCGGGCCGTTCCTTTTCGATGATCCTGGCTACGGTCTGCCAGTACACCGGCTCGATATAGACCGCATCCGCCATATTGGGGTCGGTCATGATGGTGGCGGGATTGGAGTTCACCAGGATGACGCGGAAACCCTCTTCGCGCAGTGCCTTACAGGCCTGCGCCCCGGAATAGTCGAACTCGCAGGCCTGGCCGATCACGATCGGACCGGCACCAATAATAAGTACGCTATTTATATCAGTACGTTTAGGCATATTCTTCAGGTGATTTGGCGCGTTGCTTGTGGGTCTTCAGCAATTGAATAAAATGGTCGAACAGGTTCGCCGCGTCATGGGGTCCGGGACTGGCCTCCGGGTGGCCCTGGAAACCGAACACCGGCTTGTCGGTGTAGTGCAGTCCTTGCAGACTGCCGTCGAACAAAGAGCGGTGCGTCACGCGCACATTGGCCGGCAGGCTGGCCTGGTCCACTGCGAAGCCGTGATTCTGGCTGGTGATCATCACCCGATTGGTGGCGATGTCTAACACTGGGTGGTTGGCGCCGTGGTGGCCGAACTTCATCTTCACGGTGCGGGCGCCGCTGGCCAAACCCAACAACTGATGGCCCAGGCAGATGCCGAACACCGGCAGACCGGCGGCGATGATCTCGCGAATCGCAGCGATGGCATAGTCGCAGGGTTCCGGATCGCCGGGACCATTGGACAGGAACACCCCATCGGGCTTGAGCGCCAACACCTCGGCCGCCGGTGTCTGCGCCGGCACCACGGTCAGACGGCAACCGCGATCCACCAGCATGCGCAGGATATTGCGCTTCACCCCATAATCGTAGGCCACCACGTGATGGAACAAATACTCCTCCACCGGGCGCGGCGTCTCGGGCAAGCCGCCCTTGAGCGTCCAACTGCCCTGCAGCCAGGCATACGATTCCTCGACACTGACCACCTTCGCCAGGTCCATACCCTTCAAACCGGAGAAACCGCGCGCCGCGGCGACGGCCGCCTGCTCATCCACATCATCGCCCGCCATGATGCAGCCGTTCTGCGCACCTTTCTCGCGCAGGATGCGGGTGAGCTTGCGGGTATCGATGCCGGCGATGGCCACCACTGCGTTGCGCTGTAGATAATCGCGCAAGGATTCCTGTGAGCGCCAACTGCTGCTCACCGCCGGCACGTCGCGCACCACCAGACCGCCGGCGAACACCCGGCCGGACTCTTCGTCTTCGCTATTGGTGCCGACATTGCCGATGTGGGGATAGGTCAGGGTGACGATCTGGCGGCAATAAGATGGATCGGTGAGGATTTCCTGATAACCGGTCAGGGAGGTATTGAACACTACCTCGCCGACGGTCTGCCCCGAGACACCAATGGCCTCCCCGCGAAAGACCGTCCCGTCTTCTAGGGCCAACAGGGCTGAGTGACGCACGCTTAACCTCCGGATCTGCATATACAAAGCGGGAGGGAGCTTTGTAAAGCCGCCTCCCGCTCAAAAAACGGACAGACTACAACTGTATGCAGGACCGAATTGTAACGTAAGCGCCAGGGTGGTGTCCATGTAAGCCGTGGGATTTCCTGCGCCCCTAAGTAAGAGGTCGCGCAGGGCAGATGCATGCACGATGAAGGTGCATGCGAGCGAGCAAACTGATGATGAGCAGCATCCCCAGACTCAACGGATCAATGCTCCCCCCACCCGACGACGGAGGATTCGCGGACGCCGCACTCGGCGTTGGGAACTTGTATCGCCCGCTGTCGCCCCAGGGATAGCCACACCGCTGGGATCGACGATGACGCCGTTGCGGTTAAATCATCATCGCCCAGCCCGCCATCGGTAATGCTGAAGTTGACGGTCTTGCCGTTAAAGCTGGCCGGGAACGAGTACCAATGCGGTGTAGTGTCGCTAAAAGTTGGGCCGTACTTATATAGCCTTGCACCAACGGGCGGCGCGCTGGGCAGGGTCAGCGTGAATTTGAGGGTAGCCCCGCCGACACAACCGCTCGCTGTGAAATCGACTAAGCCGCGGGGAAAACTAAAAGGTATACGGACCCGCCATCTGCGGCGTCATTGTGAGTTGCACCTGGTCCGTCGTATTGTTTGCATCCAAAAAAATGTTGAAAAGCCCCAGCTGCTTCGTGCCATCGTATAAGAGTGATGGTGCCGGTAGGCACCCCGCCCGCCGTTGAGGCATTAACTGAAAGGGTCAACTGAAAATTTTCACCGGACGCCACTGTATTGACCGAAGAGGTGATGGAAACTGACGTAGCTATCGCGGCATTTACGCACATCGGCATGACGGAGCACGCCACAAACAAGCACACAATCCTGAGCGCGTACGCCATCGCCCCAGGCACAGCACCGGCGGAGCGGCTACGAGCAACTAAGAGTGAACTGTCCGCGTAGAGAGTCCTCCGAACCGAATCCATTAACACCCCAAAAACCCCTGTCAACAAAGGCAATATTGGGATAGTAGCACTTTGCTCGAAACGAAGCTAAGCGGGCCGCAAACCGCTGCCACCGCGCGGGGGGAACGGCCTTGACGCCTGCCGTTACATGACTCGCTGTGGAGCGCGCCCGGACGCAGACTGCCGGCATAACACCAGGGATCGCGACAAACTATAGGGAGCGGATCTCGCTGCGTAATGCGACCTTGAGTCGTTCATACTGGAAGCGGTCTTCGCCGCGGGATTGGCCGTGGCACAGCGTGCTGGCCAGATCGACGCGTTGCAGCTGATCCCACAAGGGGATGAGCCTTGGGCGCTGTTTGGGTAGAGCCGCTTGCAATGCCTTGTTGAGTTCGGTCCGTGCAGCGCTGATGTCCCGGGCAGCCGGCTGTACCTTGCGCAATACCACCTGCGCTATCTCGGCGCTGGCGATGTCGTACTGGGCATCGATCAGGGGGGATGCCACGCGATAGTCCTGATCGTAGTGCCCCGTATTTTTGTGCTCAACTGCGCTGTACTCCCGATCCCGCTCGGCGATGGCTTGCGCATGCTCCCAACGTGGATCACCGGTCTCGGAATCCATAGCATTGCCCACCGGCCGGGATAATTCGTTCAAGACCGAAGCAGAGACCGTAGTGGGGATGCAATCGCAATCACAATGTTGTCGCGGCATTGCGCCGGCCGTGATTGAGATCGTAGTCAGACCCGCAAGAGCAACCATGACGATGAAATGTTTCATGTCGGAGCCCTCCTGTTCAATAAATTGAACCTGGTGCACTTCTAAAGACCGTATTTCGCGCGGATGGTTCGTTAATATTTTTTATCGTAGCTACCGCTTGTAATACGGCGATTGATAAATATCAATCGTCGCATCGGCCATCGCTCGACAAGGCTGGTTAAATACGCTTGCCTAGCATTAGCAGGAATGCCGTTTCACCCGCAGATTAAAAAGACAGCTTATAAGATTTCTCGCTGACACCCGAAATGACAGTGTGGAATTTAAGCGGAACTGATGAGGCTTATACGAAAACTAGTACCTTCAGCGCAGGCCCAATACGTCCTGCATATCGTAAAGACCGCCGTCTTGCCCCATGACCCAGCCTGCGGCGCGCATAGCGCCGGCGGCGAAGGTCATGCGGCTGGAGGCCTTGTGGGTGATCTCGACGCGCTCGCCGATGCCAGCGAACATCACTGTGTGATCACCGACGATATCTCCGGCACGCACCGTGGCAAATCCGATGGTCTTGCGGTCCCGTTCGCCCGTGTGTCCTTCGCGGCCGTAAACTGCATGGGCCTTTAAATCCCGGCCCAGGGCGCTCGCCACCACTTCGCCCATGCGCAAGGCCGTACCGGACGGCGCATCCACCTTGTAGCGGTGATGGGCCTCAATGATCTCGATATCCACCTCATCCCCCAATACCTTGGCGGCGGTCTCCAACAGCTTGAAACACAGATTCACGCCCACGCTCATATTGGGCGCCACCACCATGGCCATCTCGGCACTGGCATCGATCAGGATATTACGCTGTTCCGGCGTAAAACCGGTGGTGCCGATCACCATCTTCTTTCCGGCGGGATGACACACGGCAAGATTGTTCAAAGTCACTTCCGG
>Ga0315556_1002064_pt1 | contig 11655 bp, 11 predicted proteins | sample SalMarSW160310MG_FD_202112 | JGI IMG/M metagenome (GOLD analysis project Ga0315556, IMG submission 202112) | Salt marsh sediment microbial communities from the Plum Island Ecosystem LTER, Massachusetts, United States - Salt Marsh Sediment SW1603-10 ...
CCGCGCCGGAACGCACCAGCATGTCGGCAATCTCCAGGGCCTGCTCGCCGGTATCCGGCTGCGAGACCAGCAGGTCATCGACATTCACGCCCAGCTTTTGGGCATAGCCGGGATCCAGGGCATGTTCGGCATCGATGAAGGCCGCCGTGCCGCCTTTTTTCTGGGCCTCGGCGATGACCTGCAAGGTCAATGTGGTCTTGCCGGATGACTCCGGTCCGTAGATTTCAATCACTCTGCCCCGCGGCAGTCCGCCTATGCCCAGGGCGATGTCCAAGGCCAGCGATCCGGTGGAAATCACCTCCACATCCTTGACGATGCCGCCATCACCCATGCGCATCACCGAACCTTTACCGAACTGGCGCTCGATCTGAGTCAGCGCGGCGCTCAGCGCCTTCGATTTGTTCGCATCCATCCACTATTCCCCTTTATTTGTCACCCTGAAAAAATTCCGGTCCCGCCCCATCTGCAAGCTGGGGATTATCCCACAGATCGTCATTGCGATGCACTGCCCGCCGCACCGGTAATCAAGGCCCAAGTCTTCAATATCTTGTAACAGACGCCGCTGGACGCGGTGATGGATTCCACCAGTGCGAAGTCGCCCGCCTGCCAAAGGATCGGGGCCATGACGGACAAGTCCCGCGGCGGCTTCCTGACCTTGCGGAACAAGGTGAGATGCGGACGAAAAGGCCGGGTATCGAGCTGACAGCCGCACTGTGCGGCGGCCTTGCTGATGCTGTCGACCAAGGTCAGCAGCGCTGTCGGCACGCCGTCGCTGCCCGCCCACAACACCTGCGGCTTGCGCCAATAGCCCAGCTGATCGAGTTGCAGGGTAAAATCCGCTATCGCTATCCCGGCCAGCGCTTCTTCGATACAGGCTTGGCGCTCGGCAGGGGTAGACCCCAGATACACCAGGGTGATATGCAGATTGCCGGCATCCACCGCGCGGCCTATGCCAATCGGAAAGCGGCCCTGCACATCCACTAAGGCCCTACGCACCGCGGCGTTCGGCCACAGCGCCAGGAATAAGCGTCGAACCTCAGGGCTGCTCACGCAAGAGCTCCAAGAGCCCCCGCAAAACCGCCGCCACCGCCTGGCGGCGCACGGCCTCGCGGTTACCCAAGAACTGCAGGCAGTGCGTTCGGGTCTCCATGCCGTCGCCCGCCCAGGCCAGGTATACGGTCCCCACCGGCTTTTCCAGACTGCCGCCGCCGGGACCGGCGATGCCGCTCACCGCCACCGCCACCTGGGCAAGACTATGCGCCAGGGCGCCTTGGGCCATTTCCCGTACCGTCGGCTCGCTCACCGCACCGTGCTGCTCCAGGGTGGCGGGATGCACACCCAACATTTCCACCTTGGCGGCATTGCTGTAAGTGACAAAACCCCGTTCAAACCACTGGGAACTGCCGGAGACTGCGGTAATCGCCTGCGCCACCCATCCGCCGGTACAGGATTCCGCGGTCGCCAGCATGAGGCCGCGCTGTCGCAAGCTTTCTCCCAGCTGCGCGGCAAGGGTTTCTAAATCCATCCCTTCCATCCCGCTGTCCATCCCCTGAAAATTTCATTCTAGCAAAGACCAGATTGCGCGCTGCCACCAGCTGTCCAGCCTGGTCATTCTGGGTTAAGATTGGCGGCTTTTGATAGGCTCGCCAGGTTGATCAAGGCCCATTGTTGCTCATTAGCACTCCAAGGCCGGGAAGATCGCCACCGACACCGCCGGTTTCTAAACATTGCAGTGCACCCCAGTATAGGCAAGTCTCACACGCCATGAACGATAACAAGTCCTCCTCATTCAACGTCTCGTCCAAGTCCGGCCGGCGTTCCCGGCTTGCAACATTGGGGGTGCTGGAACAATACCTCGCGCCTCATCATCTGCTCACCCGCTGGATGCAGCGCCTGACCAGGGTGCGCGCACCCTGGTTCAAGAACCGGCAAATCTCATGGTTTGTCCGCCGTTATCGGGTGGATATGAGTATCGCCGCCGAAACCAATCCCCTCGCCTACCCTGATTTCAATACTTTTTTCACCCGTCCCCTTAAAGCGGGTGCCCGCCCCATCATCAGCGGCGGCGATGCCATTGTCTGCCCGGCGGACGGCAAGATCAGTCAGATCGGCGATGTGTACAAGGGCCGCTTGTTCCAAGCCAAAGGCTATCACTTCGATTTACTCACCTTGCTGGGCGGTTCCGAGGCGCGCGCCCGACCTTTCCGGGACAGTCGCTTCGTAACGATTTATCTCTCGCCGCGGGATTACCACCGGGTACATATGCCCCTAGCCGGGCGCCTGCGGGAGACGATTTATATCCCCGGCCGTTTGTTCAGCGTCAGCCCCCGCACCACCCAGGCCATCCAGGGATTATTCGCCCGCAATGAACGGCTGGTCTGCATCTTCGATACCGCCATCGGGCCTGTGGCCGTGATCTTGGTTGGGGCCATGTTCGTAGCGGGTATCGAGACCGTGTGGTCGGGCCTGCTCCCTCATAGCAAGCAGGTGATTGAGAGGGATTATGCCGCCGCGCAAGCCCATGAAGAGATTACATTGGAACGCGGCCAGGAAATGGGACGATTCAATATGGGGTCTACGGTAATCGTATTATTCCCTCCCGATCGGGTCGAGCTGGCACCAGGATTGACGCAAAACACACCGGTAACAGTCGGCGAACTGCTGGGGACAATGAGCCCCGGCGTTTAGGGCTTTATCACGGCTCACATGCCGCAGGGAAAAGTTGTGGATATCAGAAGTCCGTTCGAAAGTCAGTGGCTCAGCATGACACAGCAGGCACGGACATGCCCTTGCAACAGTTGCAGGACGCGCGGTTAAGCGGGGATCAGCTCATGGGTTTGTTTTGGTTATAGAGCAGCACCTCTTGTAAAGAACGGAAGGCGATGGCATCAAAATCGCGGAACATCATGCCGACACCGTCCCCCGACACCCTCACCACGCGCGCATTAATGCGATGTTTGGTCAGTTGAGGGCCGCTACCGAGTTTAAAGGTCAACTCCACCGGGGTTTCCGCGGCGAGATTAACCGTTTTCGGCAGCTCGACGAACACCCCGCCCAAGCCGATATCGCGAGTCCGGCACTCTTCGTTCTGTACACCGGTACAGGACAAATCAACCGGCACATTGATCGATGTACGTTCAGTCCAACGACGTTCCATAGAATCACCCATCCTTTCCCCATGCGGCGACTACAAGCTTATAGTTTTATTCGTTTAGAAACAGTACCACTATCTCTGCCATATCCCTAATATGCAATCATTGTACCCAACAAATTAAACCTTGTTGATTAGTAATGCATTTACTGAATACTTGACCAAACCCACCTAATCAATCCCGGCAATAATCTTCAAACCGTAAATCTGATCGACATGCGCCCCCCCCTGTGAAGCATCCAGCAAGGCCATATTATTAAGCACGATCGAAGGGGAAAGCCAATACCTCTCTCAGCTCCCCTGCCCCCAGCTTCAACATCAACAGGCGATCCAATCCCACTGCGACGCCGCTGCAGGCGGGCAGGCCATGTGCGAGGGCCGCGAGCAATCTTTCATCCATACTCATCTCGGGCATGCTCCCCATACGGCGCAGGCGGCAATTCTCTTCAAAACGTCGACGCTGCTCGGCGCTATCCTGCAACTCTTGAAATCCGTTTGCTAACTCCACACCGTCAATATAGACCTCGAAGCGCTCGGCGACCGCCGGCTCACCCGGTCTGACGCGCGCCAACATGGCCTGCGAAACCGGATAATCACACACGATCTGGGGGCGACCACCGCCACCGAGATGTAGCTCGATCAAATGACTCCACAGCAGCGTCAACCAACCATCTCGGTCCTCACCCAGGGACGCGGAGACCTGGATGCCATGGTCGGCGGCACAATCACGCAAGCGGGCGATGGAGGCCGAATGCGGTTCAATTTGCAGGTGGTGCGCAAACAGCGCGGCATAGCTGCTAAGGGTCGCGGGCGGCGTATTCAAAACCCCGCGCAATAAATCGTCCACCTCCACCATTAAGCTGCGGTAATCAAAACCCGGACGGTACCATTCGAGCATAGTGAATTCGGGATTGTGATAGCGGCCGGCCTCATTGTTGCGGAACGCTTTACAGATCTGATAAATGGGACCGCTGCCCGCCGCCAGCAGTCTTTTCATGGCGAATTCCGGCGAGGTCTGTAAATACATGGCACGGCCCGCCGCGGCACCCGGGCCGGTATAGCGGGTGCAAAAACTATCGAGATGGGGATCGGTCGCACCGTACACGGATAGTACAGGCGTCTCCACTTCCAGCACGCCCCGTTCCGCAAAAAACGTACGGATGGCGCCGAGTAATTCGGCCCGGCGCCGCAGCGCCTCTAGTCCCGCACTGGGCCGCCATTCGGTCATGATCTGAATCTGCCGATTAGGATTTCATGCCAACGAATAAGGGCACACCGCGCCTTAAGTCTTGGCGCGGGAGACGTACTCGCCGGTACGCGTATCGACCTTCAGCACGTCGCCGATGTCGATAAACAAGGGCACCCGCACCACCGCGCCGGTTTCCAGGGTAGCCGGTTTTCCGCCACCGCCCGAAGTGTCGCCGCGCACACCGGGATCGGTATCCGTTACCGTCAACTCCACGAAGTTGGGCGGCGTCACCGCCAAGGGCTGGCCATTCCACAGGGTGACGACGCACATTTCCTGACCCTTAAGCCACTTCGCGGCATCGCCGACATTGGCGGGACTTGAAGCGAACTGCTCATAGGTATCGGGAACCATGAAATGAAAGAACTCACCATCGTTATAGAGAAACTGCATGTCGGTATCCACGACGTCGGCCGCTTCCAGATTTTCACCCGATTTAAAAGTACGTTCGATGACCCGGCCGGTCTTCAAGTTACGGATCTTGACCCGATTGAAGGCCTGCCCCTTACCGGGCTTGACGAACTCGTTTTCAATGATCGCGCAGGGATCGCCATCGAGCATCACCTTGAGCCCGCTTTTGAATTCATTCGTGCTGAACGTAGCCATACTATCCTCGTTTATAATGCCTGCCCACGATACCGGCCTTGCGGCTCCACACCGGATGCGCCCCGCCGGGTTTATCGGTATCACTAAAGGTAAAGGTGCCTATGTTACAGCGAAATCTTACATCTTGGCAGCGTCCCCGCTGGCAACAGTCCTTGGCCGAGGCAATCAAAGACCCTTCGGAGCTGTTAGCCCTTCTGGAATTGCCGGCGGACGCCCTCGCGTTAAGTCAGCAAGCGGCTCGGCAATTCCCCTTGCGCGTGCCGCGCAGCTATGTGGCGCGCATGCGCAAGGGCGATCCCGACGACCCTCTCTTGCGCCAGATTCTGCCCCTCCATGCGGAGGAGATGGAATTCACCGGTTTTTACAGCGACCCCGTAGGAGACCTCGCTGCCATGCCGCTCCCCGGCCTGCTGCATAAATATCACGGGCGGGTGCTGCTGATCACCACCGGCGCCTGCGGCATCCATTGCCGCTACTGTTTCCGGCGCCATTTTCCCTATGGGGACGCCAATCCCGCACCCGATGCCTGGCGATCGGCCCTAGACTATATTGCCGCCGATCCCACTATCACCGAGGTCATTTTGAGCGGCGGCGATCCGCTGGCCTTGCCGGATCACCGGCTCGCCGAATTAGCGGATCAGCTCGGCGCCATCCCCCATATCAAGCGCCTGCGTATCCACAGCCGTCTGCCTATCGTATTGCCGGAACGCGTCGATGCGGCGCTACAGGAGTGGCTGAGCGCCTGCTCCCTGCAAAAGGTCATGGTGGTACATGCCAATCATCCCAACGAAATCGATGATGATACCGTGCGGGCCTTGCGCGACTTGCAGGCTTGCGGTGTCACTGTTCTCAATCAAGCGGTGTTGCTGCGCGGAGTCAACGACAGTGCCGATATTCTGTCCACATTAAGCGAATCCCTGTTTACGGCCAGGGTATTACCTTACTACCTACATTTACTGGATAAAGTTAAAGGGGCGGCCCATTTCGATGTTTCCGAAATGAGCGCCGTCCGGCTTATCAACACATTGCAAAACCGCTTACCCGGCTATCTGGTCCCGCGACTGGTGCGCGAGACTGCGGGCACTCCGGCTAAAGCCCCGGTACGCGGCCCGGAACACTGTAATGGTATTTCTGAGGAATCCGGCACTTTGCTATAATTTTGCAGTACCGAATCGAGCAGGTATGCCGCGCGCCACAGACAATGGCTCAAGGTAAAATAGGTGAAGCGCGATGTCACAATCAGTCTCGACTGCCCCATTTGAAGCAGCCCCGGGTTTAATGCGTCTACAGATTCATGAAGTGGAATCATGGATCGAGGCCTTGCCCCTCGCAAATGTCGGCGAGACCCGTCAACGCGTATCAAGCTCTCTGACGAACCTCATCGCCAGCGACTTACCCGGACAGGAACGCTATGCGGCCCTGGAGCTATTCCGCAGTCCCATCCACTATTTGAGTGAAGCCCTGCAACATCATTTTGTCGGCGCAGCCTTTCCGTTGACGCTCAAAGCACGTGGCATCGCCGATCAACTTTGTGCATTGCATATGGCTATGGCCGAGGGTTACCAAAGCGTAGCCGACGAACTTCTCGAGTTAGATATCGTTCGCCAAAATTTCACGATGCTCACCGCCAGCTTACATCGCTCGCTTTATTACCTCGGACAAGCCCTATTGACCGGCTATCAGCTGTACGAGCCATGCAGCGCCGATTGCTGGCGCCGCATCCATTGTATCTATGAGGCCGCCGCACGGAAGGGTGTGCATTCAAGCACGGTCCAGGACCCCTATCGACGGCACCGGCAGCCAACCTCCATCGCAGAACAATATAAACAAATTCTGCTGTTGGCCCTGGCCAATCCTTACCGCTACTCTCAACGCGACATAAGAACGATCTATTCGCTTTTGGAGTACTGGACGCCGCAGTGCAGACTCTATCCCGCCGATCACGCGGATGCACTTCAATTTGCCTGTCGCGTCGACTTGGCGTGCGACGAGCCCCCGTCTTGCATTGCCTATAGTGCAATTCCTCACCCTGCGACCTGCCGTTTGTTAGACACCTCCGCATTGATTCGGACGCATCCTGAAACCACCGGCATAGCGATCAGCCTGGGTCTCAGCGCCATCCATCTGCTGATCGACATGCTGGACTCCATGTCGACCATGCAATCCGCACGCACCGGCCAGCGATCCCCCACACCGACCGCTATCGACGATAAAGGCTTATATTTATGCGAGGTGATGGACGAAAGCGCGGGTGGTTCGCGTCTGAAGTGGCGCAACATAAATAAAGGGAAGATTCGCGTCGGCGAATTAATCGCGCTGCGCCAAACCCGTGCACCCGGGGAGATACCGGGGATTGCCGCAATCCGCTGGCTGAAAAATACCAGCAAGCATACCGTTGAATTCGGGATTCAACTGATTTCCCCCGATGCCCTCCCGATCAGCGTCAGGCTCTATAATGCCAACGATCAGGAATCCGAGCACGATTATTTGAAGGGCTTATATATCCCGGAATTCAAGGCAATCCGGCAGCCGGCGAGCCTCATATTACCCGCATTCCTCTATCGTGCGGATGATGTCATTTCCCTGGTAATGGATCATCAGGAACACTGCTTACAGCTGGTGAAGGCCATAGAAACCTCTCAGAGTTTCAGTCGCTTTTATTTTTCCTCACTGGCTACGCCCCAGGATCTTCATTGACTCCTTGTAACAATCTCCGACGATCATACCCAGCGAGATATTATCCGGCCTCAAGCCACAAATAATCAGGGGTCAGCGACACCCGCTTACTCTTCTGAGCGCTTGAACAAGCGGGTAAACTCCGGCGGATAGACCAATAAGCCGCCACCTTCCAAGGCTCCCGGTTCTAATTCCTTGGCGGTGATGGAATCTTCGGGCACGGGTAAGGAACTGCGAATCCCCCATTTCGAAGCATGCTCGAAACCAAAACGCCGATAATAATCCGGGTGGCCGATCACCACGATGGCCTTGTGACCCAGGCCGGCCGCCTTGGTCAGCGCCGCTTCCAGCAAGGTAGAGCCTATGCCGCGATGAGATTGCGAAGGCACTACCGACATGGGTGCCAGGGCCAAGACCTCGACCTGCTTACCCTGGCGCTCAAGATGCGCGTGAAATAACAAGATATGCCCGGCTACGCGATCACCCACTTCGGCAACCAAGGACAGTTCAGGGATAAAACTTTTTGATTGTCTGACCACCGTCACCAATTGCGCCTCGGCCACACCGCCAAAGGCGCTTTGGTTCACCACGGCGATCGCCTGTGCATCCGATTGATTTTCCTGCCTTACTTTTACTTCCTGCATTCTCGGCCTCCAAACGCCTGTATGGTTCCCAGCCTCCTGGGGGTCACTCCCATCCCATAATACAAGCAAAGGGTGGGAAGTTGGTCAATACACTTAATATTTCGTACCGATCTACCGATAAATTTAGTGCGGCAAGCAGGGAAGATAGAACGGTCCCCGCTATTGATCGTTTTACATTAAATTGGAGAAGCCGATGTCCGAGGGACAATCAGGGCTGGCCATCAAGCCTCAAATGAACAATCAGGGCATGTTGCGCTTACTGTTACTGGAGGAATCCGCCGCCGCAGCGCAGGCACTTATCGACCCGCTGCGGGAGACCGGTTATGCCGTCACGGCGGCACGGGTAAAATCGCCCCTGGAGTTTCAAGCCGCCCTCAAAAAGCAGGAATGGGATCTAATATTTAGTCCGTTATCGCTGGCGAATTTTAATGCCAAGCAGGCCCTCGCCCTGCTATCCCACGCCAAAATCGATACGCCTTGCATCATCATCGGCAACGATTTCACAGATGAAGAGTTTAGTGCCGCATTACGCTACGGTGCGCGTGCCCTGGTCAAAAGCAATCAAAAAGAACAGCTGCTGCTTACGGTCCAGCGGGAATTACGTGATCTCGCCATGCGTCGTGCGCGCCACCATTACGAGAAAATGTTCAGGCAAAGCGAACGCCGTTGCCAGGGTCTGCTCGAATCGTCACAGAACGCCATCGCTTGCGTCCGCAACGGCAAGGTGATCTATTCAAACCAAGCATTTACTCAACTCTTGAGCAAAGGCGGAGAGCGTGACATCAGCAATATTTTCAGCACCATTCATCCCGAGGACCGCCAACGTTTCGAGCAGCTATTTATAGGCGTTGAAACCGGGCAGAATCTCTCGGATAAGGCGGAGCTGCGCATCATGGCTGAGAACGGTAAACCACAGCCGGTAAAAATTGATGCCATTGTCGCCTATATCAATGAACAACAATGCGCGCAGATTTCCATCTCCCCGAATGTTGAGTCTGGCGATACACCCAAACCCTCCGCTCCCAATGCCCCGATTGAATTGCACAGCACATCGCCTGCGCAGCACAGTGACAATCCCGCTACTGCACAGCATTTGACTCCTGCCAATGACGATGATCCCGCCTTGCGTCAACAAATCCGCGACGCGATAGCGAATAATCGTTTTCGACTGCTTTATCAACCGATCGTGCCATTGCATGCGCAACCTGCGGATCGCTATGAAGCACTCATCCGTATGATAGGTGAAAACGGCGAAGAAATATCCCCGGCAAGTTTTATCCCCGCCGCCGAGAATGCCGGGCTGATGCCCGAAATCGACCGCTGGGTCATCCGCACATCGATACAGACCCTGGTCAAACTACACGGCGATAATAAACAAACCAGCTTATTAGTGAAATTATCGGGATACAGCGTCAAGGACCAGACTCTCTTACCGTGGATCAATGAGCAGCTAAACGAGTTCCACCTTCCCGGCGACACCCTTATATTTGAAATCAAGGAGAGCTGCATGCTGCGCCAACCGGAAGCGGTGGTACAGCTGGTCAACGGTCTAAAACAACTGCATTGCCGTACGGCGCTCGGGCACTTCGGTTCAGACCCGCGCTCCCTGGACTACCTCGAACAGCTACACGTGGATTTTGTAAAGCTGGACGGCGCCTTCGTCGACAATCTTAGCGGAGATTCCAAGAGCCTGGCCATGGTCAAGGCAGTGGTACAAACCGCCCATGACCTCGGGACGCTCACCGTTGCCACCTTCGTCCAGGATGCCAGCAAAATGACTACCTTGTGGCAATGCAATGTCGATTACATCCAGGGCTATTTCCTGCAAGCCCCCGACGGAGATATGTCCTACAACTTCTCGGAACAAGACGATTAGATCCATGAAGCACAAAGGCCCCCGGGGTTCAGCCGGGGGGCCATTACTATTTTGATCTCCAGAGAATGCCCTGAGGAATTAATTAAGCTTGAGCACGCAACGCTGCGATCCGCTCACTCAACGGCGGATGCGTCATGAATAAGCGCCGCATCCCCTGGCCGATACCGCCGGCAATGCCGAAGGCCGCCATCTGATCGGGCAGCGGCTGAGAATGCAGGCCGGCCAAGCGCTCCAAGGCGGCAATCATCTTTCCGCGTCCCGCCAGCCGTGCACCCCCGGCATCGGCGCGAAACTCGCGACGACGACTGAACCAGAATACGATCGTGCTCGCCAATATACCCAACACCAATTCGGCGATGATGGATATGATCCAGAATGCCGGACCATGGCCGCGTTCATTTTTGAATACCGCACGATCGATGATATCCCCGATCACGCGCGACAAAAAGATTACAAAGGTGTTTACCACGCCCTGAATCAAGGCCAGAGTCACCATATCCCCATTGGCGACATGACTCACCTCGTGACCCAACACCGCCTCCGCCTCATCGCGGCTCATGGCATGCAACAGGCCGCTGCTCACCGCCACCAGCGCCTTGTCGCGGCTCATCCCCGTGGCAAAGGCATTGACGTCCGCTGAGGCATAGATGGCCACCTCCGGCATACCGATCCCTGCGGCCCGTGCCAGACGTTGAACCGTTTCCACCAACCAGCGTTGGTCTTCATTGGCCGGTCGTTCGATGACCTGAGCCCCGGTAAAACGCTTGGCGGTCCACTTGGACATGGCCAAGGAAATGAACGCGCCGCCCATGCCGAACACCGCGGCAAAGATCAGCAATGCATTGTAATTTAAGCGTGTCCCCTGCGCATTGAGAATACGATCCACACCCAGCAGGTGCAGGGTGATATTCAATATGAAGATGATGGCAAGGTTGGTCGCCAAAAACAGCAGAATGCGCTTCATGCGAACACTCCAACTAGAAAACAATCACTTACCTAAATAGGGGCGTCTTGGCCGATTTCAAGTCCCTCCCCATCGGCTGGAATTAGACAGCGGAAACGGCGCGGGACTCCCGTCCTTAAGGGGATTCGACCACAATCCTATCGACCCTTTGCAGACCACGAGGCAAGTTTGCGCCGCGGCGACCGCGTTCACCCGCATAATGCTCCAAATCGGTGCGACTCAAACTCATGTGGCGCTGTCCGGCGTACACCACCAGGGATGCCCCGCTGGGCACGCTGGCAATGGCGGTGACGAATTCTTCACGCGCCGCGACCTTCGCGGTGGGAATGGCCATGATCTTATTTCCCTTGCCCTTGGAGAGTTGCGGGAGCTCCGCCACCGGAAACACCAGCATTCGACCGAGATTGCTCACCACCGCCACTACGTCGGTGCCGCTGTCCTTCACTGGTGCCGGCGGCAATACCCGCGCCCCTTTGGGTAGCGACAAAACCG
>Ga0315556_1002065_pt1 | contig 11649 bp, 9 predicted proteins | sample SalMarSW160310MG_FD_202112 | JGI IMG/M metagenome (GOLD analysis project Ga0315556, IMG submission 202112) | Salt marsh sediment microbial communities from the Plum Island Ecosystem LTER, Massachusetts, United States - Salt Marsh Sediment SW1603-10 ...
GTTGACGTGATCGAGGCCGTCACGCTCCTCGTCCTCCTCCTCCTCTCCGCCTTCTTCTCCGGGTCCGAGATCGCCCTGTTCTCGATCCCACAGGCGAGGGCGCGCGCGCTCGCCGACGAGGGCCGCCGGGGCTCGGGCGCGCTGGCCGAGCTGCGCTCGCAGCCCGATCGGCTCCTGATCACGATCCTCATCGGCAACAACGTCGTCAACATCGCGGCCGCCTCCATCGCGACCTTCGAGGCCACCCGCGCCTTCGGCTCGGCCGGCGTCGGACTGGCCACCGGGGCCGTGACGCTCCTCGTCCTGTTCTTCGGCGAGATCACGCCCAAGAGCTTCGCCTCCTCGCACGCGGTACCCTTCTCGCTGTTCGCGGCGCCGATCGTCCTCGGGCTGTCCCGCGCCCTCTTCTTCCTGGTCATCCCGCTCGAGCACCTCACCCGCATGTTCGTCCCGCGCGGCGCGGGCCGGAGCGCGCCCGGCGTCACCGAGATGGAGATCCGGCGCCTCACCCAGATGGGCCACCTGGCAGGCGCCATCGAGGGGCACGAGCGCCAGCTCATCGAGCGTGCCTTCCTCATGGACACGACGCGGGCGTGGGAGGTCATGACGCCGCGGGTCGACATCTTCGCCTGGCCCCGGACCCGCACGGTGGACGAGCTGGCTCCGGAGCTGGGGACCGTCCCCTACAGCCGCATCCCCGTCTACGACGAGTCGCTCGACGACATCACCGGCGTGCTCTACCTGCGTGACGCGTTCGAGGCTCTCGTCGGGGGCCGCGGAGCGACGACCCTGGCGGAGCTCGCCCGCGAGCCCTTCTTCGTGCCCGGGAGCGTCACGCTGGTCGAGCTACTTGGCGAGTTCCAGGCGCGCCGCGTGCACATGGGAGTGGTGGTGGACGAATACGGCGGGACCGACGGACTCGTCACCCTCGAGGACATCCTCGAGGAGCTGGTGGGCGAGATCGTGGACGAGGTGGACGTGCCCGAGGAGACGATCGTCCGGATCAGCCGTGACGAGGCGCTGGTGGACGGCTCGGCGGACCTCCGGGACATTAACGACGTGTTCGGCACCGAGCTGCCGGTGGCCGAGCACCGGTCGCTCAACGGCTACCTCCTCGAGGAGCTCGGCCGGGTGCCCCGACCGCACGAGACGGTCGAGCGCCAGGGCCTGAGGATGGAAGTGCTGGGCAGCACGGGCACGCAGGTGACCCGCGTGCGGCTGGTTCGCGCCGGGACCCGCCGGACCGAGCGCGGCGGACACTCGACGGTCGACGCCCGCCCGGCGGACTGAGCGGAGGACGCCAGGGTGATCGAGGAGGGGGTCCTGGTGGTCGGCGCGGGCATCGCCGGAGCCGCGGTGGCGCTGGAGCTGCGGGACCGGGGGCGGAAGGTGCTCGTCCTGGAGGCGCGTCGCGACCGCGACGCGCCCCCGGAGCGGGTCGCCACGGGGGCCTCGGCCGGAATGCTGGCGCCCCAGTACGAGATCTCGGACGACGAGGCCCTGATCCGCCTCGCCGTGGCCAGCCGGGAGCGCCACCCCGCCTTCGTGCGTCACGTCGAGCAGCTGGCCGGGGTCGAGCTCGGACTCAGGATGGGGGGCATGCTGGTCGCGGCCTTCTCCGACGAGGCCCGCCGGGAGATGGAGACGGACGCGGCCCGCCACCGGGCCCTGGGCCTGTCGGCCGAGGTCATCGCGCCCAAGGACGCGCTCCGGCTGCAGCCCGGCCTGAGCCCGGAGGCGGCGGCGTGGATGTGGCTGCCGGACGAGGGACGCCTGGACACGCAGCGGCTCGCCGCGGCCCTGCCGGCCGCCCTCGAGGCGGCCGGGGCCGAGGTACGCTACGGCGCCAGGGTGCTCCGGATCCTCGAGCGGGGCGGAACCGTGTGGGGCGTGGAGCTGGACGGCGGCGATGTCCTGCGCGCCGGGCGGCTGGTCCTGGCGGCCGGCGCCTGGTCCGGCCGCGTGGACGGCCTGCCCCGCGCCCTGCCCGTGCGCCCGGTGCGCGGCCAGATGCTGCGCTACGCGCCCAACGCCGCGCCGGCTGTGTCGCGGCTGGTGGCGCGCCGTGACGGGGCATACATGGTGCCGCGCACCGACGGAACCGTGCTGGCGGGAAGCACGATGGAGGAGGCGGGCTTCGATGCCTCGGTCACCCCCGAGGGCGAGGCCCGGATCCGCTCCGGTGCCGCCAGCCTCGTGCCGGCCGCGGCCGGGCTCGAGCCGGTGGAGCGCTGGGCCGGGCTGCGGCCCCTGTCGGCCGACGGAGCCCCGATCCTCGGGCCGGACCCGGCCCTGGAAGGTCTCTATTACGCGACCGGATATGGCCGCAACGGCATTCTGCTCGGGCCGGCCGCCGGCGCCATCCTGGCGGCCCAGCTGGCCGGCGGCGACTCCGGGCCGAACTGGCGCACCTTCTCGGTGGCCAGGTTCGACCGGGCCTGAGCGCCGGGGCTGGGGCGGAGCCTACCCCAGCCCCACCAGGCGCAGGTAGAGGGCGATCAGCGCCTGCCCCGCCACGAGCGCAACCGAGCCGCCCAGGGCCAGGAACACCCCGAAGGGCACGAGCCGCTTCGTCTTCAGGCTGATCGGCCCGAACACCACGGAACCGAGGAGGGCGCCGAGGAAGATGGTGAGCAGAGCGCCGGTCGGACCCAGAAAGGCGCCCACCATGGCCATCATCTTGACGTCCCCCGCGCCCATGGCCGGGCGGCGGAGCGCCTTCTCTCCCAGCCACCCGACCACGAACAGAGCCAGGAACCCGGTGGCCGCCCCCGCCACCGAGGTCAGCGGGGTGGGCGGCCCGGGCAGCAGGGACACGGCGAGACCCGCCCCCAGGCCCCCCAGGCTGAGGACGTCGGGAATCAGGTAGTGGCGCGCGTCGATGAGAGCGATGGCCAGGAGCAGGCTCACGAACACGCCGGCCTGGAGAGCCTTCCACTCCGGTCCATAGAGGAGCGCGGCTCCAACCCAGATGAGCGCGCCCGCGAGCTCCACCAGCGGATACTCCATGGAGATGCGCTCGCCGCAGTCCCGGCAACGACCGCCGAGCCACACGTAGCTGAGCACGGGGATGTTGTCGAACCACCGGATCTGGCTGGCGCAGTTGGGGCAGCGAGAGCGGGGCGTGACGACCGACTCGCCGGCCGGAAGCCGGGCGATGCACACGTTCAGGAAGGAGCCCACCGCGGCCCCGAGGAGGGCCGCGTAGACCACGCACAGGACGTTCAGCACCGCTGCTTCCTGGATGAGAAGATCCGGTCCATGAGGATCGCGGCCGCCACGGCCACGTTGAGCGATTCGACATCCGCCGCCATGGCGATCGCCACCCGCCGGTCCGCCGCCGCCAGCAGCTCCGGGGACACCCCGCGGCCCTCGTTGCCGAGGACGAGGGCGACCCGCTCGGGAAGCGCGTCGCCGCGCCGGAAGGGCTCCCCGTCCGCATCCGCCGCCCACACCGACCAGCCCCCGGCCGCCAGCCGCTCCACGGCTTCGGCGCGCGAGGCCCGCACCACGGGCAGGCGGAAGATCGACCCCGCCGACGCCCGTACCGCCTTCGGGTTCCAGGGATCCACCGTGCCCTCGACCGCCACCGCGCCGCCGACCCCGAGCCCCTCGGCCGTGCGCAGCAGCGTGCCGAGGTTGCCGGGATCCTGCACGCCGTCGAGCACGACGACGTCGGCGGCCGGCAGGTCGCTCCATCCGCGCGCCGCGACCTCGAACACGGTCAGGGTCCCCTGTGGCGTCACCGTGTCGGCCAGGGTCTCGAGGTCGCGCGGCTCCACGCGCTCGCAGGCGATCCCCGCGGCGCGGGCGCGCCCGAGCAGAGCGGCCGTGGAGGGCTCGGCGGCCGCTTCCTCCGTGAAGAGCACGGCGCGGACCGGGACCATCGCATCGAGCAACTCCTCCAGCAGGCGAGGGCCCTCGGCGAGTGCGAGGCCGTGCTCCTCGCGCCCCTTGCGACGCCCGAGGGCGCGCCATCGTTTGAGCTGCGAGCGACTGGGCATGCTCCTGCGGTCGGAAGCCGCGGGGCGGTTCGTCCACCCCGACCGGGACGTGCGAGGTACCATGACGATCCATGCGACGCCGACCCAACTTGCCGCGGCCGGCCCGGAGCGCGCCAGCGCCCCGCCCGTCGCGCTGACGATCGCGGGCAGCGACTCGGGCGGCGGCGCGGGAATCCAGGCCGACCTCAAGACGTTCCAGGCGTTCGGCGTGTTCGGAACCTCGGCGATCACGGCGATCACGGCCCAGAACACGCTCGGCGTCCGGGGCATCCGGACCGTCGATCCGGAGATGGTGCGCGCGCAGATCCTCGCTGTGGTCGAGGACCTGCATCCGGCCGCGGCCAAGACGGGCATGCTGGCCGAAGCCGCCATCATCGAGGCGGTCGCGGACACCCTCGCCGGGGGGGCGCCGATCCCGAGGCTGGTCGTCGACCCGGTCATGGTGGCGGCCAGCGGCGACCCTCTGCTGGCCGAGGGCGCCGAGGCGGCCCTCCGCGGGCGCCTCCTCCCTCTGGCCACGCTGGTCACGCCCAACCTCGACGAGGCCTCGCGCCTGCTCGGGAGGCCGGTCCGCGACGTGGAGGCAATGCGGTCGGCGGCGTCCGACCTGGCCGAGGCCACCGGGGCGGCCATCCTCATCAAGGGAGGTCACCTGGCGGGCGACGTGGTGGTGGACCTCCTGCTCCAGGAAGGCCGGTGGAGGGAGTGGCGGGCTCCCCGAATCGAGACCCGCGGCGGGCACGGAACCGGGTGCACCCTGTCGGCCGCGATCGCCGCCGGGCTCGCCCTGGGCCGGCCCCTGGAGGACGCGGTGGACCGTGCCATCCGCTACACCCGCGCCGCCCTCGCGGCCGCCCCGGCGCTCGGGTCGGGCACGGCGCCCCTCCAGCACCGGGTGCCGGTCCCGGACGACGACGGCTAGCGCGTCGCTCAGTCGTCCAGCTCGGTCTCCACGATACGGCGCAGGCCCGCCAGCACCAGCCGCTCGATGCGCTCCGCCGATCGGCGCCCCGACTCCAGCACCTCTTCGTGCCGGAGCGGTGCGGCGGAGATCCCGGCGGCGTGGTTCGTCAGGAGGCTCACGCCCACGCAGCGCACGCCGAGGGCCCGGGCCGCGAGGACCTCCGGGACCGTGGACATCCCCACCGCGTCCGCGCCCAGGCGGACCAGCATGGCCACCTCGGCCGGGGTTTCGTACGAGGGACCGCGGACGCACGCGTACACGCCCTCCCGGAGGGGCAGCCCCTCGCGCAGGGCCGCCTCGCGCAGGGCCCCGCGCAGCCCGGGATCGTAGCAGCTCGCCAGGTCGGGCCAGCGGCTCTCTCCCCGGCGGGTCGGCCCGACCAGCGGGTTGGCACCCGCCAGATTCAGGTGATCGGCGATCAGCATCGGCTCGCCGGGGATCCAGCGGCGGTGGAGCGATCCCGCCGCGTTGGTCACGAACAGGATCCGCACCCCGAGACGGGCCGCGACCCGGACCGGCAGGGCCACCCGGTCCGCGGGATGACCTTCGTACAGGTGCGCCCGGCCGAGGAGCACCAGCACGGGGAGTCCTTCCAGCTCGCCGCCGACCACCAGGCCGGCGTGCCCCTCGACGGCGGGCCGCGGCCAGCCCGGGATCTCGGAGCAGGGTATCCGCGCGCCGCGTGCTACCCGGTCGGCGAGCCCCCCGAGCCCCGAGCCGAGCACCAGCGCGAGGCGGGGCTCGAAGCCGTCCAGCCGGCGGACCAGGTGGGCCGCGGCGGCTCCCGCCGGATCCGGCCCGCGGGCGGGGTCGCGGGTCACGCGTCCCGCTCGTGCTCGGACCACCCGAGCGGAGAAGGCAGCGGCTCGGTACACGCGGCCAGCGCCAGGCCGTGGGACGTGCCGATCCGCGTGGCGCCCGCCGCCACCATGCGGAGCGCGTCCGCGCAGGTCCGGATCCCGCCCGAGGCCTTCACTCCGATCCCGGGCCCTCCGGCCTCCCTGAGGAGCGCCACCGCGGCCGGCGTGGCTCCGCCGGCGGGGTGGAATCCCGTCGAAGTCTTGAGGAAGTCGGCCCCGGCTCCGGCCGCCACCCGGCCGGCGCGCAGGATCGCGGGCGGCTCCAGTGCGGCCGTCTCCAGGATCACCTTGACCCGTGCGGCCCCGTCCACCACCCGTGCCACGGCGGCCACTTCCCGCTCCAGCACATCCCAACGTCCGCCCTGGAGGGCGTCCAGCCGCGCGACCATGTCCACCTCCGTGGCACCCATGGCCAGAACCTCCCCGGCCTCCCGTGCCTTGTGCTCGTGCGTGTGCGCCCCGAGCGGAAACGAGACCACGGTGGCCACCGCGACCGGCGTCCCGGCGACGCCCGCCGCCGCCCGGCGAACGTGCACCGGGTTCACGCACACGGCCGCGAAGCCGTGCTCGACCGCCTCCCGGCACAGCCGCTCGACGTCGGCCGGGGTGGTCTCCGGCCGCAAGGCCGTGTGATCGACCAGGTCGGCCAGGCGGCGCGGACTCAATACAGGGGGCTCCCGATGTCCGCCCCGGCCCGTCTCTTGGCTTCCAGGAGCTTCCCGCTGCGGAACAGGGGGATGAGGAGCCCGCCCGCGATGAAGCCGCCCACGTGCGCCCACACCGCCACTCCGCCCGCGGCTCCGGCGGCGCCGGTGAACAGCTGCAGGGCAAACCACTCCAGGAGAAGCAGCCAGGCGGGGAGCGGGATGATCCGGATGATGATGAAGATGATGAACAGCGTGCTCACCCGGACCCGCGGAAAGAGGACCAGGTAGGCTCCCATCACCCCGCTGATCGCGCCCGAGGCCCCGATCGTGGGCACCGGGCTACCGGGGCCCGAGGCCACGTGGGCCGCCGTCGCCAGCACGCCGCACACGAGGTAGAAGACGGCGAAGCGGACGTGCCCCATGGCGTCCTCGATGTTGTTCCCGAACACCCAGAGGAACCACATGTTCATGATGAGGTGGAGCCACCCGCCGTGCATGAACATCGAGGTGAACACCGACCACCACGCCTCGCCGCCCACCGTGCACACGAAGCGGCCGCCCCGGATCTGCGTTCCGGAAGGGAGGGTCCCGGTCACGTGCCCGGGGATGAGGCCGTGCTCGCACAGGGCGCGGAGGTAGCCCGAGCCGCTCCCCGCGTGCTCCAGGGTGAGCCACACGGCCACGTTGACCGCGATGATGATCACGGTGACGTAGGGCGCGAGGAGAGTGGGGTTGTCGTCCTTGAGCGGGAACATGCCCCGAGCTTAGATCGGGGGCGACGGGGGACGCAACGTGCGCCGCACGGTCGCGGGACGCCGGGCCCACCCCTACGGGCAGGTCGGCCGGGGTGGGGGCGGGGGTGTCTCCGAGCGAAGCCGCAGCGAAGCGCCCTGGCGGCTCACCGGCCGATCGTCCCGGGCGAATCGGGGCGCCCCCCACTCCCCGGGGCGAGCGTGGGGCGCGCAGCGAAGGCGCAGACGAGGAGACACCCCCGCCCCCGCCCCGAGCCGCCCACCGGGCAAGGTGTCGCCCCCGACGCGCAGCGCTCCTGCCGTTCTGACACGCGCAGCGGCCCCGGGTGTCAATATGTCGTGAGAATCCTCCCGTCCGCCCCCCTTCGACCGGCATATGGCTTGCACCCCTCGCCATCCGCGGCGACCGCACTACGCCGGACGAGCGGGGTGCCGACGACCGCACGAAACGAGACGAGAGAGCGACGGAAACGCGAGCGCGAGGACGACTGGTATGGCCAAGGTGATCGGGATCGATCTGGGCACGACGAACTCCGTCGTCGCCGTAATGGAGGGAGGCGACCCGGTCGTCATCCCCAACGCGGAGGGTTCGAGGACGACCCCTTCCGTGGTCGCGTGGACCAAGGACGGCGAGCGTCTCGTCGGCCAGGTCGCCAAGCGCCAGGCCGTGACGAACCCGGAGAACACGGTCTCCTCCATCAAGCGCTTCATGGGCCGCAAGTGCTCGGAGGTCGAGGGCGAGCGGAAGCTTATCCCCTACAAGACCGAGTGCGACTCGGACGACCGCGTGCAGGTCAAGATCGGCAACGCGGACAAGAGCTTCCAGCCGCCCGAGATCTCGGCCATGATCCTCCAGAAGATGAAGGCGACGGCCGAGGACTACCTGGGCCAGGAGGTCGTGCAGGCGGTCGTCACGGTGCCGGCCTACTTCAACGACGCGCAGCGGCAGGCCACCAAGGACGCCGGCAAGATCGCCGGCCTCGACGTGCTGCGGATCATCAACGAGCCGACGGCGGCGTCGCTGGCCTACGGGCTGGACAAGAAGGAGGACGAGAAGATCGCCGTGTTCGACCTGGGCGGCGGCACCTACGACATCTCGGTGCTCGAGCTCGGGGACGGCGTGTTCGAGGTGAAGGCCACGAACGGCGACACGCATCTGGGCGGCGACGACTTCGATCAGCGGGTCATCGACTGGCTCGTGCAGGAGTTCAAGAAGGACCAGGGCATCGACCTCTCCAAGGACCCGATGGCGCTCCAGCGACTCAAGGAGGCCGCGGAGAAGGCCAAGTGCGAGCTGTCGAGCACGATGCAGACGGACATCAACCTGCCGTTCATCACGGCGGACCAGTCCGGACCCAAGCACCTGAACCTGACGCTCACCCGCGCCAAGTTCGAGCAGCTCGTCGACGACCTGATCCAGAAGACGACCGGGCCCATGAAGCGGGCCCTGGATGACGCCGGCCTCAAGCCTTCGGAGATCGACGAGGTCATCCTCGTGGGCGGCTCGACCCGGATCCCGAAGCTCCAGGAGGTCGTGAAGGAGTTCTTCGGGAAGGATCCGCACAAGGGCGTGAACCCGGACGAGGTCGTGGCGATCGGCGCGGCCATCCAGGGCGGCGTGCTGGCCGGTGAGGTCAAGGACGTGCTCCTGCTGGACGTGACGCCCCTCTCCCTGGGGATCGAGACGCTGGGTGGCGTGATGACCGCGCTGATTCCGCGCAACACCACGATCCCGACCAAGAAGAGCGAGGTGTTCTCGACCGCCGAGGACAGCCAGAACACGGTGGACATCCACGTCCTCCAGGGCGAGCGGGACATGGCGGCGAACAACAAGACGATCGGCCGCTTCCAGCTCACCGGGATCCCACCGGCGCCGCGGGGCGTTCCCCAGATCGAGGTCACCTTCGACATCGACGCCAACGGGATCCTGCACGTGTCCGCCAAGGACAAGGCGACGGCCAAGGAGCAGAAGATCCGGATCGAGGCGTCCTCCGGGCTGTCGGACACCGAGATCGACCGGATGGTCAACGAGGCCGAGGAGCACGCCGAGGAGGACGAGAAGCGCCGTCAGGAGGTCGAGGCCCGAAACAAGCTCGACTCCCTGGTCTACCAGACCGAGAAGAACCTCGAGGACTGGAAGGAGGCGCTCGACGAGGACGGCAAGAAGGCGATCGAGACGGCCCTGGAGGGCGGCCGGAAGGCCCTCAAGGAGGGGGACCACGACGCCATCACAGCCGCCACCGAGGCGATCCAGAAGACCGCGCAGGAGGCGGCGCAGAAGATGTACGCCAAGGCCGGCGCCCAGCCGGGAGCCGACGGTGGACCGGAGGGCGCCCGGGGCGAGCCGGCCGAGGGCGAGGAGGAGGAAGTGGTCGAAGCCGACTACGAGATCGTCGAGGACAAGGAGTAGCGTCCCGATCGACCGGGGCCCGGAGCTCCGGCGAGGCGGCCCGTCCAGGGAGGCCCCCCTCGGGGGCCGAGGCCGAGCGGAGGGCGGCGCTCCACGCGCCGCCCTCCCGCGTTTGGGACGGCTCCGCGGCGCCCGTCCCGGGTACCCTCCGTCGTCGGCCGGCCGAGAGAGCGGTACGCCTCGTGCAACCACGGGCCCCGGCCGGCGGCCCGCGGGCAACGTTGCCGGGAGCGCGCAGGTCCAAAGGAACGAAGACGGACGACAGGCGGCGAGTACGGGTACGGGGCCGGACGGCCCGGCCCGACGGCTTCTGAAGATGGGATTGAGAGCGATGAAGGACGGACTGCGATCCAAGATCAACGTGGTGCTCACGGCCGTGGTTGCCTTCGGCGTGGGACTCGGCGTGGCGGCGGGCTTCGACCTCACGCCCCGCAGCTTCGCCGAAGGGACCGGAGGACCGGTCAAGGTCCAGATCGGGACGCCGCCGGCGCTGGCCAGGGAGCTGCAGAACACGACCTTCCAGGACGGGTTCGCGGCGGTGGCCAAGGCGGTGTCTCCGGGCGTGGTGACGATCCAGGTCGAGGAGCGGGCGGCGCACCCCCAGGCCATGCAGATCCCGAATCCGTTCCGGGACTTCTTCGGAAACCCGGATCAGCCGCAGGCGCCGGACACGGTCTACCAGGAAGCGAGCGGATCGGGCTTCATCATCAGCCCCGAGGGCTACATCGTCACCAACAACCACGTGGTCGAGGGCGCGCAGACGATCACGGTGCAGCTGGCCGATCAGCGCACCTTCAAGAACGTCAAGCTCGTGGGGCGTGATCCGACGACGGATGTGGCCCTCCTCAAGATCGACGCCGAGGACCTGCACCCCGTGCCGCTGGGCGACAGCGACAGCACGCACGTCGGGGACTGGGTGCTGGCGATCGGAAGCCCCGGCTTCGCCGGCGCCGGGATCCTCCCGACCACGGTGACGGCCGGCATCGTGAGCGCCAAGAACCGGTCCATCGGCATCCTGGGCCAGCGGTTCCGGAACCGGAGTCCGCAGGCCGGCAACCCCGCCATCGAGGACTTCATCCAGACCGACGCGGTCATCAACCGGGGCAACTCGGGCGGGCCGCTGGTCAACGTCCGGGGCGAGGCCGTGGGCATGAACACGGCCATCATGAGCGCCACCGGCTACTACCAGGGCTACGGCTTCGCGGTACCGATCTCCCTCGTTAGGAGCGTGGTCGACGACCTCATCAAGTACGGCAAGGTCCGGCGGCCGATGCTGGGCGTGCTCATCCAGGGCGTGACGCCGGCGGACGCCAAGTACTACCACCTCGACCACATCGGGGGCGCCAAGGTCGAGGACTTCTCCGGGGAGGACAGTCCGGCCAGGAAGGCCGGACTGCAGCCGGGCGACATCATCACCTCGGTGAACGGCGAGCCGGTCCAGTCCGTTCAGGACCTGCAGACCCGGATTCGCAAGTACCAGCCGGGTCAGAAGGTGAAGCTGGAGATCGTCCACCGGTCGAACCACCAGCGCACCACCGTGGACGTCACCCTCAGCGAGGCTCCCTCGCCCGGCGCCTCGACCGCCACGCAGGCTACGAGCTCGACTGAGAGCAATCCGCTGGGAATCCAGGTGGACGAGCTCGACGCGCAGACGCGTGATCAGCTCAAGGTCCCGGAGAGCGTGCAGGGCGTGGTCGTAACGGACGACAGTCCGCGCGGGCCGCTCGACCAGGCGCTCGGAGGTAGGGCGCGCGGCCTGGTGATCCAGGACATCAACGGCAGCTCGATCCACGACGTGGACGACTACAACAAGGCCGTGAAGTCCCTCAAGGCGGGCGACGTGGCCAGCATCAAGCTGTTCAGCCCGCGGACCTCCCAGCAGCTGTTCGTGAGCGTGGAGATCCCCGCGAGCTGACGGGCGGACCGACCCGGGTCGCCCCCTCGGGGAGGAGAGGGCGCGAGGCCGGAGGACCCCTCGGGGCTCTCCGGCCTCGTCGTGTCGGACCGGGTTG
>Ga0315556_1002067_pt1 | contig 11646 bp, 10 predicted proteins | sample SalMarSW160310MG_FD_202112 | JGI IMG/M metagenome (GOLD analysis project Ga0315556, IMG submission 202112) | Salt marsh sediment microbial communities from the Plum Island Ecosystem LTER, Massachusetts, United States - Salt Marsh Sediment SW1603-10 ...
TGAAACTCGAGGAGAACCCGAGCATCGTGATGAACGGCAATGACAGTCCCTGGACCATGACGATACTCGTCGTCTTGCCGAAACGGTCTGCGATGATCGGCTGCAGCATCACCGCGATCGCCATGCCGAGTTGGGACCATGCGAACACGGCGCCGAGAGCGGAGTAGGAGATGTCGAACTTGCCCTCCACGAAGATGTTCAGGAACGGCATGATGAGGCCGGCACCGAATCCGATGAACATGTTCGGCACCAGCAGGACGAGGATGATCTTCCGTGCCGGTTTCGGGATGTGCCAGCCTCGTCCTTCAGACGGTTCGGCCGGCCGCACCTCGGTGAGCTTCCACAACGGAATGGCAGTGACGAGGTAGAGAGCCGCGGCAACCATGACCGTCCACTGGATCGCCTGGAGACTCTTGGGGTCGATCGATGCGAGATGACCGAACAGCGACGGAAGCGATCCTCCGACGAGACTGCCGAAGAAACCGGCGACGAGGTTTGCTGCGAACTGCGCCGAGAAGAGGTAGGTACGGTTCACCTGTGGCTCGAGAGCGGTCATGAGGGGGCTCGGAACCACCCAGAACGCCATACCGCCGAGGCCAATGAGGAATACGGCGATCATCGCTGGAATCAGGCCCTTCGAGAGCGACAGCCCTAGCAGCCCTAACCCGGCTGCAAGCGCTCCCATCCGCATCATCCGCACGTACCCGATGCGTTCCGAGAGTCTGGCTACGGGGAGGGCGAACAGAAGCGCTATCAGGTTTGGCACCGCGTTGGCAACACCAACGAGTGTCTGGGAGAAGCCGAGCCCCTCGAAGAGGAAGTTCAGCAGGAGCCAGGTGACACTGAACGCGAATCCCCATAGCGATGCCGCAACCAGGAACCACCGCGAGTCGCGAGTGAACGACCTGAGACGGATAAGGGCAGTGAGCACGGCGACATGGTAGATCGGGGATCTACCCCTTCAGCCTCACTGCACCGGCTGAGATATGGACCGGAGTGACCAGAGTTGGACGGATCGATCCCGTAGACTCTTGACCACGTCACCGAGGGAGGGTCAGGCGTGTGGATCTATGTCGTCATTGCGGTCATCGTGGTGCTGGGATTCTGGTACTTCGCCACGTACAACGGTCTCGTCAAGCTGCGGAACCGCACCGAGAACGCCTGGGGTCAGATCGAGGTCCAGCTGAAACGCCGGTATGACCTGATTCCGAACCTTGTCGAGACGGTCAAGGGATACGCTTCGCACGAGCGGTCGACGTTCGAGCAGGTCGTCGAAGCCCGGAATCGGGCGATGTCGGCCGGAGGCGTCGAGGAGAAGGCGCAGGCCGAGAATGTGCTGACCGCAGCCCTTCGTCAGCTGTTCGCCCTCGCCGAGGCATACCCTGATCTGAAGGCGAGCACCAACTTCCTGGATCTCCAGGGGCAACTCACCGACACGGAGAACAAGATCGCCGTCTCTCGACAGATCTACAACGACTCCGTGCTGACTCTGAACAACAAGGTCCAGACGGTGCCGTCCAATATCGTCGCTTCGATCGCCGGATTCGACACGAAGCCGTACTTCGATGCTCCCGACGAGGCGGATCAGGCACCCCAGGTCAGCTTCTAGGCATGCGCAAGGCAGTCGCGACAGCGGTCCTGTCGCTTCTCGCAGTCGTGCTGTTGGCCGCTCCGGCTTCAGCCAAGTCGTTCAGCACCCCCGGTGCCGAAGTCGACGTTCAGGTGCAGCCCGACGGGTCGCTGCTCGTGCAGGAGCACATCACGTTCGACTACAACGGTTCGTTCACCGGTGCATACAGGGACATCCCACTCGCTCCGGGTGAGTCGATCACCGACGTGCAAGTGTTCGAGGGTGACGTCCAGTACGCACCCGGTGCCTCTGCAGAACTCGGCTCGTCCGGTGCGTCCGGAACGTTCGGCGTCGCAGAGCTGGGCAACCTGGAGCGGATCGTCTGGCACTATCAGGCGGCGAACGAGCGACGCACGTTCACGATCTCCTACCGGTTCGCCGGTCTTGCCCATGCCTACGACGACGTCGTCGACGTCAACCTGCAGGTGTGGGGTGATCATTGGGAGGGGGATCTCAAATCGTTGTACGCGACGATGCAGCTGCCCGGCCAGTCGTCCGACATCCGGGTCTGGGGTCACCCCGCGAGCGTGAACGGTTCTACGGCCCTCGGCATCGATGGCGCGTCGGCAACCCTCCGCGCCTCCAACGTTCCTCCACGGCAGTTCGTCGAAATGCGTGTCGTCTTTCCGAGGACGCTGCTCACATCGACCTCTGGCGCGACACTGATCGCGGGCGACGGTCTCCCAGGGATCCTCTCAGAAGAGGAGGCTGCTGCGGCAACCGCCAACAGGAACCGCGTCATCGGTCGTGTCCTCACCGTGGTGATGGTGCTCGGCACGTTCCTTCCAGGAGCAGTCGCCGTCGGCTGGATCTATCTGAGGTACGGGCGGGAACCGAAGGTCGAGTATGACCGCGAGTACGAGCAGGAGCCACCCTCGGAGGACCTGCCGCTGGTAGTGGGCGGGTTGCTCTCGCAGGGGTTTGTCGGAGTGCCCGAGTTCACCGCGACCATCTTCGATCTGATCCGTCGGGGTGTCTTGACTGCCACGCCGGTTTCTATTGACCGATCGACGTGGGCAGGTCTGCGACACGAGCAGATCTCTGATCTCCAGATCGGCCTCGGCGACACGAAGATGTCGCTGACGGCCGCAGAGCGTTCTGTCGTGACCGTCATGGAGCGTGTGCTGGAAGAGGGCCCAAAGCCTCTCTCGGACTTCAGAGAAGCGATCAGGGACGATGCGTCGGCGAACGCCACCACCTACAAGGCGTTTCAGAAGGAAGCCTCCGAGGCGCTCACCCGCCAATCACTGATCGACCGATCCGGGCTCAGGCCGTTGGTGATCGCTGGCGGGATCGCCTTCCTCGTGTTCTTCGTCGGCATGTTCTTGATGCCGGTATTCGCAGAGAAGAGCTGGGGCCAGACGGTGGTCACCGGTGCGATAGCGGCGTTCATCGTCAACGGTGGCATCCTTGGCGTGTTCGCCGCGAAGAAGAGGGGCTGGGTCAAACGCACTCGCTCCGGGGCGCTTCTCGCTGCTAGGTGGGAGGCGTTCCGCAGATACCTGAAGGACTTCAGCCGGATGCAGGAGGCTCCGGTCATCTCGCTCGATCTCTGGGATCGCTATCTCGTGTATGCGATTGCGCTCGGGGTCGCCGACGATGTGTTGAAGGCAGCGCGACTCCAGGCGCCGCAGGAGCTCGAGCACCAGAGCAGCCTGTACTGGTACGGCACCAACGGGTTCACCGGTGGGCATAGCGCAAACGCGTTCGCCGGGCTCGGGAGTGCACTCCAGGGTGCGTTCACGCCGCCGTCGTCGGGGTCCGGTGGAGGGGGCGGATTCTCCGGCGGGGGCGGTGGTGGCGGTGGTGGCGGCGGAGGGGGCGCCTGGTAGCGTCAACCAGGTAGATCGCCGACGAGTGGACACGCGGGGGAAGACGGGCTGACTCTTGCCTACTCGCTCGGAGTGGTCGGTGTGGCGCCATCGACACGGTCATCGGGTTGGGGGAGCATGCCGCACCGCGGTGGGTGGGGTCGTGCTCGGCGATCGCGTTCATCGTGCTCCTCGTTCGGGTCAGGACGGGCCGGACGACCTGAGGGCAGACGCTCTCGACCACCTGGCGAACACGAGCGATCCCGCGAGCGTCCACACCGCAGCGGTCGCGAACATGATCGGGTAGCTGCCATACCTGATTGCTGCGCCGAGGATCGGCCCACCAATCAGCGTCCCGAGGTCGAGGAGACCGGTGAAGATCGCCACGGCCGAGCCCCGATCCTCGATGGGGGCGGTCGTGACGACCATCGACAGCATGATCGGGAAGATGTACGCATGGCCGGCACCACAAAGAAGGCCGGCCACGACGATGGCAGTAGCGCTGTGTGCAAGTGACAGCGTGAGGAGCCCGACGGTCATCGAACCCAAAGCCGGGTACAGCACCTTCATCGTGCCAACGCGGTCGGGGAGGGAGGCGGCGAACAGACGCAGCGCGATCGCTATGCCCGAGTAGGCGGCGAAGAACGCGCCGACAGAACCGATACCGGTTTCGACCACGAACGTCTTGATGAACGTGAAGTATGCGGTCAGGGCGATCGCGAAGACGAGGCCGAGCCACCACAAGGGCAGCAGACTCTTGGAGGTGACCGACTGCATGAAGCGGTGTGGGGGTTCGTCCGCCCACTCTCGTTCGTCCTTCAATGGGATCGAGAGCACGAGGGCGAGAATCGCGAAGCCAAGCGCGACGAGAAAGAGCGTGGTGAACGTGCCTCTGGAGAGAATCAGGTCGCCGAGCAGACCACCAAGGGCGATGGGCAGAAGCCCTGAGACGCCGAAGAGGGCGAGGCCCTCGGTTCTTCTCGCCGCGGGAACCTGATCTGCACCGTAGGTGAAGAGGGACGTGAAGAGCAGGGCCGCTGCGAAACCATGGAGGATCCGCACGACGTAGATCCACGGGCCAAGGGTCGTGACCGTCAGGTAGAGGGCGAGCACACCGACGTTGAGGAGGTTGCCGGCGATGATCACCGGACGCCTTCCGTACACGTCCATGGCTCGGCCCACCCATGGGCGCACGACGACGGACGCGAATGCGGTCAGCCCGACGAGAAGCCCGATCTCGACTTCGTCTGCACCGAGGTCGAGCAGGAATCCGGGGAACTGGACGAAGAGCGACCACGCCATCTCTTGGGCCAGATTGGCGATCCAGGCGAGTACGAATCGTCTCGTGAACAGCATCGGGAGAGCGTAGGCGCTCTGCGAGATGGTGGCGGTCCTCCGGTCGTCTGTTCTCGTCACTGCTGGCAGGAATATGTCCGGCCGGCAGTGACGAGAGTGACCCGGACTAGGCCCGATCCGGCGCGGGTAGGCTCTCATCTTGAGGAGGACAACGTGGCTACCGAGTATCAGCTTCGCATGTACCAGGTCACTTCGGGCAGGATGGACGAGTTCCTCTCGATCTTCCCTCAGGTTGTCGAGGCGCGCAGGGCCGTGGGGTTCGACGTGATCGGCGCGTGGACAGTCCCTGAAGAGAACAGGTTCGTATGGATCATCTCGACCGATGCCCCGGGAGGGATCGAGGAGCGGTCCAAGGCCTACTACGCATCGGCGCAGCGTCGAGCGATCGAACCCGAACCGGCGAAACTCTTCGACGTGATCGAGACGAAGATCATGAAGCCGGTCCCAACGGGTGAGACGAGGAGGAAGTGGTGAGCGCTCGCATTCTCGAAGGCAGGCAGGTCGCCGACGCGGTGAAGGAGGAGGTTGCCGCGGCGGTGGCCGACATCCCCAAGGAGGTGGGGCTGGCGACCGTGCTCGTTGGTGACGACCCGGCGTCGCACGTGTATGTCCGATCGAAGCGGCGTGTCGCCGGCCAGGTAGGGATCAACTCGATCCATCACGAGTTGCCGGCCGAGACGAGCCAGGAGGCGCTGGAAGACCTCGTCCGATCGCTCAACGACGACGACGCGGTCGACGGCATCCTCGTTCAGCTGCCTCTGCCCAGCCATCTCGACGAACAGCGCATCACGACGCTGATCGACCCCGGCAAGGACGTCGACGGCCTCCACCCGTACAACCTGGGGCTGCTCGCATTGGGCAAGCCGGCGTTGGTGCCCTGCACGCCACAAGGCGTGATGCGCATCCTCGACCACTACGGCATCGAGACATCGGGTGCTCGGGCCGTCGTGGTCGGACGGTCATTCCTCGTCGGACGCCCGTTGGGTCTCCTGCTCGGGTTGAAAGGCACCGACGCGACTGTGACGATGGCGCACTCCCGCACCGTTGACCTCGCGGCCTTCACGAGAGAAGCCGACATCCTCGTTGCCGCGATCGGCAGCGCCAAGATGATCGGACCAGACCACGTCAAACCCGGTGCAACCGTGATCGACGTAGGGATCAATCGAACCGAGGAGGGACTCGTCGGCGATGTCGACTTCGAGAAGGTCGCCGAGGTGGCCGGGGCGATCACTCCGGTGCCTGGCGGGGTCGGGTTGATGACGGTTGCGATGCTGATGCACAACACGGCGGTTGCGGCCCGAACGCACGTGGGATAACACGAGAGGAGATCACATATGGCATCGCCAATCACGATGGAGGCCGGCGAGCTGGTTGTCCCGGACGAACCGATCATCCCGTTCATCGAAGGTGACGGCACGGGACCCGATATCTGGCGTGCTTCACGCTACGTGTTCGATTCGGCTGTCGAGAAGGCCTATGGAGGTCACCGGCGGATCGGATGGAAGGAGGTCCTTGCAGGGCAGAAGGCGTTCGACGAGACGGGGGAGTGGCTGCCCCAAGAAACCGTCGACGCGTTCAGCGAGTATCTTGTCGGGATCAAGGGTCCGCTGACGACACCGATCGGTGGCGGCATTCGGAGCCTCAACGTCGCCTTGCGCCAGCGCCTCGACTTGTACGTGTGCCTGCGGCCCGTCCGGTATTTCGATGGCGTCCCGTCGCCTGTGAAGCATCCCGAGCTGATCGACATGGTCATCTTCAGGGAGAACACCGAGGATGTGTATGCCGGGCGTGAGCTGGAGGAGGGGACGCCGGAGGTCAAGCGACTCCTGGAGTTCCTGCACGACTCGTACGGTTGGGACATCCGCCCTGATAGCGGTCTGGGGCTCAAGCCGGTCTCGGAGACGGGATCGAAGCGCCTCGTCCGTGCGGCGATCAACTACGCGTTGAAGAATGGTCGCAAGTCGGTGACGCTCGTGCACAAGGGCAACATCATGAAGTTCACCGAAGGTGCGTTCCGTGCCTGGGGCTACGAGCTGGTCAAGGTAGAGTTCGGGGGCCGTGCCGTCGGTTGGGACGATTGCGGTGGCGACCCGGGCGATCGGCTCCTGGTCAAGGACGTGATCGCCGACGCTTTCCTCCAACAGATCCTGACCCGGCCGGCCGAGTACGACGTGATTGCCACACTGAATTTGAACGGTGACTACATCTCCGATGCGCTCGCCGCGCAGGTTGGCGGGATTGGCATCGCTCCCGGTGGCAACATCAACTACGAGAACGGAGTCGCGATCTTCGAGGCGACCCACGGGACGGCGCCGAAGTACGCGGGGCAGGACAAGGTCAACCCCGGCTCGTTGATCATGTCGGGGGAGCTGATGTTTCGGTACCTCGGATGGTCCGAAGCGGCCGACCTGATCGTCAAGGGCCTCAAGAGCGCGATCCTCGACAAGATCGTCACCTACGACTTCGCCCGTCTCATGGAAGGTGCGACGAAGGTGAAGACGTCCGAGTTCGCCCAGGCCATGGTCGAGCGGATGTAGGAAGCGGCCCTCGGCCGCGGTTGTCGGTTGTGGGTCTTCGGTAGGAGACCTCGCCCCTCGGTCCTGCGCCAACCCCGGGCGCGTGCCTACTGATGGCTGAAGACTGAAGACTGCGAGCGCAGCGAGCGGCAGCTGTCGGCTATCAGCTGCTAGGTGTCAGCGGTCCGACGTTGGCTATGTCGTCCAGGTCTTTGAGCAGGAGCGCCCTGTCGCGTTCCTTCTCTACTCGTGGTGCGAGGTCCCTGGCGGCGGCGAGGTATTGGTCGCGCTCGCCGTCCTGGGCGGCGCGAGCGAGGGCCTCGTAGGCATAGGCCTCGTAGAACGGCGGAAGGCCGTGGGCTTCGCAGAGTTGGAGAGAAGCCTGGGCGTGGCGCGTGGCTTCACTGGGGACGCCGGCGAGCGCGTACACCCTGGAGAGCTGCCAGGCGGCCACGGCGAGGTTCAGAGGTGTGCAATCTCGTGCCTGAGTCCAGTGCCAGCGTGACGCATGAGCCAGATCGACCATCTGGTCGATCTCTTCCGGGGTTCGGACGGGCTTCTCAATGAGGTCCCATGCTGTGTTGAAGCACTGGGCGGCGAGTTCACGATGGGTCACATTCACCTCCGGTCGATACGCTACACCAGTGTTCCGTATCGAGGTCCCTGAACAGCGAACCCAGGGTTCGCAAGGTTGGTGACGCTATGCAGTGGTGCGCTACCAGAGTTCGACGTAGGCGAGGAGGGGCACGTTGGGGTTGTCGGGGCCGGTGCCTCGGAAATCCCACAGCTCGACCCAGAAACGGACGCCGTCACTTCTCGCGAAGAGGCCCTCGTAGTGGGGGACGTCCTGCATGTCGACCCTGGCGAACGTCCCAAAGAGTCCTCGCTGCGCGAGCTGGTGCTCGAGGTCCGGCTCGAACACGAGGTGGTCTTCGATGTCTGCGGGAAGCTCGAAGTAGTGGGCACCCCGGTGTTTCACTCCGGGGGCGGCCGTCGTGACCCCGTCGACGTCGTAGAGATCCTGGGCGCTGAGAACCTCCGTCGATCCTGCGGGAATCCAGGGCTTGCCTGCCGCGAGTTTCGCCGAGCCGGTGCCGAGCCAGTCCTCAACCCAGCGACTGTGATTGTCGGGGATCCAGTTGGCACGCCCCATCACCACCATGGCGATGGACTCGGACATGTCCTCGGCAGGACCGGTCGCTCCGTAGTCGGTGGCGGCCGGACCGTCGAGGTGCCAGCTCGCGTGGAGGGGATCGGAGGACGTGTCGGTCCAGCCGCTGGCCGCGGCGAAGTCACGTACCAGTCGCGATCCGTCGGCCGGATCGACCCGTTCGAGTTCGCCGTCCAGGACGGCCTGGATGTAGACGGGATCGAGGGCCATGAACTGCGCCACGTGCCCCATCTCGTGTGCCAGCGCCCTGGCAAGGTCTAGACGGGTCGTTCCACTCCCGTGGGGGTCGAACGTCCGGTCGACAAGATAGATGTCGGGCCCCTTTGTGAAAGCGACCGCCTTGCCGACCTGCTCCTCTTCGAGCGCGGAGCTGATCCGGATCATCTCTCTGGGACGAGCCTGATCCATGAGCGCACCGGGAATCTCCCTGAGCGCCGCGGTCAGGAGTTCGAGCTCGCCAGGGTCGGGGTGTGGTCGCGATCCGACAACGGTGAGATCATCGACGGTTCGCTCCCATGCGACATCCCCGAACACGGGTGCACCGAGCTGGTCGAGGAGATGCTCGTCGGTGAGATCCAGCGACGATGGGGCAGTGGTTGGCGTGGCCGCGACGCACGAAGCCAGGAGACCTGCGAGGAGGAGAATCGAGAGGCGTCGCACCAGCGGCATGGTAGAGCTCGCCACGCGAGCGGTTGTTGGTTCTGAGTTCTCAGTTGTCGGTAGGACCGCGACCCAGGACTTCACAAGACACTGGGGCGCGTCCCTACCCAGAACCGAAGACCGAGGACCGCGAGCGAAGCGACTCTATGGGGGGCGTAGCGTCGAGCTGATGCTCGACGCTGGAGGGGTGGTTCCCACCAATCGAGCTCTCGTCACGGGCTGTCAGCTGTGAGCCGACCGACCTGTCAAGGCCCGTTCCCGTTGCACTAGCCTTCGCTCAGAGGACGCGAGCCAAGGAGCTGCCAGATGAGCAAGGTCACGGTAGTTGGGGCAGGCAAGTACGGATCGTTGACGGCGATGCGAATCGCCCAGATGGATCTCGTCGACGAGGTCGTCATGACCGACATCGTCGAGGGGCTCCCACAAGGCCTGGCACTCGACATGAACCAGTCCCGTCCGATCGAGAAGTACCGGACGCTGGTCGTAGGCACAAACGACTATGCGGACACGGCCGGAAGCGATGTCGTAGTGATCACAGCCGGGCTTCCCCGCAAGCCGGGCATGAGCAGGATGGACCTGCTGGAGGTCAACGCCAAGATCGTGAAGGGTGTCACCGAGCAGATCATGGAGCACTCGCCGGAGACGATCATGATCGTGGTGACGAACCCGCTCGATCACATGACGACTCTCACAGCGGAGGTCTCCGGCCTACCGCACAACAAGGTGATGGGGCAGGCAGGCATGCTCGACACGGCACGGTTCGTTCACTTCGTTTCGGAAGTGACGGGCGTGGACGTGCTCGACATCGAGGCGCTGACCTTGGGGAGCCACGGCCCGACCATGGTGCCGGTGCCGTCACAGGTCAAGGTGGGGGGCAAGCCTCTCGACGAGGTTCTGACACCCGAGCAGATCGACGCGATCGTCGAGCGCACCCGGGCGGGAGGTTCGGAGATCGTTGCGCTGCTGAAGACCGGCAGCGCCTACTTCGCACCGTCGGCTGCCGCCGCCCAGATGGTCAAGGCAGTGATCAGCGACACTGGCGAGGTCATGCCCGTGTGTGCGTGGACCACCGGCGAGTACGGCGTCAGCGACGTTTACCTCGGTGTTCCAGCGAAGCTCGGTGCGAACGGTGTCGAGGAGATCATCGAGTTGCCGCTCACCGCTTCGGAGATGGAGGCGGTGAAGGAAGCGTCACTCGCGGTCAAGGCCAAGATTGACGATCTGCACAGCATCGTCCTGTAGCGAACGGAAGGGCCTCCGTCGAGGGGGCCCTTCGTCGCGTCTTGAGTGTGCGGCTAGTACTCGACGTCGACACCGGCGACGACGGTCGCGTAGTGACCGAGTGCGGCCTGCTGGGTCATCAGCTTGGCCATGTTGCCGGCCACCTTGATCTTGCCGGTCATGAACGCCATCTGCGTGTTGAGGTCGCCCTTGAAGATGGAACATGCCGTGGCGTAGCTGGAGGTGATCGTGACGTCGGGGTTCTCCATCTCGCCCATCGCCTGCATCGGTGTCTCGCCCGTGGAGTCCATGTAGAACTTCGCTTCACCTTCCGGTGCATCGTTGACGACGAACTGGAGGCTCATCGCTGCGGATGAGGTGAATGGTTCGCTCGCCGCGAGCCCGTCGCTCACGGCCTTCGCCCACTCATCGGTGAGGAACTTGTATGCCATGACATCCCTTTCTCGTCTAGTCCCCAAGGCTAGCAGGGAGACAGGCGAAGTGCTTGCGATTGCAAGCAGTCCAGGGGTGGTGTCGTCGGAGTACCGTGATGTGATGAGACGGTGGCCGAGAGGTGGTCAGGTATGGATGGCCGTTGCCCTGGGGGCACTTCTCACAGGAGCATGCACGTCTCAGGGTGCCGTCGTGGAGAGCACGACTTCGCGTGTCCCGTTAACCACCGTGGGGTCCGTCGTGGTGCCCGCCGTCGACTCTCCACCTCGCGACGTTGACGCTCACTCCGCGTGCATGCGCCGAGTGGTGTTTCACGATCCGGCCGAGTCCGAATACGTACTGCCGTTCCCGGTCGGGGAGCGGTACGTGGTGCGCCAGAGCTACTGCTTCGAGCGGGGCGGGCACAGCATCCAGCTCGCCTACGACTTCGCGATGCCGATAGGTGCGGACGTGGTGGCGGCGCGCGCCGGTGAGGTGGTCGAGACGTTCGAGGACGCGCCCAACGGGCAGACGGGACCCAACAACTACGTCTTCATTCTGCACGACGACGGCACGGTCGCGATGTATGCCCACCTCACCCAACACGGTGTGGACGTCGAGGTCGGCCAGAGAGTGGCGGCAGGGCAGCGGATCGGGACGTCGGGGAGTTCGGGGCTGGGACTCGAGAACACTCCTCACCTCCACTTCGGTGTCTACCGCTCCTGGCCAAACGCCGACGGCGACGATGTTGCCGTCAACTTCAGCAACGCAGATGGTCCTCTCGACATGCTTGGTGGACTCGTCATGGGTGACTCCTACGAGGCGCTGGCGGGTACCGTGCCGAGCCAT
>Ga0315556_1002068_pt1 | contig 11641 bp, 10 predicted proteins | sample SalMarSW160310MG_FD_202112 | JGI IMG/M metagenome (GOLD analysis project Ga0315556, IMG submission 202112) | Salt marsh sediment microbial communities from the Plum Island Ecosystem LTER, Massachusetts, United States - Salt Marsh Sediment SW1603-10 ...
CGCAATGCCGTCAAGCTGGCCTCCAATGAAAACCCCTGGGGACCGGGCCCGCAGGCACTGGACGCCGCGCAGTCCGTCATGCGGCAGATCGCGCGTTACCCGGAGGGCAGCGGCTACCAGCTGGTGGCACGGCTGGCGGCACGGCACGACGTGGCGCCGGGCTGCATCACGCTGGGTAACGGTTCCAACGACGTGCTCGACATGATCGCGCGTGTGTTCCTGACCCCGCAGCACGAGGCGGTCTTTTCCCGGTATGCGTTTGCCGTCTACCCGATCTCGGTGCAGGCGGTCGGCGCCAGCGCACGCGAGGCGCCCGCGCATGACGGCAGCCGCGGCCCGGCCTGGGGTCACGACCTGGACGCCATGGCGGCACTCGTCGGCAGGGATACGCGCGTCGTGTTTATCGCCAACCCCAATAATCCGACCGGCACCTGGCTGCACGCGGACGAACTCGAGGCCTTTCTGGAGCGGATGCCGCCGCACGTCATGGTGGTGGTCGACGAGGCATATTTCGAGTACGTGGAGGATGAGCGCTATCCCGATACCTCGCGCTGGCTCGCACGCTATCCCCGCCTGATCGTCACGCGCACCTTTTCCAAGGCCTATGGACTGGCCGGGCTGCGGGTCGGCTACGCACTCTCGCACCCGCAGGTGGCCGGCCTGCTCAACCGGGTACGCCAGCCGTTCAACGTGAACCTGGTGGCACAGGCCGCCGCCGTTGCCGCGCTGGAGGACACGCAGTTTCTCGCCGACTGCGTGCGCTACAATCGCGCCGGCATGCAGCAGCTGGTGTCCGGATTCGGGCGCATGAACCTGCCGTACATCGAGTCGGTGGGCAATTTCGTGGCCGTGGACGTCGGGCGTGCGGCCAGCGAGGTATACCAGGGACTGCTGCGGCAGGGCGTGATCGTACGCCCGGTGGCGAACTACGGAATGCCGCGGCACCTGCGCGTCACCATCGGCCGGCCGGAGGAAAACGAACGCTTTCTGTCCGCCCTGCACGCGGTGCTGACATGATCCGGCGCCTGTGTGTCATCGGCGTGGGGCTGATCGGGGGGTCGCTGGCGCGCGCCCTGCGCCAGGCGGGCCATTGTCACGAGATCGTCGGGGCAGGGCGCAGTCCCGAACACCTGCAGCAGGCCGTGCGCCTGGGCGTGATCGACCGCTTCGAGACCGACCCGGCGCGCGCCGTGCAGGGTGCCGACATGATACTGGTGGCGACGCCGCTGGGCGCGATGCGGGGGGTGTTTGCGGCGATCCGTGACCATCTGGCGGACGATGCCGTGCTGACCGATGCCGGCAGTGCCAAGGGCTGTGTCATCGAGGCCGCACAGTCGGCGTTCGGAGGACTGCCACCCGGGTTTGTGCCGGCGCACCCGATTGCCGGGACCGAGCGGAGCGGCGTGGCCGCCTCGTTTGCGGAACTGTACCGTGACCGGCGCGTGATCCTGACACCCACGGCCACCTCGTCGCCGCAGGCGATCGCACGGGTACGCACCATGTGGGAGGCGGCCGGTGCGCAGGTGACCCAGATGAGTGCCGCGCACCACGACGAGGTGCTGGCCGCCACCAGTCACCTGCCGCATGTGCTCGCCTTTGTGCTGGTGGAAAGCCTGGCCCGGATGCAGGACCAGCGCGAAATCTTCGAGTATGCCGCCGGCGGGTTTCGCGATTTTACCCGCATCGCCTCCAGTGATCCGGTGATGTGGCGCGACATCTGCCTGGCCAACGCTGCGGCCGTGCAAGCCATGATCGAGCGTTTCCTCGGCGACCTGCAGGTCCTGGACCAGGCGGTGGCCGCGCACGACGGCGAGCGGCTGCTGGAGCTGTTCAACCGTGCCAAGACGGCCCGCGATCACTTTCAGCAGCAGTCACCGGCGGACCCGAACGATGAGTGAGGTGCGCTTCAGGATCGATCCGGGCGGAGCGCTGTCCGGCGAGGTGCGGGTACCCGGCGACAAGTCCATCTCGCATCGCTCCATCATGCTGGGTTCCCTGGCCGACGGCATGACGCGGGTGCGCGGATTCCTGGAAGGGGAGGACAGTCTCGCCACGCTGGCCGCGTTCCGGGCCATGGGGGTACACATCGAGGGTCCGGAGCACGGGCAGGTCAGCGTGCACGGGGTCGGCTTGCGGGGACTGCGCGCACCGGACGGGCCCCTGAACCTGGGCAATTCCGGCACCTCGATGCGCCTGCTGGCCGGCCTGCTGGCCGGACAGTCCTTCGATACGGTGCTGACCGGGGACACCTCGCTGTCGGGCCGGCCGATGCGGCGCGTGACCGAACCGCTCATGCAGATGGGTGCGCGCATCGACACCACGCCACGCGGCACGGCGCCCCTGCACATCCACGGGAACTGCCGGTTGCACGGGATCGAGTACGGCATGCCGGTAGCCAGTGCCCAGGTCAAGTCCAGCCTGCTGCTCGCCGGCCTGTATGCACAGGGAACCACCTGTGTTGCCGAACCCGCACCGACCCGGGATCACACCGAGCGTATGCTCGCCGGCATGGGCTATCCGCTCAGCCGCAGCGGCGCCCGTGCCTGCGTCAGCGGGGGTGGCCGCCTGCAGGCCATCGAGATCGACATTCCAGCGGATATCTCCTCGGCCGCATTCTTCCTGGTGGGGGCGAGTATTGCGCCGGGCTCGGATCTGCTGCTGCGCCACGTCGGCATGAACCCGACCCGGACCGGTGTCATCGACATCCTGCAGCGCATGGGCGCCCGCATCGAGGTCAGCCGGGAACGGGACGCGGGCGGCGAGCCGGTGGCCGACCTGCGTGTGCGGCATGCCGAACTGCATGGCATCGAGATCCCGGCGCAGCTGGTCCCGCTGGCCATCGATGAGTTCCCCGCCGTCTTCGTGGCCGCTGCCTGCGCAACCGGACGCACGCGGCTGACCGGCGCGGCAGAACTGCGTGTGAAGGAGAGTGACCGTATCCAGGTGATGGCGGATGGACTGCAACGACTCGGCGTGCAGGCCCGGCCGACCCCGGATGGCATGCTCATCGAGGGCGGTCCGCTCGGCAGCGCTCGCGTCGACAGTCACGGCGATCACCGGATCGCCATGGCGTTTGCCATGGCCGCGCTGCGGGCGGCGGGCCCGGTGGAAATCACCGACTGTGCGAACGTGAGCACCTCGTTTCCGGGGTTCGTCGAACTCGCGCGCGCCGCCGGGCTGCAGATCGGGCCTGGCGGATGACAGCGGCGCGGAGGGGCGTATCGTGCGTACCGGAACGATAAACGACCACGGAATCCACGGAAGAACATGGAAAAATCATCCAGTATCGCCGGGTTCTTCCGTGGCTGGTTACCCGGATTGCGGTCCGGGCAGGCGTGGATCAACCAGGCCAGTCCCCATCGACCTTGCACGGCCCTGACATGACCGTCTCCAGTCTGAATGCAATTCCGGTCATCACCATCGATGGCCCCGGTGGCTCCGGCAAAGGCACCGTCAGCCAGGCGGTGGCTGCCGCCCTCGGCTGGCATTACCTGGACAGCGGGTCGCTCTATCGCCTGCTGGCCTGGGCGGCGGTGCAGCGGGACATTGCGCTGGACGATGCCGCGGCCCTGGTCCGGCTGGCCGGCCAGCTCGCCTGTGAATGCTGCCTGCCCACACCGGCCGATCCGGTGGTGCGTCTGGACGGCCGGGATGTCACCCCCCAGCTGCGCACCGAGGCGGCCGGCGCGGCCGCCTCGCGGATTGCCACCCTGCCGGCGGTGCGGGCCGCGCTGCTGGACTGGCAGCACAGCTGCCGCAAGCCCCCCGGCCTGGTGGCCGACGGGCGCGATATGGGTACGGTGATCTTTCCTGATGCCGGACTGAAAATCTTCCTCACCGCCAGCTCACAAGTGCGCGCAGAAAGACGCTATAACCAGCTGAAAGAAATGGGAATAAATGCCGACCCATCGGCGCTGGTCCGCGAGGTGGAGGCGCGCGACCGGCGTGATGCCACACGTCCGACGGCGCCCCTGAAGCCCGCGCCGGATGCCATTGTGCTTGATAACAGTGCCCTGGATGTCCCGGCTACCGTCGCTGCCGTCCTCCAGGCGGCGCGCAAGAAGTTTTAAAAAACCCCTGTACGATTAAGCAGATACACGTATAATCCTTCTTGGGCCCGGAAGCGCCCCGTGTGCAGCCGGTTCTTTACACCTGACCCCGCGCGTCGCCAGATGCTGCGGGAATGATTACGGGCCGTGAAAACGGTACCAGGATGAATTTTCCCATGACTCAAAGTTTTGCTGAGATGTTTGAAGAAAGCCTCGCGCACCAGGAAATGAACCGCGGCGCGGTGGTCATCGGTACGGTAGTTGATATTCAACCGGATATGGTGATCGTACATGCCGGTCTGAAATCCGAAGGTGTGATTCCGATTGAAGAATTCAGGAACGCCGCGGGTGAACTCGAGGTCGCGGTGGGTGACCAGGTTGAAGTAACACTCGAGGCGGTTGAGGACGGTTTCGGTGAAACCCGGCTGTCCCGCGAAAAGGCAAAACGCGACCAGGTCTGGCGCCGGCTGGAACAGGCCTACGAAAACGAGGCCATCGTCAAGGGCGTCATCAGCGGCAAGGTCAAGGGTGGATTCACCGTCGATATCGACGATATCCGTGCGTTCCTGCCGGGTTCCCTGGTGGATGTGCGTCCGGTACGTGATCCGACGTTCCTCGAAGGCAAGGAACTGGAATTCAAGGTCATCAAGCTCGACAAGCGTCGTAACAACGTGGTGGTGTCGCGCCGCGCCGTGGTGGAGACCGAGTTCAGCGCCGAACGCGAGGCCATGCTGCAGAGCCTCGAGGAAGGCATGGTCATCAAGGGCATCGTCAAGAACCTTACTGACTATGGTGTATTCGTCGACCTCGGTGGCATCGACGGCCTGCTGCATATCACCGACATGGCCTGGAAGCGCGTCAAGCACCCGTCCGAGATCGTCAACGTGGGCGATGAAATCGAGGTCAAGGTGCTGAAGTTCGACCGCGAACGTAACCGCGTTTCGCTCGGCATGAAACAGCTCGGCCAGGATCCCTGGGCCGACCTGGCGCGCCGCTACCCGGCCAATACCCGGCTGTTCGGCAAGGTCACCAACATTGCCGATTACGGTTGTTTCGTGGAGATCGAGGAGGGCGTGGAAGGTCTGGTACACGTCTCCGAAATGGACTGGACCAACAAGAATGTCAATCCGTCGAAGGTGGTGCACGTGGGCCAGGAAGTGGAGGTCATGGTGCTGGACATCGACGAGGAGCGCCGTCGCATTTCACTGGGTATCAAGCAGTGCTATCCGAATCCCTGGGATGAGTTCGGTGCCACCCGCAACAAGGGCGACATGGTCAAGGGCACCATCAAGTCGATCACCGATTTCGGTATCTTCGTCGGCCTGGAAGGCGAAATCGACGGCCTCGTGCACCTGTCCGACATCTCCTGGCACGAGCCCGGCGAAGATGCGGTGCGCAAGTACAGCAAGGGCCAGGAGATCGAGGCGGTGGTCCTGTCGGTGGATCCGGAGCGCGAACGCATCTCACTCGGGATCAAGCAGCTGGAAAAGGACCCGTTCTCCAATTTCGTGGCCGAGCACAGCAAGGGCAGCATCGTGAAGGGCACGGTGAAGGAAGTCGACGCCAAGGCGGCGATCATCGACCTGGGTGACGGGGTAGACGGCACGCTGCGTGCCTCCGAGCTGTCGCGGGACCGCATCGAGGATGCGCGCACGATCCTGAGCGTGGGCGACGAGGTCGAGGCCAAGTTCATGGGCGTCGATCGCAAGAGCCGCGCCATCATGCTGTCGGTCAAGGCCAAGGACTCGGATGACGAGGCGGCCATGATGCAGGACTACGGTGCGAATTCTTCCGAGGCGACGACCAGTCTTGGCGACGTGCTGAAGCAGCATTTGAACGGGGACGAGGGTTGAGCCAACGGGAGCGTGACCCATTCGTTGAGGATGACTGGAACGGAATACTGATCCGGGGTGGTGGGAGAAAATGACAAAGTCTGAACTGATCGAGATACTGGCGGCGAAGAACGGACATTTGAACTACAAGGATGTCGAACTGGCCGTCAAGAGTCTGCTGGAGCAGATGAGTTGGGCGTTGGCGACCGGTCAGCGCATCGAGATCCGCGGGTTCGGCAGCTTTTCGCTGCACTACCGACCACCCCGAATCGGCAGGAATCCGAAAACGGGCGACTCGGTGGCCCTGGCCGCCAAGCATGTCCCGCACTTCAAGCCCGGCAAGGAACTGCGGGAACGGGTCAACGAGGGGCTGCAGCGGGAACGGGAACAGCAACAGCAGGCGCCGCAGCAAACGCAACAGCACCACCCATAGCCAGGGCGGGCAGCGACCGCGTTGCGGCTGCGCCGTCTCTCCTGCCCGCACCGCCGGTGCCGGGCAGCGGCGGTGCGGAGGCTGCGCTGGCAGGTCATCTGGCGGGATGAATTCGACCCACTCTATCTACCGGACTGTTCAGGCCACGCGGAACGCAGGTTCCGCGTGGCCTTTTTCCTGTCGCCACCCGGGGTGGCAGGCGGCGGTGTGATGCAGGCAGAGAGCCTGATCTGGCTGCTGTTGCCGGTGGCCGCCGCGTTCGGGTGGTTTGCCGCCGGGCAGCGGCAGGGCAAGCCGGGACGCTGCACCGACTCCATGCTCGGTTCCGAATACATCAAGGGCCTGAACTACCTGCTGACCGAACAACAGGACAAGGCCATCGATGTATTCATTCGCATGCTGGAGGTCAACAGTGACACCGTCGAGACCCATCTGGCGCTGGGCAACCTGTTCCGCAAGCGCGGCGAGGTGGACCGTGCCATCCGCATTCACCAGAACCTGGTGGCACGCAGCAGCCTGAATCACGAACAGCGCCACGATGCCCTGCTGGAACTCGGGCAGGATTACATGAAGGCCGGACTCTTTGATCGTGCCGAGGGCCTGTTCCGGGAACTGCTCGAGGCCAGCGTGCACGAGTCCAGCGTGCTGCCACTGTTGCTGGATATCTACGAGCAGGAGAAGGACTGGGACAATGCCATCGCCATCGCCATGCAGATGGGCTTCGTGGGCGGCCAGCCGGCGCGCACCGTGATTGCCCACTACTACTGCGAACTGGCGAACAATGCGCGTGCGCGCGGTACGACCGACGTGGCTCTCGAACTGCTGGCCAGGGCCGTGGAATACGATCCGCACTGTGCCCGTGCCACCCTGATCCGGGGCAGTATCGCCCAGCAGCAGGGGGATTTCACGACGGCACTGACTGCCTATGAGCAGATGGTGGGACAGGATATTGATTTGCTTCCGGAGGTGCTCGAGGATATCCGCGACTGTCACCTGGCGCTGGGCAGCGTGCAGTCCCTGATCCCTTTCCTGCAGAGGGTGGTCGGCCAGTATCCCGGGATTACCCCGGTACTGGTGCTCGCGGACATGATCGGTCACGAGCAGGGGGAACGCGCGGCGGCGGATTTCATCGCCGCAGAACTGGCCAGGCGTCCCTCGGTGCGTGGCCTGGCGCGCTTCATCGATTTCAGCCTCGCCGGCAGTGAAGGCGCGGCGCGCGACAACCTGCTGATCCTGAGAAAGATCACCGATCAGCTGCTGGAGAACAAGCCCGTCTACAAGTGCAGCAACTGCGGGTTTGAGGGGCGGTCCCTGCACTGGCAATGTCCCGGCTGCAAACGCTGGAACAGCATCCGGCCGATCCACGGCGTGGATGCCGAATAGGCGCATCCGGAGGCTGCATCCCGTGACGGCAAACGGTTCCCGCATCATCGTCGCACTGGACTACGCGCAACCGGCCGAGGCGCTGGCGCTGGTCGCGCGTCTCGAGCCTGGTTCCTGTCGTCTCAAGGTGGGCAAGGAGCTGTTTACCCGCAGCGGGCCGGCCCTGGTCGAGACCCTGGTCGGGCGTGGTTTCGACGTGTTCCTGGACCTGAAATTCCACGATATTCCCAACACCGTGGCCAGTGCCTGTCACGCGGCCGCCGACCTGGGTGTCTGGATGCTCAATGTGCATGCCCTCGGCGGTACGCGCATGCTGGAGTCGGCACGCGCCGGCGTGGAGCGCTCCGGAACCACGCCCCGGCTCATTGCCGTGACGATTCTCACCAGCATGGATGAACGGGACCTGGCGGGCGTTGGCCTGGCCGGGACCCCGGCGGACAACGTGCTGCGACTTGCCACGCTGGCGCGTGCCTGCGGGATCGATGGCGTCGTCTGTTCCTCGCGGGAAACCGCGCTCCTGCGCGGGCAGTTCGGTGCGGATTTCCTGCTGGTGACGCCCGGCATCCGCCCGGCCGGTGCCGCCGTCGATGACCAGCGCCGCGTGATGACGCCGCTCGAGGCCGTCCGCAACGGTTCCAGCTACCTGGTGATCGGGCGTCCGGTTACGCGGGCTGACGATCCGCTACAGGTTCTGCGTATGCTCAATTCGGAATTGTCCGCTGCTGTCTGACTGCCGCGCGGTGCATGCTGTTCACCGCTGCCGGATTTCTCCCGGCCGCGTAACGTCCAACCAGCAAGCACCCAGCAGGAGGCAACGATGCGTTACTTGTACAGGTCACTCATATCCATACTGATGCTGTTCGCCGTGCAGGCCCATGCCGGCCCGGTCGACATCAACCGCGCGGATGCCGGCACGCTCGCCACGGCGATCGTCGGGATCGGCGCGAAGAAGGCGGCCATGATCGTCCAGGACCGGGATGCAAACGGGCCGTTTGCCAGCGTGGATGAACTGGCGCGGGTCAAGGGGATCGGGGCAGCTACCATCGAACGGAACCGCAGCACCCTGAAGGTCGGCGCACCGGCCGACGAGTGACGTCCGGGGTGCGTCATGCCCGCAGCCAGGCACGCTCCCCGGCGCTGCCAGCCGCGGGCATGGCGTACCAGTGTGGCCGGGGCCGCCTGTCGGACCGTCACCGCGATCCCGGCCGGGTACCCCGGACCGAAGCGGTTTGATGCAATTAAATCAATTTATAATCATAATATTGCGAGGTATTCATGAGCCGGAATGGCAGCAGTGTGTGCCTGTCGTGGTGAGCGCCGGAAGCGGCGTCCGGAAACACTCCGCCGGCACCGGTGACGGGCGAGGGTGATTTAACCTTCGCGGTAGCGGGTCGATGTTGAGTAAAATAGCGGGATCACCACTCGTGGCCCGACCATTCCGGGGAGTCTCCTCTGCTATGAAGTTGTACCCAGTCATCCTGTCCGGTGGAGCGGGCACACGCCTCTGGCCGCTGTCCCGTGAGCACTATCCGAAGCCACTGATGCCGCTGGTTTCCGATCGTTCCCTCCTGCAGGATACTGCACTGCGACTCGACGGCGTGCCCGACCAGGGCAAGGCCGTGTACGTCTGTAACGAGGAACACCGGTTCCTGGTTGCCGAACAGGTCCACCAGCTGGACCGGCAGGCCACGACCATCATCCTTGAACCGGAAGGACGCAATACGGCACCGGCCCTGACCCTGGCCGCCCTGTACCTGGTCCGGAACGATCCCGATGCACTGATGATCGTCATGCCGGCGGATCACGTGATGACCCGTCCGCAGGCCTTCGTCGAGGCGGTGCAGCAGGGCCGCGTCGAGGCGGAGCACGGGGCACTCGTCACCTTCGGCATCGTTCCGGATCGCCCGGAAACCGGCTACGGGTATCTCCGGCGCGGCAACGCGCTGCACGGTGGCGCGGCCTTTACGGTAGCCGAATTTGTCGAGAAACCGGACCTGCCGACGGCGCAGCGGTATCTCGACAGCGGTGACTACTACTGGAACAGCGGGATCTTTCTGATGCGGGCAGAGCGCTGGCTGACGGAAGTCGAACGTTTCGCGCCCTCGATACTCGAACATGCCGGCAACGCCATGCAGCATGGACGGCAGGACTGCGATTTCTTCCGCGCCAGCAAGGCCGATTTCCTGTCCTGTCCCTCCGATTCGATCGACTATGCCGTGATGGAAAAGACCGATCGCGTGGTCGTCCTGCCGATGGATGCCGGCTGGTCGGACGTCGGCGCCTGGCCGGCGCTGTGGGAAATCTGCGAGCGCGATGCCAACGGCAACGTCCTGCGGGGTGACGTGCTGGCGGAAGACACCCGCAATGCCTTCCTCGTGGCGCAGCACCGCTGTCTCGCCACGGTCGGCGTCGAGGACATCATCGTGGTGGAAACGGCCGATGCCGTACTGGTGGCCAGCAAGGACAAGGCGCAGAACGTGAAGGCCATCGTCAGCCGTCTCAAGTCGCAGCGCCGCGACGAGTACAAGACCCACCGGCAGGTATACCGCCCGTGGGGATCGTACGAGGGTATCGATGCCGGCCCGCGTTTCCAGGTCAAACGCCTCACGGTCAAACCGGGGGCACAGCTGTCGCTGCAGATGCATCATCACCGTGCCGAACACTGGGTGGTCGTGAAAGGGACGGCGCGGGTGACCTGTGGCGACCAGGTGTTCAACCTGCACGAAAACGAATCGACCTATATACCGATCGGTGAGCGGCACCGGCTGGAGAATCCCGGCAACATTCCGCTGGAAGTGATCGAGATCCAGTCCGGCAGTTACCTGGGCGAGGACGATATCGTGCGTTTTGAGGATGTCTACGACAGGGTGCAACAGAGCCAGTGACGGGTGGCAGCACACGGGACCGGAACAATGCGCGGGGTCCGGGGGCGGTGGTCCCGGTGGAACGGATCGTCCCGGTCCGGCAGGAAACAACTTCAGGAAGGCAGGTATGGAAATGAAAGTGCGCAAGGCGGTTTTTCCGGTGGCGGGACTGGGTACCCGGTTCCTGCCGGCAACCAAGGCCAATCCCAAGGAAATGCTGACCGTGGTGGACAAGCCGCTGATCCAGTACGCCGCGGAAGAGGCCGTCAGTGCCGGCGTCGACGAGCTGATCTTCGTCACCAGCAGCAGCAAGCGCGCCATCGAGGACCATTTCGACAAGAACTACGAACTTGAATCGGAACTCGAGCGCAAGGGCAAGCTGGAGCTGCTGAAGATCGTGCGCGAGGTGGTGCCGCCACACGTGGCCTGTGTCTATGTACGCCAGCCGGAGGCGCTCGGACTCGGGCACGCGGTACTGTGTGCCAAGCCCGTGGTCGGGAATGAACCGTTTGCCGTGATCCTGGCCGATGACCTGATCCACACCGACAGGAACTGCGTGCTGGGCCAGATGGTCTCGGTCTACAATGACCGCAAGTGCAGTATCCTCGGGGTCGAGGAAGTGCCGCATGACGAAACCGATAAATACGGCATCGTCGACCCGGAAGAATCCGACGGTCGTATCACCAAGCTGAACGGCATCGTCGAGAAGCCGAAGCCGGTCGACGCGCGTTCCAATCTCGCCGTGGTGGGACGGTACGTACTGACCCCGGGCATCTTCCGGCACCTGGAGGAAATTCCGCGCGGTGCCGGAGGCGAGATCCAGCTGACCGATGCCATCGGGCGTCTGCTGCAGGAGGAATCGGTGCTGGCGTATCGCTTCGAGGGCAAGCGCTACGACTGTGGCAGCAAGCTCGGTTACCTGAAGGCCACCGTGGAATACGCCCTGATGCACCCGGACCTGCGTGAACCGTTCCTGGAGTACCTCGTCACCGAGTTCGGGCAGCGCGCCAAGAAGTTTCTGCGCGCCATCAATCACTGACCCTCGCTGTCACGGCTGGTGTCCGCCCTGCGGCCAGCCGG
>Ga0315556_1002070_pt1 | contig 11640 bp, 11 predicted proteins | sample SalMarSW160310MG_FD_202112 | JGI IMG/M metagenome (GOLD analysis project Ga0315556, IMG submission 202112) | Salt marsh sediment microbial communities from the Plum Island Ecosystem LTER, Massachusetts, United States - Salt Marsh Sediment SW1603-10 ...
CCAGGTATTTTCCACCACCGCGAATTTGCTGTAAGGATAGGGACCCAGCAAGCGGTTATACATGTCCACATATTGGCCTATGGCGGCGAGGTATTGATCGGCGAGCGCGGGGTCGGCGCTACGCAGGAAGACCGCGGCGCGTATATCCCCCACCGATCGCCGGTATTCATGATAAGCGGCGGCGAGCAAATAGATTTCCTGCTGCGGATGATCCTCGTTCCATTGCACATCACTGTGCCCGTCTATCAACAGCGGGCGCTTAATGCCCTGGCTGATGGACTTCCAGGCCGGCGGTAATTCCACCTCCAGGGAGAATGTCAGCAACTCGTCGCCGAATTGCGGATACCAATGGCTGTTGCCATCAAGGTATACGCCATCGCTCGACAGGTAGGACCGGTTTCCTGGCAGCGCACCCGGTACGGCCGCCGCTGCGCTCAGGTTTCCTTGATAACTCAAAGTGAATTGACTGCGACCTTGCGGCAGCGTCACCCGGTAAACCTTCAGTTCGGGAGCGGAACGCATTTCGTCCGCCATGTCGAGATGCACGCCCGGGCCGACAGCGGTGGGGGACAAGCCGGCATTCAGGCTGAAATTGGCTGGCGTCTGCAGCTGCGGCAGGCTGATCGTGTCGCGAACCTGAATGCGGCCGTCGGCCACGGATAGTTTCACGTGAAGCCGGTGATGGATGATGGCCTCGGCTTGGCTTAAGCAAGGCAGTATCAAGATGGCGCTGAATAGACCCCAACGCCGCAATATTGATGTCAAATTTCGGCCCTTTCCCGATTATAATCGCCAGGCGAGCACAGACACTGGTATGCAAGGAGAGAGAATAATACAAGTTTTTTAAGGCTTCGGCCCTTAAATGTTGTAACTTTGCAACTTGCGAGACATCCTCTCCCCCTTCAAACTATCCCGACCCGGCGTCTGCCGGGGCAGACGCACGCTACGGTGCCTATTGAAAGGGGGCATGCATTCATGAATGCGGACATCAATCCGGTATTGGGCGGCTGGTACCGGCATCTCGATAAGGGTTATGAATTCCAGGTGGTTGCCTACGACGAAACCGACGGCGTTGTGGAAATCCAGCATTACGACGGCGATGTGGAGGCGCTGGAACTGGCCGAGTGGTATGCACTGGCGCTGGAACAGATAGAGCCTCCTGAGGACTGGGCGGGCGCCATGGACGATTTTGAGAGTGATGACACCGGTTATTCGGATACGGAGATGTCCGACGCCGACTGGAATGAAGGGCTCGGTGAATGGCGCGAGGAGCAGGCGCGGCATGGTGATGAATAGCAACACCGAAACTCTGCATAAATGTATTTTTCCAAGGAGTAAGTAGTAGTGACGGCATATAAGCAATTTTGGTTGATCTTGGCGGGACTCGCCGTCTTAATGAGTGGAACGTGGACGTCGGCATTGGCCGCCGGCGATCCGCAAGACCCGTTTGCACAACTGGAACAGCGTGCCCGTGCCGGTGATGTCGAGGCACAGGCAGATCTCGGTACGGCCTACGCCTTAGGTAAAGGCGTGGCGAAGGATTATGTGGTCGCGCGAGGTTGGTTGCTGAAGGCGGCGGCCAAGGGACGCGCCGACTCCCAGGCGATTCTGGGTTACATCTATCGCGACGGCTTGGGGATAGACAAGGACCTGGTAGAGGCCGTGAAATGGTTTCAGGCGGCGGCGGAACAGGGCCTCGCCAGCGCACAGACCAATCTGGCGATGCTGTATAAAAACGGCCAAGGTGTGAAACAGAGCGACAGCGAGGCCTTGAAGTGGTTCCGCAAGGCCGCCGATCAAGGCGACGTCTATGCGCAAACGAATATCGGTTTGATCTATGAGGCGGGGCAGGGTGTACCCCAGGATTATAAGGCGGCCGCCGAGTGGTACCAAAAGGCCGCTGAACGCCAGCATGAAATCGCACAGCGCAAGCTGGCCTATTTATACGAGACCGGGCAAGGCGTGCCGCTGGACTACCTGAAGGCGTATACCTGGTATGCGATTGCCAGCGTATGGCGGGACAGCGAAGGCCAACCCATGGCGGCGGATGATCCGCGCAGACGGGTCGGCACTCACCTGACATCGGAACAGATCGACGCGGCCAACCAATCCGCCTCGGAGTGGTGGAATAAACACTTCAGCAATGCCGCGGCTCAATGAGCGAGGGGAAGAAGGAGTGAGGGGTTTTTTTTAATCATAGTTAGATCTACGCTTGCGTAGATCTAACTACGACGCTTTCTCGTAACGTTACTAAGCTGCGAGCAAGACCTTGCATACTGTGGGTCGGCGACAGACGCTTTCATAAGCCTTGTCGTATAAGCGTTCCTTGCCCCTGCGGATGCACTCCACGTAAACCAGATCCAGCAGGGTGTGGGAATTCGCCAAGGGATTGCTGGCGTCCGACAGTGATAAGCAGACATATTTTTGAACGGTCTTTATCAGTTCGCTGTCCTTGAGCGTCTCAAGTGTTTCACGGAACTCTTCCAGATTCATATCTAACCCTCCGGCGGCGTTTAATATCACCTATCTTGTATACGGGTAGACGAATCCTTGTCATAGTGCAATTACCAAAATATTAAGTCGTCCTGTCATTCACTATGGCGGCCGCAACGAAAAAATCTTTAAACCGAATTATGATCGAGTTATGAGAGACAATTAATTGTGACGTTTTTCTTAACCGCCAGTCGTTGCTCATGTGGTACATGCATAAATTACCCGCCGAGCATCTCGGGCCAGAGTGATACGGTGCGCTGTTGATTTAGCAGGCTATGGGCACTTTCGCGCCGGGGTCTGTGCAACTCATTAGGATTACTACATTCTTAAAGGTGCTTGGTGTACTATTTTTTCCAGCCGGGGACCGAGTAATTCCGAGAAGAATCCTAGGGAATCTGGCGCGGTTGAACTTTTGACGGTTGAAGGACTCTTGTGAAATTGCATACGCCGTTGGATGACATTACTCAGCATAGGAGGAGTGGCCATGACATCTGCAAACAAACCATCCACTGTAAACAATCCGTCCCGGGAAATTCAGCGTCGGGCTGGCGCAGCGCTCAGTCCCTGGCAGGAAATGGACAGATTATTCGAAAGTGCATTTCCGCGTGGCTTGCTTGGTTTCGGGCGGTGGCCGTCGCCCGAATGGAGCCAGGGTTACGAAGCAAAGATGCCGGCGGTAGATGTTATCGATCGTCCGGACCATATCCTGGTGCGCGCTGAAGTGCCCGGTGTGAAAAAAGAAGACCTGGACGTGTCGGTCAGCGACAATCTGGTGACCATACGCGCCACAACCAAGTATGAGGAAGAAAAAGAGGAGGGAGAATATTACCGATGTGAAATGAGACACGGCGAATTTTCCCGCTCCATCACGCTTCCGGCGGCCGTAGACAGCGCCGAGGGCAGAGCCAGTTTCAAGGACGGCGTACTGGAGTTGACTCTCCCCAAGACCGCACCTTCCAAACGGCGGGCCATCAGGGTGGAGTAGACCGAAATGATCCAGTAGTAAAGAGGCGTCTTTCAAGGCGCCTCTTTACCTTCACGATGCCACTGCAGGCGTCAACTCAACAGAAGAAGATTTTCGACCGCCGGTGTTTCGTGTACCGAATTGGCTTTAACTGTTTAAACTAGCCATTAACTCTATTTGCGGCGCGCATCTTTATCACATGGCGGACGTCACACCTGTGCATTATTCGTTTCTTATCTACCCGTTGGTCGGTATGCTCAGTGGTTTTCTCGCCGGCTTACTGGGAATTGGCGGCGGATTGATTATCGTGCCCGCCCTGTTGTTGATCTTTCCGTACCAGGGCCTGGCTGCCGCTGTGGTCACCCATACCGCAATTGCCACGTCCCTGGCCACCGTTGTTGTCACATCCCTGATCGCCGCCTATAGCCACCATCGTCACGGGGCGGTCGACTGGTCAATTTTTCGCAAGATGGCACCGGGTCTATTTAGTGGTGCATTGATCGGAGCGCTGGCGACAACCCGTCTGCCGGGGGAGGCCTTGCGGGTGATCTTCGGCCTGTTCGCCCTCGCCGCCGCCGTGCAGATAGGCCTCCAGCTGCAGCCGACTGCTCGAGGGCGCATACCCGCCGTGCCCGGTTTGGCCGGGGTAGGTATAGTAATCGGTATAATATCGGCACTGGTCGGCGTCGGCGGCGGGACCATGATCGTCCCCTTTCTACGCTGGAGCGCCGTGAAAATGCAGCGGGCGGTTGCCACATCATCGGCGGGCGGGTTCCCTATCGCCGCGGGCGCCTGTGTGGGATTTAGCCTGGTCGACGGGTTTGCCGGCGGATCCGCGATGGCAAACAGCACCATCTACTGGCCTGCAGCCTTATGGATCGCCGCCGCCAGCCTCATTACCGTTCCCTTGGGGGCGCAGTTTACTCACCGCATTTCCATTTTGTCCCTGAGCAAGATATTCGCCTTAATCCTGGGGATCATCGGGCTGCGCCTGATCTTTGTTTAAAGTCCAATTTCCGGTTTCATATCAGCCCCCCTCCCATGGAATGGCGACTTGTGCTAAAAATGCATGCTGTTCGGGTGGAGTTCTTGTTAGAATAGCCCATATATTCTTAATTCCTAGAAATGCGCGGTGGAGGTTGGTGGTTATGTTAGAACAACAAGTTGTGACAGGTGACCGCCGGGTTCGCTCGGCAAGTCAAGTCAATAAAATTGTAGAAGCCCGCTCTGAAATGCTGGCCTTGTTCGGTGAATTGATCGGCAAAAGACCTTTTGTCACCGAGTCCTCCGTACCGACCTTGCTACAACAATTTTGTCAGTCTCTTGTGGATTATACTGCGCACGCCCATTTTCAATTATACCGGCACTTTGCCGAGAACCGGGAACGCCGGGTATCCGTATCCAAGGTCGCCGATCAAATCTATCCCAAAATCCTGACCATCACCCAGGCCATATTGGATTTCAACGAAAAATACGATTGCGAGGACCATTGCGAGGGTTTGTCCAATCTGGATCACGATCTTTCTATTCTAGGTGAACAGTTGGCGGATCGTATCGAATTAGAGGATAAATTAATCGCCGTTTTTGCTTCCGGCAGGCGAGCGGTGAGCTGATCCGCCGATCACCCTCCCAAACGCCTGTTAACGTATCCCCGGATTGGATAGCGTTAACTGTCACCGAATAAGACACCGGCTTGGGTAATCCCTGGACAAGATTCCACGGAGGTAGTCCATAATGAAGGGTAAGGGACTCAAGGCCGATCAACTTTATAAGCGCTGTGATCCGGCGCAATTTACCTTCGAGACAACGATTGAGCTTCCCGACCTTACCGAATGTATAGGTCAAGAGCGAGCCTTGGAGGCTGTACACTTCGGCATCAACATTAAGAATTCCGGCTACAACATCTTCGCCCTAGGGCCGCCGGGTACCGGCAAACACAGTCTGGTCATGCAACTCTTGGCCGATCCGGCCCATCGTCGCACAACCCCCTCCGACTGGTGTTATGTCAACAACTTCGATGATCCGCGCCGACCTCGCGCCTTGGCCATTCCTCCCGGAAGGGGGAGGTTGTTGCGCGACGACATCGCGTCCTTGATCAAGGACCTGAAGACGGTAATCCCTGAGACTTTTGAAAACGAAGAATACCGCGCCCGCTTCCAGGAAATTGAGGAAGAATTCAAGGAGAGGCAGGAAAAGGCCATCGCCGGTCTCCGCCGTCAGGCACAAGAACAGGATATTGATCTCATTCGCACTCCAACGGGCTTTGACATCTCCCACACCCGCGGCGGCGAGGTGGTCGGCCCGGAAGAATTTGAGCACTTGCCGGAAGCCGAACGGGAACGTCTTGCCGCCATAGTGGCGCACATGCAGGAAGAACTGCGCACCGTTATTCGCCAGATACCGCCATGGCGGCAGGAGATGCAGAATAAGGTCAGGACGCTCAACCGTGAAGTGGCGATCTCAGCCGCCGAACTGCCAATCCAAAACTTACGTGATAAATATGCGGATCTTCCCCGCGTCACAGCCTATTTGGACGCGATCCAAGAAGATATCATTACCAATATCGATGATTTCCGACGGCAACAGGATGATAGCCAAGCCGGCGTTGCAATGCTTAGCGCTGAGAACGCCCCTTCGTTTCGTCGTTATGAAGTCAATTTAATCGTCGAATGCGGCGACACGGGTGGGGCTCCCGTTCTATACGAAGATAATCCCACCTATCATAATCTCGCCGGCGCCCTGGAGCATGTAGCCATGATGGGTGCCTTGATTCCGGATTTTACATTGATCAAGGCTGGGGCCTTACATCGTGCCAATGGGGGCTACCTGCTCTTGGACGCCCATAAAGTCTTGACCCAGCCCTTTGCCTGGGAGGCATTGAAGCGGGCGCTGCGCAGCAGAGAGTTGCGATTCGAACCGGTCGATCGTCGGATGAATTTGGTGAGTACCATGTCACTGGAACCGGAGCCGATTCCCCTGGATATCAAAGTCATCATCTTGGGCGACCGCTTACGTTATTACCACCTGTGCGAATACGACCCTGACTTTGCGGAACTCTTCAAGGTCGAGGCGGATTTTGAAGAGACGCTGGAGCGTACACCGGCGAGTCAGCAACGTTTTGCCCAGCTTATCGCCACCATGGCGCGGAAAGAACAGTTGAATCCTTTTAACCGTCAGGCGGTTGCCAGGATCATCGAACACAGCAGCCGCATGAGCGGCGATACCCTGAAATTGTCTACCCACTTGCGCAGCATATCCGATCTACTCCACGAATCGGACTATTACGCTCAGACCGTTAAGGCCGCGACCGTGGGCGTCGCGCACGTTCAACAGGCTATCGATGCCCAAGAACGCCGCGCCAGCCGCCTTAGGGAGAACATCCAGGAGGCGATCCAGCGCGATATCATCCTCATCGCCACGAAGGGTGAGGTGATCGGGCAAATCAACGGACTGTCGGTCATCGAAATGGCCCGCTATGCTTTTGGCGTTCCTCATCGCATCACCGCGCGAGTACGACTCGGCGAGGGAGAGGTCATTGACATCGAAAGAGAGGCGGAATTGGGCGGTCCGCTGCACTCAAAGGGCGTGATGATCATCACCGGTTTCCTTGGTTCCCAATACGCCGCGGATCTTCCCCTGTCACTTTCCGCCAGTCTGGTGTTCGAGCAATCCTATGCTCAAGTGGAAGGGGACAGCGCATCCGCGGCCGAATTATATGCCTTGCTTTCCGCGCTGGCCGGGACCCCGCTCAAACAGACGCTGGCGGTGACCGGCTCGGTAAATCAGCACGGTGAGATCCAGGCAATCGGCGGGGTCAACGAAAAGATCGAAGGATTTTTCGATATTTGCAAGTCCCGCGGCCTCAGCGGCGAACAGGGTGTGCTCATTCCCGCCAGCAACGTAGCCAATCTCATGCTGCGCAAGGATGTGGTGGATGCGGTCAAGGATGGCCAGTTCCACGTCTTTCCTATCGCCACCCTCAATCAAGGCCTGACGCAGCTGTGCGAACTGGCCGCGGGTGAACCCGATGCCAACGGTTTATATCCCCATGCCACCTTTAATGGGCGGGTTCAGGCGCGACTGAAAGAACTGGCTCAACTGCGCCAGAACTTTGCCGAGCACAGCAAGGACAAAGACGGTTTATGAGATCAGGGAAGAATGCCTTGGTCATTCGTCGTATCCCGGTTGAAGTCGATAACACCTATAGCAGCACGGCGGTGCCGGGGATGGCGGCGCAAGCGGCAAGCGCATTGAATGCCGCGCTGCACGGTCACTTCGCAGACGACATCAATCACCCCCGCTCGGCTGGATTGTCCTTCGCCAGGGAATTACCCTAGTCTACGACTATGGAACTTGCATCATGCAGGTCTGTTCAGGTCAGTGCATCACGCGTGATGAGGCTGTGGGCATAATGGTGATAAACATGGCGCAGAGCGCAGCAAATGGTTTAGAGCCGGCTCCCCTAGCTGGCATGTTCGGTACTTATAGTGCGCCAGACTAACTGCCGTTAAACACTAATAGAACTAAATGGTTATACAAGAATCTTAATAAGCATGGTAAGCGTCACCGACAAGAATACCGGCATCACCAGCAAAGAATCCCTGGATGTGGAGCAGTGGTTGGCAAGCATTGCCACCTCTTATCCCGCCGCCGAGCTTGAAGTCATCCGCCGGGCCTGTGACCGGGCGCAGCGCGCCCATGCCGGCCAGCAGCGCTATTCGGGGGAACCCTACTTTCAGCATTCCCTGGCGGTGGCCAACATCCTGGTGAGCCTGCATCTGGACCATGAGACCATTGCCGCCGCCTTGTTGCATGACGTCATCGAAGATACCTCCGTGACCTTTCAGGAGATCGAAACGAGTTTCGGGATGCGCATCGCCAAACTGGTGGATGGCGTCACCAAAATGGAGGTGATACAAAACTTCCCGGGGATGGTTGAAAGCGCCAAGAGCAGGAAGGAACGCGCCCATACCGAGGCCCTGCGCAAGATGTTACTGGCCATGGCGGACGACATCCGGGTGGTGCTGATCAAACTCGCCGATCGCACTCACAATATGCGCACCCTCGCTTCGCTGCCCGACGAGAAGCAGTTACGCATCGCGGAAGAGACCCTGCACATCTATGCGCCTTTGGCCAATCGCCTGGGTATCTGGCAAATCAAATGGGAATTGGAAGACCTGTCTTTGCGGGTCCTGCATCCCGACGCCTATAAACAAATCGCCGGGATGGTCAATGAGCGACGCGTCGACCGGGAGCGCTACATCGCCCAATTCATTAAGACCGTAGCCCAGGCCTTGGCTGCGGCCGGCATTCAGGCCGAGATCACCGGGCGGCCCAAGCATATCTATAGTATTTGGTTGAAGATGCAGAGAAAGAATACTGACTATCATAAAATTTATGATATCAGGGCCGTGCGTATCCTGGTTCAGCAGGTGCGCGACTGTTATGCCGCCCTGGGTATCGTCCACGGTCTATGGCAATACATCCCCGGCGAATTCGACGACTATATCGCCACCCCCAAAGAAAATAATTATCAGTCCATTCACAGCGCGGTCATTGGCCCAGAGGGAAAAAACGTGGAGGTGCAGATTCGCACCTACGACATGCATCATCATTCGGAACTGGGTGTGGCGGCACATTGGCGCTATAAGGAAGGCAGCGGTCAGGACGCCGGCCTCGACCGCAAGGTGGCCTTATTGCGCCAGCTGCTGGAATGGAAGGAAGATATCTCCCAGTCGGGTGAAGCGAGCGAGGAATTACAGACCGATCTGTTCCAGGACCGCGTCTACGTCTTCTCTCCCAAGGGTGACATCGTTGATTTGCCTGTCGGCGCCACCCCCCTGGATTTCGCCTACCATATCCATACCGAACTGGGTAACCGCTGTCGCGGCGCCAAGGTCAACGGCAGCATGGTGCCGCTGACCTATACCCTGCAGACCGGGCAGCAGGTGGACATTCTGACCATCAAAAAGGGGGTCCCGAGCCGCGACTGGCTCAACCCCCATCTCGGTTATCTCAAGACCTCGCGGGCGCGGCACAAGGTCCAGCATTGGTTCAAGCAGCAGAATATGGAGGCCAATATCAATGCCGGCCGCGGAATATTCGAGCGCGACATCCAGCGCTTGGGATACGCCGGCGTCAATTACGAGGACGTGGCACGTCGTCTCCAATATCCTAAGGTCGATGAAATGCTGGCGGCCATCGGCCGCGGCGATCTCAAACCTTCGCGGGTTCTGCACGTCCTGCAGGAACTACAGCCGCTGCCTGAGAATAAGACCGAGACACCCATACCGCTGGGGCTGGCGCAGCGGCACGCGGGCGGTGATATTCAAATCTCAGGGGTGGGTAACCTGATGACAAATCTGGGGCGCTGCTGCAAGCCGGTCCCCGGCGATGAGATCGTCGGTTTTATCACCCGCGGTCGCGGCGTCACCATCCACCGCCGCGATTGCAGCAACGTCTTGCGCTATCAAAATGATAATCCCCAGCGCCTCATCGAAGTGGAGTGGGGGGGCGCAACGCAGACCTATCCGGTCGACGTCCAGATAACCGCATTCGATCGTCAGGGCTTGCTGCGGGATATCACCTCGGTGCTCGCCAATGACAAGATCAATGTCATCGCCGTTCAGACCTTGTCGGACAAGACCGAACATGTGGCCTATATGACCTTGACCCTGGAGATATCCGATATAGATGAGCTTAGTAAAATGCTGCAGAAACTCAATCAATTACCTAATATAATTGAGGTAAAACGAGAGCGTCGCTAGTCTGCCTGGAAAACACGGGATGAAACGCGCGGCCGCGCGTCATTCGTATTCGTCAAAGAGTCCGGACCATTCGCGATCGTGGCTGTCGAGATCCACGAGTTCATGGTAGTCCTCTTCGAAGCCACCATGCTCTTCATAGTCGTCGCCCATGGCCTCGTGAGGCGGATCAATCACCTTAGGCTCCGCGCTTTGCCAGGCATCCGAGTCCAACTCTTCAAGACTGCCATCTAAATACTGAATTTCGATGGAGTCCTCTTGTGGATCGACAGCGACCACTTCAAAGATGTCGCCAGCGGAGGTTTTGTACCAAACATCATTCGACGGTTGCGGCGGTTGCTTCCTAGGCATTCACTGTCCTCATCAAAATGGTGTGATCGTCATTTTCGCGCTGCTGGGAGAACGCACGGTTATCGCTAAACAGCCTTGACCATGCTGGATCCCCGTCATTTATCGGCCGGCATAATTGTTACTTAAGGCGTGTTACATCCGTATTAACCAGCTAGCGGACCGAATCCGGACCTCTAAAAAAATCCATGAGCACACTGTTTCGGTTAGAATTTAATGTAAGCTTCGAGCGCGCCTGAACCAGATAAGATTCTATGAATATACTGCCCTTTGATCAAAACTGCCGCCGTTGTAAGCGGCTTGCAAGCTTTCTCGATTCGGTACACGAGGAATATCCCGATTACCATGCGCGACCGGTAGCGCCGGTGGGAGACGATGACCCTAAGTTGCTCATCGTCGGTCTGGCCCCCGGCATGCACGGCGCCAACGCCACGGGCCGCCCCTTCACCGGCGATTATGCGGGCATCCTCTTGTATAAGACCCTCCATGAGTTCGGTTTCAGCAATCAGGCCACCTCCAGCCATATTGGTGACGGCCTGATGCTGCGAGACTGCCGTATCACCAATGCGGTAAAGTGCCTGCCGCCGCAAAACAAACCGCTCGGCGATGAAATCAAATTATGCAACAGTTATTTGGAGAATGAACTTCAGGAATTAGGGGAGGGGACGTTGATCTTGGCCCTGGGCACCGTTGCCCATAATGCGGTATTGCGAGCCAAGGGCTTGCGGGCCGCGGCGTATCCCTTCGGCCATGGCCGGGAACATGAGCTTACCCGGGAACAATGTCTCATCGATTCCTACCATTGCAGCCGCTACAACACCCAGACCCGCCGCTTGACCGAAGCCATGTTCCGCGACATCTTCGCCCGAATTCGGCAGCGTCTTAGCGCATAAGCGGTGATTCCCATGAATCCGCATTTTGATGCCAAGGGTTTCCTCAAGACCCTGACCCATCATCCCGGCGTGTATCGCATGCTCAATGCACAGGGCAAGGTGCTCTACGTGGGCAAGGCCCGCAACTTGAAGAAACGCGTGAGCAGCTATTTCCGTAGCAGCGGCTTACCGATCAAGA
>Ga0315556_1002072_pt1 | contig 11621 bp, 12 predicted proteins | sample SalMarSW160310MG_FD_202112 | JGI IMG/M metagenome (GOLD analysis project Ga0315556, IMG submission 202112) | Salt marsh sediment microbial communities from the Plum Island Ecosystem LTER, Massachusetts, United States - Salt Marsh Sediment SW1603-10 ...
TTTTCCGTCAGCCTGGCGGCCAGTTCCGTCTGAGGCGAAGTATAGTAAAGATTCGATACATGTAAAAGAATCCCTGCCTGTTTTGATAATGCCTCGGCCACCTTCGGGTGGGCATGGCCCAAATTGCAGACAGCGATGCCGGAAACAAAATCAATGTACTTTTTGCCGTCGCTATCCCAAAGGCTGCACCCTTTGCCTTTTGTGATGACAATGGGAAATCGTTTGTACGTATTGGTCATCACTTTATCCGCTGTATTCATAATATCTCTGCTCATTTCAGTTCCTCAGTACGATTGTAAAAACTTTCTCCCAGAAGGCCAGGCTTGGTTATCCCAGAGGGATTCACTTTGCTGAATGCGCCTTGACTGATTGAAATGCCAAATACCAATGACCAAAATTCGAATATTCAAACAATGATTTCGTACGAGAAGGTTTTGGGCAGTGAATATTTGAATTTGAGATTTATTTGTAATTTGGTGCTTTGAATTTGTGATTTTATACACAAAACTCCAAAGCATAGCCATTTATTGTTAACCCGGCTCAAAGGACCAAGGTTTCTATGCTGAATTAAATGGTCACTTCCGTACCGATGCCCTTGTCCGTAAAAAGCTCCAACAACAGGGCATGGCGTCTATTCCCATTGACAATATGAACTTTTTCGACGCCGTTTTTCAAGGCCTCCAGGGCCCACTCGATCTTGGGAATCATTCCGCCTGAAATGGTCTTTTCTTTTAACATCCGATCGATATCTTCCATATCGATTGAAGATATCAAATCTCCGGACGAATTGAGAACGCCGTCGACATCAGTTAAAAATATCAGGCGTTTTGCGGAAAGGGCCATCGCGATACTGCTGGCCACCAGATCTGCATTGATGTTGAATGTTTCTCCCGAATCTCCTGCTCCTACGGGCGCGATAACGGGGATAAATCCCTGACGGCTCAATGTATTGATGATGTTCGGATCGATCTGCGCCACCTCTCCGACCAATCCGGGATCGATGATCTCCGGCGGCTTATTTTCATCTTCCTGGCAAACGATATGAAGCTTTTTGGCACGAATGAGTCCGCCGTCTTTTCCGCTCAATCCCACGGCCTTACCGCCCTGCTGGTTGATCTGGGCCACAATGTCTTTGTTAACCTTTCCGCCGAGAACCATCTCAACGACATCCATCGTCGCTTCATCCGTCAAACGCATTCCTTTGACAAATCTGCACTGTATCCCCATCTGATCGAGAACCCGGTTAATCTGCGGACCTCCGCCGTGGACGACCACAGGGTTCAATCCCGTAAATTTCAGCAAAGTGATATCGCGTGCAAAATCGGCTTTCAGCTGCTCGTCCACCATGGCATGGCCACCGTATTTTACAACGATGGTCATGCCGTAAAAGCGGCGAATATAAGGAAGCGCCTCAATCAGTATGTCGGCAACATTCGGATTCATTTTCTCTTCTTTAAGTAAAACGACTCTTTCTAAAAATTATATCAAAGCCGGCCCTTCTGGGATCGAATTCTTACTATAAGATATACCGGCTCAGATCCTCGTCATCTTTTATATCTTTCAATTTTTCTTCAACAAAGGCTTTATCAATGACCACCTTTTTTTCTGCCAAATCCGGCGCATCAAAAAGAATGTCCTCAAGCAGGTATTCCATTATGGTATAGAGTCTTCTTGCGCCAATGTTGTCGGTCATATCGTTGACCTCTTCGGCAATCCTTGCGATATCTTCAACCGCTTCATCTTCAAAAACCACATCAACGCCTTCGGTTTTTAACAGTGCCAGATATTGTAAAAGCAGCGCATTTTTCGGTTCGGTTAATATTCTGACAAACTCTTTCCTGCCGAGGGCATCCAGCTCCACCCTGATGGGAAAGCGACCCTGCAGTTCAGGAATCATGTCCGAAGGTTTGACGACGTGAAAAGCACCCGAGGCAATAAAAAGGATATTATCCGTCTTGACCGGGCCGTACTTCGTCGTAACCACACTCCCTTCGACAATGGGAAGAAGATCTCTTTGAACACCCTCTCTGGATACATCGGGGCCGCTTTGCGACCCGTTCGATCCGACAATCTTGTCGATTTCATCAAGAAAGATGATTCCCGATTGTTCGACTTTATTAATGGCCTCTTTTACGACTTTATCCATGTCCACCAGGTTCTGAGCTTCTTCTGCGGAAAGGATCTCCATGGCTTCCGGCACCTTGACTTTCCTGCGTTTGGTGTTTTTGGGCAGTAGGTTCCCGATCATATCTTTGAAATTAATACCCATTTCTTCCATACCGACGTTGGAAAAAATCTCCACAACCGGCATGGCGCGATCCGTAACGTCAAGGTCCACATACCGACTGTCCAGTTTGCCGTCACGGAGCATTTTCCGTAACTTCTCTCTTGTAGAAGAAGATGCGCCGACATGGTTCGTCGCAGGTTCAAGTTCTGTTTCTTCGTCCTCTTCTTTCTTAAAAGACGGCTTTAATCTGCTTTCCGGTAGGAGGAGATCCAGCATTCTCTCTTCGGCAATCTGATGCCCTTTTTCTTTCACAGCCTCCTGTTCTCTTGATTTGAGCATGTTGACGGTAAGTTCCAGCAGATCTCTTACCATAGATTCCACATCGCGACCCACATATCCGACTTCGGTAAATTTAGACGCTTCAACTTTATTGAACGGTGAATCGGTGAGATTCGAGAGTCTTCTCGCGATCTCGGTTTTTCCCACGCCGGTGGGGCCGATGAGTATAATATTTTTCGGTGCAATCTCATCGCGGAGATCTTCCGGAACCTGCTGCCTGCGCCACCGGTTCCGCAACGCTATGGCGACCGAACGCTTTGCGTTGTGCTGGCCGATAATATATTTGTCAAGTTCTTTAACGATTTCGTTGGGTTTAAGATTCATTTTCCATCACTTTTTAGGTTTTTGAACGAAAGGGTTATAATTCTTCAATGGTAACCGCATCATTTGTAAATACGCATATGGCGCCCGCGATTTTCATGGCCTCCGCCACAATATCGGCAGCATCCATGTCCGAATGCCTGATCAGGGCGGTTGCCGCCGCCTGTGCCGCGGAACCGCCTGATCCAATCCCCATGATGCCCTCATCCGGTTCGATCACATCACCGCTTCCGGATATAACGAACATGTTTTTTTCGTCCACGGCAATCATAATCGCCTCAAGGCGCCGCAAGTATTTGTCGGTTCGCCAATCCCGGGCCAACTCGACAGCACTGCGCGTCAGGTTTCCATTATAACGTTCAAGTTTTTTTTCCAGTTTTTCCGAAAGATTCAGGGCGTCTGCCGTCGCCCCGGCAAACCCGACAATGATTTTGTCGTTGTATATCCTTCTCACTTTTTTTGCCGTGTGCTTGATAACAATGTTGTTCAGTGTCACCTGCCCGTCTCCGGCCACGGCGGTTTTTCCATTCCGTCGAACAGCGAGAATCGTTGTGCCATGAAATTTCATCGTCTTAACCTTCTTTAAGGTTTCGTCCTCATCGTCTCGGATGCGCCTTATCATAGGCCTCCATCAACCTGTCGATGCTGACGTGGGTGTATTTTTGCGTTGTCGAAAGGCTTTCATGCCCCAAAAGCTCTTGAACCACTCTCAAATCCGCTCCCGCATCGAGCATATGCGTTGCAAATGTATGGCGCAGCGCATGGGGTGAGACAGGTATCAACAGGCCGCATTCTTTTGCCGTTTTCTCAAGAATTCGGGCAATGGAACGACCTGTCAGGCGTCCTAAGCTTTTGTTCAAAAACAAAGCCGTATCGCTGTTCTCTTCGATACCGGTTTCGGATTTCAATCTTTTTCTGTAATCCATAATAGCGGTCAAGGCTTTTTGCCCGATGGGAACTATTCTTTCTTTGCTGCCCTTTCCCATGACGCGAATCAAACGTTTCTCAAAATCCACGTCAAAAACATTCAGGCCTTCAAGCTCCGAAATTCGGATCCCGCTGGAATAAAGTGTTTCAAAAATAGCACGATTCCTTTTTCCGGTCAGGGTATCGGTTTTTATCGAATCGAGCAGTCTGAATACATCATCGACCGGGAGATATACCGGTATTGTCTTTTTTTGTTTCGGCGTCAAAATCTGATCCAGCGGATTGTCTAAAATAACGCCGCGTTTGACCAGAAATCTGAAAAAGGACCGGACGGCTGACAGTTTCCTCGAGATGGTCACTTTTTTGTTTTTCTTGTGTAAAAACGCCAGATAACCCCTTATCATTAAACTGTTGACTTGATCGATTGTTGGCGAATCCGCATGCTTTTGATTCTTTTTTGAAAAATAGCTGCCATCGATAAACAGGACAAACTCTTCAAGGTCATGGGAATACGCCCGTAAAGTATTTTTAGCGAATCCTTTTTCAGACTCAAGGGAATCGATAAAAGATCTGACCTGATTTTTTAAAGTATTTGACGTCATCAAAAATCGATTAAAGATTCAAGCTCTTTCCAAGTGCCGACTTCCATGAAAGGATGTCGCTTTCTGTTCCAGGGCTGCTTGAATAAAATGGGCGTAACCCCCGCCGCAAAAAGCGGATAACATGTTTCAAGTCTGTCCTCTACAAAATATGAAATATTCCTGCTTGTCAGCACATCGATCTTGGCATCAAATGAACCTGTCGCAACAACTTCTACCGAATCACCGTCAAGGGGCAGAATGCTTTGCATCCATTGATATATGGGTTCTCCGTAAGGCCGGGCGGTGACGAACAATATGGGACGGTGGACCCCGCCGATCCGCGTCAGGACATGCGTGGCACCTGCTATCGGCTTTAACGTCGGCCGATGTGTGCCATCCATTATCCGGATTAAAATGGTTTCGATAAGATCCGAATCCATATCGATACATTCTTCCAGGATATAACACGAAATGTCTTCATAACTGACATCGTAAATACCATATTCTTCCCGGGCAATATCGAGAAACAATGACATGGTGTCTGCAAACACACCATCAATATCGAAAGCCAATGACGCCGGATCGATCATGCGTTTAAGGTGCTCATTCATTAAGGTTTATCGTTGTTGCCTACTGGCGCTTGCTAGGCCGCCCGGCGCGTTTTTTTCTTTAGTTTCGTAATGCGGCGCCGATAAACATCCGCCATTTTTTTATCGTTGTTGTTCAAGGCCGCTTCACGATCCGCCTTGAGGGACTTTATTTTTTTCTTTATTTCCCGGACCGATGCATCGGATGTTGTTTTGGTATCCTCTTCGATTCCTCTTGCGCTTTTAATAGCGCTGATGAGTTCCGCTTTGTTCATACCATAAACACCTGTTATTTCAGGCATTTGTTTTCCAAGTTCTCGTAATTCTTTGGCCGTCATTTTTTCCAGAGGTTTTTCTTTGGCTTCCTTATTCTTCACACCCATACCCTTAAATCTCCTTATTTGAACAATGGTTTAAAAGTACAAGCGGAGGCTGCAAACCCCCGCTCCGGATCAAATTTGCACAAAATCTATTATTACCATCAAACTTTTTAATTAAACAATTTTTTTTAATGATGTCAATAGTAAATAGATCATTAATCCCCTTTGTCCTCCTTGCCCGGATCCAATTTGTTGAGAAACGGCCTGAAAAGCTCAAGGGGAAACGGAAATATTGTCGTGGTGTTCTGTTCGGAAGATATCTCCCGCATGGTCTGAAGATATCTGAGTTGAAGGGCCATTGGATGGTCACGAATAATCTCGGCTGCCTCGGCCAGTTTCGCAGCGGCCTGGAACTCACCATCGGCATTGATGACCTTTGCGCGTCTCTCTCGTTCCGCTTCTGCCTGCTTGGCCATAGATCGCTGCATTTCCTGCGGCAAATCAATATGTTTCAGCTCCACGTTTGCCACTTTTATACCCCAAGGATCCGTATGGGTATCGAGGATTTCCTGAAGGTGATCATTAATTTTTTCTCTTTCTGAAAGCAGATCATCGAGTTCGGCCTGACCACAGACGCTTCTTAAAGTGGTTTGCGCCAACTGAGACATCGCATAGCTGTAATTCTCAACCTCGATGACCGCCTTTATGGGATCGATAACCCTAAAATATATAACCGCGTTCACCTTTACCGATACATTGTCCCTGCTGATAACATCCTGCGGATCCACATCCATGGCAACAAGACGCAAGCTGACTTTTACCATTTTGTCGATCAAGGGAATCAGTATGATCAGCCCGGGGCCTTTTGCCTTTATCACCCGGCCGAGCCTGAAAATAACGCCGCGCTCGTATTCATTTAAAATACGCAGCGCTACCGAAAGAAAAAAGATTATAAACACGACAATCGCTATCAACGTATACATTTTTCTCTCCTGTATCTAATTGACTTTTTTGTAATAATAAGCCATGAAGGGCTTTTTAGAATTATTGAATCCGATTTTGCTCCAAAGGCTCTACTTCAAGAACCAGGCCCTCTATCTTTACGACCCTGACCTTGAAGCCTTTTTCGATGGGATCTTTTGAAATTGCCTTCCACACCTCTCCGTGAACCAGCACTCGGCCTTCCTTCAGAATGGTCTCTTTGACCACTCCGATCTCACCCACGAGGCCGTTTGTTCCTGTTTTGGGTTTCGACAGGTGGGATTTAAAAACCAGCCCCGATATAAAGACAAAAAAGCCCGAAACCACAACCATCGTCGGCACCAGCACTTCCCAGGACAACCCCACGCCACTGTCGCTGTCTTCAAACAGCATTAATGAGCCCAATAAAAGCGAGGTGATGCCTGCGATGCTTAACAGGCCGTAACTTGCGATTTTCATCTCCAAAATAAAAAATACAAGGGCAAGAATGATCAACAAAATCCCGGCATAATTGACCGGTATGGTCTGAAATGCAAAAAATGCCAGAACAATGGAAATTCCGCCGACCACCCCCGGAAGTACGGCACCGGGGTGGGACAGCTCAAAATACAAACCCACAAGACCGACCATCATAAGGATATACGCAATATTCGGATCGCTGATGGTCTTTAAAATTTTGGTTCGCAAGCTTTCTTCAATCAATTTCTTTTGGGGATGATCGAGTATTAAAACACCTTTATTTTCAATCTTTCGACCGTTAATCTGGCGTATCAAATCGTCGATGTCTTTTGCCACAATATCGATCACATTGGTTTTAAGCGCTTCGGTTTCCGGCACGGAGACACTTTCTCGAACCGCCTTTTCAATCCATTGAACATTTCTATTCCTTTTTTTGGCAATGCTTTTGGCCTGGGCAACCATATCGTTGGTAACTTTTTCCGCCATCGTCCCGCCGATATCTCGGCCACCGAGCCCCACCGGATGCGCGGCGCCGATATTCGTTCCCGGCGCCATGGCGGCGATATCCGCAGCAATGGTAATCATAACCCCTGCCGAAGCGGCCCTGGCGCCGCTGGGTGCAACATAAGAAATCACCGGAACCTTGCTTGCAAAAATGGCCATGACGATTTTCCGCATCGATTCAGCAAGGCCTCCGGGCGTATCGATCTCGATGATGAGGCATGAAGCGCCGTCCGCTGAGGCCTTAAGAATCCCTTTTTCCACGAAGTCGGCTATGGCGGGGTTGATGGAGCCTGAAATTTTTATGATATATACCGCGTTGGCGGCTGCAAAAGAGTTTCCCGGAAAGCTGAATATGAGCAAAAACAAGGCCGGTATGATAAGAATTAATTTTTTCATTGTTCGTAAGGAAGGGCTATTTTTCTAAATAATGCCTGAACGGAAAGTCCTGTTCAGGAACTATTTAGCCTTTGCACGGGCCGTCTTATTTCACGCCTTTCGACAGAGACTTGTCCCGGATGTCTAAAGCCTTCATCAACTTCTTCATATCCTCCCAGACGTCCCGCTTCTTTTCCGGATTGCGAAGCAAATAGGCCGGGTGATACGTCGGCAGCACCTTTATCCCCGAATAATCATGAAAATGCCCTCTGAGTTTTGAAATCGGGGACCCGGTCTCAAGAAGGGTCTGAGCGGCAAATGTTCCGAGGGCACAGATGATGTCCGGTTTTACGGATGCGATCTGACGCTTTAAAAAAGGATAGCAGACTTCAATTTCATCCGTCATTGGGTTCCTGTTGCCGGGTGGGCGGCACTTGATGATATTACAAATATAGACCTGTTCTCGTGAAAGGTGTATGGCGTCTATGATCCGGGTCAGAAGTCGCCCGGCAGCCCCGACAAAAGGTTCGCCGCTCTGGTCCTCTTCGTAGCCCGGACCTTCGCCCACAAACAAGAGCCTTGCATGGGGGGCGCCGGTACCGAATACGATATGTTTCCGGCCTTTCGAAAGACGGCACCGCCGGCAGTCTCCCAAATCCGTTCGAATTTCCTTCAACGTTTCAGAACAGACCTTCTTACTGCGTCCCCAGGCACCGATCATATCCAGCGCTGGCTTCGAGCATTCAAATCCGGCGCATCCTCTTTCCGCCAGGAATCTGAAATAAGTCAGTATTTCTTCGATGGCGGAGGCCGCCTCTGATCTTAGAAATTTGGGATTTGATTCAACACATCTCATAGCATTTTGACGACCCGATCCAACAGGAGATTTGCGACATCCTCTTTGGTCATTTTGGGAAGTTTTTCTTTTGTCCCGTCTTTGTAAAACAGGGTCACCGTATTGGTATCGGCATCAAAGCCTGAATCAGGGAACCCCACGATATTGCCGACAATGATATCAAGATTTTTTTCCCCCAGTTTTTTTTGTGCATACTGTTCAAGGCGTTCTGTTTCCGCGGCGAATCCGATGAGAATTTTTCCGTTTTTATTCCTGCCGATTTCTTTTAGAATGTCTTGGGTCCTTTCCATCGGCAAAACCAGTTGTTCCGTGTCCTTCTTGACTTTGTGGTCCGAACGAGCCGCAGGACGGAAATCGGAAACCGCAGCCGCTTTGATGATAATATCCGAATGTTCCATATGTTCAAAAACGGCCCCGGCCATTTCTCGGGCCGTGTTGACCCTGATCACGCTGATATTATTGGGATTCAAAAGAGTGGTCGGGCCGGTGATCAGCGTGACGACAGCGCCCCTGTGCTCGGCAGCCTTTGCCACTGCGAATCCCATTTTTCCCGAGGAAGGGTTGCTGATAAATCTGACGGGATCGATGGGCTCTCGAGTGGGGCCTGCAGTAACCAGTATATTCTTTTCTTTGAGATCCTTCGGCATAAGGTAGTAAACCGTCCTGTCAAGGATGTCCTCGGGTTCCGGAAGACGGCCGGGTCCTGTGGTTCCGCAGGCCAGGTTGCCGGACTCCGGATCAATAACAAAATACCCATCGGAACGAAGTCTATCGAGGTTTCTTTGTACGGCACTGCTCTCGAACATATGGGTGTTCATCGAAGGGCAGAGGATCGCAGGACAGGTTACCGCCAGCATAAAAGTGCTCAGGGGATCATCTGCGATGCCGTTGGCCAGCTTACCGATGATATCGGCGGTCGCCGGGGCGACGACCACGGCATCGGCTTTTTGTGCCCATTCAATGTGCCTGATGGACGCATCACCGCTATCTTCAAAAAGGCTCGTACAGACGGTTTGGCCGGATAAGGCCTGAAAGGTCAACGGGCTTACAAACGACTGCGCGTTGTGCGTCATGATAACCCTGACATTGGCGCCTTCTTTTATAAAAAGCCGCAAGAGTTCGGCGCTCTTATATGCCGCGATGCCGCCGGAGACGCCCAATACGATGTTTTTATTCTCGATAACGCTTTTCATATTTAGAAACTCACCTGCCGTTTTTGAGTAACTGTTTAAAATTTAAAAGCTTTTGTATGTTGCGATGCGAGAGCAAAAGCCCAATCCATTGGTCAAACAACGCCAAAAGCTCATCCGGCGATTTTCCAACGCGCTGCTTTTCGATTTCGGAGAGCGCCTCAACAAGATCCCGCTGTCCGGGTTCCCGGGCTAAAAGGTATTTATAAATTTTTTCGGCATTTTTCAAATCTCCCTGGTCCGTATACACCTTTGCCATGGTTCGGGTATAGAACACATCGTTTTCGATCAATTTTGTTTTACCTTTTTCGCTTTTTGACTTTAATGATCACTTCGTCTTTGCCAATAACACCGAGCTCCTTCCTGGCGACATCCTCGACATATTTGGGATCGTTCTTCAAACGTTCGATTTCACGATACAAGGAAAGATTCTTTTTTGTCAGCTCCCCGGTTTTTTTCACGATACGATCTCTTTTTGTCTTAAGTCTATATAAATCGGTAAGGCCATTTTCACCGAATATAATAAACAGTAACATCAAAAACATGCTGATTATTGCCACAAAAAGGATTATATTTTTTTTCAAATTCACGCTTTGCCCACTCCTTTTCTGGCGATGGCCAAGACCTCTTTCAGCTCCCGGCTTTTTAATAACAAGGAAAATAAACCATACGATGCAAAGCCGATGGCGATACTCCCGGCAAGCCCCAAAAAAAGGCCGGCAAGACTTCCTTCCGCTGAAGGAATAATGAACAGGGATGTTGCCCAAACCGCAGCACCCATAAATACCGAACAGAGTATGGTTTTATTGGCAGAGACCATAATCGTTTTCAAGCCCAGCATGCCGAGCTTTATCCTTAACGCCCGGAGAAGAAGTCCGAGGTTCAATATCGAAGCCAGAGACGTGGCAAGCGCCAGACCGCCATGGCCCAACGGTCCCATAAGAACGATCCCAAAAATGAGATTGGCACAGACAGAAATAACGGCTATTCGTACCGGCGTCTTTGTATCCTGAAGCGCATAAAATGTCGAAACCACAATCCGAACGGCTGAAAAAGCCCATAATCCCATACTATAATATAATAGGGCATACGCCGTCAAATGCGTGCTCTTTTCGTCAAAAGCGCCCCTTTTGAATAACAATGCCACAATCGGCTCCCTTAACACAATCAAGCCGACCATTGCAGGGATGGTGATAAAAAATACCAGTTTCATGGCATACGAAAACGTATCTCGGACAGCTTCGAAGTCTTTTTTCGCAGCCTGTCTGGAAATACTCGGTAAAACAGCGGTTGCGGTTGCGATGGCAAATATCCCGAGTGGAAATTGTACCAGACGATCGGCATAATATAAATAGGAAATGCTACCTTCGGGAAGCAGTGACGCCAATAGGGTTCCCACCAGAATATTGATTTGATAGACGGCAGCGCCGAATATGGTAGGAAGCATCAAAAGTCCGATCTTTTTGAGTCCGGGATGAAAAAGTTTTGCTTTTTGCCAAAAATAGAATCCTTTTTGAATCAAGAACGGTATTTGCAGCGCAAGCTGTAAAATCCCCCCGATGACCACCCCTACGGCCAGACTGATCACAGGGTTTTTCATGTGGGACGAAAGCAAAAAAACCGAACCGATAATGGAGAGGTTCAAGAAAACAGGCGCCAGGGCCGGTGCTGCGAAATGGCCGAGAACATTGAGAATCCCCATGGAAAGCGCCACCATCCCGATAAAGAAAATATACGGGAACATGATTCTCGTTAAAAAAATGGTGATCGACAATTTTTCAGGTGAATCGGCAAAACCCGGCGCAATGATGCGAACAATCAGCGGGGATAATAAAATCCCCCCGACGGAAACAACAACCAGCAAAATCGAGAGCAGCCTTACAGCGGATCTTGCCATTTCAAAGGCATCGTCTTTGCCCTGGTTCGTAATCGTCTCGGTAAAGACGGGAATAAA
>Ga0315556_1002074_pt1 | contig 11614 bp, 8 predicted proteins | sample SalMarSW160310MG_FD_202112 | JGI IMG/M metagenome (GOLD analysis project Ga0315556, IMG submission 202112) | Salt marsh sediment microbial communities from the Plum Island Ecosystem LTER, Massachusetts, United States - Salt Marsh Sediment SW1603-10 ...
CATCTCGATGATCTTCATCGAGCGGGGGGAGATCGACGTGCTGGACGGCGCCTTCGTGGTCATCGACAAGAACGGCGTGCGCACCCATATTCCGGTCGGCTCGGTCGCCTGCATCATGCTGGAGCCCGGCACCCGGGTCTCCCACCGCGCCGTGGGCTTGGCCGCCCGGGTCGGAACGTTGCTGGTCTGGGTGGGTGAGGCCGGAGTGCGCTTGTACGCATCGGGTCAGTCCGGAGGCGCCCGGTCGGATCGTCTGCTATACCAGGCGCGCCTGGCTCTGGACGACCAGGCCCGCCTGAAGGTGGTGCGCAGGATGTACGAGATCCGCTTCGGCGAGAAGCCGCCGGAGCGGCGCAGCGTCGACCAGCTGCGCGGCATCGAGGGCGTGAGAGTGAGAAAGACCTATCAGCTTCTGGCGCAGAAGGACGGGATGAAAATGGGAAGGCCGCCGCTACGATCCCACAGAGTGGGACGCCAGCGACGTGCCCAACCTGTGCGTCTCGGCGGCCACTGCCGCCCTCTATGGCATCGCCGAGGCCGCCGTGCTGGCCGCTGGGTATGCGCCGGCCGTGGGATTCATCCATAGCGGCAAACCCTTGTCCTTCGTCTACGATATCGCCGACTTGTTCAAATTCGAGACCGTGGTGCCCGTGGCCTTCCAGATCGCCGCGAAGGATCCCAGTGAGCCGGGCACCCGCGGGGATGAACCGAAAGGGGCTCCGACTGCCCCGGCCTAATCACCGTGGAACGGGTGGCCGAACGGCGCTGGAATCACCGGCCGAATAATCCCGGAACAGGTGGCCGAATCGCGTGGAATGCGCAGTCGCCGGAGTTACGTCGCGCAGCCGCTTGTCGCGCCAACGGGCGACGTCGACGCCGCGGATCCCGGCGACCAAACGGCGGGCGAGGGGATGCCTCATCATCACGCGCAGGCGGTTGGTTTCGGGCTCCGAGCCCCTCTTCGGCTGGGCGACCTCGGCGAGATAGTGCGAGAGCAGTTCTTCGAGGGTGGTGGATTCGGCCTCGGCGCGCGAGACGAGCGCGTCCTTGTCCCTCTCGACCTCGATGGCGCGCGTCCACTGTTCGGCTGCGGCGCGGGCCTCAAAGGTCTTGGTCTGGAGGGGGTGGCCGTTCTGCCGGACCTGTGCCTGCCACTGATAGAGGCCGCGTGTTCTGAAGGAGCCCGTCGTCACACTTCGCTCGTTTGCGAACGAGCGTGACAACGCTGTGCCACAGAATCGCCAGGTGACCGATCCGCGGGCTGGCGTGGTTCCTAACCGATTGATTTTGTTGGTGGGCGATGCTGGGATCGAACCAGCGACCCCTGCCGTGTGAAGGCAGTGCTCTCCCGCTGAGCTAATCGCCCGAAGAAATCCCTAACGGGATCAGGATGCTACAAGAATTGCGCCCACCCGGCAACCGTGGAGCCAACAGTTTGATTCGCAGATGCCCGAGGGGGTCGCGGGGCGCCGAGCGACGGCAGGTACCCAGCCCCGGGGCCGCGCAAGGGCTGTCGTGGAGGCCCCCGCGGCTGGCCGGGCCCTGGGCTGGGACCCAGCGGCCGCTGTGCGCCTACAAAAACCGCGGGGGGCTCCGTAAAATAGCGGGTGGAGCGATTGGGGGGTCGCCTTTCCCGCTTCGAGGGCGAGCGGAAAAGTCGGCATCAAGAAGAATGACCAACGAAGGAAACATCATGCCATCGAATACCTTTTCATTCCCTTCGGCCGGACCCGCCATCCAGCAGCATGAGGTGGCCGATGCGGCCAACGCCACGCGTCTGATGAAGGCCGTCCGGCACGAGCCTTCGATCCTGGCGGCCCTTAGCGGCAAGCACATTGCGTCGATCCAGAACTTCGACGCTGAACTGCTGAAGCAGCTGGTCCGTCGGGCGGCGGTCTTCGAGTCGAGCGCGAAGAAGGCCGCCTCGACCATGGCATGCAAGGTGATGGGCGGGAATTTCCTCGATACCGGGCGACCCGAGGTCGAGCTCCCGTTCAGGCGGGCCTGGCAAGGGCTGGGCGGGGCCTTCATCGATCTGTCCGAGGCGGTCGAGGACATCGTGCGCCACAACCGCGACCCCTCCGAGATTGCCGCCGTCAACAATAACTACAGCGATTTCGCGGCCGTCAGTACGACACGGGCCGAGCTGTTTCCGGAGATGGTGAGGTATTCGCAGGTGCCGTTGATCAATGCGGGCAACGGCGATGACGAGGCGCCGACCCAGGCACTCGCCGATCTGTACGTCCTGTCCAAGTGGCGGCCGGACCTGCTCCAGGAAGACCCCCCGGTGCAAGACCGTTTGCGCATCGGCATCTTCGGCACGCCGGCAACCACCGGGACCCTGCGAAGCCTGCTGTCGGGACTTGCCCTGATGCCGCAGCTGGTCCAGGAGATCATCCTGCTCGATCGTGTTGCAGGGCCTTTTGCAGAGGGTCAGCGCGAGGAGTTGGCGCAGGCCGGCTTGAAGATCAGCACGATTTTAGAGCTCTATCCGCGTGAAACGGTCATGGGTAGTCAAAGCAAGGTGGTCCCCACCCTGGACGTTATCTACAGCCATCTCAAGCAGCAGCAGACTGTCAGCCGCATGGACATGCTGCAGTTCAAAAGCTTCTTCAAGCCAAACCTCCTCCTTCTGAGTCCGCAGCGGCAGCTGCCGGAGTTCGGGGCCATCGTTAACGACTCTACGAATAACGGCTTCTTCACCCAGGCGAAGGGTGCTGTCTATGTGCTGATGGCGTTGATGGAGGCGGTGATGGGGTGAAAGAAAGTAGACGGTAGACAGGGACAGTCGCAGGGTCGGCGGGAGCGGCATTTTTGCCGCGACAGGTGCAAGCGGCCGACGGCCAAGGCCGTGGACCGCGGCTCGTGCGTATCCGCGCGCCTCGTTGGTCGGCAAGGACCTGCGCGTCGGCGCACGGCGGCTGCCAGACGAGGATCTCGGCAAGCTCATCCCCCGGCAGACGAAGAGGCCTCCGCAAGTGCCGGACCTTTAATCGGTTTTCGGACGGGACTCCTTGCGGGCGAGGGCGATCAGGAAGTCGACGGTCGGCAGGAGCTTTGGCAGGCCGCCGGCCATGCGGGCGTCGGTGAGGTAACGGCCACCGACCAGAAAAGCTGGGGTGCCGACGACGCCGCAACGGTGGGTGAGACGCTCCGCCGCCGCGACCTGCGCCAGAGTCTGCTCCGAGTCGAAAGCGCGATGGAACGCCGCGGGTGCGGCCCCGAGGTCGGCAAACAAAGGCTCCAAGTCGACCTCGGACGCGAATCGCCGGTGCTGGCGGTGAATGGCGTCGAAGAACGCCGTGTGGAAGCGCTTCAACATCCCCAGCCGTTTTGCCGCGTAGAACGCCTGGGCATGGAGGCGCCATCCGGGGCGCACCACGGCCGGCTGTTGCCTGAAGCGCACGTCCCCGGCGAGCTTCTTTCGCCAAGGCGCGATCTGCGGCTGGAGGCGGTCGCAATAGGGGCATGCGTACCAGAACAGCTCGATGACTTCCAATCCTTGAGTCTGCCGCAGCTCCGGGCTGATTCGTCGGTAATTGATGCCCTCCTGGGGGTTGGCGACCGCGAGCAGGGGGCCGGCGCAGGCGATCAGGAAGAGAGCGAGGCGTGCCGCCAGTCTGGGTCTCATGTACGGAATCTCCGGGGGTCGGCTCAGAATCCGCTCTCGCGGATCAGTACGCCGGCGATCGTCTCCCAGAGCCGGCTCAGAGGGCTGCGCGGTGCCGCTTCGAGCCGCAGGGTGCCCCGCTCGATGCGCTCGGGCATCTGCCCGGGCTGCTCGGGTGTCAGGCTCAGGCGATAGAGCGCCTGCTCGGGCACTAGCTTGTGCGAGGCGTCCTCGCGCACAGGTATCGGGCCGCCATAGGTCGAGGCGAGATAGGGGCGATCGAGGGTGGCGACGCCCGCTCTATCGATGAGCACCAGTCGGACCTTCAGAGGTGCGAGATCCGTGTTCTCGGGGTAGAAATAGCCGCGGGCGCCCGGGCTGAGTCGGTCGAGGTCCCGCTCGCCGACCAGGCCCTCCAGGCGTAGGCCGTGGTCTCCGACGATGAGCGCCAGCGGGTGGTTGTCCGGCAGCCAGCGCCCCTCGTGCAGCCAGTCTTCCAGGTCGCTCACCGTTCCCGCGATCGGGGCCCTGATCTCCAGCCGCGCCTGCTCGTCCTGGGCGGCCTTGAGGTCCGCCCGGGCCTCGGCCAGCTGCTGCTCCAGGACCAGCCGATAGTCCAGTAGCTCGGATTGGGCGCCCGCTCGCGCGATCTGCAGCTGCAGCACCTCGATCTGGGCCCGGGCCTGACGCAGGCGATGGTCCACGTCGGGGGATGTGAGACGGAATAGCGGCTGCTGCGCCCGGACCTCGTCGCCGGGTGAGATCAGCACCTCGCTCAGACGGCCCGCCACGGGTCCGTACACCCGGGCCTGGTCTTGGGGCAGCAGCAGGCTGGGGATGTCCACGTGTCGGCTCCAGGGCAGCACCAGGGCGAGCAGGAGCGCCCCCAGGGCGAGCGCTGTGAACGCCGTGTGGCGGTTCCACCGGATGTGCTCGCGTAGACGCCACCAGGCCCGGAGCTCGCGTTGGATCGGCAGGGCGACGAACCAGGTGATCTCCGTCAGCATCAGGAAGATTCCGATGGCCTTGAAGAAGAAGTGATAGACCAGCAGCGCAATGCCGAGAAACAGGCCCAGGCGATAGGCCCAGACCGCGTAGGCGAAGCCGATCAGGAAGCGGCGGCGTCGCTCCGGCAGGGGCTCCGGACAGGGCACGTCCAATCCCAATAGAACCTGCCGCAGCTTCCATTTGCCGAGCTGGAACGAGCGCTGGTGAAGGTTCTCGATCTCGAGCAGGTCCGACAGCAGATAGTAGCCGTCGAAGCGCATCATCGGGCTGAGGTTGATGAGCAGGGTCAGGACCCAGGTGGTGGTGGCGATCAGGAACACGGCACCGCGCAGGGGCCCTTCGGGGAGGAAGCTCCACAGCAGGGTGGCCAAGGCCGCGAGGCCCAGCTCAGCGGTCATTCCGGCGGCGGCGATGGCGATGCGCTGGTGTCGGTCCGGAAGCTTCCAGGCCTCGGAGGTGTCGGTATAGAGCACGGGCCAGAGTACCAGGAAGGCGACTCCCATGGTGGGCACGCGCACCCCGTAGCGTTTGGCGGTATAGGCGTGGCCCAGCTCATGCACGGCCTTGGCGAGAAAGAGCGCGATGCCAAACACCAGGGCACCCTCCATGGAGAAGAGATAGGTAAAGGTCTGGCTGAAGCTCGTCCATTGGCGTGATACGAGAAACAGGCCCAGCACGGCTACCGCGGTCAGGGCGAGGGCGAAGCTGCGGGTGTAGACGAAACGCAGGTAGGGTAGGGTGGCGCTGAGAAATCGGTCGGGTCTGACCAGCGGGATGCGTAGGAACAGATAGTTCTGCAGCAGCCATCGGGCGGCCCCTTTCCTGGCGGCCTGACGGTGAGCGACGAGCTGCTCGCGTGCCCGCGGACCGGAGGCCCGCAACAGCTGGTTGGCACCGAGGAATTGCAGCAGCTCGGCCATCCGCTCCGCGGTGGCACGCAGGGTAGTGGATCGGTTGACCCGCTCGATCACCGCACCCACGGTGCCGGCGCCCCAGGCCGACAGCAGATGGAACTCCAGCCACCCGATGCGGAAGAAGAGATTTCGCACCGGATCGTGCAGCGTCCAGGTCGGGGAGCCGTCCGGGCGCGCGGGGCCGCGGTAGAGCGCGATGTCCTCGCGCAGGGGGCGCAGGCTCATCTGCAGGAAGTCGGCCTCGGCGACGCTGCCCAAGGTCAAATCCCGGCCATGCGCCGCAGTACGGCGAGCGGGCGGCGCATCAGGTAGTAGAACAGGCTGACCCGCTCGCCATAGACCTTGGCACTACCCTTGAGGCCGATCCGGGGAGGCGATTCGGCCGCGTCGAAGCGCGCCTTGAGGCGGAACGCCAGCGCACCCCCGGGAACCGACTGCGCCTCGTAGCTGGTGCGGCTGAGCCGGGCGGTCAGCGGCTCGGCGGGACGGATGTTCATGAAGAACAGGACCTCGGCCCCCGGCTCAAGGTTGATGGCGTCCTCCACGGGCAGGCGGATCTCCAGCTCGGATCGGGCCGGATCGGCGATCAGCATTACGCGCTGGCCCACCACCACGGGCCTTCCGATCCAGTCGCTGGGATCGCTGAACACGGCGATGCCGTCGCGGCTCGCGCGTACCTGCATACGCGCGAGCAGGTCCGCCGTATAGTCGGCCTCGGCCTGCTTCTCCTTTGCCTTGGCCTTCAGCAGGGCGAGCTCGCTCTTGCTCTTGGGGTCGGTGAAGGCCTTCTGCGTCGCACGCAGATAGTCCGCCTCGGCGACCGCGAGGCCTCTTTTGGCAATCTCGTAGCGGTTGCGCACCTGGGTGTCGTCCAGGCTGAACAGCAGATCTCCGCGGCGCACCACCGCATTGGGCTCTACGGCGATCTTGCGGACCACCCCTTCGACCGGAGAGCTGGCCACCTCCGGCTCCACCGGGGTCACCTCGGCCGGGCCCAGTGCCGACTCCCGCACCGGAAGGACCAAGAGCGCGATCAAGAAGCCAAGGGCGATCAGCCGATTGCGGCTACTGCGGACGAGCGTACCGAGGCGCTCTCGAGGACCGGGCGTGGTGCGCTCCAGCCCATTCCAGGCATGGGCATAGGCATCGACCAGACGCTCCAGCAGCTTACCCTCGCCGGGCTGCCAGGGCTCTTTGCGGCTGAGCATCAGCCCGCCCAGCCAGCGGCCTCCGGGGGCCACCAGAGGGCACCAGAGGACTGGGCCGGGCATCCACTCGTGCCAGCCGTCGCGCAAGCCCTCAGGAAGATCGGATGCAGTCAACAGTTGCAGAGCGGGGGCCCGCTCTTTCCTAGAAACTAAATCAAGAAACGATTTTATCCATATATAAAAAGGAGAATGTGTATCGGGATTCGCCAGGCCGGAGAAGGCCAGGATCTCGGGCTTGCCCGATGCTGGCCGCCGCCAGAGCACCGCCTGGTGATAGCGGATCAGCTCGTGGGTATCGTTGACGATGACGAATCCGAGGCGCTCCAGCGTCTCGGCGTGGCGCGCCTCCTTTTCCAGGAGCAGGAGGGTGGCGAGCCCGCGAAGCTCGCGTTCGACGTCCGTCATTTTGCCGACAGGGGCTTGTTGGTCACGCGGGGATCACCTGGGCCGGGGACTTTGTCGGGGGCATGTTGCCCGGCGGTGGCGTCGAGTTTACCGGCTCTCAGGGCCGTTGCGGAGGTGTATCGAACTGAGCGACGCCGCTCATACCGGCTAGCAGCTCGGGATGGGAGCCCTGGATCTGGCCGGTGACCTTGAGCGATTGGCTGGCGGGATCGACGCGCGCACCGATGGCGGTGACCTTCGCCGGATACTGTTGGCCGGTCTCGTCGATGAGGGCGCTGAAGGGGGTACCGGGTTTGAGCCAGGTGACCCAGCGCGAGGGCACGATCAGCTCGGTCTTGAGGCTGGCGTCGTCGAGGATTTCCAGCAGCGGCTGGGCGATGGCCACGGTCTCGTGGGGGTGGGCCAGGCGCTCGACCAGGCGCCCGTCGAAGGGGGCGCGGATCTGGCATTGGGCGACCCGGGCCTGGTTGAGCGCCAGCTCGGCGCGGGCCTTGTCCCGGTTCGCCGCCGAGACGGCGACCTCCAGCTGGCTGATGGAGCTGAGCGCCTGCAGCTTGGTGTTGGCGACGTGGGTCTTCTCGGCAGCGCTGAGCTCGGCGCGGGCCTTCTGCAGCTCGGCCCGGGGCACCGCACAATCGAACTCCACCAGGATCTGGCCGCGGTGAAAGCTCTCGCTCTCCTGCAGGGGGATGCGCTCGATGCGCGCGGCCACGGGGCTGGAGAGCTTGGCCTCCTGGACCGGCACCAGCAACAGGCGCACGGTATGGCCCTCGGCGGTGGCCTCGGCGGCGTCGATCGAGGGCGCCAGCGCAAGCAGGGAGGCGGCGAGCAGCGCCGCCAGCCGGCTGGGGGTTGCACTGGGGTGGGGCGGGCAGGGCTTGATCACGCTGCGGGACCTAGGCGCCCGGGAGGCTCGCGGGGAAAGGCGTGCCGCGGTCCGCGGATGGGGCTGGCGGAGACACAGCGCCGCTGCCGGGGCTGGACTGCGTGGGGGCGCCCGGGACCGGGGTGGGGGGCAGAGCCGGGGCCGGCTTGACGGACGGGGCCGCGGGCGCCGGGGTCTCGGGCGGGCTGGGGAGGTTGGCGAGCCAGTCCTCGGGGGTCTCGCGGATCGCCCGGGCCAGCCCGGCGACATCGCCCGAGGCCACTTGGGTGGGAAGCCCGTCGTAGCCGACCGAGCTCTGCAGGCGCCCGAAGGCGTTCTGCAGCTCGGCGAAGGCGTTGTCGCGGCGCATGCGCGCCACCAGCGCCTGGGACAGGGCGCGCACCCGCTCCAGCTCATTGCCGGTCTGGGCGGCCTGGGCCGCGGCGCTGTAGCTGCTGAGCTGGGTCTCCACATCGAGCAGCTCGTTGGCCACCCGGTAGTCGTGCTGGGCCAGCCCGAGGCGCTGGTAGGCGAGGCGCACCTGGGTGAGCACCGCCATGGACAGCGCGAGGCGCCGGGCCTCATCGACCTTGAGCTTGGCCCGCGCGGCGGCCAAGCGGCGCGGACCGGCGAAGGCGTTGACCAGGTTCCAGGACACCGCCGCGCTGGCCTCCACCCAGCCGTGGTTGAACAGGTACTTGTTGGAGTCGTACTGCTGGCCGATGTTGAGCTCCAGGCCCGGGAGCATGCGCAGCAGCGCCTTGTGCACCTCGGTAGCGCTCACCCGCGCCTGATAGTGCTCCTCGACGAGCTCGGGGCGGTTGAGCAGCGCCAGCTGCTCGAGGCGCTCGATGGACGCCCGCAGGTCGCCTTGGGCCAGCGCCGCGCCCTGATCGGTCACGGCCAGCTCGTAGGGGGTGCCCGGGCGCAGGTTCATGAGGGTGCCCAGGTCGGTGCGGGCGCTGGCGAGCTCCTGGCGCAGCGCCCACATCTGACGGATGATCTCCAGCAGGCCCTTGCGATAGTTCAGCGCCTGCGCGGTGGGGGTCAGATGCAGCTTCTGCAGGCTCTCGACGCGGTTGAGCGCGGCGTTGGCCTGATCGAGGATGCGATCCATCTGGGGCAGCAGCTGATCGGCGCTGACGGCGCGCCAGTAGGCCACGCGCACATCCTGCAGGATGTTCTGCACCACCTTGCGCCGACGCTGCTCGGCGATCAGCACCTGATCGGCCTGCTGCTGGGCCGAGGCATAGCTCACGCCGAAATCGAGCACGTTCCAGGCGATGATGCCGTCGGCGCTGCTGCGGTTGCGCTCCTGGGAGGTGGAGGGCTCCAGGGACTGGGTGCCGGTCAGCAGCGACACCGAAGAGGCGCCGTTCTCGTTGTTGCGCCAGTGATAGCCCGCGTCGGTGGTGAGCCGGGGTAGCAGCTCATAGCGCAGGGCCTTGAGCTGGCCGCGCGCCAGCGCCTCCTCCATGAGCTTGAGCCGCTCATCGAGGTTGTACTTGACGGCGCGCGCCATGGCCTCGTACAGGTCGATCGGGCCGGTGACGGGCTCCTGGTCGGTGAACAGCGCGGCCAGATCGGCCTGGGCGAGCGCGGCGCGCCGCTCGAGCGAGATCTCTTTGGGCTGGATCGCGCAGCCGCCCAGGGCCACCCCGATTGCCGCTCCCAGGAAGAGGGTGCGTGTTGCTGCCATAGCCTGTGTTCCTGTCTGGTTTTGCATGGTTCTAATCCCCTCACCCCGGCCCTCTCCCGGGGGGAGAGGGGGTACAAGCGCGGCATGCTTGCCCGCTCCTCCGTGCCCCGCCCTCAGGTGCAGATGCCCCGCTCCTGCAGCCCCTTGAGGATGCGCTCCGCCTCCTCCTTGCTCAGCCCCAGCTTGATGGCGCGCTTGAGCACCTGCTCGAGCACCTTGGGATCGGGGTTCTCCATGCCTCGCATCAAGGACTCCAGAGCCACGCCCACCGGCACCCCGCCCTTGACCGCGGCCTCCAGGATCGACGGGGTGTCCTCGGGATAGAGCAGCGCCGAGGCGGTGAGCAGCGGGCGGATGTCCTCGGTGGCGAAGCTCGCGGCAAAGCCCTGCACCGTGCCGGTGAGTGCCCCCAGGGCGTAGCCGGGCACCTGATCGACCAGGCCGATCACGAACATCGCCTCCTCGACCACCAGCCCCTGGCTGAGGTCGGTGGCGATCGTCGCCGTGCTGGAGCGATCGGCGGCCACCAGTCGCTGGGCCAGCACCGCCGGATCATCCGGGGCACGGATCACCAGGATCGACTCGGGGGCGACCCCCGGGTCCTGGAAGATCACACTCTGGCCGGCACCCAGGTCGGCGCTGCCCCCGGCGTTGGCGACCGAGCCCTGGCCATAGTCGAAGGTGAGCACCCAGACCCCATCGACCCGCTGGCGGATCTCGATGGCGGTACCGCGGATCCCGATGGTGGTGTGGTTGGCCTTGTACTGCACTGCCTCGGGCTGACCCTTGCCGACCAGCCCGGTGATACTGCGCATGCCGCCCTTAAGGATCTCGGTGACCTCCGAGCCTTGGGCCGGGGCGCCCGCCTCGAAATGAAAGCGCTCGATCTTCACCCGGCTGTCGGCCTTGATGTAGAGCATCGAGTGGTCGGGAAAGATCAGCTGGGCGAGCGCCTTGGGGCCGGTCTCGACGATCTCCCCGGCCTCGACGTGGCTGTCGCGCTCCAGCGCCCGGCGCACCCCGCTCGACTCCTCCAGGGCAAACACCTGCCCGCGCAGGAAGCTCACGCGCGCACTCTGGCCCGCCGCCAGCACCCCCTGGGCCGCCCCGAGCAGCCCCAGCAGCAGGATCAGCAGGGCGCGCAAAATCGCCATGGCCCCTTAGCGCTCTGCAGGTTGTTGTGGTTGTTCATCCCTTGCCCGTTCTTGTTGGTCTTCTCCCCTCACCCCGAGCCTCTCCCGCGGGGACCGAGGGTAGGAGCGAGCGCCAGCTCGCGACCGTTGAGGCTTCCGCTCCGTGCCCAGGTATATCGCGACCTGGAGGTCGCTCCTACGGCGGGTTAGCCCGTCGGCCCCAATCAGTGCCCACAACGCAGGTACTCCGCAGCCTCCTTGAGGGTCTGCAGGATCTCGGCGGCCTCGGCGCTGAGCTGGCCCGCCTCGCCAGAAAGCGCATCGGTCAGGCCCGAGCCCTCCACCGCGCTGCTTTGCTGGGTCTGAGCCTCCGCCCCCTGATGGTCAACCGTCGGCTCGCTACCCTGATCGGGCGGGGAGGTGTCGGCGACGATACTTTCGCCGCCACTGAGATTAACGCTGCCCGGACTCTCAGTGCCTGCCGACGCACCGGCGATCGCCTCAGTGCCGTAGATCTGATCCAGGGTCTGGTCGTTGACCACGGCGCTGATGTAGTCCGTTTCTTCCAGATCGGGCTCGAACACCGCGGCCTCAGCCACCGCACTGGGACCGTTGCCGGTCGAGCCGGTGGGGCTGCCCGTGTTGCTGGTTGTACCCGTGAGCTGGCTAGGCGGGGGGTTGGAGCCCGCGGGTGTCTGCGGGGTCTGAGGCGTCGAGGCCGGCGCCTCCGCGGTGAGCTCCACGCCGGTGGCGGTATAGCTCACCGACCACT
>Ga0315556_1002076_pt1 | contig 11609 bp, 11 predicted proteins | sample SalMarSW160310MG_FD_202112 | JGI IMG/M metagenome (GOLD analysis project Ga0315556, IMG submission 202112) | Salt marsh sediment microbial communities from the Plum Island Ecosystem LTER, Massachusetts, United States - Salt Marsh Sediment SW1603-10 ...
ATAAATACGAGTATTTCGTCAGCTTGCAGGGAGTGGAAATGAAAGCCAAGCGCCTACTCAACCGAAAACCAAGCCTGATCCTATTGATTCTACTGGCTGCCCTCTTCACCGGCGGTGGGACGCCCCTGGACTACACCGGCCCGGACCGCACGGTGACCGAGAGCCACGTCGAGACCTACGACTATGGGGTGTGGGCGCGTCCTGAAAAGTTTCCCGACGAGTGCGCCCCGCACACCGGTGGCGCCACGGATTGCGTCATCTGCACCTGGGAGCGGAGTCCCGGCTCGGGCTGCGGCAACGCCACCTACTGGTACAAGCTTGGCACCAAATCGGAAGTAGTCACCACCACCAAACACCTTGCCCCGGCCACGGTTTCAGCCGTGCTGGATTGTCCCCAGCCTGGCGCGGGCAGCTGGTGTGCGGGCGCGGGCAGTTTGCAGATCAGTGGCATCGAGCCGCTGGCTGGAGAGCAGATCCTGGCCATCGAGGGCACGCGTAACGGCGAGAACTTCGCCTGCCCCAACCTGTCCAGTTGCGCCATCCCGCTGGTGGAAGGCCCCAACGACTTCAACTACTGGGCGGTCTCGTCCTGGGGCGACACTTCGCTGATGGGCAATTCCAGCCTGAAGCAGGATTCCCAGGCGCCGCAGATCGCTGGGAACCTGAGCGGCACACCCGGGGAGGGCAGCTGGTACGTCTCAGCGGTGGACCTGAGCGGGGTCGCTGCTGACCCCACGCCCGGCTCGGGACTGGCTGCCTTCGAATACGCCCTGGACGGCGCAGCCTGGGCGCCCTTCCCCGGCTCGCTGACGCTCACCGACGGCGTGCACAGCCTCACGCTGCGTGCCTGCGACGTGGCCGGGAACTGCAACCTCAACGACCAGACCATCTCCGTCGATAGCACCCCCCCGCAAGTATCGGGGGATCTGAGCGGGACGGACGGCTCGGACGGCTGGATCGTCTCCCCGGCCGGGTACAGCGTCACAGCCAGCGACCCCGCCCCCGGCTCGGGCCTGAACCGGGTCGAAGTATCCGTGGACGGCGGCGGCTGGCAGTCCTACACGGCCCCGCTGACCCTGGCCGACGACGGTCTGCACTCTGTGCAGCCGCGCGCCATCGACCTGGCCGGCAACCAATCCCTGGGCGCAGTCCTGGACTTCAAACTGGACGGTCATGGCCCGCGCATCGAACTGCCGGCCGAATGGACCCTGGGCCAGACGGCCAGCTTCAGCGTCAAGGGTGGTGCCAGCGGTTTGGGCGGTGTGGAAGTCATCATCTCCGACCCGCAGGGACGCTGGCCGCGGGTGGTGCGCAGCTACCAGCCTACCAGCAGCCGCTACGACGGGCAGATCAGCTGGGATCGCAAGTTCGCCGACGGCACCATCGCACCACTGGGCGATTACCCGGTCACGGTCAAGGCCATGGACGGGGCCGGGAACTTTGCCAGCCAGACGGCGACGATCCACGTCTCGCTCGACCAGGTCGGGCCGGCCCTGGTCATCCCGCTCCCCGCCACCGAAGCAGCCGACCAGGTGGATGAGTCCCTGCTGCCGAAGAACGCCGGGACGGGGGAAGTCCAACCGCAGGCCAGCCCTCCCACCAGTCCCCCCATTTTTGGGGGACAAAATGGGGGGATGTCCGCAGGACAGGGGGGCAGCACTTTCTCCACCTCGCCGACCGCACCCGTGACCGCGACTCCAGTCGCGGGGGTCCTGTTTGGCACAGCCGCGGTGGGCGCCATGGCGGGCATTATGGCTTATGTCTACGAAGAGCGCCGCAAGCGCAAAGAGCAGGAAGCACGTGAAGCGCGGGAAGCGGCCAAGAAAGCCGCCCGCCTGAATGCTGAGGCCGAGGCAGCCAAGGTGCAGAACTACCTGGACGGCAAGGCTGCAGTGGATGAACTGCTGGCGCAGGCGGCACAACTTGGCGTTCCCCAGTCTGAGCTGGAGAATATCCGGACCGAGATCGAGAGTAAGGGCATCGGGGCAGCACTAGTTTCAGCCCAGCAGGCGATCGATACAGCCCAACAGAACCTGCAAGCTCAGGTCTATGCGGAAATGCGCCAGGCGCATGCCGAGCGCGAGACAGCCGCCCGCCAGGCTGCGCAGGAAGCCCAGCATCTGACCCGCAAGGAAGCGCTGCTTGAGCCGGAGATGCAGACTGCGACAAATAATGCGGATGCGGGGCAGCCTGGAGTCTCCGCGCCCCAAAAAGAAAAGACTTGGTGGGATGAAAAAATTCTCGATCCATTGAAAAATGTACTCAACCCCCGAACGCTTACGGGAGTAGCCCTCACGCTGGTGCTTGGGGGAACAGCTGTGATGGCCAGGAACATCATCAATGATCCCCACGTATTCGATGAAGTGCGCGTCAATGCCAGAAGTGAATGGCAGCAAGTTGTCCAAGCTTACCCTCAAATTACAGATGAGCCTGACGCTAAATTCCATTATATGCTCGAGCATCCTTATGAAGCGGTCAGCGGCGGATATGAGGCTGGAAAAGTAATTGTCAATACACTGGCGGGCTACGTGGATACAGCCTGGCAACAACATCCGGTAACCCAGCTAGTTTCCAACGAGTTGAAAACTATAGGCCAGAGTTGCCCGGAAATCCTGGGAGAAAATTGGTTCCGGCGTTGTGAAGCCACATTCTACTTTGGAGCAAGTGTAGTGGATCATCCCATGGACTCCACGGTTTCAGTTGCGACATCGCTGGTTGCTGATCCATTAGCAGGGTTGGGCAAACTCGCTGCTTTCGACTTGGAATACAACAATCCGGTGCGAGTCGTTTCCGATCTTTCCCAGGCGATTCAGGAAAATGGTCTGCAAAGCGGCACAAAACAATTTATTAGTGATCGCTTTACGCTTACCAAGCAAGCATTTTCCGATCCACAGGTGCAGACCTTTCTGTTCTTGGCGGGATTATTAGGCATTGCTGCCATTCCACTGGTTGGGGGATTGATAGCCTTGGGAATTGGCGGAGGTTTAGTTTTAGGCCAGACCATTAGCACAGCAATCGATGTGGATCAAAAACTGCAAAAAGCCTCCACGCGAGAAAAAGCCATGCGGGCTGTCACCGACCCACAGATGCGCCGGCGTATCACAATCAACTTAGTCTTACTAGCCCTGGTTGCCTATGCCGGGGCAAAGGGGATGAAAAACCTCTCGGAATTAAGAGCCTTGGCGGAAGTACGTTCTCCAGCGGCGCAGATCGCACTGATTGAGAAATCTCCCATCCAACAGCTCAAGATTCTGGAAACGGCGCGTTCTCTCAAAATTTCACCTGAGGCATTGGATTTCTACCTGGAACATTCCGTCCAACCGGATTCTCCTTTAGCAATTGAATCCATGTCAGTTGGACTGAAGTATTCGGATATTTACATTAAAATCAATTCTCCAGATGCACAACTCGCAATACAAGAACTACCTTTCCAATCTCAATTAAAAATCTTGGGATTGAGTGAACGTCCAGCGCCCAATTTAACTACCCCGGTGCTTCGACTTACTCCTCATGAAATAGAGACTCTTATAAAAATCAGCACCCAGAATTATTCTGCTGATTATGCTGTCCTAGGAACTTATTCCGGTGGAAAAGGATATACTTTATTGGTTGAAAATACCGGATCAACAGTTCTCAACATGCCAGAAATTCTTTACAACAACTTTTACAAAGATTATCCAGCAGATTTTAAGTTGATAAACGAAGGATATATAATGAATCTGGCCAAACAAAGGAAGCCAGTAATATTGTCGGTAAATCATTTAGTTATTGAAAGCTGGAAGAACTTGCCTGCAGATGAACGTCCCACAACGTACTGGGAGGTGATTGAATTATTAGAGCCGATATACCACTTTTCGCTTGATGAGCAACCATTCTCTTATGGGGGTAACAACTATGATTTATTAATCCCCCCGGATAAGGTGCTACCATGAGCCAAGCAGGATTTGAGCAACTTATTAACAAACACTTTAATTTTTTAGTTAAATCACACGGCTATAAAATCAGTTTTGTAGATCGCACGAGTTACCCAGATTTATCCATTGACGATGGAGAGGCTGAGATTAGTTCCAATAAAACATTGATCTACGTCATGAAATCTCGATTCGACTATGCATTAACGATAGGGCCTATTGGAGAGCCTACATTTACCCGAATATCACCGACATGGATATTGGAGGCCTTGTCCGTCCCATTAACGGTTCCGCCAAGAAACTCTGATTTGAGTAGTTTCGAATGGTTCCTCGTTGAAAATTTACACTTGCTAAGTACACAATGTATGCTTTTTGTTCTCGGCGATTTTTCTGGTTGGCTCGAAATTTTGGAATATTTTATTAAGGAGACAAAGGAAGGTTATTTTTCTCGAACACACAAAGAATTACCGCAGTATGTTCACCGTGAATTAGAAGAATATATAAAGACCAAGAAAATGCAAGGTCATTATCCTAAATAAGATAAGATGGAACATTACAGCGGTAACCTCATGAGTCAATACAAGCAACCTCATTCTCCTCAAAACTATGTAGCTGACATTTTAAATCACAAAATCTATCTAAATAATATATCAGATCAAGTTATCGATGCCATAAAAGAGATTGGCGCTTTCCAAGATGAGATTACAGGTCAGCCAGTCTGGTTGATACACTATGGTAATGACAAAGAGTTGGCTGAGAAATTACATGAGTTAAATAAATTAGGATTTCTCTTCGTAGGAGAACCGGCTGGGTGGCCACCGGCGGAGGTCTTTGATCATATTCGAAAAAAAAATCTCCTGAGTGACAATTTCAAGGAAGTGAGGTGGCGAGGGCCTGGTGATTGGTATATTCTTGACAGATGAATATCTCCGTTTCATTAACAATTATCAGTTCTAGACATTAATAGGTGTCATCGTTGTTGAAAGTAGCTCTCACCTTGAAAATATACTTGAATTATTTTGGTCCATTTTTTCCTTCGCATTCCTGTTGGTCCCACTAGGCGGTCTGCGCCCGACGCAGATGGGACCTTAACCGGGGCTGTTGGCGGCGGGACTGACTGGCTTCCTGGAGGTAATCCCATGATAAATATGTCTAATGGGTCTTATGAAATTTTGGATATAAAAATAAAAAATACTAGTGATGCGATACGAGGAAAAGACATATATTACAAATGTAATTTATGTCAGACAATAATTCCATCAACTCCAAAGGATGATGCAGGTTGCTCGTGCGGAAATATTGGCATTGACAGAGATTTGATACGACTTTTCGTAAAGGATTATTCTAATTTTATAATCCTGAGGAAAATTGGTTAGGCAGGTTTTCTTTACACATTGGCGTTGATAAAATTGATTTTTTAGAGATGGTGCTGGAACCGAACAGATCGGCTAGGTCCCGGCTTGATTCACTCGAAAATGCTCAGGTTATGCAGAAGATACTGGCTCCATCTATTACCATACTCATCCCCAATACTGGCCAGCGCTCAAGGGCTTGGGGGATGATACGCGTAGCGAAGTGAGCTGGCTGATCAACAAGCAAGCCCTCCAGCCCATGATTGATGCGGGTATGCCGTTTGAATATACGCTGGAAGGAATCGAACCTAAGAATATTAATAACGAGGTCAAAGCGATAAATGCAATATGGGCTGGTGTCAGCGATGCCGATATATTAAAAATATTAGACCCTAACAGAAAAGATTTGCCAGGACGCATGAAAGAATTAAATGAACTGTATCAGGCCGGTTACCAGATTACATTTGATGCTACGACCAATTCGTATATTCTGATACCATTACGCTGAAAGAAGTGATTATGTATTACATCCCTGATGATGAGCGAATTGAAGACCCCTGTGAGTACATGGCTCAGCTAGCACAAAAGTTTCTACCATTAAAAAAATGGGGGTTTAAGGAAAGTTACAGATCAGATAAAGAGATAATTTACGATTCCGAGTGGTGCCGTGTTTGTTTCGTATGGTCTGGGTGGGAGCCCTATAGCGGTTACACGATATCGATGTACTATGGCAGGCTGCACGCACCAAGCGATAACGTGATGATGATTTGGAACGGAGAAGAGTGCCGTTGCTGGCACTCTTTAACGGGCACTGGCGCGGTATTGGAATTTCTAGATGGTTTGACAGCTCAAGAATCAGCTTCTCAAAAAGAATTCCCCAAAATAATAGCACAGTTTAGGGAGTCGAAAATATGGCAAAGCTTGGTAGAAAAACGACGACTACCAGAATCGGCAGTGAGAATGCACGCCTCGATTTGGGAGTATTACGGCCAGCGACTGTTCGAACTATTTGACGTGCGTCGTCCTGACCTGTGGGAACGGTATCAACAGTACATGAAAGAGATTTGTGACCTTAAGGGCCGTGGCTTGATCATTGGGCCATCGTTAGATTTGGACAAAATTTGCTGAGCAATTAAAGGTCGGCTCACTTACTCATCGTTCCGACTCTCATGGGTGCAGGCTATGGCTCTGGTAGCCTGTCGGAAAGGTCGTTCGATAACGGTGCAGGGAACGTTAGTTCAATGCAAGGTGTTTTTGTTCAACTACAGATATTTTGTATTAGGACAAAACCAGCCCTATAAAATGATAGGACGGGGACATGAGTAATTTTTTAGATAGAACCTTCACGAGGTCTAGTAAGCATCATATCGTCCGCGGGCAATTCCTGCTCCTATGGCTCGTGTTGCTGGCCATCGGCTGCCGGGCGCTGTCGATTCCAGGATCGCTCGTGCCGACCGCCACATCGCAGCCGACGATGACTCCAATTCCGGGCTGGAAGAAGTTTGAAGCGACTGGCATGGAAATCTGGCTGCCAGATAGTTACGTCGGTGGAGACTTGAACCAGGATATGGATCTGCTCGTGGAAGAACTGAGAAGCTTGGGACCGGAATATGAACCTTTTGCGCAACAACTGGAACAAAATCCATCCCTGTATACTTTATGGGCATATGATTCGGATGTGGGGGGAACCGCTTTTTTATCCAATGTAGGCATTGTCAATGAGAGGGTCATCTCGGTTATTGATATCGACACCTATATTGACCAATTCTTGAAGCAAATGCCCAGCCAAATCCGCGTGGAAGAGAGACAGGTAACAACCATTAACAATGATGACGCCAGACGACTGATTGTAATGCTTCCGCTATCGGATTTTTCGGTGCAGGAAGCCATTTATGTGGTTAAGCATAACAATACCATCTGGGTGATCGCGTTTGCTTGTGCACAGAAAGACTTTAATTCGCGCTTCTCGGTATTTGAGCAGAGCGCGCATACATTTTCTACGCAGCCCTAAGCGCGGACGCTTGTAAGTTGGGCAGATGAGCTCATCCTCTGGATGGTTATACACTTTGCAAGCCATGATCGATTATGCGGGTAATTTAAATCGTAAAAATTTCTCGTCCAATTTGGAAAGGGGATCACAAATGAAAATTGGTTATAACAAAGCCATTGGAACTATGTTCATTCTCCTCGGGTTGTGCACTTGCTGTTCGGCCGCTACGTTCACGCGGACCGGAAACGGTGAGATTCCGGTCGGTTTGGCAGGTGTGTTCTGGATCAGTTTGCTGCTTGGGTTTTTGTTTCTCAGAAGTACCTACCTCGAGTTGACTCAAGGTAGCCTGGTGGTAAGAGCCTGGTTTGGTTTTGCCACCAAATCCTACAAGTTCAATTCTCATCAAGATTTCACAGTCCATGGGAGAAAGATCCTGCTGAACATCCAGGACAATCCTCAACCGCTGGCAATCTCAACCTGGGCAGCGGATCGGCACGGCTGGGAGGCACTGCTGAAATGGATCCAGGATTCTAATACTGCAGCTCCTCAAGAATGAATTGAAACCATTTCGGGCTGGTCCACCCGATGCAGACATTATCCCAGGCTATATAGATGACGCTCCTGGTCTAAAGTTGATTTTTGAGGATATTCCCTAATACCAAGCAATACCTGGTTCTCAACATCGCGTAATTGGCCTCAGCTTATCGTTTGCCGGCCTGCCGGTCCAGTTCGAAGTGCGCGCGCCGCAGAATAAATCGAACCACCCATCACAACTAAAACCTAACCGCCTCAAGCTGCGGATAAGTGCGCAGCCGTCGGCCGGCTACGGCGTTTTGTGATCCCAGCCCGGTGCCAGGTTCGATTAAATCATCGGGCGGGGAAGCTTTCAGGTTTGAAAATATTTTTTCCCCTAGGTGTTGAATGGGGGTCGAAAACTCTGTATACTGGTTCAGCAGTTCTTCTTAGTGTTAAAGCGGCAGTTTATTTATTTGGGGTTTTAGACGTAGCGGCGAAAAGACGATCCACAGCGCCCCGCAGGGATATATCGCCTATGGGGACAATGTCCTTTACAGGATGCTATCGCAAACCGTTAGGCAGTACACGCAGTCAGAGCTCAAGTAGGGCTAAACTTAGGCAGGAGGTTCGTTTTTATGCGTCATACTCGCGAGGAAGTAATCAAGCGCACTATTCGGGAATTCGAACGCCTGGATCGTCTGGTTAACAACCTTACCGATGAGGATTGGAATAGATTGCTAACCAGACCCGAGACCAAAGACCCTTGGACCGTGAAAGATGCACTAGCTCATATTACTCATTTTAAGGCCGACGTGGTCAGAAAAATCAAGAAACAACCCATACCAGTAGATGTGAAAGGGTTAAGTGAAACTGACGAAAACCATCTCATCTACACACGTTGGCGGGATCGCTCCCCACAGAAGGTTTTAGCTTGGCACAGGCAAGTTCAAGAGGATGTACTGGCTGCGCTTCGAGATGCACCTGAAGCATGGTTCAGTGACAGGGAGCGCCGACCCGAATGGCCCTTCGATCTTGACGGTCACTCCAGCTACCATCGCGTAAAGGATATCGAACACGCACTGAAAAAGTCAACAAAGTGAGTACCGCCCAACTCAGAGTGCAATGGACAACTGGGAGTCACCGCGTTTTTTAGCAGTTTTCTACACCTCAGCAGGAATCCGTTTTCAAGTGCTGCGCCCTTTCCGCTGCGCTTTCCCCTACGGGGACCTTCGGCAGGGTGCTGCCCTTCCAGGACGATGCCCTTCCAGGACGATGGGCGAACGCAAACCGTTGAGCTGCCTTATCTAAGGGACAGATCAATATTGATGAACGAATCTCGGCTGCAACCAATCCATAGCATATGAAAGATTACTCAAGCGTTGTTGTTCTGCTCATTGTGTTTTTCATCTTTGGCTCCGCAGGAATCATGTTCGTCCGGCGTGCTTTGAAGAACCGGTACAAAGCGAGCAGCTCAAGACGCGAGGTCCTTTGGAATTCGCTCAAGGTAAGCATTGACTTTATTGTAGGCGCATGGTTTATTCTTTGGGTGAGCATCGGATTCTTCTTGGCCTTCATCAAGAGTCCCTAACAGCCCATATTTCATGGTGACTAACAAAGCGTGCAGCGTGTACCAGACGGGGTTACGCCCCGAGGTCATAGCGCGTTTTGCCAGGATTCATGCCATAATAATCAAGTCAGCCTGCAAATCCGCCCGCACACCGCAGGGCGTTTCAAACATGTTCTTCATTAATCAAGGAAATCTATGGCAAAGATAAATAATGCTATTCCTGCATCAGGGGCATTACCCAATGATTATCAAGAAGCCCTGTCTTGGAAAGTGACAGAAAAACCTAAACGCGCTATCACTTTAAATATATTTGGTTTATTCCTCTTTGTCATTTTTGGCGTAATTTTTTCCAGTATAGCCATCAGTCTGGGAAAGTTGCCGCTGGAAAGCCAATTCAGTTTCGGTTTAGGCAAAATCAGTTTAGTTATCGCTGGGTGTCTGCTGACATTGGTATTACATGAATTAACACACGGTATGGCAATGCAGATATTTGGCGCAAAGCCAAAGTATGGCATTATCTGGAAAGGGTTGATGTTTTATGCCACGTCCCCCGAATATGCTTATCATCGAAACAACTATGTAGTCATAGCGCTTGCGCCGCTAATTTTCATAAGTATCCTAGTCGTTTCGGGAATGTGGTTATTGCAGGGAACGTTATGGGTCGTCTTATTGGGAATATGTGGAACCATCAATGCGAGTGGAGCAGTAGGAGATATGTGGATAACGATATTAGTGCTTCGTTATGCAAACACAGCCTATGTTATAGATGAACGAGATGGGATACGATTGTTTTTACCGAAGTCCTGAATGCGGTGTCGCTTTTTTAGCCAGCGAGTCTGCCCAACAAAAAACGCCCAACAAAACGTACTGGACATTCGTCCAGCAGCTTGCACCGTTAAGCTCAAATTGATGAGGAAAATAATATGAACAATAAAACTTCCACTTATCTGATGATACTCAACATCGTGATATGCGGCTATTTTTTCATCTCTTCATTCGTTTTTGGTCACTTTTTTACCGCTTCAAGAACTTTGCGGAGTGATGTGGTGCAGGGCATCCTCATCGGCTTCGCGTTGGCGTTTGTCGCGGCTCAAATCTACGCGAGGATCAAGGCCATTAAGGTCAATGGCTGGATCACCATGTTCGGATTAGGCGAGCCCGGCAACGGCATGTTGTTGCGAGCCGCGCACGCCCAAATTTTTCCCGGCCCGGTAAACGTGCCGAAAGAGGCAATGTATTGGACGACGTCCGGAGATGGCGCGGGTCATTCGCTCTCCGGAAAGCACGACTACATCATACACTTCCCGCCGGGCGGTCTTCCACCGAATGATGCCTTCTGGTCACTGACGATGGGCGATGCGCAAAATCGCTTTGTGGCGAATCCGCTCAATCGATTCAGCGTCAGCGATCGCTCTGGACTCGTGCCGAATGCCGACGGCTCCGTTGACATTTATCTTCAGAACGCCGCGCCGGCAGGCCATGAATCCAACTGGCTGCCCGCGCCGGCGGGCAACTTCATCCTCTGGCTGCGCGTGTATGTACCCGGCGCGGCCATTCTCAACGGCGAATACAAGGTGCCGCCGGTTGTCGAGGTGCAATAATGACTCATTGGGAGCATTTGCTTTTATTCGGTGCGGTTGCGGCCGCGTCATGGTTCCTTTTCACCTATATGTGGCCACGCATGATGCTGATTGTGTACAAGAGAGCGATCCTCGTTAAAGGGGCAGGCGAAGGCCCCATCCCGGTCAATACGCTCTATACGGAGTCCCAGGCACTTTTTTCGGATCCCCTCCACCCGCCCGCTTCGGCCTCAAAATTGATGACCACCGGCGTGAACCACGACACGCTCCCTACGGTTGGCTGGATCGATCTCTCCAAAGGACCGCAAGTCCTGCACGTTCCAGATATGAACGGCCGCTACTACAGCGTGCAGTTCACTAATCCATTGGAAAACACCAATTTTGCCTACGTCGGCACACGCGCCACGGGTACGCAGGCTGGCGACTATCTCGTGAGCGGTCCCGGCTGGAAAGGGCTGTTGCCGAGCGGCATGACGCAGATCTCCTCGCCGAACAATTCGGTGCTCGTGCTCGGACGCGTGCTCGTGGAAAGCGACAGCGACCTGTCGACTGCCTATGATCTTTCGAAGCAGATACAACTAACACCGCTACGAGGCTGGCAATCCGGCACGCCTGTGCCACCCGTGCCCTGAAAGGGTATGAAAGGGAATAGTACATAAATACTGACATGCGTTTTGTCGTGCAGGGTATCGG
>Ga0315556_1002077_pt1 | contig 11607 bp, 7 predicted proteins | sample SalMarSW160310MG_FD_202112 | JGI IMG/M metagenome (GOLD analysis project Ga0315556, IMG submission 202112) | Salt marsh sediment microbial communities from the Plum Island Ecosystem LTER, Massachusetts, United States - Salt Marsh Sediment SW1603-10 ...
CGATCAGGGCAAGGTGGCGTCGGTCACGGTCGACCGTACCAACGGCAACATCGACGGGGACCTGAAGAGCGCCTCGCAGGTCACGATCAAGGGTCAGCCGGAGACGGTCCAGTCGTTCCACACCACCGCGATCATCACCGACACGCTGCTGACCACGCTGCAGAAGAACGTCTCCAGCGTGACCATCCGCAACCCGCCGCAATGGATCGGCTTCGTGGTCGGCTCGATCCTGCCCATCGCGCTGCTCCTCGGCTTCTTCTGGTTCGTGTTCATGCGCGCCCAGGGCGGGCCCAACCAGGTGATGCAGTTCGGCCAGTCGAAGGCCAAGCTGTACGGGCGCGAGAACAAGGTGCAGACCACCTTCCTCGACGTCGCCGGCCACAAGGAGGCGAAGCAGGAGCTGATGGAGGTGGTGGACTTCCTGAAGAGTCCGCAGAAGTACCTCCGCATCGGCGCCGAGATCCCCAAGGGTGTGCTGCTCGTCGGCCCTCCCGGTACCGGCAAGACGCTGCTGGCGCGCGCCGTGGCCGGTGAGGCGGGCGTGCCGTTCCTCACCGTCAGCGCCTCGGAGTTCATGGAGATGTTCGTCGGCGTCGGCGCCAGCCGCGTGCGCAACCTGTTCGAGGAGGCGCGCAAGGCGGCCCCGGCCATCATCTTCATCGACGAGCTCGACTCCATCGGTCGTCGTCGCGGCGCCGGCATCGGCGGCGGCCATGACGAGCGCGAGCAGACCCTGAACCAGATCCTGTCCGAGATGGACGGTTTCGAGAAGGACACGTCCGTCATCGTGGTTGCGGCCACCAACCGCCCCGATATCCTCGACCCGGCGCTGCTGCGGCCGGGCCGCTTCGATCGCCAGGTGACGATCGGGCTCCCCACCCAGAGCGAGCGCGAGGAGATCCTCAAGGTCCACATCCGCAACAAGCCGGTGGCCGAGGACGTCAACCTCAAGCGCCTGTCGGAAGCCACCCCGATGTTCTCGGGCGCCGATCTGGAGAACCTCACCAACGAGGCCGCCCTCATCGCGGCGCGCACCAGCAAGCAGATCATCAGCTGGCTGGACTTCAACGAGGCGCTCGATCGCATCACGCTCGGGCTCAGGCGCGGCAGCCTCGTCCCGACCGAGGAAGAGCGGCGGATCCTGGCGTTCCACGAGGCGGGCCACGCCGTGGCCTACGCCGCGCAGCCGGATCTGGGCAACATCCGCAAGGTCACCATCATGCCGCGCGGCGGCGCCGGCGGCTTCATGGCCCCGCTGTCCAAAGAGGAGATGTTCTACAACGTCGACCGCTTCCGCAGCCAGTTGGTGGTGGCGTTCGGCGGGCGCGTCTCCGAGAAGCGCGTCACCGGGACCATCTCCTCGGGTGCGAGCAACGACCTCAAGCAGGCCACCGAGCTCGCCAAGCAGATGGTGCTCGACATGGGCATGGGCAAGGAGGAGTACGTGGCCTGGGGCTCCGACCAGGGCCCCGTGTTCCTGGGTGGAGAGATCTCGCGCCGCAAGGACTTCTCCGAGGAGACCGCGCGCGAGCTCGAGGAGGAGGTCATCAGCATCCTCGAGTCGACCTACCGGGCCTGCGAGCGGGTGATCGAGGCCAACTGGTCTGCGGTGGAAGCCGTGGCCAATGCCCTGCTCAAACGCGAGACGATCGACGGCAGGCTCATCCACGCCGCCTATGAGAAGGCCGTCGCGGGCGTTGCCCACGAGGACATCACCGACTGGATCGTGGGCGAGGCCGACGAAGTCGAGCGCCGCCTCCAGGAGCAGGAGGAGCGGCAGCAGCGGGCCGAAGACGAGCGCCGACGTAACGCCGGCGACCACGGTCGCACGCCCCCTCCGCTGGAGCCGCGGCCCGCTTCGGAGACCGGGGGCTGACGCCCGGCGTCCGGTCGCGGCGCGGCCGCCGAACGTTCACCCCACGCACCGACGCGCGCGGGCGCCTCTTCCAGGGGTGCCCGCGCTTCCTCATCCGACGCGCGGTATCATCGACCGCGGGCCGAACCCCCTGGAGTGCCGAAACGTGTCGTTGCTGGACGGGAAATACGAGATCATCAGCCAGACCACGGTCGGACAGGGCCGAACCCTCATCGAGGCCACGGCACCTGACGGGACGTTGGTGCGGATCGAGTGGTTCGAGCTCGAGCCCGTCAAGGAGCAGGCCTTCGAACGCTACCGGCGCGTCCTGAAGCGCCTCAAGCGCGACGGCAAGGCCGCCGTCTACGACATCATCTCCCGCCCCGGCGCGCACTACGTGGCGTGGGAGCGCGCCGACGACGGGCTGGCTCGCGCTCACGACGCCGACATCGACGCCGCCCTGCAGGAGAACGGCTTCGACGTCGCCTCCGCCGACGTCCGGCGCAGCGGGCGCAGCACGCGCCTGTACGGCCTCACCTGGGACGGCGGCGCCCCGGTGCAGCAGCATCGGGTGGCGCCCGAACCGGCGCCGCGCCGGCCTGCCGGGCGCCCGCTCGTTCCCGAGCGATTCGCCCCCTGGGGGCTGACGCTGATCCTGCTGGTGGCATCGCTCGCGTTGCTCGGGGGCGGCTTCCTGCGCCGCACCAACGGCCGCACCGTGCAGGTTCCCAACGTGGTCGGGCTGGACGTCAACGACGCCCAGCGCGTGCTGGCACGGCTCGAGCTCAAACCCAACCCCACCCCGCTGGAGTCGACGAGCGCGGCGGGCACGGTGCTCTCGGTGCAGCCTTCGGCCGGGACCGAGTTGCGCCCCGGGCGCACGGTGCAGCTCAGCTACGCCCTCCCGCAGGGGCAGCTCGCCAGCACGCAGGTCCCGCAACTGGTGGGTCAGAGCTACCCGGATCAGGTGACGACCACCCTGCAGCAGGCGGGGCTCGACCTCGGTACCATCGCCCGCATCCATGCCCCCACCCCGGCCGGTGTGATCCTGGCCCAATCCGCCCCGAGCGGCTCGAAGCTGGCGAAGGGGCAACCCGTGGACGTGCTGGTCAGCCTGGGACCGATCCAGCCGCAGACCTTCCTACCGAACCTGGTGGGCCTGTCGGTCGACGACGCCCGCTACCTGGCGGGCGTGGCCGGCCTCTCGCCCGACCAGATCCTCGAAGACGACGTCAACGCTCCGAACGGCTATCCGGGGGAGGTCCTGAGCCAGTCGCTGGCGCCCTACCTCTCCGAGCCCGTCGACGAGTCGATCCTGCGGCTGGTCGTTCAACAGGGGGCCCCGGCGGGCGGACAGCAGGCGGCGAGCGTGCCTTCGGTCGTCGGCATGCCTCTCGCCGAGGCTCAGACGGTGGCGGCCGGCTACACCATCTCCACGACCACCGTCGAATCGCCGCTGCTCCCCGAAGGGGTGGTGCTGCAGGTGCCGGCGCCGGGCGCCGACCCCGGCAACCACACGCTGGCGCTGACGGTCAACGTGCATCCCGTACCGCTCGCGGATCCCGGCGCGTTCGCCACGGTCAAGCAGCCGTCGTTGCGACACGTCCCCTACGCCTGGACGATCCAGCCCGGCATCGGCCAGCAGGTCGCGATGGTCTACGCCCAACCCCTCAACGGCCAGCGCACGTTGGTCGACCGCGCCACGGTGCGGGGCGGTGAGCTTCTGCAGGGCAGCTGGCTGACTACCTATCCGGGGCCTGTCACCTTCACCCTGGAGCTCAACGGTCAACCCTACGGCTCTCCCCTGTTCGTTCCCTGAGCCACCGGACCCAGCGCCACTGTCACCCGGAACGCCCTTCGGCCGGCCCTGGACGCGGTAGAGTGTCGGCCGGCTCTGTGCCTCGCAGGTGCACCGCCCTCCCGGCCCCCCTCCTCGCTCGGTGGGGTGGGCCGCCATCGCCGCCGCGCCGCCTCTGCGACCTTCGTCGCACGCAGGCCTAGGGCGGCCCGACGAGGCTCTTCGCTCCGCACGGCCTTCATCCTGGGGAGGATGCCCGGCCGGCCCTTGGCCCGCACTCGCTCGACGCCTCCGGAGGGGAACGTGCTGCAGACCATCCGTGACCTCTCGCGCTACGTGCTCCGTCACAAACGCGCCTACCTCGTCGGCGTGGCGATGATGGTCGTCAACGCGTTCTTCGCGACGCTCACGCCCATCATCCCCGGCATGGCGATCGACGCGCTCAAGCAGGGCACGATGACCCTGGACAGGGTCTGGGTCTACGTGGCGGCGCTGCTCGGCACCGCGCTGGCCAGCAGCCTGGCCATGGTGCTGGTGCGGCGCAGCCTGCTGGCCGCCAGCTGGGAGATCCAGTTCGACGTTCGGCGCGACCTGTTCCGCCACTTCACGCGCCTCGACGGTAGCTACTACGACAACCACCGCGTCGGCGACCTGATGGCGCGCCTGACGGCCGACCTCAACGCGGTGCGCATGCTGGTCGGGGTGGGCGCCTTCCAGGCCATCAACACGGTGCTGCTGCTCGGCTTCACGCTCACCCGCATGGCCCGTCTCAGTTTGAACCTGACGCTGATGATGCTGGTGATCATGCCGCTCATCTCGCTGACCTTCTTCGTGTTCATGCGCATCATCCACCACCGCTACCAGAAGGTGCAGGAGCAGTTCAGCGAGGTGTCGGCGATGGCGCAGGAGAACTTCGACGGGATGCGGGTCGTGAAGGGCTTCGGGATCGAACACCGGCACCTCGATACCTTCGGTCGCCTCAACGACGAGTACATCCGCCGCTACCTGTCGCTGACACGGATCGACGGTCCGCTCGACCCCCTCATGGAGACACTGTTCGGCATCGCGGTGACGGTGCTCCTGCTGGTCGGAGGCCGCTACGTTCTCGGCGTGGGCGGCAACCTCACCATCGGCCAGTTCTCCAGCTTCGTGTTCCTGTTCAACGGTGTCCAGTGGCCTCTCATCGCGCTGGGGTGGATCGCCAACCTGGCCCAGCGCGGCTCCACCTCGTGGCACCGACTACGCGCCATCTTCGACAGCGAGCCCGCCATCCAGGACGGACCGCACACCGACTACCGTCTCCGTCGCATCGAGGGCGAGATCGAGTTCCGGCACGTGAGCATCGCCTTCGACGGCGTGGCTGCGCTGGAGGACGTGAGCTTCCACGTGGCTTCCGGCGAGAGCGTCGGCATCACCGGCCGCACCGGCGCAGGCAAGACGCTCATCGCCCGCCTGGTCGCACGCCAGCTCGACCCCGACAGCGGCGAGATCCTGCTCGACGGCATCGACATCCGCCGCTACCCGGTGGCCGTGGTGCGACGCTTCATCGGGCTGGTCCCACAGGAGCCCTTCCTGTTCAGCGACACCATCGCCGAGAACATCGCCTACGGCGTTCCCGAGACCGACATCGCCAAGCTCCTGCCCGAGGTGCGGCGCGCCGCCTCGCTGGCGCAGCTCGACGGCGACGTCGAGGACTTCCCGATGGGGTACGACACGCGCCTGGGCGAGCGCGGCGTCACCCTCTCCGGCGGACAGCGCCAGCGCACTGCCATCGCCCGTGCCATCGTGCGCGATCCGCCCGTGCTGATCTTCGACGACGCCCTCTCCGCGGTCGACACGCAGACCGAGGCGCGCATCCTCGAGGGCCTCGAGACGGTCCAGCGCGGACGCACCACGCTGATCGTGGCGCACCGCATCAGCGCCTTCCAACACTCCCACCGGGTGATGGTGCTGGAGCAGGGCCGCATCGCAGAAGTGGGAACGCACGAGGAGCTGCTGGAGAAGGACGGCTGGTACGCCGACATGCACCGCCGCCAGCAGCTCGAAGCCGATCTGGAGGCCGCATGATGGACGCCACCGAGCGCCAGGACGTCCCCCAGGCCGTCACCGACATGGACCTGCCCGACTACTCGGTCGAGCGGACCAAGGACGAGTTCCGGCGCCTCCGTCGCAGCCGCCGCGGACGCATGCGGGAGGAGAGCAAGCTCGACGAGGACGGCGAGGCCTTCGAGAAGTCGTTCGACTGGCAGATCATGGGGCGCTTGATGGCCTACCTCAAGCCCTACCGGGGTCCGCTCGCCGCCGCCATCGCCATGTTGCTGGCGTACAGCGCGATCACGCCCGCCTTCCCCACCCTTCTGGCGCAGGCCGTCGATCGCTACATCGTGGCGGACAGAGCGCCCTACAGCGGACTCAGCCTGGACCAGCGCCTGCACGGCCTGACGGTCATCGTGCTGCTCTACCTCGGGTTGCGGCTCGTCAACTTCGGCCTCCGGTACGGCTACACCTACCTGGTGGCGTGGCTGGGGCAGCACATCATCTACGACATCCGACGCGAGATCTTCGGCAAGATCCAGCGGCTTCACATGGGCTTCTTCGACCGGACGCCGGTGGGTCGCCTCATCACCCGGATCACCAGCGACGTGGAGGCGGTGCAGACCATGATGACCGACGGCGTGGTGGGCCTGATCGCCGACGTCGGCATGGTGGTGGGACTGCTGGTGTACATGTTCAGCATCAACTGGCGGCTGGCGTTGATCACGCTGACGGTGATGCCCGTGCTGTTCCTGACCCTCAACTTGCTCAGGCGCCGCATCCGCGACGCCTATCGGGCGGTGCGACTGCGCACCTCGCGCTCCAATGCCTATCTGGCCGAGAGCCTCGGCGGCATGCGCACGATCCAGCTGTTCAACCGCGAGGCGCGCAACCAGCGCAGCTTCGATCGCATCAACCTGGGTTTGCTCGACGCCTACGCCGAGCAGATCCGCTGGTTCAGCCTGTTCTGGCCGACCGTGAACATCCTGGCGGCCGTGTCGACGGCGATGATCCTGTACTATGCGGCGCTGGAGATCGTCGGACCCGGCCTCTCCAACACCGTCACCATCGGTGTGCTGGTCGCCTACATCCAGTTCTCCAACATGTTCTTCCGGCCCCTCCAGGACCTCTCCGACAAGTTCAACATCATGCAGGCGGCGATGGCTTCGTCCGAACGCATCTTCGGCCTCATCGACACGCCCGAGAAGATCGCCAACCGACCGGACGCCGCGCACTTCGAGACGACGTTCCAGGGCGAGTTGGCGTTCGATCACGTGCACTTCGCCTACGACGCCGAGGACTGGGTGCTGCGCGACGTCAGTTTCACCATCCGGCCGGGCGAGTCGGTGGCGTTCGTGGGTCACACCGGCGCCGGCAAGACCACCATCATCAGCCTCGTCAGTCGCTTCTATGACGTGCAGCGCGGGGCGGTACGCATCGACGGCCGCGACGTGCGCGACTACGACCAGGTGGAACTGCGGCGGCACGTGGGCATCGTGCTACAGGACCCCTTCCTGTTCAGCGGCACGGTGCGCAGCAACATCACGCTGGGCGACGACACCATCCCGCAGGAGCAGGTCGAGCAGGCGGCCCGTTTCGTCAACGCGCACGGCTTCATCACGCGTCTGCCGGGCGGCTACGACACCCCAGTGCGCGAGCGTGGGGCCGGCTTCTCCACCGGCCAGAAGCAACTCATCGCCTTCGCGCGAGCGCTGGTGCAGAATCCGGACATCCTGCTGGTGCTCGACGAGGCCACCGCCAACGTCGATACCGAGACCGAAGAGCTCATCCAGGACGCGCTTCGCAAGCTCATGCAGGGGCGCACCAGTATCGTCATCGCGCACCGGCTCTCCACCATCCAGGACGTCGATCGCATCCTGGTGATGCGCAAGGGCAAGCTCATCGAGGAAGGCAGCCACGCCGAGCTCCTCAAGGAGGACGGCTACTACCGCCGGCTCTACGAGCTGCAGTTCCAGGAACGTCCGGAACCCAGCTGACGGCGCGCGGACTACAGACCCGCGAACAGGTCGTCGACGGGCGGCTCCGGGAAAGCCCCGCGGGCACCACCGAGTGTGAAGGTCTCGTGGCCCAGGAACGCACGCCACCCCTCCTCGCCGGCCGCTCGGCCCGCGAAGCTGGAGCGCGGTCCGACCTGGCTTCGATGCGCGCGGATGGCCCGCTCCTTGGCTTCGGCCCAGGCCGATACGTCGAGGACCGCCGCGAACGACGCCTCGCTCACGCCGTAGAGACCGGGATCGAGGCGCGCCATGGGCCCGTCCGTCCGGCCCTCCTGCATCTGGCGCATGCGCTCGGTCGATATGGCGTTGTAGAACAGGCGTCTGGGAGGGGCGTCCGTGACGCCCCCCGCCGACCAGAAGGCGGCGGTGGCGGCGCGCTGGATACGGATGTGGTCGATGTGGCCGTAGGCACCGTGCGGGTCGAAGGTGAGCATCACGCGGGGCCGGAGCTCGGCGATCCACGGCCGCAGCGCGGCCTCGAGATCGAACTCGTCGACGTTGAGCAGCGCCTTGGGGTCGTCGTGGCGGGTCCGTTCGTACCGCCCCGAGTCGTGGTAGTCCAGGAAGATCGGCTCAGGGATGCCGAGCGCACGGCAGGCCTCGCGCAGCTCGGCCTCGCGGAGCATCCCGACGTCGACGTCGGGATCGATGGCGGGATCCGTGATCTTGCCCGACTCGCCGCGCGTGGCGCAGATGAGCCGGACGTCGACTCCGGCTGCGGCGTAGCGCGCGAGCGTGCCACCGGTGCCGAACGCTTCGTCGTCGGGATGGGCGTAGACAGCAAGCAACGTCATGGCCTCATCCTACGGCGCGGCCGTCCAGTGCAGCGTTCCAGGCACGTCTCACAATCCTCACGCTATCCAAAGGCCGGGCTCAGGGGTCGGCGCTACCTTGGGAGGTGCAGGGCAACGTCGTAACACCTCCTAGAGACACGTGACCCCTCCACGAAAGGCCGGACCGCCCTCTCCGGCCTTTCACTTTGCTGCCTCCAGGGCTCGCTACTGTTTCAGGACCTCGACACGGTAGAAGAAGGGAAGCTCTTGCCCGGGCTCCAGCGGAGCGAGCAAGGTCCAGCGCACCGTGGTGTAGCTCGTCGGCTCCGCTACCTTGCGCGCGCCGCCACTCCCCACCAGGACGGGAGGCTTGGAGAAGTTCTTGCCCCCATCGGCGGAGAACTCCGTCAACAGACTGTCCGACGACGGGGTAGCGGAGTTGGGCACGAACTGCATCCCTGCGGGGACCGGGCTGGTGATCTGGACCACGCCGGCGGGCAGGGTGGTGTCCGACGTGTTCTTGGCGAACAGGCGGTACTCCACGATCTGGCCCGGCCGTGCGGTGTCCGCCGGCGTCAGCTTCTCGCCCTTCGATCCGTCGCTCTTCGTGACCTCGCTGACGACGTAGATCTCGGTACGGATCTGGACCGGATTGCTGGTCGCCGACGTGCCGGCGCCAGGTTGCGTGCCGGGGGCCTGCGCCTGCGCCGGGCCCAGCAGCAAGAGGGCGAACAGCGCGACCCCAAGGGGGAGAGCTTGCCATCGTGGTGTCATCGCCTCACCTTACCAGTGCAGCATGACGCGGTCTTGAAAGCTCTCTGAAGATTCGGTCAAGGGGCGACGCCCGTCAGCGACTCTGTTCGGTCGATCCTGCCGGGCCGCCCCCGGGTGCGGCGCCCCCGGCCGGCGCCGTCCCCGCGAAGGTGACGTAGGGCTCGGCCTCGGCAACGCCGTTGCGGGCGGCCGCCCGGAACCAGCGCAGCGCCTGCTGGAAGTCCTGCGTCACACCGGCACCGTGGAACAGCGCCAGCGCGTACTGGAACTGCGCCGGCCCGTAACCCTCTTCCGCCGCCTGCTGGAATTGCGCGGCTGCCTGGCCGGGATCGCGCGGCACGCCCATGCCTCGCTGGTAGAGCTCACCGAGCGCCAGCTGGGCCTGCGGATAGCTCTGGTTCGCCGCCAGCCGGTACCAGGCCGCGGCATCATGGTTGCTCCAGGCACGGCCCTGGCCGTTCTCGGCCATGTACCCGAGCATGTACTGAGCCCGCGGGTCCCCCGCCTGCGCCAACGGCGTCCACAGGCGGCGCGCCTGTGCGAAATCGCCGTCGTTGTACGCACGCATACCGGTCGCCACGCTGGCGGCACTTCGCGATCCGCCCCCCTCCATCCCGTTGATGGCCTGGAGCGCCAGCAGTAGTACCAACGAGGCGGCGAAACCGATGAGCAGGTAGCCCCGCAGCCCGAGCCCGCGCGACGCCGGAGGCGTGACCGGGGGGCGCGGCGAGACCGTTGCCGTTGGACCCTCGGGGGCACCCGGCACGCGCGCATCGCCGTTGCCGCTCCCCCCGCCCCGGGCCAGTTCAGCGATATCGGGCTCCTCGTGGGGCGACGGCACCCATCGTGTCGATGACAGGAACATCGTCGAGGGGGTGACGACCTCGCCGCGCTCTCGAACCGGCGCGATCTCGCCGGCGGGAGCACCGAGCGGACGACCCGAGAGGACGCGGCCCGCGACGTCCCCGTTGACAGCGGGGCGGACCGACACCGCCACCCCCGCCTCCGCGAACGCACCCGCGATGAGGTTGGCCTTCTCCTGCAAGACCGGTTTCGTGACGGGGCCGACGCGCCCATCCAACAGCTTGCGCAGGCGCGAAGGGTCCATGCCGAAGCGCCCGGCGATGGTGGCGGCAACGTCCCCCACGCGCTCGCCGGGAACTGGTTTCCTGACCTCGACCACGAACCGGTTCTCTGGCACAGCTCCCTCCCGCGACATCCTCCATTGTACGCGCGGGCCAGGCACGCCGCCGTTCGATTTCGCGCGCCGGACGTCATCGGGCTCCGCCCTTACGGATTGCCGCCACGCCACGGGACTCCAGTGCTATCGTTGGGTATCCATGAAGCTGCTCCTGACGATCGTTCAGGACGCCGACGCAGGGCGTCTGCAACAGGCCCTCATCGGGGAAGGGCTGCAGTCGACCAAGCTCGCCTCGACCGGCGGGTTCCTGCACGAGGGCAACACGACGCTGATCATCGGGGTCGAAGCGGATGCCGTCGAGCGCGTGAAGGCGATCATCGCCGCCACCTGCCGTGAGCGCACCAAGATCACCAGTGCGTCCTCCCCGATCCACGCGTTGGAGGGCGTCTTCGCGAGCCAGCCCATGGAGGTGCCGGTGGGCGGCGCCATCGTGTTCGTGTTGAGCGTCGACGCGTTCGAGCGGATCTAGCGCCTCAACCGCGCGCCTCGAGGGCGCGCAGGTCGAGCGCCCTCAACTCGCGGAAGCGGAAGGCGAACGCCAGCGCCGTCACCCCACTGGCCAGCGCGGCCACGAACAGCGACGGGTACCCGAGCAGGGGCGCGAGCGCACCGCCGAGCACCGGCGCCAGACTGGGAAGCGACAGGAAGGTGTTCGAGAGACCGACGTAGAGGGGGCGGTCCTCCTCGGGCGCCAGCGCGTAGAGCAGGTTCCAGGACGCGATGCCGACACTCGAGTTGCCGGCAGCGGAGAACACGAACACGAGCGCGAACGGCTTCCAGCCCGGCATCAGCAGCGCTGCCACCGGCGCCAGCAGCAACAGCACCAGGCCCAGCTGAAGGATGGTCACGTTGCGGGCCCGGTTGGCCGCGCCCCGCAACAGGAAGTTCGCGCCGATGGACGCGAAGGTGGCGACGATGACGTAGCTCCCGAGCACGCTGGCGGGGGCTCCCAGCACCCGGATGGCGTAGACGGCATAGAAGGGATCGGCCAACAACGCCAGCAGGCCGAGGAAACGCACCCTGACGAAGCGGCGCAGGCTCGGGTCGCGCCGGAGCAGCGCCGGGATGGCGCCCACCATCGACAGGAACGGCTGCCGTAGCGCCGGCTTGCCGGCCGGCTCCCGCACCAGGCTGAACGACAGGTAGGAGACGCC
>Ga0315556_1002079_pt1 | contig 11604 bp, 10 predicted proteins | sample SalMarSW160310MG_FD_202112 | JGI IMG/M metagenome (GOLD analysis project Ga0315556, IMG submission 202112) | Salt marsh sediment microbial communities from the Plum Island Ecosystem LTER, Massachusetts, United States - Salt Marsh Sediment SW1603-10 ...
CAGGCGGGCGTTCAAGGCCCTCGCGGACAAGGCCGGACGCATCGACGGGCTGGTCAACAACGCCGGCGTGCACCTGTACGGGAAGTCCGCCGAGCTCGCGACGGCGCGCTACGAGGAGGTGATGGACACCAACGCGCGCTCCGTGTTCATCGGTTGCCGCGAGATCTATCCGTATCTCGAGCGCGCCGGCGGCACGATCGTCAACATCGGCTCGTTCTTCGACAAGCTCGGCGTCAAGCAGAACCTCGCTTATTGCGCCTCCAAGGCGGCGGTCGGCGCGATCACCCGCTGCCTCGCGGTCGAGTGGGCGCCGAAGAAGATACGCGTGCTCGACGTCGCGCCCGGCTACATCGAAACCGAGCTCAACGCCGAGGCGATGAAGAAGGACGCCCTGCGCGCGTTTCTCCGGGCGCGCATTCCCGCCGGCGGGCCGGGCGGCGTCGACGACGTGGCGCGGCTGGTGGCGGCGCTCTTCTCCGAGGACCTTCCTTTCCTCACCGGCGAGACGATCTACGTCGACGGCGGCCAGGGGATCGCCCACTAGAATCGATGCGCGCGGTGATCGTTCACGACTACGGCCCGTTCCGCTCGGCGGGCGTGGAGACGGTCGGCGATCCCGTGCCGGGACCCGGCGAGGTGGTGATCGACGCGCGCGCGATCGGCGTCAACTACCCCGACATGCTCGTGATCGAGGGCAGGTACCAGTTCCTGCCGCCGCTGCCGTTCAGCCCCGGCAAGGAGGTCGCGGGCGTCGTCAGCGCCGTCGGCCCCGGGGTAACCCGCTTCAGGCCGGGCGATCGCGTGATGGCGCAGCGCGAGTACGGCACCTACGCCGAGAAGACGCTCTCGCCGGAGGCGACCTGCTACCGCCTGCCCGAGCCGATGGGGTTCGAGGAGGGCGCGGCGCTCGGCCTCGCCTATCAGACCTCGTACTTCGCCCTGGTCGAGCGGGCTGCCTTCCGCGAGGGCGAGACGGTGCTTGTGACCGGCGCCTCGGGCGGCGTCGGGCTCGCGGCGGTCGAGATCGCCAAGGCGCTCGGCGCGACCGTGGTCGCGGGGGTGACGAGCACGGAAAAGGGCGAGCTCGCCAGGCGCCACGGCGCGGACCACGTGATCAACCTGGCGGCGCCGAAGCTGCGCGACAGCGTCCGCGAGCAGGTTTACGCCGCGGTCGGCAAGCGCGGCGTCGACATCGTGCTCGAGAACGTCGGCGGCGAGGTGTTCGACGGGGCGCTGCGTGCGCTCGCCTGGTGCGGGCGCATGGTGGTGGTCGGCTTCGCCTCGATGCAGCTGCCGGACATCAAGGCGAATTACCTGCTGCTAAAGAATATCTCGGCCGTCGGCCTGCAGTGGAGCGACTACCGCGAGCGCGAACCGCACAGGGTGCGGCGCGTGCAGGAGGCGCTCTACGCGCTGTACCTGGAGGGCAGGCTCAGGCCGCTCGTGAGCGCAACCTTTCCGCTCGAGCGCTTCGCGGACGCGCTCGCCTGCTTCGCCGCGCGACGGGTGCGGGGCAAGATGATTCTCGTGCCCTAGACCTCCACCTTCATCGGCAGGATCACCATCTGCAGGCCTGCCGCGTGCAGCCTCTCCTGCAGCACCCGCGCGGCCTGGTTGTGCAGCAGGCCGACGAACCAGTTCTCCCTCTCGAAGATCAGCTTCGAGGTGAAGAAGATGCTGTTGGGAAACTCGTCGCGAACCTGGGCGGCGAGCTCGGCGAAGCCGTCGATCGGATCGGTGCCGAACGACAGGTAGGATTTCGCCGCCAGCCCGTTCGAGTGGCAGAAATTGACGAAGAACTTGAGCGCCACGTTGGCCTCGACCTTCATCGCTTCCATGTCCTCGGCGCCGCCGTAGCTGCGCGCATCGACCGTGCGCGAGTTGATGAACACGAAGTTGCGGAAGTGACCGGGGAACATCCTCTGCACCCAGAGCAGCGCGTGCAGCCCGCCGCCGCGCGAGGAGCCGACCAGGAAGACCGCCGTCGGCGCCTCGGGCACGAGCGGCGGCGGCTCGGCGACCGAGCCGAAAGGCACGCTCTCGAACTGCTCGTCGATGTGGCGAAGCGCCGCCTTGGTCCAGTCGTAGTGCCGCCGCACCGCGACGCAGACGAGCACGATGGCGCCGATGATCGCGAACGCCGCCCACCCTCCCTGCTCGAGGCGCTCGACCGCCAGCAGGCTGAGGATCACGGCGCAGACGAGAAAGCCGAGCAGCGAGAGCACGAGCCGGCCGAACCACGCCTTGCTCGCGCGCTGACGCCACCAGTAGGTGGCCAGCCCCAGCAGCGAGACCGAGAACGTGAGGAACACGCTGATCGAATAGAGCACCACCAGCACCGTCACGCTGCCTGCGGTCCACCACAGGATCCCGAGCGCGGCGAGCCCCATGACGACGATGCCGTTCTCGGTGACCAGGCGCGTCGACAGGTAGCGGAACTTGTGCGGCACCCAGGAATCCGCGGCCATGTTGGACAGCACCGCGGGTCCGCCGAGAAAGCCGGTGTTCGCCGCCACGAACAGCAGCCCGGCCTCGAAGCCGAGCACGACCAGCAGGGCCCACTGGTTCGCCGCCGGGGTGTCGAAGCCCATCGCATGCAGCACGGCGCCGAAGGCGATGGCGTTGTAGGTGCGCCCCTCGACCGGCGCCACGTGCCACAGCAGGTAGACCAGGATGATGCCGCCGGCGGTGAAGGCGAGCGACAGCGCCATGAACAGCATGGTCAGCTTGCCGGTGTGCTCGCGCGGCTCGGCGAGCACGTTCACGTTGTTCGAGACCGCCTCCAGCCCGGTGTAGGTGCCGCCGCCCTGCGCATAGGCGAGCAGGAGGAAGGCAGCCAGCGGCGCCCATCCGATCGCGTTGCCGAGCGCACGGGTGTCGGCGGTCATCTCCGGAATCAGGCGGCCGAACTCTCCCACGTGCGCGAAGATGCCGTAGCCGATCAGCACCGCGTGGGTCGCGACGAAGCCGAGAAAGATCGGCAGCAGGACCTTGATCGCCTCCTTCATGCCCCGAAGGTTGAGCAGCATCAGCGCGACGACCATGGCGAGGCCGGCGGGGAGCTTGTAATGATGGAACCCGACCGGAAGCAGCGAGAACAGCGCATCGACGCCGGCGGCGACCGAGATCGCGATCGTCAGGACGTAGTCGACCAGCAGCGCCGCGCCCGTGACGACGCCGGCAGTCGGCCCGAGCAGGCGGGTCGCGACGCGGTAGCCGCCGCCGCCCGTCGGAAACAGCTCGATCACCTGGTTGTAGGCGAGGGCGATGATGAAGACCGTCGCGACCGTGGCGAGCGCGAGGTAGGGTCCGAGATGGGCGTGCGGACCCAGCGCGCGGAAAGCCTCTTCCGGCCCGTAACACGACGACGAGATGCCGTCCGCGCCGAGTCCCACCCAGGCGAAGAACGCGACCAGCGCGATGCTGTGCCGCGTCTTGTTCGACAGCGGATCGAGCGGCGCTCCGAGCACCGCCTGGCGCAGACCCCGGAAGAAGCTCAACCGGCGAGGCTCCGTTCGATGCGGCGGGCGAACACCGTCATTTCCTTCTCGGCCTGTTTGTCGCCCTTCGCCTGCGCCGCTTCGATGCCGCGGCAGTAGGCGTCGAGCGCCTCCCGGGCGCGTCCGCCTTCCGCCAGCGCCTTGCCGAGCGCCTTCCAGGCCGCCGAATAGCCGGGATCGCGCGCCACCGCCTCGCGCAGGAAATCCGCGGCGCGCGCGTGATCTCCGGCCTTGAGGTATTCGGCGCCGAGGGAGTAGCGCAGCAGCGCGCCGTCGCGCGGCGTGCCGAGCATCTTCTCGAGGTTCGAGATCATCGGGGAGGACATTTCGGCTAAGATGGCTGGACTGCCACCGCGATTTTACCCTCGTGTCCAAGATGAAGACCGCAATCCAGTCCAAGGATGCCCCGGCCGCGATCGGAACCTATTCGCAGGCGATGCGGGCCGGGGATACGGTGTACCTGTCGGGGCAGATCGGCCTCGACCCGGTCTCGATGCAGCTGGTCGACGGCATCGAGGCGCAGATCGACCGCGTGTTCCGAAATCTGTCCGCGGTCGCGGCCGCGGCAGGGCTCGGCCTGGAGCACACGGTGCGCATGACCGTCTATCTCACCGACCTTGCGCATTTTGCAAGGGTCAACGAGGTCATGGCGCGCTACCTGAAGGAGCCCTACCCCGCGCGCGCCGCGATCGGCGTCGCGAGCCTGCCCCGCGGCGCACTGGTCGAGATCGACGCCATCCTGCACGCGGGGTGAGCGCAGAGGCGAAGCTCGCCAAGCTCGGCATCCGGTCGCGTTTCGACCTGGTGCTGCACCTGCCGCTGCGCTACGAGGACGAGACGGCGCTGACTTCGCCGCGGCTGGCGCAGGCCGGCAAGCCGGTGCTGGTCGAGGCCGCGGTGCGGCGCGCGGAAGTCGCGTACCGTCCGAGGCGCCAGCTGGTGGTCCACGCGGAATGCGAAGGCGAGCCGCTGGCGCTGCGCTTCTTCAACTTCTACGGCAGCCAGCTCAAGCAGTTCGAGCGCGCCGTCGAGCAGGGACGGCGCGTGCGCGCCTTCGGCGAGGTTCGCCCGGGCTGGTTCGGTGCCGAGATGGCGCACCCGCGCTATCGCATCGTGCGCGAAGGCGAGCCGCTGGCGAACAGCCTGACGCCGATCTATCCGACGACCGCGGGGCTCGGCCAGGCCGAGCTTCGCAAGCGGGTGCTGCAGGCGCTCGAGGAGGCCGATCTGGAGGATACGTTGCCCGACGCGTTGATCCGGCGCTACGGGCTCGAGCGCTTCGCCGAAAGCGTGCGACAGCTGCACCTGCCGCCCCCGGGCGCGGATCTCGCGGCGCTCGCCGCCCGCACGCACCCGGCCTGGCGGCGCATGAAATTCGACGAGTTGCTCGCGCAGCAGCTCTCGCTGCGCTTTGCCTACCGCGCGCGGCGCGGCCGCAGCGCGCCCGCAATCGGGTCCGACGGCCCGCTGCTGCGGCGGTTCCTCGGCAAGCTTCCGTTCAGGCTCACGCCGGCGCAGGCGAGGGTGATGGCGGAGGTCCTGCGCGATCTCGCCGAGCCGCATCCGATGCAGCGCCTGTTGCAGGGCGACGTCGGCAGCGGCAAGACCATCATCGCCGCGATCGCCTGTCTCGCGGCCGCCGACGCCGCTTGCCAGTCCGCGATGATGGCGCCGACCGAGCTGCTCGCCGAGCAGCACTTCCGCAAGTTCTGCGAGTGGCTCGCGCCGCTCGGCGTGCGCATCGCCTGGCTGCACGGCGGCCTGTCGGCGAAGCAAAAGCGCGCGGCGCAGCAGGCGGTCGCCTCCGGCGAGGCGGCGATCGCGATCGGCACGCATGCGCTGTTCCAGCGCGGCGTCGAATTCGCCCGGCTCGGCCTCGCAGTCGTCGACGAGCAGCACCGCTTCGGCGTGCAGCAGCGGCTCAGCCTGCGCAAGAAGGGCGAGGCCGGGACCCGCGGCTCGCCGCTCGTGCCGCACCAGCTCATGATGAGCGCGACGCCGATCCCGCGGACGCTGTCGATGAGCTACTACGCCGACCTCGACGTCTCGGTGATCGACGAGCTCCCTCCCGGCAGGCGCCCGGTCGCGACGCGCCTGGTCGCCGAGGCGCGGCGCGGCGAGGTGCTGGCGCGCATCCGCGAGGCCTGCGCCGAAGGCCAGCAGGCGTACTGGGTCTGTCCCGTGATCGAGGAGTCGCAGGAGGGCGACCTGCAGACCGCGCTCGATACCTTTGCTGCGCTCACGCGCGAGCTGCCGCAGCTGCGCGTCGGCCTGGTGCATGGACGCCTTTCGGCGGCCGAGAAAGCCGCGGCGCTGGAGGCCTTTGCGGCGGGCGCAGTGCAGCTTCTGGTGGCGACGACGGTGATCGAGGTGGGCGTCGACGTTCCCAACGCGTCGCTGATGGTGATCGAGCACGCGGAACGGTTCGGGCTTGCGCAGCTGCACCAGCTGCGCGGTCGCGTCGGCCGCGGCGCGCGCGAGAGCGTGTGCATCCTGCTCTACGCGGCGCCGCTGTCGGAAGCCGCGCGGGAGCGCCTGAAGGTCGTCTTCGAGAGCTCCGACGGCTTCGAGATCGCGCGCCGCGACCTGATGCTGCGCGGTCCGGGCGAGGTGCTGGGCGAGCGCCAGAGCGGGGTTCCGCTTCTGCGCTTCGCGGACCTCGAGCGCGACGAGGAACTGGTGCGCGCCGCGCGCGAGGCGGGAGAAGCGATGCTGAAGGAAGATCCGGAGCGCGCTCGCGCGCACGTCGCGCGCTGGCTTTCCGGCCGGCAGGACTACGCGAAAGTCTGAGCTATGATCGCGGCTGCATGAATCTCTCGGCCATCGTCAGGCGGCTGGACGCGTACGAGCGCTTGATCCGGCTCGACAAGCCGATCGGCACGCTTCTGCTGCTGTGGCCGACGCTGTGGGCGGTGTGGCTGGCGTCGAACGGGCGTCCCGCCGCGTACATCCTGATCGTGTTCGTGGTCGGCACGCTCCTGATGCGCTCGGCGGGCTGCGCCATCAACGACTTCGCCGACCGCAACTTCGATCCCCACGTCGAGCGCACCCGCAACCGCCCCCTCGCCGCGGGCGAGATCGCGCCCGCCGAGGCCCTCGCGGTGGGCGCGGTCCTCGCGCTGCTGGCCTTCGGCCTGGTCCTGTTCCTCAACCGTTTCGCGATCCTGCTCTCGTTCCTCGGGCTTGCGGTCGCGGCGAGCTACCCGTTCACCAAGCGGTTCTTCTCGCTGCCGCAGGCCTACCTCGGCATCGCCTTCGGCTTCGGCATCCCGATGGCCTACGCGGCGGTGCAGAACCGGCTGCCGCTGGAATGCTGGGTGCTGCTCGCGGCCAACGTGTTCTGGGCCATTGCCTACGACACCGAATACGCGATGGTCGACCGCGACGACGACGTCAAGCTCGGCATTCGCACTTCCGCGCTGACGCTGGGGCGCTTCGACGTGGCGGCGGTGATGGCCTGCTACGGCGCGATGGTCCTGCTCCTGGTCTGGATCGGCGGCGAGCGCCGCTTCGGCTTGCCGTACTATGCCGGCCTGGCTGCGGCGTGGGCGATGATGGGCTATCATTACTTGCTCATCCGCGGTCGCTCGCGCGAAGGCTGCTTCAAGGCGTTCCGGCACAACAACTGGGTCGGCGCCGCGATCTTCGCGGGCATCGCGTTTTCCTATCCGATGGCTCTTCCCTGGCGATGAGCAGCGCCGCACCGATCACCACCTACGATTTCACGAGCGGGCCGCTGCGCGGCACGCACCTGACGCTCTTTCCGGATTCGCTGCTGCACCGGGGCGGTGCGTTTGCCGAGACGATTCCGATGCGCGCGGTCGCGGGGATACGCGTCGCGTTCGCCCGGGACGAGCGTCTCATAGGGTGGGGGACGGCGCTGGTCGTCGTCGCGCTCGTTCTGGTCGGGGTGTCGGGGCCGCTGGCCGCGCTCGCGACGACGGCGACGAACGAGGTCGTGGCCCAGGCGCACGGCCATAGCGTCGCCAGCGCCGTGATCTCGGTCTTGCAGTCGCTGCAATCCTTCGCGCATGCGCTTCCGGTGGTCGCGGCGGCGCTGGTGCTCTGGGCCGCGGCGCTGTTCGCGCTGGGCTGGCTCGGAGCCACCACGCTCACGCTGACGCTCGGCGCGGTCGAGCGCGACTTCCCGGTGCGCGGGCGCAACGCGATGCTGTACGACTTCGCGGAAGCCGCCAGCGAACACCTCCTGTCGGCGAGGCGCTAGTGCGCTACGCCGATCTGCGCGAGTTCATCGCCCAGCTGGAGTCGCTCGGGGAGCTCAAGCGGGTCACGGCGAGCGTTTCGCCGCGCCTGGAGATGACCGAGATCTGCGACCGCGTACTGCGCGCCGGCGGGCCGGCGATCCTGTTCGAGCGCGCCGAAGGCCATTCGATGCCGGTGCTCGGCAACCTCTTCGGAACCGTGCGCCGCATCGCGCTGGCGATGGGGGTCGAGGCGGACGCTTCGCCGGCGCCCGCGCTGCGCGAGATCGGCAAGCTGCTTGCGGCCCTGCGCGAGCCGGATCCGCCCAAGGGGCTGCGGGACGTCTGGGACAAGCTGCCCCAGCTGCGGGGCCTGGTTTCCAAGGTGCTCGACATGGCGCCGAAGCAGGTCGGCTCGGCGCCCTGCCAGGAAGTGGTGCGGGAGGGCGCCGAGGTCGACCTCGGCCGGCTGCCGGTGCAGACCTGCTGGCCGGAGGACGCTGGTCCGCTGATCACCTGGGGCCTGACCGTCACGCGAGGGCCGCACAAGCCGCGCGCGAACCTGGGCATCTACCGGCAGCAGGTCATCGCGCCGAACCGCGTGATCATGCGCTGGCTCGCGCACCGCGGCGGCGCGCTCGACTTTCGCGACCACATGCTCGCGCATCCGGGCGAGCCGTTTCCGGTCGCGGTCGCGCTCGGCGCCGATCCGGCGACGATGCTCGCCGCGGTGACGCCGGTGCCGGACACGCTCGGCGAATACCAGTTCGCGGGGCTGCTGCGCGGCGCGCGCACCGAGCTGGTGAAATGCATCGGCAGCGAGCTGCGGGTGCCGGCGAGCGCGGAGATCGTTCTCGAGGGCGCGATCCATCCCGACGACATGGCGCTCGAAGGCCCTTTCGGCGACCACACCGGCTATTACAACGAGGCCGAGCGCTTCCCGGTGCTGACGATCGAGCGCATCACGATGCGCCGCGACCCCATCTACCATTCGACCTACACCGGCAAGCCCCCGGACGAGCCGGCGATGCTCGGCGTGGCGCTGAACGAGGTGTTCGTGCCGCTGCTGGTGAAGCAGTTTCCGGAGATCGTCGACTTCTACCTGCCGCCGGAGGGCTGCTCGTACCGGATGGCCATCGTCAGCATGAAGAAGCAGTACCCGGGCCACGCCAAGCGCGTGATGTTCGGCATCTGGAGCTTCCTGCGCCAGTTCATGTACACCAAGTTCATCGTCGTCTGCGACGACGACGTCGACGTGCGCGACTGGAAGGAGGTCGTCTGGGCGATCACCACGCGCGTCGATCCGGCGCGCGACACCCTCGTCGCCGAGAGCACCCCGATCGACTACCTCGATTTCGCGAGCCCCACGGCGGGCCTCGGCTCCAAGCTCGGGATCGATGCGACCAACAAGTGGCCGGCCGAGACGAGCCGGACCTGGGGCCGGCCGATCAGGATGGATGCGGCAGTGCAGCAAAAGGTCGACGCCATCTGGCGCGACCTTGGGCTGTAGTCCTTCCCTTCCGGAAACCGCTCGGGGCCCTTGAAACCTGCGGGGTTCGCCCCTATCATTAGCACTCGCAATGGGTGAGTGCTAACAAGACCCCGTTTTGACTGGGTTGGAGTCCTCCAACCCTTTGTAAATTAGACAATTTCAATGTACCAATCGTGGAGAGTCGCATGAAAATCCGTCCGCTGCATGATCGCGTGATCGTCAAGCGCATCGAAGAAGAACGCAAGTCCGCCGGTGGGATCGTGATCCCCGACACCGCCGCCGAGAAGCCGGACCAGGGCGAAATCGTCGCCGTGGGCAAGGGCAAGAAAGGCGACGACGGCAAGCTGATTCCGCTCGACGTCAAGGTCGGCGACCGCGTGCTGTTCGGCAAGTACTCCGGGCAGACCGTGAAGGTGAAGGGCGATGAGCTCCTCGTGATGCGCGAGGAAGACATCATGGGCGTGGTCGAAGGCGCCTGAGCCCCGTCACAGTTCAACCGAATCAATTAGGAGAAGCATATGGCTGCAAAAGAAGTACGTTTCCACGACAGCGCGCGGGCCAAGATGGTCCACGGCCTGAACATCCTGGCCGACGCGGTCAAGATCACCCTCGGGCCCAAGGGCCGCAACGTCGTGCTCGAGCGCTCGTTCGGCGCGCCGACGGTCACCAAGGACGGCGTCTCGGTCGCCAAGGAAGTCGAGCTGAAGGACAAGTTCGAGAACATGGGCGCGCAGATGGTGAAGGAAGTCGCCTCCAAGACTTCGGACGTGGCCGGCGACGGCACCACGACCGCCACCGTGCTCGCGCAGGCGATCGTGCGTGAGGGCATGAAGTACGTCACCTCGGGCATGAACCCGATGGACCTCAAGCGCGGAATCGACAAGGCCGTGGCGGCGGTGGTCGAGGAGCTGAAGAAGGTCTCCAAGCCCTGCACCACCTCGAAGGAAATCGCCCAGGTCGGCTCGATCTCGGCCAACGCCGACGCCGACATCGGCAAGATCATCGCCGACTCGATGGACAAGGTCGGCAAGGAAGGCGTGATCACGGTCGAGGACGGCAAGTCGCTCAACAACGAGCTCGACCTGGTGGAAGGCATGCAGTTCGACCGCGGCTACCTCTCGCCCTACTTCATCAACAACCCCGAGAAGCAGATCACCGCGCTCGACGACCCGTACATCCTCCTTTACGACAAGAAGATCTCGTCGATCCGCGAGCTGCTGCCGCTGCTTGAGCAGGTCGCGAAGGCCGGCAAGCCGCTGCTCATCATCGCCGAAGAAGTCGAGGGCGAGGCGCTCGCCACCCTGGTGGTCAACAACATCCGCGGCATCCTGAAGACCTGCGCGGTCAAGGCGCCGGGCTTCGGCGATCGTCGCAAGGCGATGCTGGAGGACATGGCGATCCTCACCGGCGGCACGGTGATCAGCGAAGAGCTCGGCCTCAAGCTCGAGAACGCGACGCTGAAGGACCTCGGCCGCGCGAAGAAAGTCGAGGCCGCCAAGGAAAACACCACGATCATCGACGGCGCGGGCGAGAAGAAGCAGATCGAGGCGCGCGTGAAGCAAATCCGCGTCCAGATCGACGAAGCGACCAGCGACTACGACAAGGAGAAGCTGCAGGAGCGCGTGGCCAAGCTCGCCGGCGGCGTGGCGGTGATCAAGGTCGGCGCCGCGACCGAGGTCGAGATGAAGGAGAAGAAGGCCCGCGTGGAAGACGCCCTGCACGCGACCCGTGCGGCGGTCGAGGAAGGCGTGGTGCCGGGCGGCGGTGTCGCCCTGGTGCGTGCGCGCCAGTCCCTCAAGAACCTCAAGGGCGAGAACCACGACCAGGAAGCGGGCATCAAGATCGTGCTGCGCGCCCTGGAAGAGCCGATGCGCCAGATCGTCTTCAACGCCGGCGCCGAGCCCTCGGTGGTGGTCAACAAGGTGCTCGAAGGCAAGGGCAACCACGGCTACAACGCCCAGACCGACGAGTACGGCGATCTGGTCGAGATGGGCGTGATCGACCCGACCAAGGTGACCCGCACCGCGCTGCAGAACGCGGCTTCGGTGGCCGGCCTGATGCTCACGACCGACGCCATGGTGGCAGAGCTGGTCGAGGAGAAGAAGGGCGGTGGCGGCATGCCCGACATGGGCGGCATGGGCGGCATGGGTGGCATGGGCGGCATGGACATGTAATCGGAACAGGGGAAACCCACGGTTTCCCCTGGACCCCATCCTGTCGCATCACAAAGGGCGCTACGGCGCCCTTTTTCTTTTGTGATCGCGCCTTTGCGCTTATAATTCGCCCCTCCCAAACCGCGCCGCAGCACCCGGGCGTGTCCGGCACGGCCAAGTAGCTCAGTTGGTAGAGCAGAGGACTGAAAATCCTTGTGTCGGTGGTTCGATTCCGCCCTTGGCCACCAACATCTTCA
>Ga0315556_1002080_pt1 | contig 11603 bp, 10 predicted proteins | sample SalMarSW160310MG_FD_202112 | JGI IMG/M metagenome (GOLD analysis project Ga0315556, IMG submission 202112) | Salt marsh sediment microbial communities from the Plum Island Ecosystem LTER, Massachusetts, United States - Salt Marsh Sediment SW1603-10 ...
CATAAAGATCCGGAAGAAGTCTGCATATGGCTGGAAGCCGACCTTCTCGAAGGGAAAAAAATGGTATATGATTTATTAGATAAATGGGGCGTAGAATGATTATTTGTCAGAGCCTTATCAAAACCTACTTGCAACAAGCTCTAGACCAGCGTTCTAGCGTCCGGATAAACTCAAGGATAACAAAATTGGCTTCAGTCAATTTCCATACATGTGTGATAATAAGTCGCTTTCTGACAGGAGAATGCCAAGGACAGCAAGACTGGATGCTCCTGGAGTTCAAGGATAATTAAGCTTGGTCTTTTTTAGCAACGATTGAGAAAAATAATTGGCCGCAAAGCCCTAGCGGGCTTATGATGTTAAATTTATCTTATCCCGCAATTGACAAGCGCCTGGACACAGGCGCGCCGTTCGCGAGAGAAAACTTGACGTGTGCATACATATGTGCATATTAGAGGGCTCCATGTTCGAATGGGATGAATCGAAAGCCCAAGAGAATAAGTTCAAGCACGGAATGTCTTTCGCCGATACATTTGCGGTCTTCGAAGAACCAAATGCCGTGACGCTTGAGGATTTTCGGCAAGGTGAGCAACGCGCTATGTCACCACTGGAACGGACGCCTTTGACCGCATTCTGGTAGTGGTCTGCACATGGCATGGAAGACAACATTCGGATCATTTCCGCACGCAAGGCCGTGCGCTATGAGGTGAGGCAATATGAAGGCGAAATATGACTTTAGTAAAGGCAACCGAGGTGCCGTACTTCCCTCTTCCGGGAAGAAAGCTCGGATCACTATTCGACTTGATCGTGACATTATCGACTGGTTCCGGTCCAAGGTGGAGGATCAAGGCGGGGGCAACTACCAGACGATGCTCAATGATGCCCTCCGAGCATATATGGAACATCAGGAGCAGCCCCTCGAAGAGGTCCTTCGCCGTGTCGTCCGGGAAGAGTTGCAAGCTACTCAATAGTATGGGGTACGGGGGAGGAGCTGTCCCGCTTTCCGCTCACGAAAGATGCTTTCGTGTTCCTCCCGATCAATCTATGGCATTGCCGTCTCCCCAGAGATCAGGTCGTTGAATCTTTCAACGGCAGTTGGGATTGCACTTTATGGACGTTTGAAGTTTACCCTGCAGTTGCATGGAAAACATGATGAGGTATAGAAAAAAGGATTAGTCATGTTTTTTTACCCGAAGGGAAAGCCGATGGGAGAGAGAGCGGATTAGATGAAATCGGCTGTTGAAATTTACCCGGTGAACCAAAGATCCGCAAGAAGTCTAAATAGGGCCTTGCGGACCTTTGCCAGCATTGGCCGGCTTCACATCACGGCCATCGCAGCCATGGGAGTTTTTACTTTCGGATGGCTGTTTACCGGACACTACCCCTGGTTCCTGACGTTTGTCTGTGCGTTGGACTGGTTTATCGTCAATCTGGTGAACCGCGTCGTGGATCTCGAGGAAGACAGCGTCAATGACATCAGCCATACGGTCAGCGTTTATCACCACCGCAAGGCCTTGCTGTTGTTGAGCATGACGCTGATGGTGGGTTCACTGGCTGCGGTACATATGATCAATTCGGCGATCACCCCCTTGAGAATTGCCGGCCACCTGCTGGGCATCTTTTACAACTGGCCGCTGTTGCCGGGAAAGCGCCGCCTGAAAGAGATCTACTTCTGGAAAAACACCGCCTCCGGCATTGGGTTTTTGATTACGGTTTTTGGGTATCCTCTGGTGACCGCCTTCTGGAAAAATCAAAATTATCAATTCCCTCCGGGAATCACTTGGACGACGGTGTTCCTGACTGCGGTCTTCTTTTTTCTTTTTATTCAGAGCTACGAAATTCTTTATGACCTTCGTGATATAAAAGGGGATGCCGTCAGAGGAGTTCGAACCTATCCGGTTGTCCATGGCGAGCGGATGGCCGTCCATATGATTGACGGTCTGCTTGTTGCGTCCGCCCTAATTTTAGCGCTGGGTTATGTGTTGGAAGTCGTCCCCTGGCGTATTTTTATCATGATCGCCGCGCCCTTTCTTCAGGCCGTCGTCTACAAATATGCCTTGCACCGGCGGGATCTGATAGCAGGCTGTATCCGCCTTACCTGGATGGGGGCAGCGCTTTTCTGTATTTATCACTTATGGGTTCTGGCGGGCCTGCCGGGAGCTGATTTTTGATGATTTTGCTTCTGGAGCTGGCAGGAATCTTTTTCGGTATCTTTATTATCTTTTGTTATGCGGTGGAAACACCCCGGCCGGCCCGCTCTCTGGCCAGGGCGGCTATTGTTTCGGCCTCGGCCTGGATTACCGAAGAAAGTTGCATTCTGCTGTACCGATTTTATGATTATCACTCCGGCTGGTGTTTAGTTTTAGATCAGGTTCCTCTGTTGATTGTTGTGGTCTGGCCGGCCATCATCTTCTCAGCCATGGATTTAACGTCTCATCTTCGTGCCGTGCACCCCTTGAAGGGTTTATTTGCGGGCGCCGCCGTGGTAGCGACCGATGCCTTACTTATCGAACCCCTTTCCGTCAGCGCCGGACTCTGGAGCTGGAAGCTACCGGGATTATTCAACGTACCGCCCATCGGGATTCTGGGCTGGTTCTTTTTCGCCGTTCTGTGTATCACCCTGCTGAAAAACAGACGATTACAGGACCGACTCTCATCTTTTGGCCTGCTGCTCGTGCTTCCTTTCATGGGAACTCATCTGTTGCTGCTGCTGACCTGGTGGGGCGCACTGCGTTGGATCAATTTTCCGCTGCCGACCCCGGTGGTCATTGGGGTCGCCTGGGGTGTTTCTCTTATTATCAGTGTTACCATTCATAAAAAACGAACCGGCAGAAGCATAAAAAAAGGAACCCTTCTGCGGCGCATTCCGGCAACTCTTTTTTTTCTGGCCCTGCTGATTTTTAAAGCGGCTGATCCACTCCCGCTAGCGGCTTATGCACTTGCGTTTGCGATCCCTTATGTGACGCTCATGGTCCAGCAGTATAAGGGTCCTCCCGACACGATTCAAACTGGCGAGATATAATCTAAGAACTGAAAAAAGGGGGAGGGGATGGCAACGGCGATTTAAGTTCAAATAAAGGTGGACATCACGGGAGATTTTTGTGAAAACAATTGGACTGATAGGGGGCATGAGCTGGGAATATTCGCTTGAATACTACCGTATTATCAACCGAGAGGTAAAAAACAGGCTCGGGGGCAGCATTCAGCAAAGGTCTTGATGTACAGTCTTGATTTTGAGCCCATAGAGGAATTGCAGCGACAGGGCCGGAGGGAAGAAATGGCTTTGGTCCTTCCTTGTTCACCAAAAAGATACTTCGCTGCCCCTGTTTGATACCACCGCGATCCACGCAAAAAAGGCCGTTGATATGGCCTCGATGTAATCCACCATATTCCCAGAGTCCGTCACCCGGCATTTTGGCGCAGCCTAATGCGCCCGCGCCTACCGAATGTTTTTCGGTGACAAATCTCGGGAAATGAGGTAATGAAAGGCCTTGATTTCCCCGTGTCCGTGAGCGGCTCCCTGTCCGTGGCCGGTGACGGAAACCAAGACAAATTTTGCGAGCGTGAGGTTTAGCGTGGAACCCAATGAGATTTTCAGCACCATACAATCAGGGCAGCCGTGGCTTGTCAGCCTGGTGCTTTTCAGCATCCTTGTTTTTCTGCTCATCGGCGTACTCCTCTTTCTCTCGGGCTGGCTGGGCGGGAAAAGGGAAAGTCCGGAGAAGATAAGACCATATGAATGTGGTGTAATTCCCGCGGAATTTGCGAGGCTGCGCTATCCCATCCCCTTCTATCTGGTCGCTGTCTTTTTTGTGGTCTTCGACGTTGAGGCGGCCTTCATTTTTTCCTGGGCCATAGCCCTGGATGATCTTGGCTGGATGGGTTGGCTGCGGATTTCATTTTTCATTGCTGTGCTGTTGCTCAGCCTCATCTACGTATGGAGAAAAGGAGGTCTTGATTGGGGTCCGGGAACAACCACAAAGATCAAAACCTGATCCTCCGCGGCACGGATCTCCTGATCAACTGGTCCCGCAAGTACAGCCTTTGGCCCATGTTCTTCGGGTTGTCCTGCTGTTTTATTGAAGAGTCCGTTGCCTTTACCTCCCGGTACGACATCTCCCGTTTCGGGGCCGAAGTCCTGCGGGGCACCCCGCGCCAGGCCGACCTTCTTATCATTTCCGGAACCGTGTTCAAGAAAATCGCCCCGGTCGTCCTGCGGCTTTTCGAGCAGATGACGGAACCCAAGTGGGTCATTTCCATGGGGTCCTGTGCCAACTGCGGCGGGATGTATGATGTGTACAGCGTTGTCCAAGGGGTGGACCAGATTCTGCCGGTGGATGTCTACATCCCCGGGTGCCCTCCCCGGCCCGAGGCGGTCCTCCACGGGCTCATCAAACTCCAGGAAAAGATCATGACCGAGCAGCCCACCCGCTCGGTCTTTCACCTGGAGGGTGGATCCCAGGGAACCGAGAAAACGCTCCTTGTGGATGGTGTCACCAAACAGAGGGATCCACGAGGACCGGGCTACAATGGCACCCGTATCCGGGGGACCTCCGTGACGCCCCCTTTCTTTCCGGAAAGCCGTTCCCATCTGATGTGGACTCCGCCGCCCGCGAGGCCTTCACTGGAAAGACGGGAAAGCGGTCTGGCACAAGAGCTCCTGGACCGTTTCCCTACGTCTGTGAGGCAATCGGATGAAGCCTCGGACATGCTCACTTTTCGCGTGGAGGAGAGGGACATCAAGGATGCCCTGCGGTTCCTGAAGACCGGTGCAAGCATCCGGTTTCGGCGTCTTGATGACCTCACCGCAATCGATGAATCCGCCAGGAGCAACCGGGAGGAATATCCGGATTATACCCTGGTTTATCAGCTCCTCTCGTACGAATCAGCCAGTCGCTTACGCCTGAAGGTCCCGCTCAAAGACTCCGAACCCGTGACCGAAAGCATCACCGATATCTGGCCCGCCGCCGACTGGTACGAGCGAGAAGTCTTTGACCTGTTCGGCATCCGGTTCAAGGGGCACCCGAACCTGCGGCGGCTCATCATGCCCCCTGATTGGGAAGGGCATCCCCTGCGAAAGGATTACCCGGGACGCGCAACCGGGATGGCGCCTTATACCCTCTCCGACGCCCGGCACCACCAGCCCCTTTCCACGGGGCTGTATCGAAGGGATGAAGACGGAGAGGAACAGCTCCTGCTGAACTTGGGCCCCCATCACCCGAGCACCCATGGGCTCATACGGTTTATCGTCTCGCTCAAGGGAGAAGTGATAACGGCCCTCGATATGGACATCGGCTATCACCATCGGGGCGTTGAAAAAATCGGCGAACGCCAGTCCTGGCATCAGTTCATCCCTTACACGGACCGGGTGGATTACCTCAGCGGAGTGGCGAACAACCTATCCTACCTCACCGCGGTGGAGATCCTCGCCGGCATCAGGGTCCCTGACCGGGCCCAGTTTGTCCGGGTCATGCTCAGTGAACTCTTTCGCCTTTCCAGTCACCTCATGTTCTTCGGAACCATGACCATGGATGTCGGGGCCATGACCCCGCCCTTCTATTCCATCAGTGACCGTGAAATGATCATGGACCTTATCGAATTGATCACCGGGGCCAGGCTGCATCCCGCATGGTTCCGCCTGGGAGGCGTAGCGGCCGATCTTCCCGAAGGGTGGAAACAAGCAGTGGACTCCCTGGTGAAACACCTTCGCAAGCGCATTCCGGAATACGAAGCCCTCATCACCAAAAACCCCATATTTGAGGCAAGGACCCGCGGCGTCGGCCACCTGTCCCTTGAAGATGCCCTTGATTGGGGGGTGACAGGACCCAACCTCCGGGCCTGCGGTCTTGCCTGGGACCTCAGGAAGGACATGCCCTACTCGGCCTACCATGCCTTCACCTTTGACATTCCTACCCAGACAGCGGGTGATTCTTATGCCCGCTACCTGGTCCGCGTGGAGGAGATGCTGCAGAGCCTCCGGATCATAGAACAGGCCGCAGACAACATGCCTCCCGGCCGTTTTGTCTGTGACGACTACCGGTACGCGATACCGGAAAAGGGCGACACCCTCACGGACATCGAAAGTCTCATCCATCATTTTATCAACGTGAGCAGGGGGCCGAAGCTCCCGAAGGGCGAGGCCTATGCAGCCACCGAGATGTCCCGCGGCGAGCAGGGATACTACGTGGTGAGCGACGGTCTGAACATGGCGTACCGCATGCGCATCCGGACCCCCGACTTTGCCAACGTGCAGGCCATACCGCTCATGGCCGTCGGTGGTTCCCTTTCGGATCTGATCGCGATCATAGGTTCTGTAGACTATATCCTGCCGGACCTGGACCGGTAGAGGATGCAAAAATGACGTCCGAGGACAGAATAAGGGGATTGCAAAAACAAATCGCGGGGACTGATCACGCCCGAGAACTGGCCATAGACGTGCTGTTCGCCTTCCAGGAGCGGGACGGCTACCTCACCGACGATGGCCTCAGGGAAGCCGCACAGCTCCTGGGGGTGGACCCCATGGAACTGGAAGAGATCGCCACATTCTACGATTTTATCTACCGGGAACCAGTGGGGAGATTCGTCATTCATGTGTGCGACGGGCTCACGTGCTGGATGTTCGGGCAGGAATCGGTGACGGATTACCTCTGCCACCGGCTGGAAATAGCGGTGGGAGAGACCACCCGGGACGGCCTGTTCACGCTCCTTCCCACGGCGTGCATCGGCCATTGCGACCGGGCCCCGGCAATGCTGATCAATGGCGTGGCGTATGGACCTCTGACGCCGGAAAAAATCGACAGTATTCTCAACAACCTCAGGACCGCGGGTTCCCCCGCAGATGGAGAAACAGGGTAGACGTGTCCGAGCTTGTGCTTTTAAAGAACTCCCAACCGGGAGAGACGATCTCCTTCGAAGAATATCGCCGGGACGGCGGCTATGAAGCCCTCGCGCGGGTCCTCCGGGAATGGTCACCCACAGAGCTCCGACAGGTGATCATTGACTCCGGATTGTGCGGTCGCGGCGGCGCCGGCTTTCCGACCGGGCGCAAGTGGGACGGGATCAGGGAAGATGCACCTTTTCCACGGTATATTCTCGCCAACGGCGATGAGATGGAACCGGGCACATTCAAGGACCGCTTTCTGATCCAGACCAATCCTCACACGGTCATAGAGGGAATCATCCTTGCCGGATACGCGGTTTCCGCCCAGAAGGGAATCGAATTCATCCGGCCTTCTTACGAGACCCAGGCCAGGGTCATGGAACAGGCGGTGAAAGAAGCCAGGCAGACAGGATATTTGGGAAAAAACATACTCGGAAGCGGCTTCGACTTCGATATAGAAGTGCACCGGAGCGGAGGCAGATATATCTGCGGGGAAGCGTCGGCCCAGGTCACCGCCATCCAGGGAATGAGACCACATCCCGACAAGACATTCCACATGGTACAGCATGGCCTTTGGGGACAGCCCACTATTGTCAATAACGTGGAGACGCTCGCCTTTGTACCGCACATCGTGCGCAAAGGGGCCGCCTGGTTCAAATCGCTCTCCCAAACAACACGCGAGGGGGGTACAAAACTCTACTGTGTTTCGGGAAAAGTGCGCAAGCCGGGATGCTACGAAGCCCCCATGGGAACGCCGCTCTCCGAAATAATCGAATCGCACGCGGGCGGCATGCTGCCGGGCTGCACCTTCAAGGCTTGTCTCCCCGGTGGTGCATCCTCCGGGTTCATGACAAAGGAGCACTACGATATCCCCATGGATTTTGATTCCCTCAAGGCCATTGGGAACCGGCTGGGGACAGGTGCCGTCATTATTTTTGACCAGCAGACCTGTTTGGTTGGTGCAACCCTCAATCTCATCGCATATTTTGCCCGGGAATCTTGCGGGTTCTGCACACCCTGCCGGGAAGGGCTGCCTTACCTGAGGGATCTGCTGCACCGCATTGAGGGTGGAGAAGGGGAGGAATCCTTCATCCCCATGCTTGAAGACATGACCCGCTTCATGACTCACGCATACTGCGCCTTCGCCCGAGGCGCGGCCGCCCCCGTCCATGCGCTGCTGAACGCCTTCCCGGACGAAATTGATGCGCACATCAGCCGGAAAGGGTGCCCTTGCGCTTCCACTCGTTCCTGGCCGGTCGGGGGAATAGGAGAATCATGCCGGAACTGATCATCGACCACCGCGAAATCAGTGTCCCTCAAGGAACCAAGGTCATTGACGCGGCCGAGCGGCTGGGGATCATGATCCCCCGGTTCTGCTATCACCCCGCACTGGGGTCCCTGGGGGCATGCCGCATGTGCGCGGTCCTGTTCAACGAAGGGCCGGTCAAGGGGCTGGAAATGAGCTGCATGGTGGAGGCAGAGGACGGCATGGTGGTTTCAACCGATGCCCCCGAGGCAGTTGCCTTCCGCAGATGGATCGTTGAATGTCTCATGTTGAACCACCCCCATGACTGCCCGGTCTGTGACGAGGGAGGCCACTGCCTGCTCCAGGATGAAACCGTCTCCGGCGGCCACGGCATCCGCCGGTACAAGGGGAAAAAACGGACATACCGGGACCAGGATCTGGGGCCGTTTATACAGCACGAAATGAACCGCTGTATTCACTGCTGGCGCTGCCGCCGTTTTTACCAGGAATATGCCGGTTATCACGACCTGGGCGCCCTCGGCATAGCAAACCGGATATATTTCGGGCGAATCGAGGAAGGGCCGCTGTCCAGCCCTTTTTCCGGAAATCTTGTGGACATCTGTCCGACCGGGGTTTTTACGGACAAGCCGTCCCGCTTCAAGGGAAGACGTTGGGATTTTGAACGGGCCCCTTCTCTTTGCCTCCATTGCTCCCTGGGGTGCAATATCGTCGCCAGCGGTCGGTACCGCGAACTGGTGCGCGTGGAGGCCCGTTTGAACAGGCAGGTAAACGGCTATTTCATGTGCGACCGCGGACGTTACGGATACCAGTATGCCAACCGGGTTGACCGACCGCGCCGGCCACGGGTGGATGGGAGGGAAGCCTCCTGGGATGCGGCGCTGCGTACAACGGCGGAAAGGCTTGGCGAGATCGTGGAAAGAAGCGGTTCTCAAGCCATTGCCTGCCTTGGCTCCGTACGGAACAGCCTGGAGACCCAGGCCCGGCTTGTGGCTCTGTGCCGTAATCAGGGCTGGCCGGAGCCACGGTTCTTCCTGGATCCCGCCACGGAGCGGAAGGCCAGGAGCGCCGCATCACGACTGGACAGCACTCTGGCGGTTTCCATGAAAGACCTTGAAGAGGCCGACTTCATCCTGGCAGTGGGCGTGGACCCCATCAATGAGGCGCCCATGCTGGCGCTGTCCATGCGGCAGGCACAGCGCCGGGGCGCGACCCTTGCCGTCCTGGACCCGAGGCCTGTTGTTCTCCCTGCTGATTTTCACCACGTCCCGGTGCACCCCCGGTCCTTGTATTTGGCTCTCTCCGCGCTTATTACCCGCGCGCTGCACCGGGACGCAATAGAACGCATGGGAACCCGCCCTCTCCAGTTCTATGACCACGCACGCGGCATTGCTCCGGAAAAACAAGACCTCACAGAACAAATCACCCTCCTTGCCCGGGGACTCCGGGAGAGCAGGAGGCCGGTCATTGTCTGCGGAACGAACATCGTGCCGGAAACCGTTCCCCCTTCGGCTGCCGATCTCGCACTCCTGCTGCAACAGGAGAAGCCGGACACGGGCCTCTTTTATGTGCTTGAGGGAGCCAATGCTTTCGGGGCCGCGATCCTTTCTCCCCCGCAAGACCCCCGGGAACATCTCCTTGAATGCATTGAAAAGGGAGATACACGTGCATTACTGCTCGTTGAAAATGACCCCTTTGCACGTTTTCCTGATCAGGAACGGCTGCGCAACGCGCTTGGGAAGCTGGATCTCCTGGCAACGCTGGACTATCTTCCCTCCCCGGTCATCCGTATGGCGAACATTGTGCTGCCCACCCGCACGACTTTCGAAACCAGGGGCCGCTACGCAAACCAGGAGGGAAGGGTCCAGGAAACATGGCCCGCCTACCAGGGCGGAATCTCCCTCGCCCAGGTGCGCCACGGAGCACACCCCCCGCGGACCTTTCAGGACCACATACCGGGCGGAGATGCCAGGAACGCTTCCCGGGTAGTGACTGATATTGACTCAAAACTTTCAGGAACTGAGGGGAAAACCGGTTCGGGAGATTTCTGGGAATTCCTGGAGGAAAGAGGCATTGGGGTTACCGTGACCGATCCGGACGATCACGGGACCGACGGGGTACGACTGGTCCAAAAACAAGACCGTACACCTGTCTTTTCCGCTGAGAATTTCTCCCTGACTGCGTGTGCGGCCCCTCCGGAGGCCCTCACCGTGCTTCTGGTGGACTGGACCTTCGGTACAGAGGAACTCTCCCGTTATTCCTCCATCGCCGAACAGGCTGAGAATCCGCCCACGATAACCTTGCACGCGAGGGATGCCGCGGATATGGGGATTGCCGCCGGAGATACAATCGCCCTGCCCGTGGACGGGGTACGACTGGAAATGGAAGTGGAGGTCACGGAGCAGATGGCCAGGGGTATCATGATCCTCCCCTTGCATCGTCAACTGGACTGGGATCGAATCTCTCGAATCCCGTCAGCCATATTAAAAAAAAGCATAAAACGGAAAAAGAGATAACCCATGTTCGACTGGATCATTGGAATCGTCCTCCTCCTCGTAAAGCTCGGGATCACCCTGGCAGTCCTCCTGTTTGTGGCCGGGTGGCTGGTATACGTGGAGCGAAAGCTCCTGGGGAGGATCCAGATACGGCTGGGGCCAAACAGGGCGGGCCCTTTCGGCTTGATGCAGCCCCTCGCGGATATTGTGAAACTCCTGACAAAAGAGGATACCGTTCCCGACGGGGCGGACCGGATCCTGTTCCTGTTCGCGCCCGCCGCGGTGGCGCTCACCGCCCTGCTGATCTTCGCCGTGGTGCCATTCGGGAAGGACCTGGTGGTCCTCGGCAGGAGGATCCCCATGGTTATCTCGGATCTCAACGTGGGCCTGCTCTATGTCCTCGCCCTTTCCTCCCTCGGGGTCTACGGTGTGGCCCTCGGCGGCTGGGCCTCCAATTCCAAGTACAGCCTGCTGGGGGGTATTCGGGGCGCTGCACAGATGATCAGCTATGAACTCTCCCTGGGGCTCTCCCTGGTCCCCGTTGTCATGCTCGCCCACTCCTTCAGCCTGGTGGACATTGTTTCGGCCCAGGCACGCTGGCCCTTTATCGTTTTGCAGCCCGCGGCCTTCGCCGTCTTTTTCATCAGCGCCGTTGCGGAGATAAAACGCATCCCGTTTGATCTCCCCGAGGCCGAGAATGAACTGGTGGCCGGGTATCACACGGAATACAGCGGCATGCGTTTCGGGCTCTTTTTCCTGGGAGAATATATTACCATGATCTCTCTGGGGGCGCTGGTGAGCGTGTTTTTCCTGGGCGGATGGCGCGGGCCCATCCTGCCACCCCTGGCATGGTTCTTCATAAAAGTTTTTCTCACGGTCTTTGTCATGATCTGGATCAGGGGAACGCTCCCGCGGGTGCGGTATGATCAGCTCATGAACCTGGGATGGAAGGTCCTCGTTCCCGTCG
>Ga0315556_1002082_pt1 | contig 11601 bp, 10 predicted proteins | sample SalMarSW160310MG_FD_202112 | JGI IMG/M metagenome (GOLD analysis project Ga0315556, IMG submission 202112) | Salt marsh sediment microbial communities from the Plum Island Ecosystem LTER, Massachusetts, United States - Salt Marsh Sediment SW1603-10 ...
GCAGATTGAGCGTGGCGGCCGCCTGCCGATAGGCCATCGACATGCGCTGAGGGTCGGGAGTCCGCGCAGCTTCGGTGAAATCGATGCCGTTGATGATGTCGCCGCGGTAGCTCGGCAGCTCCTTGCCATCCTGGACCTCGGTCGGCGCCGAGCGCGGTTTGGCGAACTGACCGGCAATGCGGCCGAGCTTCACCACCGGCGAGCCGCCGGCATAGGTCAGCACCACCGCCATTTGCAGCAGCACGCGGAAGAAGTCGCGGATCGTGTCGGCGCGGTGCTCGGCGAAGCTCTCGGCGCAGTCGCCGCCCTGAAGCAGGAAGGCCTCGCCCGCAGCCACGCGGGCAAGCTTCGCCTTCAATTCCCGGGCCTCTCCGGCGAAAACCAGCGGCGGGAAGGTGGCGAGCTGACCTTCAATCTCGGCGACCGCGGCGGGATCCGGGTAGACCGGAGCCTGCTCGATCGGCTTGGCGCGCCAGCTGTCTGGGCTCCATCGCGGGGCCATTCACGCTCTCCTTTTGCAGAGGTCGCTATATAAGCGGTTCGCGTTGGCCTGGCTAGCGGGCCATGCTCATAGACTGAAACCCAATTTCGGCGCGAGCCAGGCGATCAGACCGTAGAGCACGACGGTTACCGCGCAACCGGCCGCTAGCGCGATCCAAAATCCCACGCCATGGCGCAGCAGCGCCGGCATCAGCAGAAATAGCGGCAAGGTCGGCAGGACGAGCCAAAACGTTCCCTGTGCCAATGCGGCGACACGCTCACTATCGCCGGTGTCCCGCCACAGCCAGATCATCGCGAGAATGGAAATCAACGGCAGCGACACGATCAATGCGCCCCAGGCGGGGCTCCGCCGCGCGACTTCGGAAGCCAGGGTGACGAGAACGCCCGAAATGATGGCTTTGACGATCAGATAGAGCATGGCTGGTCCTCCGGGTGTCCAGCCGAGATTACCACCGGATTGGCTAATTGGCAGTTGAGCGGACGGTTGCCCCTCCTCTCCCACCATGCGACATAGCCCCGCGAACACACGGAGCATGACGTGGACCCGCGACATCTCGAACACGGCCATCACCCGCGCGAGATTGCCAAGCGCCTCGCCGCTGGGCCGCGCGTCAGTTACATACGCGACTGGGTTTACGGCGGCATCGATGGCACGGTGACCACCTTCGCCGTGGTCGCGGGCGTCGTCGGGGCCGATCTGTCGACCAAGGCCCTGCTCATCTTGGGCGCCGCCAACCTCTTCGCCGACGGCTTCTCCATGGCCGCCGCCAATTTCTCCGGGACGAAGGCTGAGATCGAGGAATATGAGGTCGTGCGCCGCATGGAGGAGCGCCACGTTGAATTCGCGCCGGACGGCGAGCGCGAGGAGATTCGCCAGATCTTTCGCGCCAAGGGCTTCGAGGGCGAAGCGCTGGAAAGCGCCGTCAATGTGATCACCGATAAACGTGAGCGCTGGATCGAAACCATGATGACCGAGGAGCACGGCCTGCCGCCAATCTCGCGCTCTCCAGGACGGGCGGCGTTAACCACCTTCCTCGCTTTCCTCGCCTGCGGCTCGATCCCGCTCATACCCTTTGTTCTCGGCCTTCCAGCCACGGTCGAAGCTTCGACCCTGATGACCGGCCTCACCTTCTTCTCCATCGGCTCGATGCGCAGCCGCTGGTCGCCGGCGCCCTGGTGGCGCGCCGGGCTCGAGACCTTCGCCATCGGCATATCAGCGGCCGCGATGGCCTATGCCGTCGGTCTAATCCTTTCCCGGCTCATCTAGCCAGGCACCCCGAACCGCGCTACATGCGGGCAAGCGATTGTGACACCATTGCGCCATGGCCATCCGCGAACCAAGCTTCTCGCTCGGCATTGAGGAGGAGTATCTCCTCGTCAACAAGGAGAGCCGGGATCTCGAGCCCGAGCCGCCGCCGGCCCTGCTCGCCAAATGCGAGGAAGCCCTGAAAGGGCAAGTGAGCCCTGAATTCCTGCGCTCGCAGATCGAGGTCGGCACCACGGTGTGCCATTCGGTCCAGGAGGCGCGCGACGAGCTCATCAACTTGCGCAAGACCGTCGGCGCTATCGCCGAGGAATTCGGGCTCGCTCTGATCGCCTCCTCGACGCATCCCTTCGCTAAATGGTCGACGCAACACCACACCGACAAGGAACGCTACAACGTCCTCGCCAAGGACCTGCAACAGGTGGCACGGCGCCTCGTGATTTGCGGCATGCACGTCCATGTCGGCATCGAGGACGATGATCTCAGGAACGATCTGCTTGGGCAGGCGGCGTATTTCCTGCCGCATCTCCTCGCGCTTTCGACGTCGTCGCCGTTTTGGCAAGGCTACCAGACCGGGCTCAAATCCTATCGCCTGTCTGTGTTCGACGAGCTGCCGCGCACGGGTCTGCCCTACCAATTCGGCAGCTACAGCGAATATGCCCGCACCGTCGAGCTTCTGGTCAATGCCGGGCTGATCGAGGATGCCACCAAGATCTGGTGGGACTTGCGCCTGTCGGCACGGTTTCCCACCCTTGAGATGCGCGTCACCGATGTCTGCCCCTTGGTCGCCGACGGCATCACCATCGCCGCGCTGTTCCGCTGCATCTGCCGCATGCTGTATCGCTTGCGCCGGCAGAACCAGCGCTGGCGGTATTATCCGCCCTTCCTCGTGCGCGAGAATCGCTGGCGGGCGCAGCGCTACGGCACCGAGCAGGGCCTCGTCGATTTCGGCAAGGGCGCCCTTGTCCCCTTCGCCACCCTGCTCGAGGAACTGTTCGACCTTCTCGCCGAGGATGCCGCCTATTTCGGCTGTGTCGCCGAGGTGGCCGATGCGCGCAAGATCCTGGAGCGCGGCACGAGCGCCGACCGTCAACTCGCGCGCTACGAGACGGTCAAGGCGCTGGGCGGCAGCGACGAAGCAGCCCTGGTCGCCGTCGTCGACGGCATTGTCGAGGAGACCATGACCATGCCTGCTTCAGCCAGGGTTGGCGCCTGACGCTTAAGCTCAGAGTGTGGTCGCCATGCCGCCATCGACGTGGAGGTCGGCGCCGGTGATGTAGGCGGCCTCGTCCGACGCGAGGAATAGCGCCGCGTTGGCGATGTCTTGCGGCGTGCCGAAACGCCGAAGCGGCGTCTGGGTAAGCAGCGCCTTGGCAATCATCGGATTGGCCATGTAGCGCCCGATCAGGGCCGTCTCGACATAACCGGGGCAGAGCGCGTTTACGCGGATGCCGTAAGGCGCATATTCCACGGCGAGACTTCGCGACAGCGCCGACACCGCGCCCTTGGTCGCCGAATAGACCGACATCTGCCGCGTGTGCTTGGTCGCCATCACCGAGGAAAGATTGACGATCGATGCGTTGCCCGAGGCCTTGAGCAGCGCAAAGGCCTCGCGCGCGCAGCGCACGGTGCCGTCGACATTGACGCTCCACACCTTGTCCCAGGCCTCATCGTCGAGGTGACGGAAGTCGGCGCGCTGCCCGACGCCAGCATTGTTGACGAGCACGTCGATGCGCCCGAATTTCTCGCCGATGCGCTGCATCAAGCCCTTGACCTGATCGGTGTCGGTGACGTCGACGGCCTCGGCTTGCGCCGAGCCGTTGCTCTTGACGATGGCATCGGCGGTCTCGCGCGCCGCGTCACCATCGCGGTCGACCACGACCACATGGGCGCCCTCGCGCGCGAAGGTCTCGGCGATGGCGCGGCCGATGCCGGCGCCACCACCGGTGACGAGCGCGATCTTGTCCTCAAGCCGCCGCATCGGACCCCGCCACCGGCACGGGCGGCTCCCATTTGTGACGCATCGTGACAAGCTCCTCGGCGGCGCTCGGATGCAGCGGCATGGTGGCATCGAACTGGGCCTTGGTGACGCCGAACCGCAAGGCGATCGCCGCGATCTGCACCATCTCCGCCGCGTCGGGGCCGAGGATGTGGACGCCAAGCACCCTGTCGGAGTCCATGTCAACGACAAGCTTCATCAGCATCTTCTCCTCGCGGCCGGGAAGCGTGTATTTCATCGATCGGAAGCTCGCCTTATAGATGTCGACCACGTGGCCCATTTCCCGCGCCTCTTCCTCCGACAGCCCCACCGTGCCGATCTCCGGGTCTGAAAATACCGCGGTCGGGATCGTGGTGTGATCGACAGGGGTCGGCTTGTCGTTGAACACCGTTTCGCTGAAGGCGGTCGCCTCATGAATGGCGACGGGGGTCAGATTGACCCGGTCGGTGACGTCACCAACGGCGTAGATATTCTCGACCGAGGAGCGGGAGTAGTCATCGACCACGACGTGGCCGTTCCAGCCCAGTTCGACACCAGCGTGCTGGAGACCCAGTCCCGCGGTGTTGGGCAACCGGCCGATGGCCGCCATCACCAGCCCGGCGTGTAGGCTGTCGCCACGTTTGAAATGGACGCGAAAGCCATTCCCCTCCTTGTCGATGCGCTCGAGCTCGGTGTTTACGCGGATGTCGACGCCGTGCCGGCGCATGGCTGCGGCGAGACCGTCGCGGAGGTCGCCGTCGAAATCGCGCAAGATCTGCTCGCCGCGATAGATCACGCTCACCTTGACGCCAAGCCCGGCGAAAATAGAGGCGAACTCCATGCCGATATAGCCGGCGCCGACGATGGCAATGCTGTCCGGCAAGCGTTCGAGCTTGAAGCACTCATTCGAGGTGATGAGGTGCTCCGCGCCCGGGAGCTCGGGGATCGCCGGATGGCCGCCGGTGGCGATCAGGATCGTCTTGGCCCGCACCGGCGCGGCACGGCCGACGATCCGCACCGTTTGCTGATCTTCGAGCGTGGCGCGGGCGAGGATGAGATCGACGCCGGCCTTCTCCAGGGTACGGGTGTAGGCGCCGTTCAACCGGTCGACCTCGCGATGCACGTTGCCGATCAAGGTCGGCCAGTCGAAACGCAAGGCCTCATAGCTCCAGCCGAAGGCGGGCGCGTCGGCCAGAGAGGCGGCGTAGCGGCTGCCATAGACGAGCAGTTTCTTCGGCACACAGCCGCGGATCACGCAGGTGCCGCCGACGCGATATTCCTCGGCGATGCCGACCTTGGCGCCGAGCTCGGCGGCGAGACGCCCGGCGCGGACGCCGCCGGAACCAGCGCCGATCACGAACAAATCATAGTCGAAGCGGCTCACTGTCATAGCCTCACCGGACCGGGAGAACCTGGACGCCATCGTCGCCGGCGACGATGGCCAAATCGGCAACGCCGAGGAAGAGGCCATGCTCGACGACGCCGGGGACGCGTTTCAGAGCAAAACTGAGCACCTCGGGCTCGGGAATGCGGCCGAAATGGCAATCGAGAATGTGATTGCCTTGGTCGGTGACGAAAGGCTCGCCGCTCGCGGTGCGGCGCAGCCTGATCTCGCCCTCGCAGCCCGCCTGCTCGGCCATGGCCTCGACCAGGCGGCGCGTGGCGGCAAGGCCGAACTGCACCACCTCGACCGGAAGCGGGAACTTGCCAAGCATGGGCACGAGCTTCGAGTCGTCGGCGATCACCACCATCTGGTCCGAGGCCGTGGCCACGATCTTCTCGCGCAGCAACGCCCCTCCCCCGCCCTTGATCAGCCGGAGCTGATCATCGATCTCGTCGGCGCCGTCGATGGTCAGGTGCAGATGCGGGGTCTCGTCGAGCGTGGTCAGCGGAATGCCGAGGCTTTCGGCGCGCTCCCGCGTGGCTTCAGACGTAGGTACGCAAAGGATTTGCAGACCGGCAGCCACCTTCTCTGCGAGCGCATCGACAAACCGCTCCGCCGTCGATCCGGTGCCGAGCCCGAGCCACATGCCGTCGAAGATGAGGTCGAGCGCGCGCATGGCCGCGGCTTGCTTTAGGTCGTCACGATCCGCCACCGCTCTCCCTTTCGCCTCGACGCCCGTTGCGCGAGGACGCCTTTACCATGATGGATGGGCCTAGCCTGAACCGCCGTGGATGAGATATGCCGGGCATCCCGCGAGGGGTCAATGTCCAAGCCTTCCCCAGGAGCAGGAGAGTGCCGCAACTCGATATGACTGGCGCGACGATCGTGTTCGATCTCGACGGCACCCTGGTCGACACGGCGCCTGACCTCGCCAATGCCTTGAACGACGTGCTCGCCCGCCGCGGCCACGAGACCGTGACGCTCGAGACGATACGGCACGCGGTCGGACATGGGGCGAGGGTAATGATCGAGGAGGCCCTGCGCCGGGCCGGCGTGACGGACGACATCGACCGCATGCTGGCCGAGTTCCTGGTGCATTATGAGGCCAACATCGCCGCCGAGAGCCGGCCCTTTCCGGGTGCCGTTGCCGCCCTGGACATCCTTGCGGAAGCCGGGGCGCGGCTCGCCGTCTGCACCAATAAGCGCGCTTATCTGAGCCAGAAGCTCTTGGCCGAGCTCGACCTCCAGTCCTATTTCCAGGCGCTGGCCGGCCGCGACACCTTCGCCGTGTCGAAGCCCGACCCCGGCCATCTCACCCAGGTCATCGCTGCTGCGGGTGGCGATCCCGGACGAGCCGTCATGATCGGCGACAGCGTGACCGACCTACTCGCCGCCAAGGGCGCCGGTGTCCCCTCGATCCTGGTGCGGTTCGGCTATGCCGCTTGCTCCCTTGACGGCATCGCCCCCGACGCAAGCATCGACCATTTTGACGAGTTGGTGCCGACGGCGGCGCGCCTGCTCGAGGCGGCGGGCCTCGGAACAACCGAGCGCAGCCGCGCCGGACGGGTGCGACAGTAAAGGTGTCACAGATTTGCCCTAATTCGACCGGAGTGCTCTCAACGAAGAGCCATAGTCCGAAGTGACGTTACGCGCCTTAGTTCAACCCGATTATCGATTACCCAAGGAGACAAACGATGCTGAGACGTGTCGTGATCGGCGCAGCCTTGGCCTGCCTGTTGGGGGGATCCGCCTACGCGGTCGACGAAGCCCAGCCGGAGGGTGACGACCAGTGCACCCAGCAACTCGCGGCGAGCGAAGAAGCCGTGCAGGACAAGGTCGACGCCAATACCATCAGCGAAGACGACATGGAGAAGGCGAACGAATTGCTTGACCAGGCCGACGCCCAATGCACCGAGGGAGACCTCGCCGGCGCCACCGAGACCTTGGCCAAGGTCAACGGCATCGTCGCCAAATAGCGAAGGTCTGCAACCTCAAGCCTGCAAGCTGGGGCAGCGTCGACCACGCTGCCCCCTTCACGTTAGGGCGAGCTGAGCTTCCTAAGCAGAATTTCAAAGAGCGGAGGTAGATTGGCACTCCGGACCGCGCATCACCATGGAGGAGCCAATGCTATTCGTCTGCTACGTCACGATCGATCCGAAGAACCGCGATGAGAGCTTCAGGCGGCTCAAGGCGCATGGGATTCCGACCCCTCCGGGCGTCAAGCTGTTGGGCGCTTGGATCTCCCTCGCACAACAGGAGACCTGGTCGATCTTCGAAGCCGATGACGCAGCCTCGATCATGCGGCTCTTTCACCCCTGGACCGACCTCAACGTGCACAGGATCGAGCCGGTCATGAGCTTCGATGAGCTCAAGACGATCGTGGCCGAAGAATATTAGGGGAAGGCTAGGGTCTAGCGCTCCGTCAATGGCGCCCCGCCGCTTCCTTGACGGGGCTTGCGCCCGATCGCTAAATCCGGTTCATAGCGCTTGGCGCGGGCGGTTAGCTCAGCTGGTAGAGCACTGTGTTCACATCGCAGGGGTCACTGGTTCGAGTCCAGTACCGCCCACCATTCCAACTCTATAGCTGAGCTTTATTCTAGGTGGGCCGCGCCTAGGCGGTGGCCGCTTTTAGGGCCGGCTCCGAGATCTCCGACGCCTCGCCCTCGGCGTACATCGAGAGCATCGGCTCATCGGTCAGAATGACCTCATCATATTCGCCGAAGCCATTGAAACGATTCGCCAACACGCGGCCGTAAGCCCCGACCTGGCCGATCTCGATATAGTCGCCCTCCCCGATCGAGGACGGCAGCACGAACGGACCCGGCATATGGTCCGAGCTGTCGCAGGTCGGCCCGTAGAGCGAGAACTCGGCCTCGCTCTCGCTCACGCGGCCCGCGCTCGCCACCAGACGCGCCGGATAGCGGAAGCCGGAATAGGCGGCATCAAACAGCGTACCGAAGGCGCCGTCATTGATGTAGAGCGCATCGCCGCGGCGCGCGTCGACACGGACGATCACGGACTCGGCCTCGGCCACGAGCGCCCGGCCCGGCTCGCACAGAAGCTCGCAGGTCTCCTTGACGTTGAGCTCGTCCCACACCTTGGCGATCTCTTCGGTGTAGGCGGAGAGCTCCGGCGGCTCGGAATGGGGATATCGGCTCGGAAAGCCGCCGCCGATATCGATGGCGTCGACCAGCACGCCAGAGGTCACGATCAGCTGCCCGACAGCGTGCAACGCCTCACCGAAGGCCGCCGGCACCACCGCCTGGGAGCCGACATGGAAGGTGACGCCGAGACGCGCGCCGACTTGGCGCGCCCGCAGCAACAGCGCCGGCGCCTCTTCGCTCGAGACACCGAACTTCCCCTCCAGCGGAATGAGGCTGTGGGTGTTCGGGCAAGCGAGCCTGAGGAACAGATTCAGATCGCGCGCGTGACCCGTCGCCTCCAGCACCTTGTCGAGCTCGTCATCGCTGTCGAAGGCGAAGCTCCGGATGCCGAAGTCATGATAGGCGGATCGGATCGACCCCCGCGACTTCACAGGGTTCATGTAATAGAGCTCGGCGCCCGGCACGCCGGCGAGGCGCTCAATCTCCACCATCGAGGCGACGTCAAACTGCGTGACCCCAGCCTCGGCCAAGGCCTCGATGATGGGCGCGGCATCATTCGCCTTGGCGGCGTAGAGCACGGGACCGGGAAAATTGGCACGGAACCAGCGCGCGGCGCGCGCCGCGGCATGGGGTCTTAGGCCGAGGACCGGCCGCTCAGGGCGATGGCGACGGAGAAGCTCCGCGGCAGAAGTGAAAACGTCCATCCCATGTCTACTCCCACACGAGATTGAGATTGTCAGTTCGGCCCATGAGCAAAAATGCCAGGAGCTAATTCGTGCGTTATGCAGTTTTGACGGAGTTGTAAAGTGCTTTCGGCGTCCGTTCCCCGGCCGAAACAATCGGCCGCAGCCGAAGCTCACGCGCCGGGCAGTTGGGCGGGAAACGTGGCGCTTCCCGCCCAAACCTTGAGCACTATTTCACGTCGAGCTTGATCGCGGTCCGCGCCAGGATTTGGCTCGGCTTGGGTGATTCGCTCTTCGCCTTCTCCTTTTGAGCTGCGGCGACCTTCTCCTGCCCTTCGACCACGATCTGCCTGGTCAGGAACTTGCGGTAGTTGCCAAGCGGGGTGAACGCGCGCGTCTTGAAATCGTGCTTGATGCCGTCGGCCTGTTTGCCGGTGGCGTTGCAGATGGCGATCACCGTCTCAGTGCCCGGGTCCTTGAGGCGGAATTGGAACGGCGCGTCCTTGCCCGGGAACTCCGTCTCCTTGCCGGCGGCGAGCAGGTTGTCTTGCTGGAACTTGTTGGGGAAGATTACCGTCCCCTCGCCGCTCGCATCGACGTTGATCAGGGTCAGGTGGCAATCCTCCTTCGAGGTGATGGTGAACACCGGCAGATCGTTCACCTTGTAGTCGCTCTTGTCGGAGATGAGAGCGAGGTCGAAGTCGTGGGTCTCTTCCTTCGACTTGCCGCCGACCTTGGCGACGTCGATGGCCTCGCCGCCGGCGATCTCAATCGGCTCGTTGTTCGACACCTTGACGATCAGCTCCTTGAACTCCGCCTCCAGGATCTCCCGGGGCAATACACCCTGCTCCAGCCTGCGCTTGAGCAGCACCGATTCGCCGCCGGCGTCGGCCAAACCTTTGGCGAAGGCGTCCGCGGCAAGGCCATATTCCGCCGCGGCGATCCTGAGATCGATCGCCCCCTCATAGGCCTTCGACAGGAAGTTGATGCTCTCGACGCCAACCGTCTGGGAATCGAGCTCTGGATCGAGCCCTGCCCGCACCATGGCGTTGCGGAAGCGCGAACCATCCTCGTCGAGCAGCGCTTTGAACTCGGCGGGCGGCGGATAAAGCGCCTCGACTTGATCGCGAACCTCCTTGGAGAAGATGCGGTCGTTCAGCACATGATTGCGGATGTCGTCGGTCGCCTGGCGAATTCCCTGGTTATGGCAACCGAAGCAGGAGATGCCGTTGGTCACGGCGCGGTCGAGCTGACTGTCGTCAAGCACGATCTCAGTCGGGCCTTTGTCGAGCCGCACGCCCTTCGCCGTGTTCAGATAATAAGCTTGGAAGCCGTTCGGCAGGCTGAAGATGGTCTCGCCGCCGTCATGCCTGAAGGCGTTGTTGCCGTCCGGCCCCAGCGGATGTACGAACAGGCTCTGCTCCGGCCTGTCGCCCTTGAAGTCATATGACGTCCAGAAATAGCCGGTCGGGATGGTGTGGCGCTCGATCAGGCGATTGTGCTTGGAGACGCCGGAATTCTGGAAGCCGGCACGCTTGGCGAGGAACTTCTCAATGTCGCTCTTCACATCGACCTCGACCTGCTTCTGAAGCCCGGCAAAGTCCTTGGGCAGCTTGAGCAGATCGTAATAGAGCGGCGGCCGCGACGCCGTGAAGGCGAACCAGTCGCCGCGGAGCCAGGGCAGCGGCGTGCCGGTCAGTGACGCGACCGTCTCGTAGACCGTGACGTCGGGCTTCATGGCGTAAGGATAGATGCTGGCGATGCGGTTCCAATCATCCTCGCTCCAGCCGAGGTCGTCGAGATTGAAGGCGATGACGGTCTTGTCGGCATCGACCGTGCGCATCTTCACCACGTCGGATTCGCGGCTGAGGCTGTTGAGGAGCTTCACCACGCCCTGGCGGTAACGCACCATGTCGGTTTCCGGGACGCAGGCATTGAAGAAGTTCGACAGCGTGATGTAACGCATGCCTTTCCGCCGATGCTCGGGCTGGGCGTCGAGATCGGCAGCGATGGCGGTGACGATGGCCTCTTCGTCGATCAGGTTGCGCCCGGTGCAGGCGGCGGCCACGACCTGACCGAGGCTCTTGATCCAATCGTAGATGGCCCGGACCTCTTCCTCGGTGGGCTCGGCCTTGCAGTCGAATTCCTGATAGCAGTCGTAGGGCATCTCCTTCTTGGCGATCTGGATGAAGAGCTTGGAGCCGTCCGGATTGCCGGGAAGGATGAGGGCCGGCTCCGCCGAGATCTGCTCGAGGTGGAGAATGTTGCCGAAATTCTTGGCGGGCTTTCGCCGCTTCAGCGTTGGCCCGGCCTGATGGCAGCGGGCACAATTCTTCTCCAGCGCATTGAAGGCCTCGACCGCAATCGGATCGCTCGGAACTGGGACGTCGCCCGACTTGACCTTGTCGGCGGCAGCGGCGCTCTCCGCATCGGTACTCTCGCTCGGCGCCCCGTCGGTCGCCGCCGCCTCGTCAGTCGCGCCTTCGGGTTTGGCGGCAGCATCGCTGCTGCCAGTATCCTCGGCATCGGTCTTGCCCGCCTCGTCGTTGTCGGCGTCGCCCTTGTCGTCGTCACCCTTGTCGTCGGCGTCGGTCGCAGCGGAGTCCGGCTCTGTTGCCTGGTCCGCGGGAGGCGTCGGCGCTTCGGCCTGATCCTCGCTCCCGGCCCCGGGCGTCTCGTCCGCGGCC
>Ga0315556_1002083_pt1 | contig 11596 bp, 11 predicted proteins | sample SalMarSW160310MG_FD_202112 | JGI IMG/M metagenome (GOLD analysis project Ga0315556, IMG submission 202112) | Salt marsh sediment microbial communities from the Plum Island Ecosystem LTER, Massachusetts, United States - Salt Marsh Sediment SW1603-10 ...
TAAGTAAATTTATCTGAATATCTTTTTGCAAAAGAAAAATATATTGCCCAGTCCTGGTTGCTGAATTCCGTAATTTTACTGTAATCCAGCCTGTCGTCCTTTATATTCAGCTGACCATCTCCGTTTGCATCCACAAGAGCATTTCTGGTATCGGGTATCCCATCAATTCCGAGACGCATAATACTCAGTCCGAAACTCATATCCGTTCCGTAAGGAATTGCTACGGCTGCGTAATCGTAATTTACGAGCGAACCGAATCGCTCTTCGTGCATAAGTTCTATTTGAGGATAATTAAGATTGATCAGCCCAGCAGGATTGTAATAACCTGAAGTTACATCGTTCGCAACAGCGACATAAGCGCCGCCCATTCCGAGTGCCCGCCCGCCTACACCAATTGCCAGGAATTCTCCGGCATATTTTCCAATAGTTGTTTGTGCAGACATTTGCGGAACTACTGTAAGAAGAAATGCGCCGAAAAGAAGATATTTTTTTAGGATCAATTGGACTCCAATAAATAGGTTTTCCAAGTTGTAAATTACTAAAAAAGTAAATTAAATCGAACCGCTATTTTTAACTTTATAATAAATTAACCATCTGAAATATCAAGAAATAATATTACTAAATATTAACCAGAGATTCATCATAATCCTTAACCTTCTTGTATCCCAGCAGGTTTAGTATGGTTGCCGCAATATTAGTCAACCCCGGTTTTTTAACACCGCTCATTTCGTATTCATTTTTATAACCGGGATCATAGATTATGAAAGGTACGGGATTTAGTGTGTGTGAGGTTTTCGGTGTTCTTTTCCCGTCTTTGTCCGTGTACATTTCGTCCGCGTTTCCATGGTCGGCAGTAACAAGAGCAATTCCGCCAAGTTCCTTCACCACTTTTAATAATTTCCCAACGCACTCGTCGGTTGTTTCAACGGCGGTTACGGCCGCATCAAAATTTCCGGTGTGACCTACCATATCGCCGTTTGGGAAATTTATTCTCCCGAATTTATATTCGCCGGATTTTAACAATTCAATCGTTTTTTCTGTGATCTCGTAAGCCTTCATTTTCGGAGCTTTGTCGAATTCAATTTTGTCGGATGGAATTTCGATATATTTTTCCAGGCTCTCATTTATGTAACCTGACCTGTTCCCATTCCAGAAATAAGTTACGTGCCCGAATTTTTGTGTTTCCGAAATGGCAAAAGATGTAATTTTTTCCGCGCACAAATAAGCGCTTATCGTCCTGTCAATCTGCGGAGGAAAGACCAGGTAATTCTTTGGAATTAAAAGATCTCCATCGTACTGCATCATTCCACAATAGTAAACATCCGGTACTCTCTTCCTGTCAAAAATATTAAAATCTTTTTCCTCAAATGCTCTCGATAGTTCAATTGCCCTGTCGCCACGAAAATTGAAAAAGACGACTGAGTCTCCGTCTTCAATTGTACCGACGGGCTTGTCTTTATCATCAACAATCACAAAAGGATCGAGATACTGATCTATAATTTTTTCATCCTCAGCATAAAATGTTTCAACAGCCTGCTTAGCTGAATTGAATTTTCTTCCGATTCCGAGCACGTGCGCCTTCCATCCCCTTTCCACAATCTCCCAGTCAGCATTGTACCTGTCCATCGTAACTATCATTCTACCACCGCCCGAAGCAAATTTATAATCAAATCCTTTTTCGGATTTTATTTTAGCGAATAAATCTTCCGTCTGCTGAATGTACGTTAACGCTGTTCTGCCGGGGACATCCCTTCCGTCCATTAACGCGTGCAGCCTTACTTTTTCTATTCCCAATTCCGCGCATTTATTAATCAGAAGGAATAGCTGGCTGATATTTGAATGAACATTACCGTCGGAAAGAAGACCGATAAAATGAATTGTACCGCCGTTTTTTCCTTTTGCAATAACATTATCCCAGACTTCAGTTTTAAATATATCGCCGGAACTTAAAGCCTTATTGACAAGCTTTGCTCCCTGAGCAAAAACTCTGCCCGCGCCGATTGCGTTGTGACCAACCTCGCTGTTGCCCATATCGTCGTCAGTCGGCAGGCCGACGGCCGGGCCGTGTGCGTCCAGCGACACAAATAAATTCGATTTAAAGAGTTCATCCAGTACGGGCGTATTTGCCCTGAGCACAGCGTTGCCGTCGTAATCTTTGCCTATGCCAACTCCGTCCATAATAATTAATAACAGCGGGCCTTTTCTCCCGTGAAAGTTCTTCAGTTTTTCTAATAACAAGTCCATGTACGTAATTCCATCATTTTAATTAGAGAATTCCTAAAAATAGAGACGCTAAGTTCCAAATAAAAGGGAAAATGAAATATCAACTGTCGGCTTTCACCGGTTTCGGCCCCAGGCTTTTCTTCAGCATAATGTAGCCAACTACACCGGACAAAATGGAAGCAACAAGTATTCCTACTTTCGATATATTCAGCAGTTCGTTGCCTGGAAATGCCAGGTTGGCGATGAAGAGCGACATTGTAAACCCGACTCCTGCCAATATCCCAGCGGAATAGATCTGCTTCCAACTGATGCCGGAAGGCATCGAGGCAATTTTAAGTTTTACTGCAAGCCAGGTAAAAATAAATATCCCAATCTGTTTTCCGAAAAACAGTCCGACTATAATTCCTTCACTGATTGGATTGGCCAGTGCGGTGATAAAATCTGCTCCAAGTGTAACTCCGGCGTTGGCAAGTGCGAATACAGGCATAATAAAGAATGAAACCCAGGGGTGAAGCGCATGTTCAAATCTCTGAAGAGGTGTCATAATTTTTTCGCAGTTATCTTCAAGGTTCTGAACAACAGATTGCCTGTCTTCATTTGAAAGGACATCCGGTCCTTCTTCCCCCACTTTGTCAAATTCATCCATAAGTCTTTTACCATTAGATAAAAACTGCGAGGTATTAATTCTTGAAGATGCCGGAATCGTGAACGCGAGCAGAACACCTGCAACTGTTGCGTGAACACCAGAACTTAAGAAGAATAACCAGAGAAGAAATCCGAGAATAATATATACGAGAAGATTACGAACGCCTGAAAGATTTGCCAGCACAAGTAAAATTAAAATAACGCCGGCGTAACCGAGGCTGATAAAAGAAATCTGTGAGGTGTAGAAAAACGCGATTACCATCACCGCACCTATATCGTCCGCAATTGCGAGTGCAGTTATAAATATTTTAAGTGTCAGCGGTACACGCGAACCAAGTAGTGCTAAAATCCCTATTGCGAAAGCTATATCCGTTGCCATCGGAATTCCCCAACCGGAAATTCCATCAGAGCCGGAATTAAAAAAAACATAAAACAGTGCAGGAAAAATCATTCCGCCCACAGCTGCCATAATCGGAAGTGAAGCCTGTTTGAATGATGACAACTCACCCACAAGAAATTCGCGTTTAATCTCCAGCCCGACTACAAAAAAGAATATTGCCATCAGCCCGTCGTTGATCCAGTGATGAAGCGTGTAATCTAAATTAAGACCAGAAAAGCCCACGGCAAATTTTGTGTGCCACAGGTGTAAATAGGATTCAGCGAAAGGTGAATTTGCCCATGCAAGTGCAACCGCTGTAAAAACAAGAAGAAGAATTCCACCAGATGCTTCCTTTTCAAGAAAATACTGGAAAGGTTTTATTATCTGCTCAATCGGGGTTTTGCCATTTTTCCTTTTTACCATGTCTTATTTTTTATTTTTATTTATAAATATTTTTTGTAACCTACCGAAAAAAGAGGCACCTATGAAATTATTTATCTCATTTTTAATATTATTTATTTTTGCGGCAAATGCGAATGCCCAGAATAATGTTGAACAAGAAATAGATAAAGCATTCACAAATGCTAAAAAGGGAGTATATTATGCTTTATCAAACATCCCGGACAATAAATCCCGCATGAGCAGCGAACTTATCGAGAAAGATCAATTGCTCGCAAGGGTAAAATTATCAAAAGAAATAAACGGGATAAAGATTGAGTCAACCGGTTATAATGTATCCAACGAAGTAACCATTAAAATTTATAAATCTCTTAAAAACCTCCGGGAAGAAGGGTATCTGAAAAACGGAGATATTGAGGATGGCAAGTAATTATTATATTAATTACTCAATATTTTTTCCCCAGCCTCATCGGTAAAATTGCTTACAAGAATAGAAACAGTTTCCTCTTTACCAAGCATATCTTTGAGTGTAATCTTGCTTAAAACATTATCAAGCATATCCTGGATATTTGACCAGAGCGACCGTACGGAACAATCGATAGAATTTGTGCAGATAGAAGCAGCCCCCGAATGATCCTGGCAGAAGTTCGCTTCAAAAAGCCTTCCGCCCAATACAGCAAGCACTTCACTGATCAGGATTTGATCAGCCTGCCCTGCAAGTTTATATCCCCCGTTTTGTCCGCGTTCACTTTCAATAAATTCGCCAATCCGCAATATTCTCAGTAATTTCCCAACGTGCGCAACAGACAGCCCTTCCATTTCACTGATCTCTGGAATTGTCAAACCGTTTGGTTCAGCTTTTCCTATTCTCAGTAAACACCTTAATCCATATTCTTCCTGTGAACTAAATTTCATAATAATATTATTTTTTATTTATAAATATCTTTTCAAAGATTTCTCCCCCGGCAAAGCCAGGGAAGAAATAAAAATTATTTCCCTTTGTACGCCGGAATTTTTGATCCGCACGTTTTTGCGTGCATTACTTCAGCATAGGCTTCGGGACTTATAGACGGCCCCTTTGCAGAACAATGTTCGTCAAAAACTTTCTTCAGCTCATTGGCAATGTAATCGGCATCAAATCCCTCAATATTTCTTCTTTCCATAAAATAGATAAGTTTACCATTTTTAAATAAAGCCACACTTGGGGAAGATGGCGGATACTCAGAAACATACTCTCGCACTTTATCAACAGCCTCTCTTTCCTGTCCTGCAAAAGCAGTGTAAAGCCTGTCGGGAATAATATCGTTCTGCAATGCGAGTGAAACACCCGGCCTCGCGCTCCCGGCAGCGCATCCACATACGGAATTTATCATCACCAATACGGTCTGATCATCCTGAACATAAATTGCCTCATCAACATCTTTGGCTGTCAGTAATTCTTTAATCCCTACGGCTGTCAATTCATCTCTCATTGGTTGAACAGCATCCTGATCATACATAGGGGGGCGTGAAACTATATTGAACATATTTTATCTCCTGTACTTATTTTGTTTATAATTTCTGAACTCCCCTTAATTTTAATCTTGAATTATTCTCCGAAAAAAGATTTCTCAGTCACTCGGCACATGCCGGATTCCTTCGAAATAACAGTTTTAATCATATTTGATTACATAAATCCAAGTTCTACTTTTGCAACCTCTGACATCATATCTTTATCCCACGGTGGATTCCATACAAGTTCCACCTTAGCATCATTTACATCAGGTAAATTTTTTACTTTTGCCTCAACCTCGCCCGGTAGTGAACCGGCAACAGGGCAGGCAGGCGATGTAAGCGTCATCAAAAGCGTCACATTTGATTCGTCGTCAATTCTGATTTCGTAAATTAAACCCAGTTCAAAAACGTCCACCGGAATCTCGGGGTCGTAACAGGTTTTCAATACGTTAATAACTTTTTCTTCAAGTTCCTGTTTGTTTACTTCGCTCATACTAATTTTTATTCTGTAGTTACAAGATTTCTTTCTTCATTAATAGCATTTATCATGGTATGCCAGGCCAGGCTGGCGCATTTTACGCGTGCCGGAAAGTCTTTTACACCGGCAAGTACAGCAAGTTTGCCCAGCTCTTCCAGGTCCGGGTTTTCACCTAGTTTTCCTGTTATCAATTCTTTAAATTTTTCAAATAATTTTTCCGCTTCTACTACAGGTTTCCCTTTCACGATCGAGCTCATAAGTGATGCGGAAGCCTTTGAGATGGCGCATCCTTTACCCTGGAACGAAATATCCTCGATCACACCGTCTTTCACGTTTACAAAAACGTCTATCCTATCTCCACACAAGGGATTGTAACCCTCGGCCTGGTGCGATGGATGCTCAATTATCCTGAAATTTCTGGGGCTTTTATTGTGGTCCAGAATAACCTGCTGATATAATTCTCTTAATTCGTTATCCATTATCCGAATACCTCTAAAACTTTTTTCAGACTGTTTGCGAGTACATCTACTTCTTCTTTTGTGTTGTACATCGCGAAAGATGCCCGTGTTGTTGCCGGTATATTAAACCTGTCCATTACCGGTTGAGTGCAATGGTGTCCCGTCCTAACGGCCACGCCGTCAAAATCTAGAAATGTACCAATATCGTGCGGGTGAATGTCATCAAAAACAAAAGAGATTACACTGCACTTATCTTTTGCCCGACCGATAATTCTTAAGCCATCTATTTCGCTCAATTTTTCAGTCGCGTAAGCAAGTAGCTCTTTTTCGTAGGATGCAATTTCATCAATTCCAATGCCCTTTATATAATCTATCGCTTTACCCAGACCTATAGCATCGGCAATATTCGGCGTGCCGGCTTCAAATTTATATGGCAGTTCATTATAGGTAGTCTTCTCAAACGTAACTTTCGATATCATATCTCCGCCGCCCTGGTAAGGAGGCATAGACTCAAACAGTTCCTTTTTTCCGTAAAGTATTCCGATTCCCGTAGGACCGTAAATTTTATGTCCTGAGAAAGCGAAGAAATCGCAATCCAGTTCCTGCACATCAACTTTCAAATGCTGAACTGCCTGTGCGCCGTCAAGCAAAACAGGGACACCCAGGCTGTGCGCTTTTTCAATAATTTTTTTAACAGGATTTATAGTTCCTAGAGAATTTGAAACGTAAACAACCGAAACAATTTTTGTTTTTTCATTTATTAATTTTTCAAATTCTTCAAAAAGTAGTTCGCCTTCTTTGTTAATCGGAACAACTTTTAATTTTGCCTTTTTTTCCTCACAGATCATCTGCCAGGGAACAATATTTGAATGATGTTCCATACCGGTAATTAAAACCTCATCTCCTTCATTCAGGTTTTGTCTGCCAAATGTCTGTGCTACAAGATTAATTGATTCTGTTGTTCCGCGGGTAAAAATAATTTCCTTTTCGCTCGAAGCATTTATAAAATTTTCAACTATTTCCCTTGAGCCTTCGTATGAATTAGTCGCCAGCTCACTCAGTGTGTGAACACCGCGGTGAACGTTGGAGTTAATTGTTTCATAATATTTGCTGAGCGCATCAATCACACTTTTCGGTTTATGTGTTGTTGCGGCATTATCCAGGTAACATAAATCTTTACCATGAACTTTTTCTGAAAGAATGGGGAAATCTTTCCTGATTTTTCCCAAATCAAACGCCAATTTTTTTTCCTGCGGTGTTTCAACTTTTGAATTCATAATAACCTTCTTTTAGCCATCAAAACGGTCAGAGAGAATTTTTTCCACGTAATTTTTTATCGCGTCAACTTTTATACTTTTAATTACGTCACTGGCAAAGGCGTGGATCAGAATTGATTTTGAAGTTTCCTCGCCGATACCTCTTGATTTCAAATAGAACATGGCTTCTTCATCAAGCTGACCTATTGTAGCGCCGTGAGAACATTTTACATCATCTGCAAAAATTTCCAGCTGCGGTTTTGTATTAATAAGAGCGTCATCAGAGAGTATTATATTATTGTTTTCCTGGAACGCATTTGTTTTCTGTGCATCCTGTCTTACGATTACTTTACCATTAAATACGCCTCTCGATTTATCATCCAGTATTCCCTTGTAATGCTCGTGACTGTTGCAATGCGGCTTCGCATGATCAATCAAAGTGTGGACATCAAAAAGCTGCGTGCCGTCTGTCAGAAAGAGTCCGTTCATCATACACTCACTGCCTTCATCGTTAAAGCGACTGTTGAAATCATTCCTTGAAATATCACCGCCCAGTGAAATAGCGTGTGAAGAAAAATTACTGTTTTTTTCCTGGTCGATTTCCATTCGTGCTATATGAAAAGCCTTTTTACTTTCTTCCTGGAGTTTCACATGGTCCACTACTGCATTTTCATCGGCGAATATTTCCGTTACGGCATTTGTGAAATAAATATTTTCATCAAGTGAAGCATAATGTTCAATTATTGTTACCTGTGAATTTTTCCCGGCAACAAATAAATTCCTAGGCTGGGTTAAAATGTTTTCTTCAGCCCGGGTTGTTAAAAACAAGATATGAATAGCATCGTCTACAATTTTGCCGCCAGGGACGTAAATAAAAGCCCCGTCTCTCGTATATGCGGTACTCAGCGCCGTGAAAATCTGGTTCTTATAATCTGCATATTTCCCGAAATGTTTTTCAACCACCGGTGATTTTTCTTTTATCGAGTCTGAAATACTTCCGGCAATGACACCTGCAGGCAGGTCCTTTATTTTTGATAATTCCTGGTTAAAATGCCCGTTAACGAAAACCAGCAGACTGTGTTCTAATTCATTAAATAAAAATTTGTTTACATGCTCGGGTTTTACATCCGATTTCTGAGGTGCCGGTTTAAAGTTATACTTCAATAACGGAGCAATATTTGTGTATTTCCACTCCTCGTCTTTCGTGTTCGGGAAATCGAGATTTGAAAAATTTGAAATTGCCTCTTTTCTGATTTTATGTATCGGAGCGGCACTTTCCCCGTTCAAACTATTTTCAAATAATTTGAATTCGCTCAAATACCACTCTTTTATTTCTGCAAACTGACTCATAAATTTCTTTGTCTCCCTTAATTTTCTACTACTGCGTTTGATTCTTCTTTTATCCAGTCGTATCCTTTTTCTTCAAGTTCAAGCGCCAGTTCCTTACCGCCTGATTTCACTATCTTGCCCTTATAAAGGACGTGTACAAAATCAGGGACAATATAATTCAACAATCTCTGGTAGTGAGTTACAACGATAGTAGCATTTTCTTTCGATTTTAATTTATTCACACCGTTGGCCACAATTCTTAATGCATCTATATCAAGCCCGGAATCTGTTTCATCAAGAATTCCAAGTTTGGGCTCAAGTACTGCCATCTGGAATATTTCATTTCTCTTTTTCTCTCCGCCGGAAAAACCTTCATTTACCGCGCGGCTCAGCAGCGTCTGATCAAGTTCAACCAGTTTCATCTTTGCCTTTATCTGCGTGAGAAATTCCATCGTATCAAGCTCTTCCTGTCCGTTATACTTACGAATTTCATTCAAAGCGGTCTTTAATAAATTGGTATTGCTCACACCCGGTATTTCAATAGGATACTGGAATGCAAGAAACATCCCTTCCCTGGCGCGGTCTTCCGGTGATAATTCAAGAAGATTTTTACCGTTAAATGTCACTTCGCCTTTTGTAATTTCATATTCCTCTTTTCCCGCAAGTACCTGCGCGAGTGTGCTTTTACCGGAACCATTCGGTCCCATTATTGCGTGAACTTCACCGGCTTTAACTTTAAGGTCAATTCCTTTAAGGATTTCCTTGCCTTCTATATTGGCGTGTAAATTTTTAATTTCTAACAACATCAATTTTCCTGTTTAATATTTTTTTGACTTTTACTTTTTAATTTTGATTTTACCCAACGCTTCCTTCAAGGCTGATGCTCAATAATTTTGTAGCCTCAACTGCAAATTCCATAGGCAATTCTTTAAATACTTCTTTACAGTAACCGTTTACAATTAACCCGATTGCATCTTCGGTGGAAATTCCTCTCTGGTTTAGATAAAATATCTGATCCTCACCGATTTTAGATGTAGTAGCTTCGTGTTCAATTTGGGCGCTTGGATTATTTATTTCTAGATAAGGGAAAGTATGGGCTCCGCATTTATCGCCAATCAGCAATGAATCACACTGGGAAAAATTCCTGGCGTTCTCTGCTTTCTTCACAATTTTTACAAGTCCGCGGTAACTGTTGTTACTTTTTCCTGCAGATATACCTTTTGAAATAATTGTGCTTCTGGTATTCTTTCCGAGATGAATCATTTTAGTCCCAGTATCCGCCTGCTGATAATTATTTGTTACAGCTACAGAATAAAATTCTCCGGATGAATTATCTCCCTGGAGAATACAGCTTGGATATTTCCAGGTAATAGCCGAACCGGTTTCAACCTGAGTCCAGGAAATTTTTGAATTTACACCACGGCAGGCACCACGCTTTGTAACGAAGTTATAAATTCCGCCTTTACCATTTTTATCGCCCGGGTACCAATTCTGAACAGTTGAATATTTAATCTGTGCGTTATCGAGCGCTACGAGTTCAACAACTGCGGCATGTAACTGGTTTTCATCTCTCATAGGCGCGGTACAACCTTCAAGATAACTTACATATGCTCCTTCTTCAGCAATAATTAAAGTTCTTTCAAATTGCCCTGTGTTTGCGGCGTTAATTCTGAAATAGGTTGAAAGCTCCATTGGGCAACGGACTCCCTTTGGTACATAGACAAATGAGCCATCGCTGAAAACTGCCGAGTTAAGTGTTGCAAAAAAATTGTCAGTATAAGGGACTACACTTCCAAGGTATTTTTTTATGAGATCCGGATGATTTTTTACCGCTTCTGAAAATGAACAGAAAATTATTCCAAGTTCGGATAATTTCTCTTTAAATGAAGTCGCAACCGAGACGCTGTCGAACACAGCATCAACAGCAACGTTACTTAATCTTTTCTGCTCGTCGATTGAGATTCCGAGTTTGTCGAATGTCTCCCTCAGTTCGGGGTCAACTTCATCCAGGCTGTTGAGTTTTGGTTTCTTTTTAGGAGCTGAGTAATAATGAAGGTCCTGATAATCAATTTTAGGATAATGGACATTCGGCCAGGTCGGTTCTTCCATTTTCTGCCAGTGGCGGAACGCTTTCAATCTCCATTCGAGTAAAAATTCAGGTTCCTGTTTTATCGCTGAGAGCTGCCTAATAATATCTTCATTAAGCCCTTTCGGCAACGTATCTGCGTCAATATTCGTAACAAATCCATACTTATAGTCTTTATTCGTCAGATCTTCAATCGTTTTTACTTCCGTATTGCTCATGAAACTCCTTGCTAATATTCTTCTTTCAAAATCCTGAAAAAATGTTCATTTCTTTTTATTTCAGCAGTGTTAAACTAATCAATCTATACAATTTTGTCAAGATTAAATTACAGCCGGCATACAGCTCCATTCAGATTTGTAAATGCTTGAAAATCCCTCATATAAATTGTTTTTCACTAATTATTGAGTTAATTTTGGGCTAAGTTATAAATTGATGGACATTTAGTGGAAGATAACAGCAAAAACGACAGTAAATCGGGCAACACCGCCCCTCAAAAGCCGGAACAAAATTCTCAAAATGGAGGAAGTTCGTCCTCCAGAAAAAACTACCGAAAACCTTACTATAATCGCCGCAGAAAATATTCCAACAGATCCGGCAACACGCCAGGATTTCAGCGGATAAATACGAAATTTAGAAAGATTTCAATTGTAGTTCCTCTTTTTAATGAAGAGGAATCAATTCAGCCTCTCGCTAATGAGATCAGAAAGGCATTGAAGCCTTTAAATGCAGCATACGAGGTTATACTGGTTGATGATGGAAGCAAAGACAAATCTCTGAAAATAATTAAAGATCTTTGCAAACCTGATAAAAGATTTCGCTACGTAAGTTTTAGAAAAAATTACGGAAAAT
>Ga0315556_1002085_pt1 | contig 11593 bp, 8 predicted proteins | sample SalMarSW160310MG_FD_202112 | JGI IMG/M metagenome (GOLD analysis project Ga0315556, IMG submission 202112) | Salt marsh sediment microbial communities from the Plum Island Ecosystem LTER, Massachusetts, United States - Salt Marsh Sediment SW1603-10 ...
AACGGATCGGCGGGCAGGACGATTTCTGCGGAAACGGGGATTCGGAGCGGCGGATGTGCACCCTTTTTGTTGAAGAAGTTTCCGATGCCATGCCGGGATGCCAGCTGGAGCTGTTGCAGTGGCTTCACGGTTTCCGATCCTTTGCTTCAGGTGACAGGGGTGAGGATTCTGTTCCGCTTCGGGTTATCGGGACAAGCTCCCGGGACCTGGAACAGGCAGTGGGTGCCGGGACCTTCCGCGCAGACCTTTTTTCTGCTCTCAGCGTTGTAACGTTGCGCCTGCCTCCCCTGCGGGAGCGCAAAGGGGACGTGCCGCGGCTTGCCAACTATTTTTGGCGGGTCTACAGCGAGCGATTTGGTTGTCAACCGGCGCAGCCCAGCGCGGAGTTGATGGATCGTTTTCAACAGTATGACTGGCCGGGGAATATTCGCGAGCTGGAAAACGTGATGAAGCGTTATGTGCTTCTGGGGATCGAGGGAATCAAGGGAATCAAGGGAGTTAAACCCGCAGAGGAAGGCAGGCGGTCCGTTGCCCCTGTACATTCCCATCTGCATTCCGTCTCGTTGAAGCAGGTGACCCGTGAGGCGGCGCAGGCGCTGGAGCGCAAGATCATTCTCAGAACATTGCAGGAGACCCGGTGGAATCGCAGGCAGGCCGCTCGGTTGCTGAACATCAGTTATCGCGCGCTTCTTTACAAGATCAAGGCGGCCGGGCTGATATCTGAGCGGTCCAGGGCCGATGTCGAGGCGCAGGACAGAGAAGGCCTGGAGTCAAACCAAAGCGCTGCGTGACCAGGAAATCAGGATATGTCTCTTCTCAATATGCCGTTTGAAAAAAGTGAGGGCGCGCCGGTGGACACGTTCTGGTACGCGGTGCACACGCGTCACCAGCACGAGAAGCTGGTTGCCCGGACACTCGTCAACAAGGGGTTTGAAGTTTTCCTTCCTCTCTACACAGAAGTCCGGCAGTGGCGTGACCGGACGAAGAGACTGGAGTTGCCTCTGTTTTCCTGCTACGTCTTCCTGCGCGGCGATCTGGATCGCCGGCTCCCCATCATCACCACGCCCGGCGTTCACGGAATGGTGGCTACGGGTGGGAGGCTGGCCGGAATACCGGAGAAAGAAATTCAGGCGGTCCGGAATGTGATTGAGAACCGCGTCAATGTGGAGCCGTACCCGTTTCTCAATTGCGGCGACCTTGTCCGCGTAAAGACGGGTGCCCTCAGGGGCCTGGAAGGGTTTCTGGTGCGGAAAAAAGGGCTGACTCGGCTGATTATTTCAGTGTCGTTGCTGGAGAGGTCCGTGGCTGCAGAGGTGGATGCAGGCACCGTTGAGCGGGTTGCAGGCTCTCAGGCCTGGACAGCGCCCCCGGATGCTCCGGCGGCAATGGCCGGGGGCTGGGGTTTTGGAAATACGCTGCTTCAGTCGGCGCATGCAGCGTCGTCGTAGCGGGTTGCACGAGGCAAGGCAATGATTTCGGTTTCTGCGGAGCTTTCGATGGATGAAGGGAGGCGGAAGATGTCTCGGATATGGTTAGGTCTCGCGGTGCTTGTCGCCGCAGGGGCGCTGAAGGGTGCGGCCCAGTCTGCCGCTCCTGCAAGCCAAACTGTTTTAAGCGCCGGCATCAGCAACACAAAAATGGAAACCACCGACGATTGGAACCGCCGACTCCAGAGCCTGGTTCATTCGGCCCTCTCCAGCACGAAGGGCAACCCGTCGCCGGGTGATTACCGTATAGGCCCGGACGACCAGTTGCAGGTGACCGTTTTTGATGCGCCGGACCTGAGCCAGACTGTGCGGGTTGGGGGAGACGGCGAGATTTCATTGCCTCTGCTGGGGACCATCAAGGCTGAGGGGTTGACGCCGCGCGAACTTGAGCTGGTGCTGCAGGCGTTGCTGCACCGCACCTACATGAAAGATCCTCAGGTGACCGTGACGGTCACCGAGATGCAGAGCCACAGCGTTTCAGTGATGGGGGCCGTCAAGCTGCCCGGGGTGTTTCAGATTCGCGGGACCAAGACTCTCCTCGAAATGCTTTCCATGGCCCAGGGACTCGCGCCTGATGCTGGAAATGCGGTGCTGGTGATGCGAGGGGCTGGAACCAATGTGGTTTCTCCTTCGAGCGCCGGGAAGAAAGCCGGCGCCGCAAGCGGAACTCCTGTCTCTGCATCCACCGCGTCTTCAGCCGTGGAAGGAGACGGTAACACGATTGAGGTGAGCCTGAAGCGCCTGCTGGATTCGGGAGACCCCCAGTACAACGTCTCTATTTATCCGGGCGACATCATCAAGGTCAAGGCAGCAGGCATCGTCTACGTGGTTGGAGACGTCGTGCGGCCGGGTGGTTTCCCCATACAAGCCAACGGGCAGATTACGGTTTTGCAGGCGATTGCACTGGGTGCGGGCATGGGGCCGGATGCGGACAAAAGCAAAGCCAAGATTATTCGAGTTGCAGAGAACGGACAGAAAATCGAACTTCCTATCAGGCTGAACAAGATTCTGTCAGGAAAGGAACCCGACCCTGCGCTCCGGCCCAAGGACATTCTGTTTATTCCCAAAAACGGGCCCAAATCGGCTGGCAGGGGTGCCCTAAAGACGCTTTCACAGTGGTTAGTTTACCGAGCAATTCCATGACCGGCGACGAAGACATTCCGGAACTGTTGGAGACTTTGAAATGAGCTTAGAAAACAAAATTGAACTCTACAAGGGCGGAGTCCTGTCGAGAGTCCGAAAGCTTTCCGCGACGGTCGTGAACTCAAACGCACCGGAACCTGACGGGGATGTTGACCTGCATTACTTCCTGCGGGTGCTGCGCGATCATTACCGCACGGTCATGATTTCAGGAGCAGCCCTCATGCTGGCAGCTCTGGTGGTTTCTCTCTTCATGACTCCGGTTTATCGCTCTCAGGCAACCATTGAGATCAAAGAGGCGACGCCGGATATCGAGAGTTTGCAGCAGTTGCAGAACAGGAGCGCGGCTCCCAATAACGTTGTTGTGACAGAAGTGGAGACAGAAATTGGGATCCTCAAAAGCGACACACTGGCCCGGCAGGTGATTGACGAGGATATTCTCGCGAAAAAGGCCGGCCAGGGTTCTTCGACAGGGACGATCGCCGGCGTATGGCGCGCCGTCGTCCACTGGTACACCGGGTCCGATCCCGGGGCGGCTTCTGACCCGGCCGGGGATTCTTCCATGCAGGCGATGGCCGGCTCGGGTTCCGGTGCGGATTACTCAATCGAATCCGGGATGGATCCCAAGGCTTACCAGCACCTGGTGGACCGTTTTGAATCTTCGCTCAAGGTTTCACGCGTAGGAAGCAGCCGGCTGGTCACGATCAGCTATGAAAGCAGTGACCCCCGCCTGTCCGCTCGCGTGGTCAATGCAGTGGTCACACACTACCTGCAGTTGCACCAAAAGGCCACCGAGAAATTTACAAAAATGCTTGCCGAGCAAGTCCGCGACGCGCGGAGCGAATTGGAAAAGTCAGAGAGTAATATGACGCAGTATGCGCGCAGCAATGGGCTGCTTTACCTGGATACCAGCAATGGCACCACGCAAAATGTTGTCAGTGAGCGTCTCCGGCAGATCCAGGACCAATTGACCACAGCCCAGGCAGACCGGTACCAGAAGCAGTCGGTCTACAACCTGGTCCAGAAGGGAAATTATGGTTCGCTACCCGGCGTTTTCCAGGACAAGCTTCTGCAGACCCTGACGGAGAAGGTTGCCGACCTCAAGACCCAATATGCGCAGCTGTCTTCCACGTTCAATGACAGCTATCCCAAGGTCAAACAGGTGAAGAGCCAACTCGAGGCGGCGGAGCAGACTCTGGCCCGCGAGCGCCAGCGTGCGGCCGCGAATATCACCAATGATTACCTGGCCTCTGTTCGGCGCGAAGCGCTTCTGGCGCAGGCGTACCAGCAGCAGAAATACGCGGCAAACCAGGTAGCGGACAAGTCCACTCAATACAACATACTGAAGCGGAATGCGGATTCCGACAACCAGCTTTACGAGAACATTTTGCAAAAGGTCAAGGAAGCCAGCCTGGTGGCCCGAATCAAGGCGAACAACGTCAACGTCATCGACCGGGCTGTGCCGGAATTCCTGCCCATCAAGCCGAGGATTGTGTTCAACCTGGCGCTGGGTCTGATTCTCGGCCTGGGGCTGGGGGTTGGCATTGCTTTCCTGCAGGCGCACTTTGACACCACCTTGAAAACCGTCGAGGAAATTGACCGCTTCCTGGGTCTGCCTGCCCTGGCGATGATTCCTGCCGTCGAATCTCTCTCTGAACTGGTTGTGGACGGGAACCATAACAACAATGGCCACGGCTTGATGCTTCCCGATGTGCTCGATACATCGCAGATGTCAAGGTCGGAGGCCCCCTGGTACCGAATTGACAAACAGGTCCAGCAGAAATACTCGCCGCTGGTCGAGGCCTTCCGGACGCTGGGAAGTTCAGTGATGTTGGAAGCTGCTGGCCGAAAGAAAGTGCTCCGGAGCATTGTGGTCACCAGTTCCCAGCCGGGAGAGGGAAAAACCACGGTGTCGGTAAACCTCGCCATCGCGCTGGCGCAGCAGGGGAGCCGCGTCATCCTGGTTGACGCCGACCTTCGGCGTCCTTCTGTTCATCGGGCGCTGGGTTTTCGGAACGTTCGCGGGCTGTCGGGCTACCTGTCGGGATTGAACGATTGGGCTCCCTGTGTATTGCCGGGTCTCTCGCCGCAGCTTGACACTTTGCCTGCCGGGCGCGTGGCCAGTAACCCGATCGCCTTGTTGTCCTCCACGCGAATGAGGATTCTGATCGGCCAGCTGCTTGAAGAATACGACTATCTCATCATTGACTCTCCGGCGCTCATGCCCAATCTGATGGACGCGCGCGTCCTGGCCGGCCTGGTGGACGGCAGCCTCATGGTGGTTCGAAGCGGGATGGCGCCTCGGGACTTTGTCATCAGAGCGCGCAGGCAATTGACCAATGTGGTCGGAGTGGTTCTGAACAGCATGGACGTGCGGTCCATGGAGGACTACTACGGCTACGACTCATACGGATATGGCAACGGCCCTGTCGGCGCGGACGGTGATGAAGATTCCGCCCGTACTCCGTACGAGAAGCGGATTGCAGGGTAAGGATTTTGATGTGATCTGCAGCCCGGGCATGTGAATCGGGCGCACTGAGGTTGCATCCGGCTGCGGAGAAAGAGCTGTTACGGCCCGACCGCAACCATGGGTAGAAGGATTCCCGTAAGACTCCGGTGGTGTGAAGCCGGGGGATGGTTCCAGGGTTGATTTTTGGGGGACACAGACGGTGTGGCTCAGAGGGCGGAGCTGTACCCAACATCGGAACCCCTGCCTGGATTCCAGAATTGCCGGAGAAACGGGCGAAGGAAAGCAGGCTTTTCAACGTCCGCAAGTGTTCAGCAGGCCGCCCTGGGTAAGGGGAATGCAGGGGCGCTGTTTTGTTCTTCTAGTGATCTTCAACGCTGATATTGCCAGGTGAAACTTATGCCACTTCGTACTTTGCACAATCAACAGAATCTGGAAACGCTGGCATCGTCATTGCCACAGGCGGGTCCGGTTGGTGTCGACGACTCCATCCCCGGCGAAAAACCGTTTGGGGAACTTCTCTGCCTGGAGCGGAGAAGGGCGGAGAGGTCGCGAAAGCCCTTTTTGCTGATGCTCCTTGACCTGCGAAAGGTCATGGTCAACGGCAACACGGGAAGGGTAATTGGAGATGTCTGGGCGTCTGTCTGTTCCTCATCGAGGGATTCGGATATCCGTGGCTGGTACTTGCAGGGATCTATCCTGGGCGTCATCTTCGTTGAAGTCAGGCAGGAAGGTCCGATATCGGTCAGCGACATCATCCACGCAAAAGTAATTTCGGCCCTTTCCAAACGCCTGGAAGCAGACGAAATCAACCGGATTGACATCCGGATGTACCTGCAGCCGGACAGCGCCTCCAACTGGGAGAACTGGTCAGGGCTCTACCGTGATTTGAGGGAGAAGGAATCGGGCAGGAAGCTGCATCGCGCTGTAAAAAGGGGGCTCGACATCATTGGAAGCGCGACAGCCCTGTGCGTGCTCTCTCCCCTGATGGCACTCATTGCGCTGCTGATTAAGGTGACATCGGATGGCCCCATCCTCTTCCGGCAGTCGCGGGTGGGCTATCGCGGCGCCGCGTTCACTTTTTTGAAGTTCCGGACCATGCGTCCCTCCAATGACGGGTCGGTGCACAAGGAATTTATTCAGCGGTTTATTGCCGGCGAAATGAAGTCAGCGGAGCCGGCCCCTGTCTACAAGATTAGGGCGGATCCGCGCATCACGCGGATCGGCAAATTCCTGCGAAAGACCAGCCTGGATGAATTGCCGCAGTTCTGGAACGTCCTGATCGGTGAAATGTCACTGGTGGGGCCGCGGCCTCCCATTCCCTATGAAGTCGAGTACTACGACATCTGGCACCGGCGGCGGGTCCTGGAGGTCAAACCCGGCTTGACGGGTTTATGGCAAGTCAAGGGTCGTAGCCGCACGACGTTCAATGACATGGTTCGGCTTGATCTGCAATACGCGAAATCCTGGTCGATCTGGCTCGACCTCAAAATTTTGTTTGAAACACCGCTCGCCATGATTTCCGGCGACGGAGCTTATTGAAGGCATACCACCTTACCTGCCCGGCAAGTTGAACTCAACAGTTCGAACGTGTATACCTCATGCTTCCCTCGGGTTTGCGCCTGAGAGTGCAGGATCGGTGCGGCAGGAAGGTGGACAGTCCGGGCCTATCGGCGGTTGATTCTTTGGGGTTTTCCCAGGGTCAAGCCGCTCCGGACAATACGGGGGGTGAAAGATGGTTGGAGTTGGAGTGATTGGTTACGGTTATTGGGGTCCTAATATCGTCAGGAATTTACAGGGCCTGGCTGGCGCCCGGGTTGTGGGCATTTGCGACAAGAACCCTGCGGCGTTGCGGCGCGCGGAATCGGTGAATCACGGCACGCGGCTGCTCAGCAATCCGCAGGATCTCTTTTCTTCACCGGATATTGACGCGGTTGCGGTGATTTCACCGGTCTGGACACATTATGAACTGGCCAAGGCGGCCCTGGAGAATGGGAAGCACGTCTTTGTGGAAAAACCTTTTACGCGCACGGTTGCCGAGGCTGAGGAACTCATCGAGATCGCTGCGAAAAAGAACCTGAAGATCATGGTGGACCACACGTTCCTCTTTACGGGTGCGGTCCGAAAAATCCGCCAGTTGGTGGACGAAGGGACCCTGGGACCTCTCTACTACTACGACTCGATGAGGGTCAACCTGGGACTTTTCCAGCACGACGTCAATGTGGTCTGGGACCTGGCTCCGCATGATCTCTCCATTCTGGACTACCTGATCCAGAAAGACCCCGAGGCCATCATCGCCACGGGTGAACAGCATCTCAACGGGCTTGAAGACATTGCCTTCATTACGATCTATTTCCCCGGAAATGTGATCGCACACGTGAACGTGAACTGGCTTTCTCCCGTCAAGGTCCGGACCACCCTGATCGGTGGTGAGAAGAGGATGCTGGTCTGGAACGATCTGGAGGCGGACGAGAAGATCAAGGTCTACGACAAGGGCGTTGAGATGAGAAATCAAGAGGGCGTTTACAACTTGCTCGTCAGCTACCGCTCGGGTGACATGTGGGCGCCCAAGCTGGAACAGTGCGAGGCCCTCCGGACGGAACTGGCCTACTTCGTCAACTGCATCGAGAGTGGTGAGACTCCCTTCAATGACGGAGAGGCGGGTCTGCGGGTTGTCAGGATGCTGGAGGCGGCCGAGCAGTCGCTGAAAGCAAAAGGAAAGGCTGTTTACCTATGAACGATTTCGTTTGTGTTGCCCCTGATGTCCGGCTCGGATCGGGAGTGAAGCTTTCCAGGTTTGTCAATCTTTATGGCTGCGAAATCGGCGACGAGACCAAGATCGGCGCCTTTGTCGAAGTCCAGAAGAACGCCCGGGTCGGGAAGCGTTGCAAGATTTCGAGCCACACCTTTATTTGTGAAGGCGTCACCATCGAAGACGGCGTGTTTGTCGGGCATGGAGTAACGTTCATTAACGACAGTTACCCGCGGGCGGCCAACCCGGATGGAACGCTGCAGACAGAAAATGACTGGAAGGTTGAACGGACGCTGATCAAGAAGGGCGCGTCGATCGGCTCCGGTTCAACCATTCTTGCCAATGTGACTGTTGGAGAAAACGCCATTGTTGGCGCCGGGGCGGTCGTGACGAAGGATGTCCCTGCCAACGTGATTGTGGTGGGCAGTCCCGCCAGATTTTTGAGATCGATAGCCATGGGAGGAAATAATGGGCACAACCTATAAAGTACCGTTTCTTGATTTGAATGGATTGCACGCGGAGATTGAAGAAGATCTCGTGGCCGTTTTCAGGCGGGCCCTGAAGACTGCCGGGTTTGTTGGCGGTCCGGAAGTGGAGCAGTTTGAAAAGGAGTTTGCTGAATTCTGCGATGTCGACCATTGCGTGGGCGTCAACAGCGGCACCGATGCGCTGAGGTTTGCTCTGATCGCCGCGGGCGTGGGTTCGGGCGATGCCGTGGTCACTGTCCCCAACACCTTTATCGCCACCACGGAAGCGATTTCACAGGCTGGCGCGGTGCCCCGGTTCGTGGACGTGGATCCCCGCACCTACAACATGGATGCCGGCCGGCTGGAAGACTATCTGGCGAACAAGTGCTTTGTGGAGCGCACCGGCGGACGTCTGTTTGACCTGGCGACCGGCAATGTCGTGAAGGCCATCGTCCCGGTCCACCTTTACGGACAGCCCGTGGACATGGATCCGGTCCTGGAGCTGGCGGAGCGTTACCATCTGGCGGTGATTGAAGACGCCTGCCAGGCGCACGGCGCTCAATACTTTTCAAGAAAAATGAAGCAGTGGAGAAGGGCGGGCTCCATGGGGCTTGCCGCGGCTTTCAGTTTTTACCCGGGGAAGAACCTGGGCGCCTGCGGCGAGGGCGGGGCCGTCACCACCAATGATCCCGAAGTGGCGCGGAAGGTCCGCATGCTGCGTGACCATGGCCAGCCTAAAAAATACTATCACGATGTTGAAGGCTACAACGGCCGGCTCGACTCCATCCAGGCAGGGATTCTGCGCATCAAGCTCAGGCTTCTCGCCGGGTGGAACGAGAAACGGCGCGAGGCTGCCATCCGTTACCGGGAACTACTCGGAGACCAGGCGGTTATATTGCCCCGCGAACCGGAGTGGGCCAACGCTGTTTACCACCTGTTTGTTGTCCGGACCGAAGACCGCAGCGAGGCCATGGAGTTTCTTTCTGAAGGGGGTGTCGGAAGCGGGATTCACTACCCCATTCCGTTGCACCTTCAGAAGGCCTACAGCCACCTGGGTTATCAGGCCGGCGACTTTCCGGTGGCCGAGAAAGCGGCGGCAGAGATTGTCTCGCTCCCGATGTTCCCAGGGATCACGAGCGAGCAGCAGCAGATTGTGGCCGCCCGGCTGCTGGAGTTTGCCCAAAAGCTGTCCGGCGACGAAGCGCGCGAAGCCGCCGCTTGATCGTAAGTATCTCCCGCACCGGGGCTTCAGCCCCGGTGCGGACCAAACCACGGGCGCTGGGTGTGCCTGTTTACAGTGTATTCCGAGGCAGGATTGGAACTGTTGACCGTTACCTTGCGCAAAACGGGCGTCTGGTTCTCCTGGAAAGGCTCTCCAATGTTTCCGGGAAGATCGTCGTGCCAAAGAAGGCGCGAAGGCGGGCACCGGCCAATCATCTATCCCATACTTTGAGAACGATTGTTGACAACCTTGTTGCCATCATTGAAACGGGAAGGCTCAGTCAGAAAGTGACGGCATGAGCAGTCAGCACGATATCCCCCGGGACCTGCCGGCTTACCCCGCCAATTTGAGCTTCGCCCCTGAACCCCAGAAATCGAATCGAGCACACACGATGTCTTCTGGAATCCTGCCAACGCAGTCCATCCAGCGCGATCTTGCGGTGAGAGACCTGTGTGAAGATACGGTTCGCAAACTGGTGGACTACTGCCACGCAAACAACTGGTCCGGTTACGACCCGTACGACGCTCTGAACAGCAGGGTCTTGGGGATTCTGCCCTTCCTGAATTCCCGTTTCCCGCGGCTCGCCCTGACCCAGGTTTTGAAGAGGAGTCCCCTCAACTTCCGGCGGCTGTTGCTGGTTCAGGAGACCCAGAACCCGAAGGCGATGGCGCTTTTCCTGTCGGCATTCGTCAAGCTGTCAGGGAGCACCCTTGTGGATGTGGAACCTCTAGCCGGATTAATGATCGAGAGGCTGATCGCGCTTCGATCTCAAGGCACGGATGACTGGTGCTGGGGATATAGTTTCCCCTGGCAGATGCGCAAGGGCATCGTTCCGAGGTGGGCCCCGAACCTGGTCTGCACCACCTTCGCGGCGAATGCACTTCTGGACGTCTATGAAAACTTCCAGGACTCTCGTTGCCTGGAAATGGCCTCGAGCGCCGCGGAATATATCCTGAATGAGCTTTACTGGACCCGCGGAGAAATTGTCGCCGGTTTCAGTTACTCGCGGGCTGACCTTCAGGTCCAGGTCTATAACGCCAACTTCCTTGCCGCGGCGCTGTTGTGCAGGGTGTACCGGCACACGGGAGAGGGCCGATTTCTGGACCCTGCCCTCACCGCCGCCCGTTATTCGGCGGCCATGCAGTTTTCCGATGGCTCCTGGACCTACGGAGAAACGCGCAGCCAGCAATGGATTGACAATTTTCACACAGGGCTCAACCTTTGTGCGCTCCGGTCCATCGGGCGCTATGCCGGAACCAGCGAGTTCGAAGCATGTCTCCGGCGAGGCCTTGACTTTTACCGGTCCCATTTCCTGCGTGAGGACGGGGCGGTGAGATATTTTCATGATCGCACTTATCCCATCGACATTCATGGTGTGGCGCAGGCCATCATCACCCTCATGGATCTGGCAGACCTGGACCCCGCCTGCGCGGTCCAGGCCCAGTCGGTTTTCCAATGGGCCATGAACCACTTGTGGGATGACCGGGGCTTCTTCTATTACCGCCTGCTCCGGCACTGGACAAACCGTATTCCCTATATCAGGTGGTCTCAGGCATGGATGCTGCTAGCCATGGCAACGCTTTTGTCCCGGCCCGGCGAAACCAGCCCTTTGCCGCAATCCCTTCAGGCGACAGCTCCCGTAGAGGTTTAGCCATGGCGGGCCTTCCTGCTTACGTCATTGTCACTCCGGTGCGGAATGAGGCGGAGTTCATCGAACTGACCTTGAAGTCGGTGGTGGCGCAGACCGTCAAGCCGGTCAGATGGGTGATCGTCACTGACGGATCAACCGACGGCACAGACGAAATCGTCAGCCGGTACGCGGCCGAATACCCGTGGATTGAGCTGGTGCGGATGCCCGTGCGCCGCGAGCGCCATTTTGCGGGGAAGGTTTGCGCGTTCAATTCGGGCTACTCCCGCGTGAAGGACTTGGATTACGCGGCGATTGTCAGCATGGACGCTGATATCTCTTTTGAAGAGGACTACTTAGCATTCCTCCTCGGCAAATTCGTGGAGAATCCAAGCTTGGGGCTGGCCGGCACACCCTACTTGCAGGAGGGA
>Ga0315556_1002087_pt1 | contig 11590 bp, 12 predicted proteins | sample SalMarSW160310MG_FD_202112 | JGI IMG/M metagenome (GOLD analysis project Ga0315556, IMG submission 202112) | Salt marsh sediment microbial communities from the Plum Island Ecosystem LTER, Massachusetts, United States - Salt Marsh Sediment SW1603-10 ...
CCCACCATGTCCCGGACAGGATCGCCTATGCGGGTTTTTATGGAAAACCCTATCAGGCCTATGACCAGCATAACAAAAATCGCCTGGGCGGTTCTTCTTACGATAAAGGCGAACATCTCATTTGTTCTCTATGAAAAGCTATTAAAAAGAGGGATGAGTATCGGGCTCAATACTCATCCCTTTTGCTATCGGGTATGGGTTCCTCACTCATGACTCATTGTAGCAAGTGAGGAGGAAATGAATTCTATTTTATTACAATATCTCCAAAATATGGAAAGTTCATGGTATTTATGACGGGTGCGATACCGATATTCTTCTTGCCGGCATAGGAATGGTTCTGCCAGTGAAAAGGGATAAAGGCTGCGTCATCATAGAGGATCTGCTCAACTTCCTGAAGCATTGCAGCCCGTTTCTTCAAATCGGTTTCAGACTGGGCAGCAATGACCAGTTCATCAACCTTTTTATTGCAGTACATGCCGCTGTTGTATTGACCATACCCTGTCTTCTTGTCGGGACACATAGCCAGGAATTCAGAGAAGTTCCCTGAATCTTCCGTATCAGAGTGCCATCCAATCATCTGAATATCAGCTGCATGAGCGTCAAACTCATCCCAGTACTGGGCCTTGGGCATGGTCTTGAGATTAACCTTGATGTTGATCTTTGCAAGCATCTGAACAGTTGCCTCTGCAATTTTTGCATCATTCACATACCGGTTGTTTGGAGCTATCATGGTACACTCAAAACCCTTTTCAAGACCGGCCTCTTTCATCAGGGCCCTCGCTTTCTTAAGATTATACCTCGGCTTCAGGCTTGCTTTGTAACCCGCATACCCTTCAGGGCCCTGCTGTGCTGCCACGGTTGCGGTCCCTTTCATGATTTTCTTTACAATACCGGTATTGTTGACGGCATAAACCATTGCCCGCCGCACACGTACGTCCTTGAACTCAGGCTTTCGCTCCTGGTTCATCTGGAATGTAATAATACGCCCGCCATTGCAGGTAACGAGCTTTACATTGGAATCAGCCTTAATTCTTTTGAAATCCTGGGGAGGAACAGGGGAGATAAAGTCAACATCTCCTGAAAGAAGGGCTGCGACCCTCGTTGCATCCTCCTTGATGGGGGTAAGGATCATCTTGTCCACATTTCCTGGAGATTTCTTATCCCAGTAGCCCTTGAACCGGTCAAATACCGTTTTTACCCCTTGTTCGCGATAGGTCACCACAAAAGGGCCTGTTCCTGATTCATGATTCAGGGCAAAGGACGGGCCTATTTTCACAATAGCCTCCTTGGGCTGACCCTTCTCATCTTTTCCCGTGTAAAATTTACTGTCCATGGCAAAGAAATACGTCGCCATGTTGAGAAGAAGGGCGTAGGGCTTCTTTGTCTTGATGTCCACGGTGTAGTCATCAATAATAGTTACCCCTTCAAAAGGCTCAAGAAGCCCCTTAAAATCAACGCTGGTTTTCATGCGGTCAAAGGACCATTTCACATCTTTTGCCGTAAAGGTGTTACCACTGTGAAATTTCACTCCTTTTCGGAGATAAAAACGTATAGTCAGGGGGTCCAGCCGTTTCCATTTTTTGGCAAGGCGGGGTTCAAAAGTCATTTTTTTTGTCCACCGCACCAGCGGGTCAAAGCACCAGTGTGAAAGCTGAAGCATGCCGCCTGAAAGTTGAACATGGGGATCAAGCGATACAGGATCGGCATCAAGGGCTACTTTGAGCGTCTTTGCACCTGCTGTGAAGCTGAAAGACAATACCAAAGCCAGACTCAACGCAAGGATAATGAATTTTTTCATCTCGTCCTCCTCAATAAAGATTCATAAAAGATCGGCGCTAAAACATCCCAGGCCCAATCACCGGACTGGGAAGCACTCTAACGCTAACTCTATGTCAATTCAATTATCAGACGAGATATGTCGGGTCAAGAAATTATCTCTTTATTCTCAAGATAATCGATATGGCGGATGTGTTTTGCCCCCACGGCCATTGTGCCAAACCGCAAGGCCGCATCAATGAGCCGGGCCTGGTTGTGGTGGATGCAGATCACTACCCCGTCCGGACGAACTTTTCAGGAAGTCAAAGTTTATCTTGAATATTTCTTTCAGAAAGATATGGTACACTTTGAGATTATAACACATCATTAACCCAGGAGGAGATATCGTGAAACAATCCATGTTACCTGCTTTTCTTGCTCTCTTGCTTTTCTGCGCTGTCCCGGCATTTGCTGCACAGTATGATTTCAGCGGCGACTGGAACTATGCCACATCAAACTCCTGGGGGCCTCATAATAAGGATACCTCAGGGACCTGTGTCGTAGAACAACAGGGGAAAACATACACATTCACCTTCAAGACTGGGTACCGATGCGAACCTAAGCCGGTCTGTTCCCTTTCAGGAAAGGCTGAGGGAAAGACATATGCCTTTTCCACAAAAGACCAAGTGGATGACGAGGGAGGGATTGTTGAGACAAAAATGAACTTCACCGTTACCTCTGAATCCTCTGCCTCCGGGACCTCTACCTCCAAATACGTACATCCTTCCGGTTTCACCATGAAATGGGGGGCTGATATCCGTCTTGTCCGGTAAAGACCTTTCTGTTGAACTCCGGGGCGCAATAGGATATGGTGACTTCGCAAAAGTCATCATCGTGCCCATGGAGGGGCACGCAAATCAATGGGGTGCACCGCAACCGGTTGATTTGTAAGGAAATCGAAAATCGCATTTTTCGATTTCCGTGAGTAAAAAGTCCATGGACGGACTTTTTACCATTCCATCAGATATGGTGTCCCGAACTTCAAGAGGAGACGAGAGAAGATGCAGATAACGGAAGGCATTTATTTCATCCCCGGGCAGGACGAGTTCATCCCCGATTCCCACGCCTATGTTTTGGGCGATCCATCCACAAATGATCTCACCCTGGTCGATGCAGGGCTCATGGGAAAGGGACCATATAAGATCGATGCGATAAAAAAGGACGGAATCGATCTATCCGCGATCAAACGAGTCATCATGACCCATACGCACCTGGACCATATCGGTTGCCTGGCGGAGATCCTGGAATCGATTCCGCGGGCGCAGCTCTGCGTCCACCGGGAAGAGTCCGCGCCCCTGGAAGAGGGGGATGAACGGACGGTTTACGGCATGGACATGTTTGAGCAAATGTGCCAGGCCCAGTACGGGATCAAACCGGGACTCTTTCGCTTCCAGGTGGACCGGAAGCTCGAAGGCGGCGAAACCCTGGAAATAGGCGGCATGTCCTGGGAGGTGCTTCACATCCCAGGTCATTCCCCTGGCAGCATCGCCCTCTACAATGGGGACGGGAAGACCCTTATCCCGGGGGATACGGTATACGCGGATTACGCCATCGGCCGATTCGATCTCCATCGTGCCAGCGGCCCCCAACTCAGGGATTCTCTCAACTTTCTCGCGGGTCTGGAGGTGAAGATGCTCCTGCCCGGTCATAACCGGATCATGGAGCAGGTACCCGACGGCTACATCCGTGACACGGCCCGCCAGTGGGAGCCGTATCTCACATGAGAGCAGGGGCAAATACAGAAATGAAAAAATTGAACCCTGAATATGTGAAGGCTGTTGCGGCCCTTGTCAATCAATGCCCTTATTTCGAGCTCCTCTCCGCGGAGCTCAAGTCTCTCGGGTGGGGAGAATCCCACCTGGAACTGGAGGTGCAGAAAAAGCACTTCCAGCCGTATGGGATCGTCCATGGCGGCGTCTGTGCCTCCATCCTGGATGCGGCTGCCTTCTGGGCCGTGCACGCGGGCATGGAAGACATGGTGGGACTTACCACGGTGGAGATAAAGATCAACTACCTTGCCCCGGTAAGCAAAGGGCGTCTCATTGCAAAGGGAAGATGCATCAAGGCGGGAAAGACTATCGGCCTGGGAGATGCAACCATACATGATGATAAAGGAAGGCTCGTGGCCCACGGCACATCTACCCTGATGGTCGTTGACTCTATGGAAATCCAAGGGCAGGCAACCCTTCCTCCCAAGTTCAAGAATTAGTTCCTCCCAGGAATTGCCGGGCGACTTCCCGGGCGATGAGGGGGGCGTTGCCCCCTGAGCGGTTGTTTATAATGACGTTGATATGTTTGTCTTGCTTCAAGGCCTCCTGGATGATCTCCACGGTCTGCGTGATCATCTCGCGGCTCATCATGCCCGGCACCAGTTTGTCAAATGGATGAGCCTTTCCGTAGGCATCCTCGTACCGCACTCCCCGAGGGGTCATGAGACGAAGAACACCGCTTTCGCTCCTGCTCAGGAATCTTTTTCCACCCATGGCGAACTGCTGTTTCAAAGGAGGCAGCCAGGTCCAGTGGGAAAGCACCTGGCCGACCCCGTGCTTTTCCAGGACGGCGAGCACCGGCTTGGCAAGGTATTCTTGAGTCCTCAACTCCACGTGGAAGCGGTCATCTCTGGGCAAGGAGCTGAAAAATCCGTCCAGGGCATCAGCTAGGTTCCTTACTGGGATCCGTTCATCCTTCCGTTGGTATTCCTGTTCAAAAATGATCCCGTCAAGCCAGGGATCAAGGAGATCCCGGACAGGCTCATAGAACCGCTCCATGAAGCCTTTGGCATTCAAGTACTGCTCATTCGCGGGGTAGGCATTGCCCCTGCGTATCTTTTGGGCAAAAAAGATCTGCGGGGCCTTGAGCAAGAGCCGGTCATCCCTTTTCAGATACTGCCTGTATGTTCGGAGTGTTTGAAAACTGGTGGTGGGACTACCGCTTTCTCCAAGGAGAGGGCTGTAAAAGGTGAAGTCCAGCTCCAGGGTGCGGAAGTGCTGGAAATATTCCTCGACACTTTCCACCGGCAGGACCTCTTCAACAAAATTCTTTCGTCCCAGCTTTTTGCTGCGGCGTGTTGTGCGGCCGAAATACGGGTCCGCTGAGTAAATTTGACCGATCCAGCCGGCATACCGGTCACTGGCAGTCCCCATGCGGACGAGTGGATGTATATCACGGAAATGAAAGGTTTCCAGGATCGACGAATCCGCATCCGGCATGATGTGATTACCACTTCCGCTGGGGTTTTATTGTATTCTGTCTCCTCTGAACCCTGAATTGCCGGTACATTCTCTTGAGGCGGTCGAACCGCTCCGGTCCAAGGATTTTCCTGACTTCCAGGAGAAAGCGAAATCGTTCCCGTGCAAGATTTTCGCGGGCCTGTTCCAGCCTGTCATACTGCTTTCTTACCGCGTCATCATTGAGCGATCCCTTATCCAGGAGGGCATCCAGGTCAAAACGAGCCCGTTCCACCTCACTTTTCAGGTCAATGAGTTTCCGGCGATTTTCAATAAACAGGTCATCCAGCTTGCTTTTTTCATCTCCCCTGAGGCGAAGCTCCTTGGAAACACGCGGCAACCGCCACCACTTCCCGGCAGGCCTGTCTTGGGCCGCACCAGACAGCGGTATGCCAATCAACACTATGAATAACACGCCCGTGAGCATTTTCTTCAACATCTCGAAACTCCTCTGACTCCTAAGATCATTCCCCGTGCCCGTCATACCGGAGACGAATCACCGGGCTCTTCCCCGGCCTCCGGAATCACAAAATCCATCAAATCCTCATCCACCTCTGCATATCCCTCTCCTGAAATGGCACGATACACCTGCGGGAGAGGATTTTCAACCAGCTCGTTGATTTCCGCCATGAATTGCCCATCTTTTTGTATTTCTTCTTCAACCCCGGCGAGGCGGGCCTGGGGAAGTCTGATGAAAAGGTTCCAGCCGAGAAAAAACACCGCGAGGACCGCACACACGGCAGAGGCAAGAGCCCAGGAATGATGCCCGGCAAACCACCCCGGCGATTTCACCCTGGTTTCAGGAAGCACCACGGGCCTTCTGGGGCGAGGCACGAACCTGAAAGCCGCGTCACCCAGCGCCGTCAGATCACGCTCGAGACGGATCTTTTCCTCCCGGCATTCAGGGCACTGAACAAGGTGTTCCCTTATGTGCCGGGGCAATTCGGCTTTGTCTATCACCGAGCGAATAATCTGGTCCTCGGTAAGGTGTTTATCAGCATACTCTTTCATTGGATTCCACCTATTAATGCCTGTATCCCCGGTTCCTTTTTGAATTTTTTCAAGGCGCGGTAAAGATGAGTCTTCACGGTACTCTCTCCCTTCCCCAAGGCATCCGCAATTTCCTTGAGGGTTAACTGATCCAGGAATCGCATAACAAATACTTCCTTTTCCAGCCTGGAGAGCTTCTTCAAAAACCCACCGATCTGATTCCAAAAATCCTTCTTCTCCACATTCCTCAAGGGTTCTGTGTCGGTTTCTTCCCCCTGCTGCTCCACCTTCAGGGCTCCGGTTTCACCGGGGGCCCCCATGAAAAACAAGAATCGCTTTTTCCGGTAAAAGTCCCTTACCCTATTTGCTGCGATGGAAAAGAGCCAAGACCGAAAACGGTCTGTGTCCTTAAGTCTCTTCACCCCCTTGAAGGCCTGAATAAAAATGTCCTGGGTCAGGTCTTCTGCGTCAACCTCGGAGCGGGTCCGGAAGTACACCATGCGGAAGATATCTTCATGAAAGAGAGAAACAAGATAGCCGAACGCGGCCCGATCCCCCTCTTTTGCCCTCTGCACAACATCTCCGATCTGAGAGCCGGTGCTCGCGGTCTTTTCAGCTTCACTGGTCTTTTCGATCTTTTCCCGCATATACTCAGTATACCAGCCTGACGGCACCTGTCTCTCAGTTCTTGTTGTTACCTGCGCCAGTTTCAAAATGTTCAATTTTGTTCGAGGTCAAGAAAGGCGAAAATTTTAACCACAGGAATATTTCGCGTATTTCGAGGATCAAAATTTTCGTCTGCCGCAGAGATCGGGCAAAAGGGGACGTTTTGAAACCGGCTCATCTGGTTACATCGTTATGCTTATAGCGGTAAATACGATGGCTGGCCCGGTCCTGCATATATTCCATGTGGGCCCGCTCCCACGGTTGCAGCTGCCCATCGCTCCACGCCCGTCGTTTCGTCCTCTGAACCCTCAATTGCTGGCGCTCCAGCCCGCGGACCTCGCCCCATGTCAGATCGCCGCTCCAAATCCCCTGATGGATCCTTGCCTGCTGTCGGATCTGTCGATGCCCCACTCTCCCGGCTGCCATTGCCACGCCACTGAATGCAAATAATCCGGCCAGCGCTCCAATTCCCACGAGAATACCAATCTTTTTCATGTCCAAATCCTCCTTTATGCAGAATTTGTCCATTGGGACGGTTCCCGCAGAGTTTTGGTCTACAAAAAAACCAACACCACCAGTTTAATGCTCGCTCTTGGACGGGGGTACTCTGGAAGTGAAATTGAAGCTCCGATCACGCACGCTTGACCGGGCCGAGGGCCACCAGGTAGAGGAGCCGGACATCCCCTGCAAGCTCCAGGAGTCGCTGTGCCTCCTCGTCATAGAAGGCACCGATACCACAACACCCGATTCCCATGGAAGCCGCCGACAGGTAAAGTATCTCTCCCATCCGGCCCGCCTCCAGCATGGCGGAACGGTATCCCCTTGGCCCGAACCTCTCTTCCAGGGCGCCCAGGTCAGCCATGAATAAGAAATGGAGCACAGCATTGGCCAGCCATGCCTGATCCAGGCAGATATGGGCCATTGTTTCCACGAATGGCCCTTCTTTTACCATCCCGAGGCTTCCCTTTTCAACATCCAGGAGATAATACCCTGGCTTTCGGTCTTCAACCCTATTTACCAGGACGCCGGTTCCGACGAATTGCCGCTCGATTTCAGACACACTTCTCACAAGGCTGTCAATGAGTCCATTGGCTGCAGCTTCAGCCATGGGCTTCTGGACAAAATTCCGCCGGGAGCGCCGGGAAAAGACCGCGTCTTTGAAATTGACTTTTTCCAGCCGTGGATCTGAGGGGCCAACGGGTTCCCAATGAGCGGGAGTAGGGCCGAGCCGGTGTATCATGGGCGGAAGGAGTTCCTTGCTTTTCTGTGGCAGGGTCATGCCCGCTTGATGGGCCTCCACGGGTGCGGAATAGACCCTTTCCCTCGGGGCCACCCGACTCGCATCCAGCAAACGCTGTGGCAGTTTTTCACCAACAGGAATCAGCGTCGCAAGGAGCTCTTGCCCCTTCGGGATCTCTGCTATCGTCAGGCAAACTTCCCGTTCCTGGTGGAGACCCAGGAATTGGTTCACCTGTTCATCGGAAAAATCAGAAAAGCAGGACAAGGGAACGCCCATGGATCCGGCGGCCAGGACAAGGTTCTCGAGCAGATGCCCGGTATCCAGAAGGCAATAGCGGTAGCCTCGGTCCCGGTACTTCCAGCAACTGCGAAAGAAAATGGCGGCCAGGAAGAACGTGAGGCCCGGGCCAGGACCCGTTACTCCCTGGAAAGGCCCTTTCCGCAGGAGATGAAGGCCATGGTGGGCAATGGAGAAATGATAGAGACCGTCATCGAGCCCTGCGAGGCCGTTCGACACGATGTACAATTCCGCGGGATACAGGGCCCCCGCTGAAGCTACACTCCGGAAGTAAAAATATCCCTCTCCCTGCCGTGCTTTACCGGTGAGGCTGTAGGAGAGGAACAAGAGGGTTGAAAGGGTCTTGATATGAAACTCAAGACCCTCGGATTCCACTTTTGCCTGCCGGAGCAGCTCTGAGAGCTTTTTTTCAGGAAATGGTCCCGGCTCCGGTAGAGAGAGGGGCTTTAGTCCCGGATATTCCTTGAAGACATTCGGCTGGTTTTCCCAATCGAGGCCATGCCCCTCCATGCTGCTACGATCATAGCTGGTGGCAACGTGATATTGAAAGCAGGAAGTAATCATGCCAAGTTCATCCGACTAAAGCACACTTTAAGAAAAGGAGAGGAGTTTGGATGTTACAGGCTATGCTCGATTTTCTTCGATTCCGAGTCTCCCGGGCTGGTATTTTCAGTGACTTATCCACGTCCCGCCAATAGTCTTATAGGCGGGACTCCGCATTTACTCCGCCAGAGGCGGAGTGCTGCGGTTTCCCCCATAGATAAGTCACGAAGAAGAAAGACCATGTCCTGTACGTGCTTTAATCAATCTTTGAGCATCAAAGTATGCAAAATTCGAATGACCCTCATTTCATTGTTAACCGGGAAACCCGGGTGTTTTCCGCCTAGCCGTCCGCCTGGGCCGAAGGGGAATGCATCACCACCTGGGGAAAGGGTATCTCGATATCGTTCTCGTCAAAGGATTCTTTGATCTTCCGGGTTAAATCAAACTTGGTATCCCAGTAATCACCGCTTTTCACCCAGGGCCGGACCACCAAGTTGACGCTGGAGTCAGCCAGTTCGGAAACGGCGATCTGGGGTGCCGGGTCGGACAGGACCCGTTCTTCTTCATCCAATATCTTTTTCACCACCTCATAGGCCTTCTGGATAGATGATCCGTAGCTGATCCCGATGACGAGATCCACACGCCTGGTGTCATATCCCGAAACGTTCTTGATGACATCGCCGAAGAGCTTCCCGTTCGGGACGATAATCTTGACGTTGTCCGGCGTGGAAAGCACGGTGGTAAACAGTTCAATAGCCTTGACCGTCCCCGCAACACCCGCGCCTTCAATATAATCCCCCACCCTGAAGGGGCGGAGGACCAGCATCAGGACGCCGGCCGCAAAGTTGCCCAGGGAGCCCTGCAGGGCAAAGCCGATGGCAAAACCGGCTGCCGCCAGGACAGCCACGAACGAGGTGGTCTGAATCCCGAACTTGGCCAGTGCCGCGAGGACCGTAAACACCAGAATGATGATATATGCCAGGCTTCCCACAAAGGAGATAATGGCCGTATCCGTTTTTGTCTTTTCCAGCACTCTCCGGCAGATAGACCGCCCGATCCCGGCGGCGATACGGCCGAGGATCAGAATAATAATGGCACCGATGATTTTCAGGCCATAGGTGGTAAAGAAGATAGTCATTTGATCAATAGCAGGTTGCATAACTGGACCTCCTTTCGTGTCAATGGTTTTGAGTGCCGTAGAGAAAATGCGGGAAGGGTCAGATCAAACCAAACCCTTCTCCCCCGTGTGGCAACCAAAACAAGCCGATTAATAGATGGGTTTGAGCTCCACCCGCCGGTTCATGCTTCTCCCTTCGGCCGTGGTATTGGTGGCAGCGGGTCTTGAAAAGCCGTATCCCACAGCGCTCAGTCGGTCACTGCTGATCCCCTTTTTCACGAAATACTCCATCACGGCCCGGGCCCTCTTCTCGGAGAGCTCCCGGTTGAATCCGCCGGAACCCCGGTTATCCGTGTGGCCCTGGATCTCCAGCTTCATGGAGGGGTTGTTCTTGAGAATCCGGATAATATTATCCAGGAGGGGATATTCATGTGGTTTGATATTCCATTTTGCCGTGTCAAAGGAGAGGCCCTTCAGGATCCAGCATCCCCGGTCATTGACCGTTGCACCCTTTGGTGTCTTCGGGCAGGTGTCCTTGTAGTCATACACCCCGTCTCCGTCCGAGTCGAGCGGACAACCGTTCGCATCTACCTGCACTCCTTTTGGGGTATCGGGACACTTGTCCAGAGAATCGCTGACGCCGTCGCCGTCTGCATCAAACGGGCAGCCATTGGCGTTGACCTTCAACCCCTTCTGGGTATTGGGGCACTTGTCCAGATAATCATACACCCCGTCACCATCCGAATCAAACGGACAGCCGCTGGCATCAACCTGGACACCCTTGGGGGTATTGGGGCACTTGTCCATGTAGTCATAGACACCGTCTCCGTCCGAATCAAATGGGCACCCCTTGGCATCCACCTGCACCCCTTTTGGGGTACTGGGACAACGATCCACATCATCAAAAACCCCGTCGCCGTCGCTGTCTGTTCGAGCGGCCACCTTCTGGAAAAAGGCCTGCTCCACAAATTCTCCCATTCCTTCTGCTGAAAGGAGTTGGTCCCCGTTCACGCTTGCGCCGCACCCGCTCGCCTTGGCTATCCCCTGGAGGAGTGTTTTCCCGTCTTCATTATCCCCCACCTGGATAGTGTAGATGCAGAGTCGCTCTCCCAAGCCCGCAGCCAGATGTCTTGCGGCAAGAAGGGGGGCGTTCCCCATGTCCTTCCCGTCACTGATCACGATCAGAGCGATGTTCCCCTTGGTGGACTGGAGGTCCTGCAGCGCGGCGGTAATGGCCAGTTCCATGGGGCTGTATCCCCTAGCGTACTGGATCATGTTGAGTCCACCCGTGAACCCCGCCTTGCTGTAAGACGTCATGCCATAGAGCAGGCTCGTGGTCTCGAGGGAAAACAGGGCCCTCCTTCCAAACATCCGCAACCCGCCTGTCAGGCCCATATCGGGAATCGTCTGATTCAGACCTTGTGCTATCCTCAATGCCCGGGCGAGCTTGCTTTCCCCGTCGTACTGCTCCGCCATGGAGCTTGAGGCGTCAAATATCACCAGGAAATTATCCACCTTCTTCACCAACTGTCCGGCTTGAACCTTGGCGTTCAGGTCCACGGGTGTAAAGACCTTGGAGGGTGCTTTTTGCGTCTGCTGGAGAGCACATCCTCCCAGCAGGAACGTGATTGTCGTAACAAACAGTACTCCTTGAAATATCTTTCGCATCTTCATTTCTCCTTTCTGACTTTTCGT
>Ga0315556_1002088_pt1 | contig 11582 bp, 10 predicted proteins | sample SalMarSW160310MG_FD_202112 | JGI IMG/M metagenome (GOLD analysis project Ga0315556, IMG submission 202112) | Salt marsh sediment microbial communities from the Plum Island Ecosystem LTER, Massachusetts, United States - Salt Marsh Sediment SW1603-10 ...
AGCCGCACGGCGAGTGTCCTAGAGAAAACCCAGAACCAAAAACCGAGAACGGCGAGCGCAGCGAGCCTCCCTACCGAATACTGAGAACCGACAACCTGCGAGCGCAGCTCGCCTAGGCGCCCGCCGCCACCAGCAATGCCCGGTACAGCAGATGCTGGTCTCCGAGCCTCCGGCGCAACTCCCGCTCCAGGCCCCCGATCGGGTAGAGGTTCTGCGGGGCACGCGGATCCTTGTGGCGTTCGGAGGCAAACCGGGGCAGCGTTGCGGCGACGCGGTCGGCGAGCGCTCGTGCAGACGCGACATCCTGGTCGGCCGACGCCTCACACCGGACCACCCCCGCGAAAGGACCGCTACCGCCTCCTGGCAGCCGCAGGTACCACGAGTAGCGACTCCACGCCGTGGTCATCAGAAACAGGGGCGTTCGATCGCCGGGGCGCAGCGCGGCGAGCACGCCGTTCAGGGCAGGAGGGAGGTACTGCACGTGGTGTGTCTTGACGTAGCCCACGACACCCGGCTCCCGGCCCGTCCTCAACGGCCCATCGGTGATGACGAGTTCGACGTCGAGATGTTCGGAGGAGATCTCGTGCTCCAGTTCGCCCATCCGCTGCTGAAGCCCCAGCCACAGGTCCTCGGTGGATGAACCGGCTGTCGCTCGAACTTCGTACCGTCCGTGGCGAGTATCGACTGCTTCGGCTTGAGGCGACGAGGTGAACAGCCCGCGCCGCACCGCTGCAGCGACGAGCTTCGCGTCGCCGTCTGAGCGGACCGCCCCGGCGGCGTAGGTGGCGCAGATGCCGAGTACCGGCTGTTCGTCGCCGATCCAGACGTTCGCATCGATTCGGCGAACTCCATCGACGAACAGAATCGTCGAGGCGGGTGTGACGCTCGGGCTGATCGGGTGCCACTTCCCCGCCGGGACCTCGACGTCCACATCCGGAACGGTGGTGGTCTCTTCCAAGTCGGGCGACATGGGGGTGCCGTACTCCGGCGCCCACGGTTCGACGGAGAACTTCATGCGTCGATCCGTTCGACGTGTGCCCCGCTGACATCCTTGGTGACGACGAACCGGGTCGGTACCTGCTCGGCGAGGTCGGGCACATGGCTGATGAGACCAACGGTGAGTCCTTTGGCGCCGAGCTGCTGGACAACCGAGGCCACCACGTCCAGGGTCTCTTGATCGAGGGTGCCGAATCCCTCGTCGAGAAGGATCGACTCCAGCTTCCCCTGCGATGACATCCTGGTGAGCTCCTCAGAGAGTGAGAGTGCCAAGGCAAGGGACACGAGGAACGTCTCGCCTCCTGACAGCGTGCGGACGGAGCGTCGCTGATCGGCGTTGCGATGGTCGATGACGGTGAAACCCGCCTTGTCGATCTCGAGCGAGTAGATGCCAGAAGACAGCTCGTCGAGCAGCTGATTGGCACCCACGGTCAGTCCGATGAGTGCCTCTTCGAGGATCCATGACTCGAACCGGTTGGAGTGCAGGTGTCGCGAGAGTGCTGCGGCAACGTGACTTCGGTCCTTCTCGGCGGTGATGTCTGCTGCGAGTTCCTTGGTTCGCTGTTTCGCCTCCCGTATGCCTTCGAGGTCTTTGCGGGCCGAGAACACGGCCTCATCCGGCGTGAGATCCGCGCCCATGCCGGCAAGGTGCGTGTCGAGATCCTCGGTGAGGCGGGATCTATCGTCCACGAGCTGCTTCGCGTCGGCTCGGAGCCCTTCCAGCCGCTTGTGCGTCTCCTGTGAGCGGGCGACTGCCCACTCGGTCAATGCCGCCCATGCGATGGCAAGATCGTCCGGCACTACCGGTGGTGGCTCCAGGTGAGCGACGCGATCTCGTGCGCCGTGGAATTTGGCAAGCGCCTCGGCCCGCGCTTCGGTGAGCGCTTCCCGACGCTGTTCGGCGGCGCGGAGCTCGTTGGCTGAGGTGAGTGCAGTTGCCTTCAGCTCGGCGAGTCGTTGCTGTGCAGCCGCAGTGGCAGCGAGGGTTCGAGCCAGCTCGTCGATACCGGGGACACCATCGAGGCCGGCTCGAAGCGCGCCGATCTGAGCGGAGATCTCGTCCGCAGTAGCCCTCGATCGCTCACCGGCGAGTTCAGCTTCGGTCAGGGCCCTTCGTGCAGCATCGAGATCGGCTGTTCGGCGAGCAACGTCGGCTACGGCTCGTTCCACGTCCGCGATCGGTTCGACCTTCGGGATCTCTGCGATGGGGACTCCGCACACCGGGCACGGCTCACCGACTACGACGTTCGCAGCGAGTTCGTGCGCCGCGTGTGCGCGCCGGAGCCGTTCGAGTTCCTCCTCCGTCTGCGAGTGTGCCTGTGCGACCGCGCCGGCAGTCCGGCGCTTCTGTTCGATGTCCGCGGCCGACTTGGCAAGCTGTTCGGTCGCGCGCTCGTGCCGACCAAGGAGGTCCTCGAGGGATCGTTGCTGCGCAATCTGAGACTCGAGTATCGCCGGGTTCGGGAGCCCTGCGATCGACTGCTCATGCGCGCTCAGTGCCTCGCTCGCCTTCACCATGGCGGACTTGGCTTTGTCGACCGCGGTGTCTGCATCGGAAATCCGACCCACCAGCTCGTCGAGACCGTCCGGAGACCGGATGGCCAGGGCCGACATAGCTGCCTCTTCGTCGGCGATCTGCTTCGTCGCATCCTTCAGTTGTTCGTCGATCGATGCCACCTGCGTGCGGATCCTGGCGATGGTGTCGCGGAGCCGCTCGAGTTCGGATACACGACGGGAAGCGGCGTCCTCATCACCACCGGCCCTCTCGGCAAGCAGATCGACCTCGCGTTGGTGCCCTGCGAGCAGTCGATCTGCAACCGACTTGCGTTCATTGGCGAGATCCCGGATGCGCCGGTAGACGCGGAGGTCCAGGAGCTCTCGCAGCAGCTCCTGTCGCTCACGAGGTTTGTCATGGAGGAATCGAGCGAACTCGCCCTGCGGAAGGACGACGGCCTTGATGAAGTGCTCATAGGCAAGTCCGAGAAGCTCCTCGACCTTCTTGGTGACCTCGTCTGCGCCGGATGCGAGCGTGACACGGCCATGTTCGAGGCGTGCTTCGGCGGTGGTCGCGCCCCCGCCCTTGGTGCGTCGGACGACCCTGGCAACACGGTACGCATCGTCGCCGACGGTGAAGTCGAACTGGATGCGAGCTTCGTTCTTGCCGAGCGTGATGACCGGCTCGACGGCGCGCCGGTCCCCATATCTCGGGACGGACCCGTAGAGAGCGAACACGATCGCGTCGACGATGCTGGACTTGCCTGATCCGGTCGGACCGGTGAGGGCGAACAGGTCGGCGTTTCGAAAGTCGATCGTTGTCTCGTCCCGATATGCGGTGAATCCCGCGATCTCGAGCTCGACCGGCCTCACTGAGCCTCCTCCAGGAGCTCGTCGAACAACCCTACGACTCGCTCATCGGAAGCGTTGGCCTCGGCGAGGTACTCGACGAACAGTTCGTGCGGAACACGACCCAATCGCGCTTCGCGAGGGGTGCTGCGGTGCCGACCCTCGGGTGCCGCGAGAACGACATCGACGGCTTCGGGAAACAGTTCTCGTACCTGATCGGCGAGCCCCGCTCTCGCCGGCTCTTCGAGGACGATCTTCAGGTACGCGTCACCGGTTGTGCCGGCAAGGGGTTCGAGCGACTCGATGCTCCCTCGGAGCTGCTGCAAACGTCGCCCGGACGTGAGGGGCACCTGAGTGACCGCGGCAGGCAGTCCCGGTTGAACATCCACGACGAGCACGGCTTTCTCATCCTCGGTTTCCCCAAAGTCGAGCTGAAGTGGTGACCCTGCGTACCACACAGGAGCCGCGGCGGGGGTCTGCTGCGGCCGGTGCAGATGCCCGAGGGCGACGTATGAGAGGGCGCCGTCGAACGCTCCCGCCGGCACCCAGTAGTCGAAGACCGTGTGTGCGCTGCGTTCTCCCCCACCGAGGACGCCCTCGGCGACCATCACGTGGGCGACAACGATGTTGACATCGTCCGTCGTGATCCCTTCAGTGAGCATCGCGAGGATCGCAGTGAGCCGCTCGGCATACAGCGCCCCATGCTCGTACGCCTCGAGGTCCATGAGCGCGGACGCCGAGACGATGCCGCGTTGCGTGACGAACGGCAGCATCGCCACTCTTGCGACCTCCCCGGAACTGGTTTCGATCTTCACGACACCGCCTTCGTCCGGCTTCATCGGTGTCGCGACCACATGCACCCGGCCGAGTTCGAGAAGGGGCGCTACCGCGTCGAGGCGCCGCGGATTGTCGTGGTTGCCTGCGACCATCACGACGGGTGCAATGTCGGCAAATCGCAGTAGCGCCCGGTAGACGATCTGTTCGGACTCCGCGGTCGGCGCGACCACGTCGAAGATGTCGCCGGCGACGGCGATCAGATCGACAGCCTCCCTGGCGCCGATCGATGCGATCTCCTCGAGAACCGCCCGGTGTTCGTCCGCCCGACTTCGACCGCGGATGGCACGGCCGACGTGCCAGTCGGCTGTGTGCAGGATCTTCACCGCGCCGATGGTACCGACGACGAGGGACGCAACCGCGTCACCCGTCGTCGCTACGCTGCGGTCATGGACACCCAGATCCCGCCTGTCGGCAGACCACACGACCAGATCCTGAGCGAGATGAAGTCTCTCGCGGAGGCCGAAGCGAGTTGGGAGGACGGTCGCACGTGGAGTCTCGTCTATCACGCCGGCGACGACCACACGACATTCCTGAAGGACGCCCACGGGCTGTTCTTCTCCGAGAATGCACTCAACCCGATGGCGTTTCCCGCGTTGCGTCGGTTCGAGGCCGAGGTGGTTCGCATGACCGCCACGATGCTCAACGGGGACGCTCAGGTCGCCGGCACAATGACCTCCGGTGGCACGGAGAGCCTGCTCGCGACCGTGAAGACGTACAGAGACTGGGCGGCGGCGACCAAGGGGAACTCGGAACCAGAGATGGTGTTGCCTGTGACCGCGCACGCAGCGTTCGACAAGGCTGCCGCCTACTTCGGGGTGCGACAGGTGCGGGTCCCCCTGGCAGATGACCTGAGGGCCGACCTGGGGGCGATGGAGGCAGCCATCACCCCGAACACGATCCTCATGGTCGGCTCGGCTCCCGACTACCCGTTCGGTCAGGTCGACCCGATCGAGGAGCTGGCGTCGATCGCCGCCGCGCATGACATCGGGATGCACGTCGATGCCTGCCTGGGCGGCTTCCTCGTTCCGTGGGCTGAACAACTCGGAGTCTCACTCGGCGTGTGGGACTTCCGTGCGTCCGGTGTGACGTCGATGTCTGCTGATGTTCACAAGTACGGGTTCGGGGCCAAAGGGGCATCCACCATCCTCTACCGAACGCCTGAGCTCCGCAGGTTTCAATTCCATGTCACCAGCGACTGGCCGGGAGGAATCTACGCCTCACCGTCGATGGCCGGCACCCGCCCCGGTGGGCCGATTGCGGCCGCGTGGGCGGCTATGCAGGCGATCGGCCAGAACGGCTACCTGGCGATAACCGAGCAGATCCTCGACATCTCGCGGCGGCTTGTCGAAGGAGTCCGAAAGGTGGAGGGTTTGGAGATCCTCGGAGACCCCAGACTGAGCGTCTTCGCTTTCCGGGGAGTCGATGTCGACACCTACGCGGTCGGGGACGCGTTGGAGGCTCGCGGGTGGCATGTCGACCGGCAGATCAAGCCGGCGTCGCTCCACTTCATGGTGACACCTGCCCACGCAGGGATCGTGGAAGAGTTCCTGGACGATCTTCGGAGCGCCGTCGACGATGTGCGAGCGCATCCCGAGCTGGCATCGAGCGGACAGGCGGCGATGTACGGGATGATGACAACGCTGCCGGATGACGGCACCCTGCACGAGATCGTGCTTCAGACCCTCGACGGCTTGTACTCGCTGTAGCTATCCAGGCTTGAGCAGATAGGCCAGCGCGATGCCGGCATAGTTGCCGATCGCGTAGCCGACCACCCCGGTCGTCAACCCCGACACGATGATTGCTCGGTTCTTCAACGCTCCCGCCACGGTCGGCACGAACGCCGGTCCGAACACGGCGGCGGTCGAGGTGATCAGGACGGTGTCGGTGTCGATTCGGAAGATTGCAGCCAGCACGTAGTGCAACACGATCGCCCCGATGAGCACCACGGCGACGAAGAGGAACACTCCCCCGAACGCCCCGGCGAGTTGCCGCACGTTGGCGAGTGTGCCGATGGCAACGGCGAAGATGAGGAGGAGAAACTCGCCCGTCTCGAACGTCCCGGGAAGTGTCCTGATCTTCGGCACGAACGAAGCGAGGACCCCGACCGTCGTGATGGACAGGATCACCAAAGCGATGGGCAGGTCGGGGGCGAAGAGGTAGACAAGTCCGACCGCGACGGCGGAAGCGCCGATGCTGGTTGCGAGGGCCAGAACCACGTTCCGAACCTTCGGTGCGACCTTCGCGTCTTCCGTGGTGTCGCCGCCGAAACGGGACACGTCGAATGCGGGAAGGAACCGACCAAGGACCCGCTGAGCGATCGACAGGAGGAACAGGAGATAGAGGCCGGAGAGGATCACGTCGGCCCCATTCATGAGAACGAACGTCTCGTCCGGTACGTCCAGCGCGATGCCGACTGCGCTCATGTTGGGCGTGCCTCCCGTGTAGACGCCGACGGTCATGCCGGCCATCTGCCAGTCGTGGGCGACCGACAGGACCAACGTCGCGATCGTCGAAGTGATCACGACGGCGATCGTGGCGAGCGCGAAGGACACGACGGCCGGACGGGCGATCCGGAGCCACGCCCTGAAGTCGGTGGTGAACAACAGGAGTGGAATGGCGAGGACGACCGTCGCCTCGGTGAACGTCGTCGCCAGATCGGTATCGATGGTGAACATGTTCCCGAGGGCGATTCCGAACAGGTAGCAGAGCACGATCGGTCCGAGAAACTCGAGCGGTTTGAACCTGCGAGCTCCCCACGTGGCCACCGCAGGGAATCCGAGGAACGCAACGATGAGGATCACCGAACCCACACCGTGACGGTAGTCACCGTCACCGGACCGATGTCGTCTGGAGTGGGCCTACAGCCCGTCGAACGGATCGGCCGGGCCGTTCCCGCCGCCGGGTGCCGGGCCCGCCTCCGAGACCCGAGTCGCCCACGCGGGGAACGGAAACTCGACGGTGACCGGGATCGGCAGTTCCGGTTGCGAGACGAGCATCGTGCCGGGCTTCATGATGGTGGCTCGTTGCCGCTGGACGCCGGGAAGGAACCCGTACTCCTCTCGACTCGCTTCCGCCGAGTCGAGACGGCCGACCACCCTGATCGCCGAGTTGGCGATGATGCGCCGCTCGACCTCAGAGGCCGTTTGCTGCGCGCCGATGAGGATCACGCCCAGCGACCGTCCCCGTTCGGCAACGTCGAGCAGGATCTCTTTGATCGGGCTATACCCCTCCCTCGGCGCATACTTGTTCAGTTCGTCGAGAACCAAAAACAGCAGCTCGTCGGAGTGCCCCTGGCGTTCCTTGTCCTCGAAGGCACGCCGGACCGTGACGCCGACCACGAAGCGTTTTGCCCTGTCGTTGAGGTTGTGGATGTCGACGACGGTGATCTGCTTCTGGAGTTCGATCGGGTGGACGTTCGACAGGTCACCTCTGATGAGGTGCTCGACATGGCGAACCGCACCGTGGAGCCTCCGAACGAACGCGTTGACGGTCCCGGCACCGATCGCCGGACCCGCCCACTCGTATCGAGTCTCCTCGTCCTGAACCTTGGTCGTGATGAAGTCGACGAGATCGCGAAAGGTGAGGATCTCTTGCCCGTCGATGGCGACACCTCCGTCGTCGAGCCGGATCGCCTTGTGGAGCTGGGCCATGACGTTGTACACGACCATCGAGTAGTGGGCCCGATCGTCCTCGGCGCCGGCGAACAAGAACGGGAGCAGGTCGTCGGAGCAGAACTCGGCGAGAGACCAGAAGAACGGCGTGACGCCCTCGTGGCGGGAGGCGACGTCGGGGGCGCCGGTCTTCGACCCGTGCTTCGGAGGGGCGTAGATGCTGACCGAGCGGAACGGGTCGGCGGGCAGCCCGAGTGGCGCGTACTTGTCGCGCTGGGCGGCATCGAGCGACAGATTCGGGCGATCGAGATACAACAGATCTTCGCCTTTGACGTTGAAGATCAGCGCCTTGGTGTTCACCGCTTTGGCGCCAAGCACACCTGAGGTGAACAGGCTGTGCAGCAGGAATGTCGCATAGGTGGTCTTGGTGGCGACACCGGACACACCGGAGATGTTGACGTGGGCGCCACGAGTGCCGTCGAGAAACTCGAGGTTGACGAACATGGGTTCACCGGCTCTCGACAGACCCACGGGGATACGTTCGACCATCTGATCGAAGAACAACGCTTTGTCTCGATCCTCGCCGACCGCTCGCCGGACGGCCTGACCGGGCCGGGGCGGCACGAACGTCTCGGGTTCGAACCGGGTCGCGACGACCTTGGCCGCCTCGCTCACCTCGGCAGGAAGGACACCGTCTTCGATGAGGAACACGTCCGAGTCGAACCTGGCACCCTCGTGACGGGCACGAACCTGTTCGACCATCCCGTAGATGTGAACCACATCGCCTGCGGGCAGGGTGCGTTCGAGAGCGACGACGTCGTCCAACTGGAGGTACTGGCCTTCCTCGACGCCGACCCAGAACTCGAGTGGCGTGGCGTCTTCGGTGCCGATGACCCGACCGACGGGCTGCTGCTCAGTCATTTCGGCGAGCGTACCAGGGGGTTGGGACGGAGCCCGTTCACCTGGTGGAACTCGCCCACCCGGCAACCCGCTCGATGTCGATGATGATCGCCGGACCGACGAGGTCGATGTCGACGTACTGCGGGTACTTCGCACGGAGGAGTCCTGCGACCTGCTCGAAACCCGAGTCGAGGATGTGCGCCGTTCCGTCGGCTCGCACCCACCAGAGCCGAGACCAGTCCGGTTCGTAGTGGTCGGCGAGCACGCTCACCGACGGATTGTCGCGGATGTTGCGAACGCGCCGCAGATCGGTGCTCCGTTTTGGTTTTGCGTCGACCATCGACACGATCGTGCGGTCATCGACGGCGAAGACCAACGGGACAATGTGCGGACGGCCATCGGAACCGGCGGTGGCGAGATAGCCGGACCGAGCCGCTACGAGTCGATGGAGTGCTTCCGTCTCGTCCAGTGACACCCTCCTCTGGATCACAGTAGTAACGGGGTGAGACCAACAACAGCCGGTAGCCTGCCTGCGTGGCCATCGAAACCCTCCCGCGCACACCGTCGCTCCCGGTCCGCCTGTGGCAGACCTACGTCACGGACGTGCGGGTGACCGCCGATGCCGAATCGGACCTCTATCGCGAGGTGACGTCCGAGGCGAAGGCAACCAGAGACATGGTGACGATCCTCGTTGCCTCGGCGTTGGCCCTCCTGATCCGAGACTACGCATCCCGCGACGGTCGGTGGCTCGTGACGCTCCTGCACACGGTGGGTCTCGGAGGAGCCGCCGACGGGGTCGACGCCTGGCTCACGACGTCGCCCTCGGCCCAATTCAACGGACTCGCCCTGTGGGCGATCGTGCACATCTTCGCGTACGTGGCCATCCCGGTGTTCGCAATCCGTTATGTGATAGGCGGCCGGCTGCGAGACTTTGGACTGAGAGTTCGAGGCTCGGCGTCGCACGTGTGGGTGTATGCGCTGCTTCTTGCCGTGAGTATGCCGTTCATCATCGTTGTGTCGTCGTCGGCTCCGTTCCTCGCCAAGTATTCCTTCTATCACCTCGGACCGGGCGAGAGTTTCTGGCCGTACATGTGGTTGTGGTGGGTGCTCTACGCGCTCCAGTTCGCCGCGTTGGAGTTCTTCTTCAGAGGATTCATGGTGCACGGGCTGAAGCTGCGGCTCGGGTACTCGGCGATCTTCGTGATGATGGTCCCGTACGTGATGCTGCACTTCCCCAAGCCGATTCTCGAGGCGCTGGCGGCGATGTTCGGTGCGATCGTACTCGGCACGCTGAGCCTCAAGACCCGGTCTGTGTGGTGGGGAGCGGCGCTGCACATCTCCATCGCAGGGGCCATGGACCTCCTCGCGCTGTTCCACAAGGGGTTGCTGTGAACGGTGAGACGCTCGCGACCGGCGTGTCAGGAGCGGTACTGGGTGGAGCGGCACTGACTCCCCTCGGACTCGGCGTTCCCGGCGCGGTGGTCGGCGGCCTCAACGGGCTCGTATCCGGCTCCCGACGGATCTACGACTGGAACCGGCCCGCAGGCTGGGTCGCCTACGTGCTGGATTCGACCTGGGGGCTGATCGGTACGGGAGCAGCGCTCGGCGTCCACGCGCTGCAGCAGACGAGACGCGACCGGGGAACATACCGACCCGACCTCAGCGAACGGCAGAACCGTCACGTCTACGACACCGGCGTCACCGTGCGGAAGCACTTCGCAATGACGGTCGGCAACACGGTTACCAACCTGGGCGGCCGACGCGACTTGCTCGAACGACACGAGATGGTCCACGTCTGGCAAGCGCGATTGTTCGGACCTGTCTTCCCGCTCCTCTACGGCGCCTGGACAGCCCTGGGTGCACTAGCCGGCACTGCCGCATGGGTCCGACGGCGCGATGGCCTGCAGAAGAACGTCGACACGTTCGCCTACTACCACAACCCGTTCGAGTACTGGGCATACCGCCGGCAGGGCTACTGGCCTGCCGGCCGGCCATACCCGCGCTACGCCCGGCGAGGTCGCGGGCCCCGGACCTAGCGCCTTCTTGTCAACCTAGGCCCCGGCCAGCGGGGCTGAGATTGACATGAACGGAGGGGTCTGGTTCTCGTCAACCTGGGCCCCGGCCAGCGGGGCTGAGATTGACAAGAACGGGGACGTTCAGCGCACCGGCACCATCCGGTAGATCGTTCCGCCACGAGTCACCACGAGCAACTCGCCGTCGGCGTCGAGCCCGAAAGACGTGACGTTGCCAATCGAATCGATCCACTGCTGCTCGTCGGTGGCCCCACCGCCGACATAGCGGAAACTGCGAATCCACCCGGAGCAGTAGTCGGCGTAGAAGTACGTCCCGTCCAGTTCCGGAATCACCGAACCCCGGTACACGTACCCTCCCGTGATCGAACAGCCATCCGTGTGGCTGTACTCGATCACCGGCATGGTGATGCCCGTCGTGTCACAGCCTCGGGATGGCTTGTAGCAGTGCAGTCCCTCGGTGATGGGCCAGCCGAAGTTCAGTCCGCCGTGGTCGGCTGGGGCGACGTCCACCTCCTCGTAGTGGTCCTGACCGACATCGCCGATGTAGAGAAGCCCGCTGTCGAACGAGAAGCGCCATGGGTTTCGTAGTCCGTAGTCCCAGATCTCCGGTGCCCCTCCTGTGAACGGATTGCCGGGCGGGATCGCGTACCCGGTGGACCCGGACACGTCGACGCGGAGGATCGCCGCAAGCGGCGTGTCCGTGCTCTGTCCGTTGCCGAACCTGTCCCCAGATGCGCCGCCGTCACCGAGGCCGATGTACAGGTAGCCGTCGGGACCGAACACCACCATGCCGCCGTTGTGGTTCGAGGCCGGCTGCTTCACGCTCAAGAGCACCTCTGCCGAGGACGGGTCGGCGATACCG
>Ga0315556_1002092_pt1 | contig 11570 bp, 10 predicted proteins | sample SalMarSW160310MG_FD_202112 | JGI IMG/M metagenome (GOLD analysis project Ga0315556, IMG submission 202112) | Salt marsh sediment microbial communities from the Plum Island Ecosystem LTER, Massachusetts, United States - Salt Marsh Sediment SW1603-10 ...
CAATCCTGCTTCCCTTCCCTGTCGCCTGTCGCCGGTAAAGCGCCTTCATCAGCAGACCGTACCCGTGCTCACTCGTCCCCATGTCAGGGAGCGGAATCCCGAGAACCTGCGGATCTCCTCCCTTCTCGCCCGTCATCTCCATGAGTCCCGACTTTGCCTGCAATATGGGATCGTATGCCGCCTCGTTGCTCTCGGGCCCGAACCCGGTAACACCCAGCCAGATGATATCGTTTTTCAGGGCCTTAAGTGAATCATAGTCGATGCCGAGTTTCTGGTAGTTCCGAGGGAGTTGGTTGGTTGCAAAGATATCCACATCCAGTTCCCGAATCAGACGACGGAAAATCTCTTGTCCATCAGGGTCTGCCAGGTCAAGCGTCAGTCCCTTTTTCCCCGCATTAATGCAAAGAAAATAGGCATTCATCCGTTCCTCCCCGAGCACATTATCACCAATGAGCCGGTTTGGATCTCCATAGACCGGGTGCTCCAGCCTGATAACCTGCATACCATCCTCGACAAGACGGAGGGTCAGATAGGGTAATACGGTTGCCTGTTCAAGGGATAGAACAGTCAGTTCCTTGAGAAGTTCCATGGGATGTCCTCCGATGAAAAGCTATGACAGGAAGGGTTAGGCCATGGAAATTGTATACGGTATACAGGATTATCTGTCAAGTCTTGATTTCCTTGATGTGATCTCTCTGATTCTTCTTGAAAGGCTTTTCCGACCAAGTCATATTGTACTTCCAATGTTGGGGATGATCCAAGTGAGCAGGCAAACGGCATATTCCTGAAGCTACGCTCTTTTCGTCCTCCATGACTCCGGTCGCTGCGGATTTCGGCCCTCCCACTGTCCTATTCCAGGGCCGAAATGACGCCGCTTCAGAAACATCCCATTCACCTGCTCTTCAGACAAGACCCTCTGCTACCCCAAATCAAAACTGAGCCCGAGGACCAGAAAAAGAGTGTCAGGTTGCAGTGATGGGAGGGGGCGGGTAATCCCACGGGTGAGAACGCTCATAGGCCTTGGCCACCTGGAGCACCAGATCATCCCTGTGCCGCGGTCCCACGATCTGGAGTCCGACCGGGAGCCCGGCTTCGGTGTGGCCTACCGGTATGGTGGCAGCAGGGTGCCCGGAGAGATTAAATGGATAGGTGAATGCCACGGCGCCAAGGAGGGAAATCGGGTGTCCGTCTATCTCTGCGGGCGGCGGTCCTTTGGCACCAAATGCCTCCGTGGGCATGGCGGGCGTCAGGAGAAGATCAAATTGTTCAAACAGCTTCCAAAGGACGCCGTTCAATTTGGTTCGGACCATCTGCCCTTCAATCAGGTCATCTACCGAAAGGGCTTTCGACTGATCCAGCGAAAACGCCAGCGTTCTCCCAAGGTCCTCGCGGATTCGTGCAAAGTCCTCCTGCAGCAACGCATACAGCTCTACGTTCATCAATTGCGCCCAAGCATTGCTCACCTCAGGGAATTCTCCTTTCCACATTTCCACACGGTGTCCCATTTGTTCAAAAGAATCCACGGCTTTTTCCACAAGACGGGCCACGTCTCGCTGGACCCGTGCATAGCCAAGATCGGGGCTGTAGGCAATCTTCAGTCCCGGGAGTTCCTGCTTCAAGCGCTCCAGATAAGACAAGGAGGGTCGGGGAAGTGAGTTTGGATCAGCCGGGTGATATCCCGCGGCCGAATCAAGGTACAAAGCAGCGTCGCTGACGGTTCTTGAAAGGGGACCAAGCGTCCAGGTTGCGGTCATGTGCAGCAGGTCCGACGGACCCAGCGGAATCCTCCCGAAGCTGGGCTTCATCCCGAAACAGCCCGAATACGATGCCGGTATGCGAATGGACCCTCCAGCGTCGGAACCGGTAGCCAATGGAACCATCCCGGAGGCCACTGCTGCGGCAGAACCGCCACTGGATCCCCCGGGAGTTTTCTCGAGATTCCACGGGTTTCGCGTCAAGCCGTACAACCTGTTTTTCGTGAATCCCGTGAACCCGAACTCCGGGGTATTGGTTTTCCCGACCACAATGGCACCTGCTTTTCGGAGGCGAGCAACCTGCACTGAGTCCTGGTGCACCACATTGTCCTTGAAAGGGATGGAACCGAAGCTGGTGACCATGCCTTCCACGTCTTCCAGGTCTTTCACCCCCAGGGGAATACCCGCCAGGGGGCCAGGATCTTCCCCCTTCGCGATTCGATCACCCAGCAACCTTGCCTCATCCATGGCCTGCTCTTCCCGCAGGGCTACAAAAGCGTTCACCCGCGGGTTGATTGCCCTTAATCCTTTGAAGGTCTCTTCCGCGACATCAACGGGCGAAACTTCCTTCGAACGAATGAGTGCAACCAACTCCACGGCAGAATAAGACAATAGATCACGCATCAATACTTTCCTTTCAGTATAATGAAAAAGTCGCCCCGAAAGGATCATTTTTCTTCCGGGGCGACGGCTTCTTCAAAGATACCTGGAATCACCCGCCTGCTCTAGAGCAACGGCAAGATGAGAAAGGCGATGGAGGTAATCACAAAATAAACTACGAAGATCACCATCAAGTATCCCATGATATCACGGAAGTTGAGTTTTGCCACAGCCAGCATCGCAATGGCCCAGAAGGGTTGGATCATGTCCGTCATCATGTCCCCCCATGCATAGGCAATTACGGTCTTGTACGCAGGGATGGCGAGATGATGTCCGGCCGGCAGCAAATATGGCGCCGTCATCAACCATTCCCCGCCTCCGGAAGGCACAAGGTAGTTCAAGATGCCCCCGTACCAGTAGGCAAACAACAGGAAGGTCGAAGTGCTGCTGATCGCCACGAACCAGCCGGTAAAGGTCTGGGAGAGGAGGGTAAATTTGATCAGACCGTAAATGCCGGCATAAAAGGGAAACTGGATGACGATCCCCCATACTGCCTTGCCCGACTGCTCCGTGGCCTTGAGAAATGACCATGGTCGCCAGTGGAACAGGATCCCGAGCATCAGAAAGAAAAAGATCACGTTATTGAGGGTCAGCCAGTTTCCCGCCGGTTTACCCTTCAGGTACGAATAAAGTCCTATGGCCCCGCCGACCACGATGATGATATTGAAGCCAGGCCACCAGTTCATCCAATCCGAGGGTGATTTGGCCGTCTCCCTTTTCGGCGGCTCATAGATCTTGAGCTGCTCCATGAGTTCCGGTTCCACAACGTAGGTATGCTCCGGGGTCGGGTGCATCTTGGCCATCATCCAGGTCACCACGATGATAATAACCGCTGTCAGGATGAGATTGAAGGGATGAAAAATGGTGCTCCCCGTTGAGATGGGGGCATTGATAAGTCCTTCCTTGATTGCTGTTTTGACGAGGGCATTGCCGGGAGACGCCATCATGAGGGTCGCGGAACCGGTGAGACCCGAGTGCCAGGTGCAGCCCAAACCCAGGTATGCCGCGGCCACCAGGACGCGATAATCCACCTTTGGATTTCTCCGAACAATAAACAGGGCCAGAACGGCGCTGCCGATGATGGAGAGCCCCCATGACACCCAGGCAGACAATGTTGAAAACAGCGCCATGATCACGATGGCCTGACCCGGCTTGTCCTTGTCCGGCGCACCGGCAAGGCCGTCCAGGAGACGACGTACGGGCGGCGAAAGGGCCAGGATGTATCCAGTCATCATAATGAGGCACATCTGCATTGCGAACGCAAGGTACACCCAGAATCCTTTTCCCCATGCTTCGATCCCGCCGTAAAGCCTGTCCGCGAAACCTATCTCTTTTCCAAATCCCCAGATGAGGGCCAGAACGTAAGCGATCATGCTAAGGATCAGAACGATTACAAAAGAATCAGGAATCCATTTTTCTGTCCAATTTGTCAAACCAGCGCCAATGTTCCTGAGGAATCCTTGCCCCTCTGTTTGGTTGCTGTTGGCCATAATTCCCTCCTTTTTTCATGCAAAGGTTATCGCCTGAGTGTTCATCACCTCCCTTATTGTGGTCTCATTTCAATTACACTCCCTCCCTGGTTTCCTTGCAGGGGAAACAAGTTGCACACCTCCGACAAAAAAACCCCTGCTGCGGGTACACCGCTTCAGGGGTTTTGTTTTATTCGGACGCGCACAGGCACACCTTCTAATTTAAGAAATATTCGTTAAGGGCATTCCTTAAATCATTTATTGAGGTCTTTTTTAATAGTTTTACTTTCCTTTGTCAAGATAAAAAACAATTCAATATCTCATCATCATTCTCAACTCATCCCTGCCGCTCTCGCTTTTCTCTGGCATGCCTCCTCTTCTGGTACCGAGTAACGGCACGATTATGTTCTTCCAGGGTCGTGGAAAAATGGTGCGTTCCATCGTTTTTTGATACGAAATAGAGATAATCGCTCCGAGCAGGAAAAAGCACTGCTTTGATTGCCTCGATCCCGGGACTTGCTATGGGGCCAGGAGGCAGGCCTTTAATGGTATAGGTATTGTAGCGTGTGGGGCGCTCCAGGTCTTTTCTTGTCAAATTTCCCGAGAAAGATGCAAGGCCGTAAATCACAGTGGGATCACTCTCAAGGCGCATTTTCTTCCTCAGCCGGTTCAGAAACACGCTTGCGATCTTGGGCCGTTCCTCCGTGCTTCCCGTTTCTTTTTCAACAATGGATGCCAGGGTGACCACCTGTTCAAGAGACAGGTGACTTTTCTTAATACTTTTTTTATACGGGGCAAGGACTTCCCGGAACCTTCTGACCATCACATCAATCACCTTTCTTGCATCCATGCCGTGGCGGAATCGATAGGTATCGGGGTAGAGATATCCTTCAAGATCCTGCCCGGAGATACCGTATTTCCTTGCCACCTCCGCGTCGCTGGAAATGCGCAAAAAGGCTTTCCTGTCGGTGATCCCTTTCTCGTCCAGGAGTCGAGCTATCTGTTTGCGGTTATATCCTTCGGGAATGGTAACGGGATAGGTAATGCCGACGCCCCTGATAAGCACACCGAAAACCCTGAGTGGGGACATGGTCGGACTCAAGAGATATTCTCCCGCTTTTATTGCTCTGCCGTATCCCATGCACCTGCCCCAGAGAAGAAAAACAGAACGGTTTTTGATGATGCCGTTTCTTTCCAGATTCACGGCCACTTCCCGTAGCGTCGTCCCTTCGCGGATCTGAACAACGCGCTGATCGTCGATTTTCTGGGCAGGGCTCATCAGGTAATAGCCAAATCCCATCACCAAAAAAACTGCCAGGAGAAAAATCAATCCCGTGCAGAAGAGAAAGAACCTTTTCTTATTTTCAATAAGTGACATAGCGTGTCCTTATAAATACCATTTATTTCCCCACAAAACGGCTCAAGACCAAGCCAAGTGATACTAAGAAACCGGTGGCAATCACCGTTTGGATGGTGGCGGCCTGAGCCGGAACAAGTCCCTCGAGAGATTGGTATTGTCTCCAGACTGTCTTCGTGGCCTTGAATGCCAGGGGAAGGGCCGCGAAGCCCACCATGATGAGATAGGGCATGCCCACAGCCCCCACCAGAAAGATGATGGATGCGAAAGCGCACAGCATGATCACCCCGTACCCGTATCGGCTTGATTTTAAGCCGAGTCTCACCACGAGGTTCTTCTTTCCCGCTTTCGCGTCTGCCTGGAAGTCGGGAAATTCATTTATCCAGATGATGGCGGCAACCAGTAACCCCTGGGGAAAACCCACTGCGAACCCGGGCCAGCTCACCGAATTGGTCATGACATAGAAGGTCCCCAGCGTGATCAGGGGACCGAACGCGAGAAAAATTACCAGTTCGCCTAATCCCCTTGACATCCACTGAAAAGGAGAAGCCGAATAGATCCAGCCCGAAAAAAGACCTAATCCCCCGAAAAGCGCAACCCAGGGGCGTTTCAGGAAGATCAACCAGATACCAGCGGCCATACCGACAGCAAGGAAAAGAAGCGCCATGAGGAGCACCACATACGCGGATAGTTTTCCCTCCTGGATGACACGGCTCCCCCCGCTGAAAGGAGTGAGTCGCACGTTGATGGGATCGCTCCCTCGCGCGTCGTAATAATCGTTGAGGAGGTTGGCGCCAAGATGCAAAGATCCGACACCGAGGAGGGTTATGGTAAAAAGGGCGGGAGAAAACACTCCCAGGGAGAAGGCATATGCAGAACCCACCAGCACGGTGACCAGCGACCCTGCAAGAAACGGAGCCCGCAGGGCCTTCAGATATGCGTTGATCATGGTGCCTCCCCAAGAGTCATGGCTTCATTCCACGTGAAAATCCAGCGTGATCCTACAACTGTTGCAGTATTCTAGTATTTCATCAAGAACAAGTCAATCTATGGGGAATTGCACCGGGTCAAGAGACAGATCAAATGACCTGAAGGAGTAATGTCCACGTTGTGATAATAAAACGGTAGTGACGGAAATCTTCCGGCGATCAACCGTTCAAAGCTCTGTGGGCTGTACCGAAAGGACGGGACAGGTCGCATTCCTGATTGCCCGGGCGGTAGTGGAACCCACAAACAGCGTTTCCATCAATCCACGGCCCCGGAACCCCAGAACTATTAAATCCATATCATTTACCAGGGCATACTTGGACAATTCCTCATGAGGCTGCCCCGCGAGGAGAACTGATTTTGGGGTGCACCAGTGGAGCGCATCTTCCGGGACCATCCGGCTCATTTGATCCTTGAGCTGCTCTCGCAAATCCTTCTCCCTTGAAACCCCTTCTCGCCCCTCAGTCCTTCCCAGTTCCCTGTAGACAGGAGGCTCAATAACATGGGCAAGGTGCAGTTCGGATTGAAATTGCTGGGCAAGGCTCAGAGCGTATTGAAATCCAAGGTCAGAGTCCGGAGAGAAATCGCATCCGACCAGGATCTTTTTGAGTTTTATGCTCTTTTTACCAGCCATTGCAGGTGCATGATTTGTGCTCCTTACCACCAAGAGCGCGCAGGAAAGCCTTCTCATCAGGTGCTCTGTCACAGACCCCAGGACGAGGCGCTTTAATCCCGAGCGCCCGTGGGTGGCCGTAATCACCAGGTCCGCGCTCTTTTCAGCAGCGAGCCTTTCTATTTCATTGCCGGCGTGCCCTCCAGTGACCAGGGGTTCCCAATCAACAGCATAGTCACTCATCAGTGTTGCGATTTGCTCTTCGCCCTCTCGCATCAATCTCTTTTCGTCCTGCCTGGGATCTCTTATGGCCTCTCCGTATGCAAATACCGTGGGCAGATCCACAACGTAACAGACATAAAGTCTCGCACCAAACTCCTTGGCCAAGAGCGCACCGAAAGGCACTGTCAACCTGGAGCACTCCGAGAAGTCTGTTGTACAGATAATCTGTTTCAGTGGCATTCTCATGATCGATCCCTCCTTTCATCTTTTCCCAAATGACCTTGTTGAGTGCTGCTGGGAGTTCGTTAAGAATTTCTCTCTGTTTTTTAGCCGCCAACAGGGAAGTAACAGAGGAAAAACAAGGCTCCGTTTCAAGTTCGAGACGAAAAGAGAAAGGATGACAAAACTGAAGGAATTCAACTGAAGTGTACCTATCCCCGCGTGAGCGCAATACAGATAGCCTTCTAGAAAAACTGTTATGCATCACAAACAGGAATTACTGTATATGAATTTTAGTAAATAAAGAGAAAGGATGTCAAGCCCTTTCTCTGCCCATTCTTTCTCCTCTTTTTATGAATAATACTATTATTTCAAAGAGGTGCCTTCTTGTCTTGAGGGAATGGAAACGGGAGGAGGACATTTGCTGCATCAGAGCAAAGAGCAGATTTCGCCGCCGAAGAGCTTTCTTTGCCATGCCCGTAGGCCGGCGATACCCTTAAGGTCTTCCTGCCCCCGGGGTGAAATGAGCGCGATGGATTGTATTTGGGCGTTGGTACAAACGAGAGAACGATCAAGGTCCATCTCTTTTGCCTTCCGGGTCCTCCATGCCTTCAGGGCCTTTACCCTTCTTGATACGCCGGCATCCACTTCCTGTCGTTTTGTTTTCGGATACGTCGGGAGCCCTGCTTCCGGCAATTGCATGGCTTCTTCGGCCCTTTTCAGGATCGAAGTCCCCAACTTCTCTCTTTGCCTGGCGCTGAGCCCTGCTATAGCCTCAAGGCTCTCTTTGCTCCTTGGCTTGCTTTTCGCAATCTCCATGATCGGCGCATTTCCGAGGACTTTGAATGGGGGAAGATTCCTCTCTTTGGCCCTCTGATCGCGCCATTGGAGGATCGATTCCAGGATGGCAAGGCCCCTGTTGTCCAGCCTGCCTGCTCCCTTAAACCTCAGAAAGAGCGGCTCGTTTCCGCGCTGATCCTGACGAACCTTGCTCAGGAGTTCACATTCCTCCTCCACCCAGGAAAGCCGGCTCTTGGCGCGCAGTTCTTTTTCGAACATTGCGCTCAGCCCGAGGAGGTGAGATGTGTCATGGACAGCGTAGTCGAGCATTTGAGTGGGAAGCGGCCTCTTTGACCAGTCCTTTTTCTGAAACTTCTTGTCAACAAGGACTCCCAGCCTCTCTTTGAGCAGGCCGGCAAGGCCTGTTTCTCCGTTTCCCAGGAACCGTGCCGCGATCTGTGTGTCGAAAAGTCCATTCACTTCAATGTGGAAGTCCCTGTAAAGAGAACGGATATCATTGTCGGCCCCGTGGAATACCTTTTTAACAAGGGGATTCGCAAAGGCCGGAGAAACAGGGGAAAGATTCTTCAGCACAAAGGGGTCTACAAGAAAATTCTCGGAAGGCGTTGAAATTTGGAGGAGGCACACCTGCTCACGGTAGTGAAACAGGGAATCCGCCTCCAGATCTACCGCTATGGCCGTTTCCTTTTCCAGTTCAATCGCCATGCGGCCAAGAGTCGATTGATCTTTCACCAAAATATAGGAAGTTCGATTACTGCTCATTATCCTTCCTGGTGCCAATTTGCTTCAGGGACATGGGATCAAAAATTCGGCTGTCCCAAGTCCCCTGTTTCAGTCAGCGGGTATCCACGGCGCGTCGTGCACAGGAGGTCATCGTCTGAAAGAGGAAGGAATCAGAAGTGATGAATTGAAAAGAAAGGGCATTCCATTGTAGTTGAATGAAATGCCCTTCTTGTTTGTCAAAGCAGTAGTTATACTACGGTAACATTTGCTGCAGCGGGACCTTTTGACCCTTGTTCGATATCAAAGGTAACCTGATCGCCTTCATTCAGGGACCGAAAACCATTACCATTGATCGCCGAGTGATGGACGAACACATCCGGTCCGTCTTGCTGCTCAATAAAGCCGAAGCCCTTACTGTCATTAAACCACTTCACCGTTCCATTAGCCATTGTGACACCCTCCTTTCAAGATTTTTTTAACAGTTCGAATCTTAAGGTTGCCACTCCGGACAAATGAAACCTTCCTCAGAACGAAAACTGCGTATCAAAAGGGAAAAACCCTTATTGATGCGAGTAATATAGTTATTTTCTCAGAGAAGTCAAGCTTTTTATTTGTCAGCCCCCACCGTGATCAGATTTTTGGGTTCATCCGACTAAAGCGTACTTTGAGGGAAGAGAGAATGAGGAACGAGAAATATATTGACAAAACATGGGTTTTCTTGCTATGGAACCGGAAAAAAGGAAACAGAAAATGAACTTCGCACATACTTTCAGGTTTTTTTGTTTTTATTTTACCGGGGTGCCCGGAATGCCCTAGTGTGTGACGACGCGATAGAGACCCTAAGAAAAATCAAAAAGCGGAGCACATGCTCCGCTTTTTTTGTTCAATTTCAGGGAGACATTCCATGACCGACCTACATCACTCATATTCCCGAGGCGACTGCAGCGACATCAAGAATCTGAAAGCGGAGATAGGTCTCCAGGACAGGCTCAGTCTCATCGGCCTGATCGATGAAGGAATGCGCACGGGCGCTGCCCAGTTTCCCATGGTGGCGGACCTTTTCAATAATCTCTGGGATCTGGTGAACAAGACCGCCCACGGAAGCAGAATCAATCCATTGAGACCCGAAGATACCCAAAACGGCTTTCGCGTCTTTGAAATCAACGCGGAGACAGGGGAAAATCTCGGGCGGCTGAACATGCTTTACTTAAAAAAAGCCATCCCCTGTTATTATCTCGTGTACGTGGAGGTTGCTTCTCCCTTTAGAAGAAAAGGCCTCGGGCACCGTATCCTCGATTATTTCAGGGATTTCCTGATCAGAAAATCCGCGGTAGGGATATTGGATAACATCATTCCCGAAGAAGATCCGACGTATACCATTTACTTCAAACACGCCTGGGAACCGGTCGATGCCATCATCGGTGAAAGGACCTCGGATGGAGAAACCAATTACATGGTTTACATTCCTCCCAAATTCCAGGGCAGGGACCTGCGGGAGCCTTTCCTGAAAATCCTTTACCATTTGGATAGGAAACGGGCAACCATCGACATGCGAGACAACGAAATGATGGTTCAATCAACCATTGCCGAGTTCAAGGACATCTATTCAGCCCTCACCGCCTATTTCCACCAAGATCTCCAACAAGGCAAAACAACCCCCTTCATGAGATTCATGTTCACCCGCCTGGTGACCAAGCTTGTCGCTTTCAGGCGTCGGATTGCTGATCTGGTGGGATATACGGGTGGTGACTCCCTTGAACAAATGGTCCTCGATCCAACAATTTCCGATCTCCCTGCCCATTCCTATTCCCCGTCAACGCTCCAGGGGGTTGCCTCTTTTGTGACAGGAGACACCAAGGTTTGGAAAACAACGCCGCAGGAACTCAAGAAAAGTCCGGCCAGGTTCATCCAGACGCTCCCCAACTACCGCAGACCGAGCCTGCTGAAATGGTTGGAGGAAAAGGGGAAGCCTTATGATGACCCGCTCACCATCGGCGACCTTCTGGACGTTGGGTTTGATCCCACCCGGCTCAAGGAAATCACCTTGACTGGTGAACAGTATATTTTTGAACGTGTTCAGGCTCGACAGCTCACAGAGCTCTTAATGAAGAAAGAACTCCTTGAGCGACTGGGCAAGGTGCTCTCCGGAACCAAGGTCAGAAATGCTCACTTGAAGGTGAACCCTCCCCTGTTGATCATAAAAGACGGCGGAAACGGTTATGTCTTCCGAAAGAAAATCCCTGCGATCCACTGGGAAGAGGCAATGGAACAGATCCAAGTGGTCGATTCCCTCAAGGAGATGAACAGTTCCATGAATATCAAGAGTCTGCTTCTTTCAACCGTGCGTGAAAGCGGGAAGACCCTGGAAACGCTCCTCCACGGTGATGAACGGGCGCTTCTGGACCGGATGACCTATTTTGTTTCTTGGAATATCCCGTCCAACCGGCCGGGTCTGGTCATTGATTTCACGAGTGTTTATCTCGAAGCCGTGTGGGTGGCCTAGCTCGCGCTTCGTTTGGACTCCCCCACCTTGCAGAAAGAGAGATTCGAAATGTATTGTTCACCGATCCGACACCAGTCCTCTGACGCCGTCGGGAGGCCGCCGTTATTCACTTTTTTCACCCTGTACGTCAATCACGGTTTCATCTTTCTTTGAGAAGAGAACGGAAAGACATTTATCCCCTCTTTGATGCAGAGAGTATCGTGTGGCGTAAGCGTGAGTCAACGCCGTACTCGACGCCCTGAGCGGTTTGGTCTCGGAATCC
>Ga0315556_1002093_pt1 | contig 11565 bp, 10 predicted proteins | sample SalMarSW160310MG_FD_202112 | JGI IMG/M metagenome (GOLD analysis project Ga0315556, IMG submission 202112) | Salt marsh sediment microbial communities from the Plum Island Ecosystem LTER, Massachusetts, United States - Salt Marsh Sediment SW1603-10 ...
CTCTGATTTAGTTAGTATAATCACTGAGCTTTCTTTTTTGCTTCGTTTCTCTTTATTCTGGACAGAAATCCAGCTACTTGGTTTCTAATCTTTTTACTGGGCATTGTATCTCCAAGTATCTTTTTGTTTACCTCAAAGTCTTCGCTAAAAGGAATATCTTCTTTTGCAAGTGAATTTGCAGTTCTTTTGACTAATTTGGTTTTTATCTTTCCCATATCTTAATGTTCAAGTTGTTATTTTTAAGGGTTTCTATTCTATTTTTTCTATGCCCTTCAGGGTTTTTGTGGCATTTATTAAATTGTCGAGTTTTTTGAGGGGTTCTCCCAAACATAATATTTTGTAACCTATTTCCATTTCATTTGCTTTTTTGTGTGCGTTTATTATATCCAATTCTGTAACACGTTTTTTGTTATATGCCATGATTAGATATTCTTCAGATTCGCCTGTATTTTTAACCCTGAAAGTTATTTTTGTTGTACCAATCTCCTCTATGTCCATAATTTCAGTATTGTTGTTTGCTAGGAATTCCTTAACCCTATTGAAAAACTTGTTTCTTGCGCTTTCATTTTTCTTTGCAGGTTTTTTTGTCGTTTTTTTCGGAGTTGATTTTTTTGCAGGAGTTTTAGATTTTTCTTCTTTTTTAGCCTCAGGCTTTTTTTCTTTAGAATCGTCAAAGATATCAAGAGCGTCTTTTACTTCTTTTGCAATCTCTTCAGAGATTTCTGAAATCGGTTCTTCGTTTTTTTCCTCTGCTTTTTCTTCTTTTTTAATTTCCGGCTTTTTTTCTTCGTGTTTTTCCTCTTCGCGTTTTTTGTGGAATTCTGATTCGTCTATTAAAAAATATCTCCAAAAGACTTCTTCTCCTTTTTGGAAAGGGATTGCAAAATCTTTGATTTCTCTAATAGCAACGCGAATTGCAGGTTCGAGTTCTTTGTCTTCAAGGAATCTTTTTTCTTTAAGCAGAATGTATGCTTCTTTTTCCTTGCTTTTCAAATGATGTGAAAATCTTTCCAATTGCGGTTCCTGTCCCGGGAGAAAATAAAGCGGTGAATTTCCGACACGCATTACAGATGTCTTGACACGTCTTTCAGAAAGCAGTTCTGACAGAAATGCTGATGTGAACAATATACTCATTCCAACTTCTTGGGACATGTGAACAGGGAGGCTTGGTCCATTTTTCTGAAGAAAATAGAGTATCCTCTCTTTTATTTGGGCTGCGTCTTGAACCATGGAATGAGAAAAAGTGCATTGGTTATAAATATTTTTATGTCAGGAATTATGGTTTTACCCAGCGTACTTCGTAATAAGTGATGTCTCCTTCTTCGTCGACAATGGCAAGCAGGAGGTTCTTTTTTGTACTATGAGCCACACGGTTTTTTGATGAGAATTCCTGCCAATTTAGTGTTTTTGATTCATAGTCTGTGAACACAATCCATTTTGAATGGTTTTCACCCATTTTCTGGCCTTTTTCATAAACCCTGAATTCTGCTCCAAACTTTAATGCTGTTTTTACAATGTAACCCTTTTCACGCAAATCGCGGAAAACAGGGTATTTTACCTGGATTTTCTTGTCGAGCCTTTTCAGTTTTGCAAGAAGTTCATCATGAGAAAGGGTCTTGTTTCCAGACATGACTTCTATTTTTCCTTTTTCGACTAAGTAAAGGGCTTCTGCAGGAGAATATATCACTTTTCCATTTTTATTTTCGCCAAAACTGCTTTTGCTATGCAATGAGAATGCATCAGAGGAATTTGTCGAAATTATGTTTCCAACAAGGTGTACTTTTATTTTTTCCATTAATAACGAAGGGAATAATAATATTTAAAAGTTGTTAAGGGTATTCTAATAAATGGCAGAATATGATTTCAAAAAGATAGAGAAAAAATGGCAGAAAGCGTGGGAAGAAAAGAAGGTCTTTGAGGCAAACAAGGACAAAAAGGAAAAGTACTATGCTTTGGAAATGTTTCCTTACCCTTCTGGAAGCGGATTGCATATGGGGCATGCTTTCAATTATACGATTGGTGATGTTTTTTCAAGGTTCAAGAGAATGCAGGGATTTAATGTTCTTCATCCAATGGGTTATGATTCTTTTGGTCTTCCTGCTGAAAACGCTGCGATAAAAGCTCATGCTGACCCGAAGAAATACACTGAAGATGCGATAAAAAATTTTGTAAAACAACAGAGACTTCTTGGATTGACTTATGATTGGACAAGGGTTTTATCGACGCATAATCCAGATTATTATAAATGGAATCAGTATTTCTTCTTGAAATTTTTTGAGAAAGGACTTGTTTACAAGAAGAAATCCCCTGTTAATTGGTGTCCTAAATGTAACACTGTTTTGGCTAATGAACAAGTTCATAACGGCAAGTGCTGGAGACATGAGGACACCGAAGTTGTTCTGAAAGATTTGGAGCAATGGTTTGTCAAGACAACAGATTATGCTGAAGAACTCTTGGAGATGGTTGAGAAACTTAATTGGCCTGACAACATAAAACTTATGCAGAAAAACTGGATTGGAAAGAGTGCAGGTGCCGAAGTTGTGTTTGAAATTAATGGTGAACAGTGGCCGGTTTTTACGACAAGACCTGATACTATTTTTGGAGTTACTTTTGTTGTTGTGTCTGCTCATCATCCAAGGCTTATGGAGATAACAACTGATGAAGAAAAAAATAATGTGGAGAAATTTGTGAAAAAGATAAAGTCTGTGAAACAAGAGGATATTGACAAGCTTGAGAAAGAGGGTGTTTTCACAGGATCTTATGCAATAAATCCTATGACAAAAGAGAAGGTTCCTGTTTACGCCGCTAATTTTGTCGTCGCTGATTATGGGAGTGGAATGGTTATGGGTGTTCCTGCGCATGACCAAAGGGATTTCGATTTTGCTGTTAAGTATAATTTGCCAATTAAAGTTGTAATTGAACCGAAAGATTTTGAGATTTATGAAAGGGAGGGAAAGATAGCTGAAGCTTATACAGGACAAGGTGAGCTCATAAACTCAGAGAACTTTAATGGACTTGAAAATAATAAGGCAAAAGCTGAAATTATAAAATTCCTTGCGAAGAAAAAACTCGGGAAGAAGCAAACACAATTTAAGATAAGGGACTGGCTTATCAGCAGGCAGAGATATTGGGGGACTCCAATCCCTGTTGTTTATTGTGACAAGTGCGGTGTTGTTCCAGTTCCTGAAAATGAGTTGCCTGTGAAACTGCCAAAAGAAGTCAAGTTCGGGAAGGGAAATCCCCTTGAGACTAATGAGAAGTGGGTTAAAACAAAATGTTCAAAATGCGGTGGAGAAGCAAGAAGGGATACGGATACCCTGGATACTTTTTTCGATTCAAGCTGGTATTTTCTGAGATTTTGTGATGCTAGAAATGAAGAAGCTCCTTTTGACTTTGGAAAGGTTGATTACTGGATGCCTGTTGATTTTTATAATGGGGGAGCAGAACATGCGTGCATGCACCTGATTTATGCAAGACTTTTTACTAAAATCCTCAGAGATTTTGGGATGCTAGAATTTGATGAACCTTTTACAAGATTGTTCAATCAGGGCATGATTCATGGAGAAGATGGTTTTGTTATGTCTAAGTCGAGAGGAAATGTTGTTGACCCTTTGGACATGATATCAAAATACGGTGCGGATTCATTGAGGCTAGCATTGGTCTCTTTTGCTTCTCCTGACAAAGATACAAATTGGGATGAGAAGATACTCAATGGGAATTATAAATTTGTTAGAAAAGTTTTCTCTTACTTTGACAAAATGGATAAGGAATTTGGAAAAAGTGATGAGAGAACAGAGAGCAAATTAAACAAGACAATAAAACTAGTCACGGAATATCTAGAGAATCTGAAATATAATCTTGCCATTATTGAGCTTAGAAACTTATTCAATTCATTCCCTAAGAAGACCAGCAAAGAGGTGGTTGAAAAATTCCTTAAAATGCTTCAGGTTTTTTGTCCTCATATGTCTCAGGAAATTTGGGAGAGGATTGGAAACAAGGGATTTTTAGCAAATGAAAAGTGGCCTGAATTTGAAGAAAGCAAGATTAATGATAGTTTTGAGAGAGAAGAAAAGTCTTTGAACAGACTTGCAGAGGATATTAATTCAGTTATTGCAATTTTATCAAAAGACAAAAAAGATATAGAGTTTGTTTATGTTTATGTTATACCTCCTGAAAAGAAATTTCTTGAAGATAATTTGAAAACTATCGAAAAAAAGACCGGGACAAAAATCAAAGTGTTTTCTGTTAATGATAAAGATAAGTATGATCCAAAGGAAAAAGCAAAAAGGGCAAAGCCTGGCAAACCTGCCATTTATCTGGAATGATAAATAGATTTTTATAAGACTTTTCCTTGTTAAACGGATGAATATTTTAAAGAGGGTGGCTGGAAAGGCTTCTGCAATTTCCAAAAAAAGGCTCAGGCTTTATTTTTTTATTTTTAGTGGTGTTGGGATTTTTGCCCTCATAATGTTCTTTATTTCTTTTGCAAATGCTGCTAATTCGCCTTATAATTTCCATGATGACTTTTCGAATCTTACTAAATGCGGCGATGGGACTTCACTTAATTCCTGTTCTGTTGACAAACCTTATTATTGCAGGGGGGACGGGATTTTGATTCGTGTTCCTTCAGCCTGCGGGTGTCCCGGAAATTTGACTTTTAAAAATAATTCTTGTGTTTCTTCTTATGAAACTTCTCCAAAGACGGTAACATTATATTATGTTCTTGATGGAAATACGCAGAGCATTAATTTTACTTTTTATGGGAATTTTTCCGATTACCTCTCATCATTACCTGATTCATTAAGTGTCACAGATGGGAAGATTCCAACAAAATCTGATTTTATTTTCAGAAGAATTAATGAATCTAATCAAGCAATACTGCTTGAGCCGCTTGTAAAATCTATTGAAAATCTTGCTCCGAATAATAAGGTTGACCAGGCGAGAATTGCTGTGAGCATTGTTCAGAATATTCCATGGGGTTCTTCCGGCAAGGAAATTTCTCTCGGGGGGAAACAGATTGGTTATACAAGATATCCCTATCAGGTTCTTTATGATAATCAAGGGCTTTGCGGTGAGAAATCTGAATTGTTAGCTTTTATCTTAAGAGATTTAGGTTATGGAACTGCTCTATTTTATTATCCAAAAGAAAACCACGAGACTGTTGGCATTAAGTGTCCTTGGAGATATAGCCTTGATAAAAGCGGCTATTGCTTTATTGAAACAAGCGGTCCTGCGATAATTTCTGACAGCAAACTTGTTTATGAAGGAGGAGTCCAACTCATTTCAAAACCGGAGATAATTCATGTTTCAGATGGAATTTCTTTGCCTTCTGGACTTTATGAGTACAATGATGCGAGAACACTAAATTCAATAAAATTGTGGGGATGGATTAACCCTTCTGCTTCTAACCTTTTGCAAGGCTTGGACGAAAAGTACGGCTTAAATAAGGTTTATAATATAAAATAATTAGTAAGATTTTTAAAAAGGAGTGGTTTATTTACATCTAGAGGTAAAAAGAGATGAAAATTGCTATTAATGGTCTTGGAAGAATAGGAAGGCTTGTTCTGAGAAATGCACTTGATGCAGGAGTTAACGTTGTTGCGGTAAATGATCTTACAGATGTTAAAACACTAGCTTATTTGATAAGATATGACTCTGTTCATGGAATTTATAACAAGAGGGTTGAGGTCGGAGAAGGTTTTCTGAAAATTGGCGGAAAGAAAATTCTTGTTCTTTCTGAGAAAGATCCTGCGAGGCTTCCTTGGAAAAACCTTGCGATTGATACTGTTGTAGAGTCAACAGGATTTTTTACAGACAGAAATGGCGCAGGGAAGCACCTTACAGCTGGAGCAAAAAGGGTTGTGATTTCTGCACCTGCAGAGGACCCTGATGTTACAATTGTTATGGGTGTCAATGAAGAGATGTTAAAGAAAGAACATAGAATTATTTCTATGGCAAGCTGTACCACGAATGCTCTTGCTCCTGTTGCGAAGGCTCTTGATAATGCTTTTGGGATAAGGAAGGGTTTCATGACCACTGTTCATGCTTATACTGCCTCACAGGGAATTGTTGACAAGCCTGACAAACATATGAGACGTGGAAGAGCAGGGGCCCTGAATATTGTTCCAACGACTTCAGGAGCTACAAAAGCTGTTATTGAAGTTATTCCGAAATTGAGAGGAAAATTGGATGGTCTTGCAATGCGTGTTCCTGTTCCAAGCGGAAGTATTGTTGATTTTGTTGTTGAAGTTGAGAAAGCTCCTTTGAATAAAGAACAGGTTAACAGTGTTTTGAAGCAAGCAGCTGCAGGTCCAATGAATGGGATACTTGGATATACAGAAGATGAGGTTGTTTCAACAGATATATTAGGAAATACTCACTCATCAATTGTTGATGGACTCTCAACAATGGTCATGGGAAATACCATAAAAGTGCTTTCATGGTATGATAATGAGTATGGATATGCCCACAGACTTGCCGAGTTTGCCAGCAGATTGAAGTGATTTTAAAGGGCATGCCATGCAGGAAAAGATTATTTTAAAAGATGCAATAGAAAAGATTAAGAGTTCTAATTTGAAGGGAAAGGGCGGCGCTAATTTCCCTACAGGACAGAAATGGGAATCTGTTTTGGACGCAAAGGGAGACAAAAAATATGTTGTGTGCAATGGTTCTGAGGGTGAGCCTGGGGTTAAAAAGGATGCATATATCTTGGAGAATTATCCCGAACAGCTCATTAAAGGGATAAATCTTGCAATGGATTCAGTTCATGCAAAAGAAGGGATCATTTATCTTAATCAGAATTATTATAAGAAATTTAATTCAATTCTTAGGAAAATAATTAAGGACTTGCCTATATCTGTTTTTATGAAACCTGTAAATGCGGGGTATGTGGGAGGTGTTGAAACAGTTGTTCTTAATGTTATTGAAAATAAAAGATTCGAACCAAGATTAAGACCTCCCTTTCCTGTTTCAAAGGGGCTTTATGGTTTTCCCACGATAGTTAATAATGTTGAAACCTTGTATGATGCTGCACTTGTTAACGAGGGGAAATATTCGGGGGATAAGTTCTTTACAATAAACGGAGCAAAATATAACGGAGTCTTTCCTCTTCATGAAGATCTTACCATTATGGAAATATTGAATCTCACAGAGAACGTTCCCGAAAAAGATTTTTTTGTTCAGGTTGGAGGAGATGCAAGCGGGCAAATTCTGAACCAGAATCAACTTAATCAGAAAGTTACCAGTGTTGGGTGCATTACTATTCATGAAATTTCTTCTCACGATCCAATGAAGCTTATGAATTATTGGATGGATTTTTTTCAGAAAGAATCTTGCGGTCAGTGCACGCCGTGCAGGGAAGGGACTTATAGAATCAAAGAGATTTTGCATTCAAAAAATCCTGATTGGAAAATATTGATTTCTCTTTTGCAAAACATGAAGGAAACTTCTTTTTGTGGGCTTGGAAGTTCTGTTTGCATTCCCTTTTTTTCTTATTTCAAAAATGTTGTCAGCGTTTTGCCAAAGAATAAGATCAATTCAATAAAAAATTCAAGTGTTCTTCTTAAAGCAATCTCGGAGGCATCTTTTAATGGTTAAAATAAAACTGAAAATTAATGGGAAAAGAGTAGAGTGTGAGAAAGGTGATAATATTCTGAAAGCTGCTGAGAATAACGGGATTATAATTCCTGCCCTTTGCAGGCATCCTGACTTTAAAGCAAAAGGCAATTGCAGACTTTGTGTTGTTGAAATCAAAGGGAGAAATGGGCTTTTTAGTTCATGTTCAACAGAAGCTGAAGAAGGGATGGAGATTTTTACAGACACAGAGCCCATAAGGGTTTCAAGAGCTGTAAATTTAAGACTTCTTTTTGGGGAACACTCTCAATCTTGTGATGAGTGCATGAGGAAATTTGACTGCCCTTTGATTTACATGGAAAAGGATTATCCTTCCAAAGAAAATTTTAATGAGAGAAAAAATGATCGGAAGGTTTACAAGATTGCAAATGCTATTGAGTTCGATTTAAGCAGGTGTGTTGATTGTAGAAATTGTTTTGATGCGTGTTCTGCACTTCAGAAGATAAATTTTCTGGAACTTGAGGGAAAAAATAGTGGCCAAAAAATAGTTCCTACAAAAAATGGGAACATTCACTGCATACTGTGCGGTCAGTGCACACTTCACTGCCCTGTAAGCTCTGCCAGAGAACAACAACAATGGAAAGATGTTGAATCTGCAATAAACAATCCCAAGAAAATTGTAATCGCACAAATTGCACCTTCTGTAAGAGTTTCAATTGGAGAGGAGTTTGGAATACCTCACGGAGAACTTGTTCTTGAACAAATGGTTACTGCGCTGAAAAAACTTAATTTTGATTATGTTTTCGATGTTAGTTTTGGAGCAGACATCACGACAATGGTAGAATCAAAAGAACTTCTTGAAAGAATAGAAAAAGGAGGAAAGTTGCCGATGATTACTTCCTGTTGTCCTTCATGGGTTCTCTACTGTGAGTTTTATCATCCCGAGCTTTTGCCTTATCTCACAACTTCGCGTTCTCCACAAATTCATCTTGGAGGGATTGTAAAAACTTATTGGGCTAAGAAGATGAATGTTGAACCCAAAGATATTGTGGTTGTTTCAATAATGCCCTGCACTTCAAAGAAATATGAAGCTTCAAGAAAAGAACTTATGGTTAATGGATTGCATCCTGTTGACCATGTTTTGACTGTAAGAGAGTTGGCATTTATGATAAAGAAGAATGGCATGGACCTTTCCAAACTGGAAAAAACTCTTCCGGATTCTCCTGCTGGTGAAACTGGTTCGGGAGTTATTTATGGTGAGAGTGGGGGTGTTATGGAATCTGCATTAAGAGCTGCGGCTTTTGTTCTGAACAAGGAAAAAGAAAAAGAAATTGATATTAATTTCAGAAAGATAAGAACTCTTGAAGGTGTTAAAGAAGCTGTTGTTGAAGTTTCAGGGAAGAAACTCAGAATAGCTGTTGTAAACGGCATTGGAAATATTGAACCAATAATTGAAAATTTGAAAGATTATGATTATATTGAAGTAATGGCTTGCCCTGGTGGTTGCATTGCAGGCGGAGGACAGCCAATTCCAACAACACAGGAGATAAGGAAAGCGCGTGTTAATGCACTTGCAGGTATTTATAAAAAAAGTAAAATAAGAAAGGCCTATGAGAACAAGCCTGTTGCGGATATGTTAGCCTGGACAGATTCTGAGAAGCTTAATGATAAACTTCTTTTTACCCATTTCCATAAAAGACGAAGTTATTGAGGGGAATCTTTATTAACTCACACACATTTTTTACTCTGTATGATGAAGTTTTTGAAAGAGGCTGATGTAAAAAACAAAGTTGTTCTTGTAAGGGAAGATTTGAATTCTGAAGTTGTTAAAGGCAGGGTTTTGATGGCTCCGAGGATAAAAGAGAGCGCTAATACTATTAATCATCTCAGGAAGAGGAAAGCAAAGGTTGTTGTGATTGCACATCAAGGAAGGCCCGGAGAAAAAGAATTCACTTCTCTTGAACAGCATGCAAAACTTTTAGGGAAATTTACAAAAATTAAGTTCGTCCCGGATGTAATAGGAAAGAAAGCCGAGGATGCAATAAAGGACCTTAAACCCGGACAGGCAATCCTCTTGGACAATATAAGAAAATTGAAGGATGAATTTAGCGGTTCCACAGACACACAATTTGTGAAAAAACTTTCATCATGGTGTGACATTTATGTGAATGATGCTTTTTCAGTTTCTCATAGAGTGCAGGCATCTGTTGTTGCCTTTCCAAAGAAGATGAAGCATTATGCGGGATTGCTTATGGAAAAAGAAGTAAAAGCATTGGAGAAAATCAATCTGAAGAGTTGTCTTTATATTCTTGCAGGCGCTAAACCTGATGATAATTTTATGCTTCTCAATAAAAACAAGATTCTCGCGTGCGGTCTTTTTGGACAAATGTGCATTGTTGCCAAAGGGAGGGATTTGGGAGCGCAAAACAAGTATCTTGAAAATAATATTACAAACTATGATAAATGGTTGGGCAGAATGAAAATTAAACTTAATAAGATAGGGAAGCTGGTTAAAACGCCTGTGGATTTTGCTGTTCGTGTAAATAATAAAAGAAAAGATGTTCCATTGCAAGATTTCCCTGTCCCTTATGAAATCTTTGATATTGGTCCTGAGACTCAAAAGATGTTTGTCAAAGAAATAAAAGATGCAAAAGCAATTTATATGAAAGGGCCTGCAGGATATTATTCTGAAAAACAATTTTTTCACGGAACTTATACTCTGTTGAAGGCAATTTCAAAAAGCAGTGCGTTTTCAGTTTTGGGTGGCGGTCAGTTGAGTGATGCAATAGCAAAGTCAAAGATTCCTGCGCGGAGGTTTGGACATATAAGCCTTTCGGGAGGAGCTTTGCTTGAATATATCGCAGGTAAGAAGCTCCCTGGCTTGAAGACACTTGGATTTTACAGAAAATAAGCTGATTGTTAATCCAAAAGGTTTTTATTTCAATATTGTATACTCTTCATATAAAGAGGCTAAAATGGTGAGAAAATTTGACGTAATAACTTTTGGTTCTGCCATTGTTGATGTTTTTGTGGATACAGGTCTTAGAGAGAAGGGTAAATTTATGGCCTATCCTGTTGGAAGCAAAATATTGCTTAGGAATATGAAATTTGATATTGGCGGAGGAGGCACTAACACCGCCGTAGCTTTTGCAAGATTTGGATTAAGAACAGGTTATGTTGGGAGGCTTGACAGCGGTTTCGGAGGAAATCAAATTCTTGAGATGCTGAAAAATGAGAAGATAACTTTTCTTGGGAAAAAAGAGAAAAACTCCAAAATAGTCGGTGGCTATTCCGTGATTCTTGACAGCAAGGAGAACGACAGAACAATTCTTACCTACAAGGGCATCAGTGATCATGTTAAACTTTCTGACATCAAAATGAGGAAATTAAAAACGAGATGGCTTTATCTTTCTTCATGTCTTGAGGAGAGCTTTGAAAGTCAAAAGATTCTTGTTAAAATGCTCCACAAAAGAGGGGTTAAGATTGCATTCAATCCAAGTGATTATCTTATACAAAGAAAGAATCTAAGCAGTATCCTTAAGGTTTGTGATATTTTAATATTAAATAAGGATGAGGCAAAAATGCTTGCAGGAAGCAAGGAAAGAAATTATCTTGATGCTCTGAGAAAAATGGGTCCAAAAATTGTTGTGGTCACCGATAAGAATAAAGAAGTCATGGCTTATGATGGCGAGAAGAAACATTCAATTGTTCCGCACAAAGTCAAGGTTGTTGAAAGGACAGGGGCAGGAGACGCATTTGCTTCTGGTTTTGTTGCAGGAATTATAACTGGCAGAACAATAAAGGAAAGTCTTGAATTGGGACTTGAAGAGGGTGAATCGGTTATAAGATATTTTGGGGCAAAGAATAAACTGATAAGGAGGAATTTGAAATGAAAAAGATAAGGATAGATAAAATATTGAAAGATGGAAAAGCAATGTTCCTTGCTTATGATCATGGGCTTGAACATGGGCCTACTGATTTTGATGATACTGA
>Ga0315556_1002094_pt1 | contig 11563 bp, 7 predicted proteins | sample SalMarSW160310MG_FD_202112 | JGI IMG/M metagenome (GOLD analysis project Ga0315556, IMG submission 202112) | Salt marsh sediment microbial communities from the Plum Island Ecosystem LTER, Massachusetts, United States - Salt Marsh Sediment SW1603-10 ...
AGCGCGCGGGCAACATCGTCGCCAACGCCGAAACGGGCGAGAAAGCAAATCAGCTGTAAGCAGGCCGATCTCCTCCCTCCGACAGCGCCGCGGCTTGCCGCGGCGCTGTTTTCTTATGCGATCGCGACGAGCTCCAGCGGCGCGTCGACCCCCGCGACCTGCTGTGCGCCCGGAAGCACGCGGCTGCGCGCGTCCGCATAACCCTGCGCGCGTGCCGTGTCGAGTGCGAAGCGCGTGGTCAGCGCCCGAACACTTGCCTTGCGGGTATGCGCCTGCAGCTTCGCCGCGTGGTTCACGGGTTCGCCCAGCACGGCATATTCAAACTTGCCTTCCTCTCCGATGGTGCCGCAGATGACGGTCCCGACATCCAGCCCGATGCCCACCTCCGGCGCGCAGTCTCCCCGCGCGCAGCTATCGACGAGCCAGCGCCCGACCCCGTCCACCAGCGCTTCGGCACAGCGCAACGCATCGGCGGCATAGGTATCCGTGGGGCGCACTGCGCCGAAGGTGACCATGATGCCGTCGCCGAGGTAAGTAATGACGGCGCCGTGATGGCGCTGGATGATCGGCACTGCAAGGTGCTGGAACTCGCCTACCAGCGCAATGAGCTCCTTCGGCGCAAGGCTCGACGCGAGTCGGGTGAAGCCGCGCAGGTCGATGAACATGGCCGCTGCCTTTCGTGCCTCGCCCTGGCCTGGTTTCAGGAGCTCGTCGGCCCGGATCAGCTCCTCGGCGACTTCGGGCGAGAAGTAGCGCATCATTTGCGCCGTCGAGGCCTGCGTGGCGGCGGCCTGATCGAGCAACTGGCGGCTGCGCGAGACCGCGAGCGCAAGAAGCAGCGTAACAAGAAGCAGCGACACCATCTTGTCGACTTCTCCGCCGATGAGAATCGTCGCCGAAGTCATGTACTCGACGTAGTTGTGGGTAACGAGCTCCGCGCCGCCCGGCGCATAGAGCGCGTAGAGCAGCAGGGAAAGCCAACCGAGTACCGCAGTGCCTCCGGCGAGCAGCACATAGGCGGGCGAAAAGGAGAGCGTGCGCAGCGCGATGAAGATGAAAAAATAGGCGAAGGTCGGCGCCTTCAGGTAGAACGCCGCGGGTTGGCCGTACTCGACGTGGAAGCCCCAGATAGTGACCGTGAGCAGCGCCATGTCCGCGATCACTGAGGCCACGCGCAGCGACGGCGTGAACCGGCGGGCATAGGCGAGCCACAGCCGCAGCGCGGTAAAAGCAGCGTAGATGCCGATCGCCCAGGGCGCCGGACGGGAAATCAATTCGACCGGCGAGGTGCTCGGCGCGACGAAGTAGAGCGCCGCGAGGATGACGATGATTGCGGCCTGCACCCAGCCGGTGAGGATTTCGCTCCTTGCGCGTTCCGCCTCGATCACGCGCAGAACGCGCGCGGGCAGGCGCGGCTCGGACCGGGTGCCCGCAGAGGTACTGTCCGCTTCTGCCATGGTGGCGCCTTTCGATGAGACCCGCGTCGGTCGCTCGAGCACGTCCCAACCTTACGCGGACTCTGCCGCAAGACTGGGCGAAAAAGCCGGCTGGAACGACGGAATCTAGTCGAACACGCCGTTTGAAACGATGCTCAAACGGCTAGTGGCGGAGAGAGAGGGATTCGAACCCCCGGTACCCGATGGGTACAACAGATTTCGAGTCTGCCGCATTCGACCACTCTGCCATCTCTCCGCATCGCGATCGGCTCGACGCGAAGGGCGAATTCTATCAGGCTCGGCTGATCTTCTCTGCCCCGCCCAACTGCGGCTCCGGGGCTGCGAAGGCTTGCTTACCGAACCAGCGGCCCGTGGGCGCCCGGCAGGTCCACTCCTTGCAGCTCGCTCTCGCCGACCAGAATCTGCAGGTACTGCGCGAGCGCGCGTTCGATCGAGCGCTGCCGCAGCATCGCCGCGACGCGCTCGCGCACGGCGTCGAACAGAACCGTATGTCCCGCCACGCGGCGGGCGACCAGCACGACGTGAAAGCCGTAGCGGGTGTCGACCAGTTCGGGCAGCACGCCGAGCGCCTCTCCCGCGAAAAGCACGCGCTCGAACTCCGGCACGCTGTGGCCGCGCGCGAGCTGTCCCAGCGCGCCGCCGTGGGCCGCCGAGGGGCAGTTCGAATACTCGCGCGCCAGCTCGGCGAACCGCAGCGGCTCCCGGCGCGCGGCCTCGTGCACCTCCGCCGCCCGGGCGCGCAGCGCGCCCGGCGGAACGCGCGGCGTGAGCGCGAACAGGATATGGCTCGCCTCGACCAGCTCGCCTGCGCGGAACTGCGCCGGATGAAGTTCGTAGTAGCGCAGGCACTCCTCGTCGTTCGGCTCGGGCGTTCGCACCTCGAGCTCGAGCAGGCGCTCGATGACCTCGTCCTCGGCGCCCGCATCCGAGAAGCTCACCTCGTCGCGCGCACGGCCCTGCATCAGACCGCGCTCCGCCGCGCGCTCGAGCAGCCGCTCGCGCAGCGAGAGCGGGAGTCCGTTGACGACCGGCGCCGTCATCCGCCGCGGCTGCGCACGATCTGGTAGGCGCGGCCCAGGTAAGCGATCGAGCCGAAGCCGCTCCACACGTGCGCCAGGCGCGAGAACGGGAACAGCAGGAACAACGTCATGCCGAAAAACAGGTGGATCTTGAAGATCAGCGGCACGCCGGCGAGGTACGCCGCCGCCCCGCCGCGGAAGGTCACGATGTGCTGCGCCCAGTCCGCGAGCAGCAGCATCATGCTGCCGTCGAGGTGCTGCGCCGAGAAGGCGATCGAAACGAGTCCGAGCGAGACCGTAACCAGGATCCAGAGTAGGATCAGGATATCCATGCGCGTGCTGGTGGCGCGGATGCGCGCGATGGTCAAGCGCCGGTGCAGGAGCAGCAGCAGACCAATCAGTATCATCGCGCCCAAGACGCCGCCGGAGGTCATCGCCAGGAGCTGCTTCGCTCCGGGCGTGAGCCCCACGGCCGTGTACAGGCCGTGCGGCGTGAGCAATCCGAACATGTGCCCGAAGAACAGCAGCAGGATGCCAACGTGGAACAGGTTCGAGCCCCAGCGCAGCTGGCCGCGGCGCAGCAGCTGCGAGGAGTCGCTCTTCCAGGTGTATTGCTCCCGGTCGAAGCGCACCAGCGAGCCCAGCAGGAACACCGCGAGGCACACGTAGGGATAGATGCCGAACAGCGCCTGATTCAGAAAGTCGCTCATGAGGCGGCTCCTTTGCGATAAATGTGCACCGGGGCGACCTGGGGCGCGGCGCCGCCGAAGGTTACGGGCTGTTCCATCCAGCTGCGGTCGATCGCCTCGGGGGACTCCTCGTCCCCGGCCCGCGGCCGCGCGGCGCGCTCGACCCCGAGGCCGCGCTCGCCGGCGATTGCGAGCAGCGCGGCGAACACCGCACAATAGCGGCTGCCGCGCGCGGCCAACCTCTCGCCCAGCGCGCGCAGGATGTCCGCGGACTCGCCGAGCAGGCCGCGCGACTCGGGCGCCGGCAGCAGCGACGCGAACTCCAGGAAAGCGGGCAGGTAGTCCGGCAGCTCGTGCCCGCCCACTGCCAGGCCGCGCGTCCCGTACATGGTCGCGAGGTCGACCATCGCCTGGCCGCGGTCGCGCGATTCGCCGTGCACGTGCTCGAACAGGTGCAGCGACAGGGCGCGCGAGCGGTCAAACAGCGCCACGTAGCGCTCCTGCGACGCCGTCAGCGGCTCGCGCCCGAGCTCGTCGAGCAGGCCGTCCAGCTCGCCGCGCAGCGCGCGCGGCAGGACCCGCTCGGCTTCGAGCGCTGCGGAGAGCTCAGGCCGCGCCGCGAGCAGATCCGCCTCCGGGTACGCGAGCAGCGCGGCGCACACGCGCAGGGTCTTCATCGCCCGCCTCCGTTCGCCGCCGCCGCGGCGCGGATCGGGATCGTGCGCCGCTTCTTGCTGCCGAACAGGCTCGGCCGGCTCTCGCCGTCGGAGCAGCCGTTGCCGAACGAGAAGCCGCAGGAGCCGCGCAGGTCGTAGGCGTCCTCGGCGTATTCGCGATGCGTGGTGGGGATCACGAAGCGGTCTTCGTAGTTGGCGATCGCCATGATGCGGTACATGTCCTCGACCTGCGCGGCGCTCAGTCCCGTCTGCGCGAGCACCGCCGCGTTCTCGCTGCCTTCGACGTGGCGCGCGCGCATAAAGGCGCGCATCGCGAGCATGCGCTCGAGCGCGAGCTTGACCGGCGCCTCGTCGCCCGCGGTGAGCAGGTTGGCGAGGTACTTGAGCGGAATCCTGAGCTGGGAGACGTCGGGAATCTCGCCGTTCGCGCCCAGCGCGCCGCTGTTGGCGGCGGCGCTGATGGGCGAGAGCGGCGGCACGTACCACACCATGGGCAGGGTGCGGTACTCGGGGTGCAGCGGGAACGCCACTTTCCACTCCATCGCCATCTTGTACACCGGCGAGCGCTGCGCCCCTTCGATCCAGGCCTCGGGAACGCCGTCTCTGCGCGCCTGCTCGATCACCCCCGGGTCGAACGGATCGAGAAACACGCCGAGCTGCGCCTCGTACAGCGCCTGCGGGTCGGCCACGCTGGCGGCCTCGCCGATGCGGTCGGCGTCGTACAGCAGCACGCCGAGGTAGCGGATCCTGCCGACGCAGGTCTCGGAGCACACGGTCGGCTGGCCGACCTCGACGCGCGGGTAGCAGAAGATGCACTTCTCCGCCTTGCCGCTCGACCAGTTGTAGTAGATCTTCTTGTACGGACAGCCCGAGACGCACATGCGCCAGCCGCGGCACTTGTCCTGGTCGATCAGCACGATGCCGTCTTCCTCGCGCTTGTAGATCGAGCCCGAGGGGCACGACGCGACGCAGGTCGGGTTGAGGCAGTGTTCGCACAGCCGCGGCAGGTACATCATGAAGGTGCGCTCGAACTCGCCGTAGACCGCCTTCTCGATGTCGGCAAAGTTGTAGTCGGCGCTGCGCTTGGCGAACTCGCCGCCCAGGATCTCCTCCCAGTTCGGCCCCCACTCGATCTTCTGCATCCGCTCGCCGGTGATCAGCGAGCGCGGCCGCGCTACCGGCGCGGCGGAGGCGGCAGGCGCGTTGTGCAGGTGCTCGTAATCGAAGGTGAACGGCTCGTAGTAGTCGTCGATCTCGGGCAGGTGCGGATTGGCGAAGATCTTGGCCAGCAGCGCGAGCTTGCCGCCCTGCTTGGGGCGGATCCTGCCGTCGCCGCCGCGCTCCCAGCCGCCGCGCCACTTGTCCTGGTTCTCCCAGTCCTTAGGATAGCCGATGCCGGGCTTGGTCTCGACGTTGTTGAACCACGCGTACTCCATGCCCTCGCGGTTGGTCCAGACGTTCTTGCACGTCACCGAGCAGGTGTGACAGCCGATGCACTTGTCGAGATTCAGCACCATGCCGATCTGGGCGCGGATTTTCATGCCGCCACCTCCTTCGCCTCGCCGTCCATCCAGTCCACCTTCGCCATCTTGCGGACGATGATGAATTCGTCGCGATTCGCTCCCACCGTGCCGTAGTAGTTGAAGCCGTAGCTCTGCTGGGCGTAGCCGCCGATCATGTGCGTCGGCTTGGGGCAGGTGCGCGTCACAGAGTTGTGGATCCCGCCGCGCGTGCCCATGATCTCCGAACCCGGCGTGTTCACGATCTTCTCCTGCGCGTGGTACATCATCACCATGCCTTCCGGCACGCGCTGCGAGACGACCGCGCGCGCGGTGAGCGCACCGTTCAGGTTGTAGGCCTCGATCCAGTCGTTGTCCTCGATGGCTGCCTTTCTCGCGTCCACCTCGGAGATCCACACGATCGGCCCGCCGCGCGAGAGTGTCAGCATCAGCAGGTTGTCGGTGTAGGTCGAATGGATGCCCCACTTCTGGTGCGGTGTGATGAAGTTGAGCACCACCTCCGGATTACCGTTCGAGCGGCTGCCGAGCAGCGGCTTCACCGTCTTGGTGTCGACCGGCGGCCGGTAGCTGACGAAGCCTTCGCCGAAAGCGAGCATCCAGGGATGATCCTGGTACAGCTGCTGCCGCCCGGTGAGCGTGCGCCACGGGATGAGCTCGTGCACGTTGGTGTAGCACGCGTTGTAGGACACGTGCTCGGACTCCAGCCCCGACCAGGTCGGCGACGAGATGATCTTGCGCGGCTGCGCCTGGATGTCGCGGAAGCGGATCCTGTCATCCTCGCGCGGCTTCGCCAGGTGCGTGTGGTCGCGCCCCGTGACGGCCGACAGCGCCTGCCAGGCCTTGACCGCGACCTCGCCGTTGGTCTCCGGCGCCAGCGAAAGAATCACCTCGCAGGCATCGATATCCGTTTCGATTCTTGCCAGGCCCTGTGAACTCTCTCGATTGAGTTTCTTCAAAGAATTCACTTCGCTTTCGGTATTCCAGGCGATCCCCTTGCCGCCGTTGCCGACCTTCGCCATCAGCGGCCCGAGCGAGGTGAAGCGCGCGTACACGGCGGGGTAGTCGCGCTCGATCACCGCCACCGCCGGCATGGTCTTGCCGGGAACCGGCTCGCATTCGCCCTTTTTCCAGTCTTTCGGCTCGAACGGCTGCCCGAGCTCGCCGGGCGAATCGTGCATGAGCGGCGTCAGCACGACGTCCTTCTCCACGCCCAGCTGGCCGGCCGCCAGCTCGGAGAACTTCTTCGCGATGCCCTTGTAGATCTCCCAGTCGCTCTTCGACTGCCACACCGGATCCACCGCCTGCGACAGCGGGTGGATGAACGGGTGCATGTCTGAGGTGTTGAGGTCGTTCTTCTCGTACCAGGTCGCGGTCGGCAGCACCACGTCCGAGTACAGGCAGGTGGTCGACATGCGGAAGTCGAGCGTCACCAGCAGGTCGAGCTTGCCGTCGGAGACGTCCTCGCGCCACTCGACCTCGACCGGCTTTTCGCCCGCGCTCGCGCCGAGGTCTTTGCCCTGCACGCCGTTCTGCGCGCCGAGCAGGTGCTTGAGGAAGTACTCGTGGCCCTTGCCCGAGGAGCCGAGCAGGTTGGAGCGCCACACGAACAGGTTCCTCGGGAAGTTGTCGGGATGGTCCGGGTCCTCGCAGCTCATGCGCAGCTTGCCGCTCTTGAGCTCGCGCGCGACGTAGTCCTTCGGTTCGAGCCCGGCCGCCGCGGCGGCCTTGGCGATCGAGAGCGGGTTCGCCTGCAGCTGCGGCGCCGACGGGAGCCAGCCCATGCGCTCGGCGCGCACGTTGAAGTCGATCAGGCTGCCGCCGTAGCGCTGCGCGTCCGCGAGCGGCGAGAGGATCTCGGCCACCGAGAGCTTCTCGTAGCGCCACTGGTTGGTATGTGCGTAGAAGAACGACGTCGAGTTCATCTGACGCGGCGGGCGCGCCCAGTCGAGCGCGAAGGCGAGCGCAGTCCAGCCGGTCTGCGGCCTGAGCTTCTCCTGGCCGACGTAGTGCGCCCAGCCGCCGCCGGACTGCCCCACGCAGCCGCACATCACCAGCAGGTTGATGATGCCGCGGTAGTTCATGTCCATGTGGTACCAGTGGTTCAACCCCGCGCCGAGGATGACCATCGATTTGCCTTGCGTCTTGTCGGCGTTGTCGGCGAACTGGCGCGCGACGGCGATCACGTCGGCGCGTTTCACGCCGGTGATCGCCTCCTGCCAGGCGGGGGTATACGGCACGTCGTCGTCGTACGAGGCCGCGACGTTCGGCCCGCCCAGCCCGCGGTCGACGCCGTAGTTCGCGAACAGCAGGTCGTGCACCGTCGCAACCAGCACCTCGCCGTCGGCGAGCTTCACTCGCTTCGCAGGAAGCTTGCGTATGAGCACGTCGGGATGCGCGCTTGCCTGGAAGTGTTCGTGCAGCTGACCCCCGAAATACGGAAACGCGACGTCGACCACGTCGTCCTTGACCTCGAGCAGCGAGAGGCGCGGCCGAATCTCGGACCCGGCGCCGTTCTTCTCTTCGAGGTTCCATTTCCCCTTCTCGCCCCAGCGGAATCCGATCGATCCCAGCGGCACTGCGAGCGCGCCGCTCGCTTCGTCGTAGCAGACGGTCTTCCAATCGGGGTTGTTGGCTTCGCCCAGCTTGTCGGCGAAATCCGAGCAGCGCACGAAGCGCTCGGGCACGTAGTGCTCGCCCTGCTTCACCAGCCGCACCAGCATCGGCAGGTCGGTGTAGCGCCGTGCGTAGTCGCGAAAGTACGCGCTCGGGCGCTCCAGGTGGAACTCCCTGAGGATCACGTGGCCCATCGCCATCGCAAGCGCGGCGTCGGTCCCCTGCTTGGGGTGCAGCCACAGGTCGCCGAACTTCGCCCCCTCGGCGTAGTCCGGGAAGATCGAGACGATCTTGGTGCCCTTGTAGCGCGCCTCGGTCATGAAGTGGGCGTCCGGCGTGCGCGTCTGCGGCACGTTCGAGCCCCACATGACGATGAAGGTCGAGTTGTACCAGTCGGCCGACTCGGGCACGTCGGTCTGCTCGCCCCAGGTCATCGGCGAGGCGGGCGGCAGGTCGCAGTACCAGTCGTAAAAGCTCATGCACACGCCGCCGATCAGCGACAGATAGCGGCTGCCGGCGGCATAGGACACCATCGACATGGCCGGGATCGGCGAGAAGCCGATCACGCGGTCGGGACCGTATTTCTTGACCGTGTAAACGTTCGCCGCGGCGACGATCTCGTTCACTTCCTCCCACGTGGCGCGCAGGAAGCCGCCCAGCCCGCGCTGGCGCTTGTAGGCACCGTCGCCTTGCACGATGGACTTCCACGCCTCGAGCGGGTCGCGGCTCTTTCTGAGCTCCCGCCACGACTGCAGCAGCGCACTGCGCACCATCGGGTACTTGAGGCGGTTGCCGCTGTACAGGTACCAGGAATAGGACGCGCCGCGCGAGCAGCCGCGCGGCTCGTGGTTCGGCATGTCGGGCCGCGTGCGCGGGTAATCCGTCTGCTGGGTCTCCCAGGTGACGATGCCGCCCTTGACGTAGATCTTCCAGGAGCAAGATCCGGTGCAGTTGGTGCCGTGGGTGGAGCGCACGATCTTGTCGTGGCTCCAGCGCTGGCGGTAGGCGTCCTCCCAGCTGCGGTCCTCGCGGCGCACCTCACCGTGGCCGTCGGCGAACTTCTCGGTCGAAGCGGTGAGGAACTTCAGGCGGTCGAGAAAATGGCTCATCAGGGTATCCTCAGCAGGGCATTTCCGCGCCCTTGCGGCTGTAGTACCACCAGGTCACGGCGATGCAGGTCAGGTAGAACGCGATAAAGACGTAGAGCGCGGCTTCCGGCCCGCCGGTGATCGAGATCGAGGTGCCGTAGCTCTTCGGGATGAAGAAGCCACCGTAGGCAGCGAACGCCGAGGTGAAGCCCAGCACCGCGGCGGCTTCCTTGTTGGCGTCCTTGACCGCCTGCTCCTCGGCTGCGGCGCCCTTGCCGGCCGCATCGCGCATGCGCTCGGTGAGGAAGATCACCGGGATCATGCGAAAGGTCGAGCCGTTGCCGATACCCGTGGTGAGAAAGAGCACCAGGAAGCAGACGAAGAAACCGGCGAAGCTTCCGCCCGAGCCGCCCGAGGGCAGGAACCAGAGCACGCCCGCCACCGCGAGCGCCATCACCAGGAAGTTCCAGAACGTCACAACCGCGCCACCCAGCCGATCGGCGAGCCAGCCGCCGAACGGCCGCACCGCCGCGCCGATCAGGGGACCAACCCACGCGTATTGCAGCGCGTTGACGGCGGCGAACTGGGACCTGATGAGCAGCGGGAAGCCCGCGGCGTAGCCGATGAACGAGCCGAAGGTCCCGAGGTAGAGCCAGCACATCAGCCAGTTGTGCTTGCGCTTGAAGATCACCGCCTGGTCGCGGACGGAGGCCTTGGCGTCGGCGATGTCGTTCATGCCGAGCCAGGCCGCGATGGTGAAGATGACGATGAACGGCACCCAGACGAAGGCTGCGTTCTGCGCCCAGATCTGGACCGTCTGCCCGGCGGCGTTGACGATAGTCTGCGGGCCGCCGGCGAAGGGACCGTAGACGCCCGCGGCAACGACCAGCGGCGCGAGGAACTGCACCCCCGACACGCCTAGGTTGCCCAGCCCCGCGTTCACGCCGAGCGCCGAGCCTTTCTGCTCCTTGGGGAAGAAGAAGTTGATGTTCGCCATGCTCGAGGCGAAGTTGCCGCCGCCGAAGCCGCACAGCAGCGCCAGCACGAGCAGCGTGCCGTAGCTGGTGTGCGGGTCCTGGATCGCGATGCCGATGCCGATCGCGGGTATCAGCAGCGACGCGGTCGAGATCGCGGTCCAGCGCCGGCCGCCGAACACCGGCACCATGAAGGAGTAGAAGATGCGCAGCGTCGCGCCCGAAAGCCCGGGCGCGGCCGCGAGCCAGAACAGCTCGTTGGGCGTGAATTTGAAGCCGAGAGCCGGCAGGTCGACCGCGACCACGCTCCAGAGCTGCCAGACAGCGAAGGCGAGGAACAGCGACGGCACCGAGATCCAGAGGTTGATGGTGGCGATGGCTTTGCCCTGCTGCTGCCAGAACGCCTTGTCTTCCGGCGTCCAGACGGCGAGGGTCTTGCCGAGGTGCTTGGTGACGTGGGTTGAGCTGGCCATGGCGGCTCCTCAGTTCAGTTACTCACAGTAGATCTCGGATTCCGTGCGCCGGTACCAGTACCAAGTGCCGAGCACGCAGCTCAGGTAGAAAGCGATGAACACGTACCACGCGGCGTGCGGGCTGCCGCTCGCCTGGAGCGCGATGCCGACCACCACCGGGATAAAGAACAGCCCGAACGCGGCGATCGCCGCCGTGAAGCCGAGCGCGACCGAGGCCTCGATCTCGCCCTCGCGCTTGGCTCGCGCCAGGGCCTCAGCGTCGCCGCCCCGCGCGCGCTGCGCGTGGAGCTTGTGGAACACCGTCGGCACCATGCGGAACACCGATCCGTTGCCGATGCCGGTAGCGAGGAACAGCACCAGGAACGCCGCGTAGAACCGGCCCGCGGATCCCGGGTCCGAGGCACCGGGCAGGAAGGCGAGCACCGCCACCGAGGCGAGGAACATGACGACGAAATTCCACAGTGTCACGCGCCCGCCGCCGACGCGGTCCGAGATCCAGCCGCCCAGCGGCCGGATGAGCGCGCCCACCAACGGGCCGACGAACGCGTACTTGAGCAGCCCGGAATCCGGGAACTGCGTGGCGAGCAGGGTCGGAAACGCGGCGGCGAAGCCGATGAACGAGCCGAACGTGCCGCCGTAGAGCCAGCCGAGCATCCAGGAGTGCTTGCGCCGGAAGATCGCCGCTTGCTCGCGGAAGGTCGCGCGCACACCGCGGATGTTGTGCATGCCGAGCCACGCGGCGAGCGTCGCAAGCAGGATGAACGGCACCCAGATGTAGCCCGCATTCTGCAGCCAGACATGGCTGATCGCCGGGTCGCCGTAGCTCTGCGGGCTGCCGCCCATGAAGGCGAGCGCGCCGCCGTAGATGCTGACCGGGACCACGGCCTGCATCACGCCGACGCCGAGGTTGCCCGCGCCCGCGTTCCAGCCGAGCGCCGAGCCCTGCATACGCTTGGGGAAGAAGAAGCTGATGTTCGCCATGCTCGCCGAGAAGTTGCCGCCACCCAGGCCGCAAAGCAGCGCGATGGCCACGAACACGACGTAGTTAGTGCT
>Ga0315556_1002096_pt1 | contig 11561 bp, 10 predicted proteins | sample SalMarSW160310MG_FD_202112 | JGI IMG/M metagenome (GOLD analysis project Ga0315556, IMG submission 202112) | Salt marsh sediment microbial communities from the Plum Island Ecosystem LTER, Massachusetts, United States - Salt Marsh Sediment SW1603-10 ...
AAAAGAAAAATTTGTAACAGAACCGCTTCCGAAAATAAATCCAACCGCAATTACCCCGAATATTCCTATCAATTTAAGAACGGTAAATACATCGCTGAAAATGCTCCCGGATTTTACACCCATAACATTAATTACTGTAAGAATAAAAATTCCGCATACGGCTGTAAGTTTTAGAGCAACAGGACTCATTGGAAAGAAATAGGCGAGATAAGTTGTAAAAGCTACAGAGAGTGCTGCAATACCACCAGTATTAACCACAAGAAAATAAGCCCAGCCGTAAAGAAATCCGACAGGCTTACCGTAACTTTCTGATAAAAATACATAAACCCCTCCTGCCTTTGGCATTAAGGCTCCCAGTTCTGCAAAAGTTAAAGCACCGCAAAGAATTAATATTCCGCCTCCCAGCCAAACCAATAAAATTAAAGCAGGGGAGTAAATTGAATTTGCTATAATTGCGGGAGTTAAAAAAATACCGGAGCCAATTGTTGAGCCAATTGCGATCATTATAAGATCAAAACGGGAGAGTGCTTTCTTTAGTTCAGCCAATAAAGTCTCTCTTTTTTTTGTTTAATATATTAAAATTTAAGTGAAGTCTGAAAATATTTGTTCTGACTTATAGAACTTATTCATCATAATTTTCGTTGAAGTTTATGATAATATCTTTAAATTCTTTTTTATCAAAGCCGCATTTTCACAAATAATAATTATACTATTTATTTAGAAGAGGATTATATGTTCACGGGAATAAAAAATAATTTGTTTAAAATCATTTCCCTGTTAGTGCTGATTTTATTACTATCAGCAGGTGAAAGCTTTTCACAAGTAATTGACACTTCACTTATTAATGGATTAAAGTATAGAAATATCGGCCCGTTCAGGGGAGGAAGAGCGGATGCCGTAACTGGCGTACCCGGTAACAGAATGTTGTATTACTTTGGTGCCACCGGTGGTGGTGTGTGGAAAACTGAAGACGCGGGACAAACCTGGGAAAATATTTCCGACGGTTTTTTCGGGGGATCAATAGGCGCGGTTGCTCTAAGTGAATGGGATCCGAATGTAATTTATGTAGGAACAGGAGAAGAAACATTACGAGGCAATGTTTCGAGCGGAAATGGAATATGGAAGTCTGTTGATGCTGGACAAACCTGGCATCACATAGGACTGGAGGATACCAGGCATATTACCAGGATAAGAATCGATCCGAAAAATCCTGATATAGTTTACGTTGCAGCAATCGGACATTTATACGGACCGAATGCCCAGAGAGGAATTTTTAAAAGCACGGATGGAGGTCGGACCTGGAAAAATGTTTTATTCGTTAATAATGAAGTCGGCGCTGCAGATCTTGTTATGGATCCTGTCAATTCAAGAATTCTATATGCAAGTACGTGGCGGGTGAAGCGAACTCCCTACAGTTTTGAAAGCGGCGGGCAGGGTTCCGGTTTGTGGAAATCAACAGACAGCGGCAATAGCTGGAAAGAAATTACAAGCAACAAAGGCTTGCCTGAAAGCACGATCGGTATAATCGGTATTGCAGTTTCAACCGCCAATCATAACAGGGTTTGGGCCTTGGTAGAAGCACATGGCGGAGGATTGTTCCGTTCAGAAAATGCGGGGGAGACCTGGCACAAAATAAATGATGAACATAAAATAACACAACGGGCGTGGTATTTTTCGAGAATTTATGCCGATCCCAAAAACGAAGACGTGGTATATGCTTTAAATGTTGAATTCTGGAAATCAAAAGATGGTGGAAAGACTTTTGAAGACATCAGGACGCCACACGGTGACCATCACGATTTATGGATTAACCCGGATCAGCCGGAAGATATGATTATTGCCGATGACGGCGGGGCGCAGATTACTGTAAATGGTGGCGAAAGCTGGAGTACATATCATAATCAGCCAACAGCACAGTTTTACAGAGTAGCAGTTGATGATCATTTTCCTTACAGAATTTACGGGGCTCAGCAGGATAATTCTGCGATAAGAATTGCAAGCAGAACAGACGGCGGAAGAATTGGTGAAAGTGATTGGGAATCAACAGCAGGTGGAGAAAGCGGATGGATTGTTCCTGATCCTAAAGATAACGAGATAGTTTACGGAGGTTCTTACGACGGATTAATTATCAAACGTAATCATAAAACAAATGAATCGAGATCAGTGGATGTTTGGCCGGATAATACAATGGGCTGGGCAGCAAAAGATATTAAATACAGGTTCCAGTGGAATTTTCCGCTGATGTTTTCCATTCACGATAAAAATACTTTGTACGCAGCAGCCAATGTTTTATTCAAAACTACAAACGGCGGACAAAACTGGGAAAAAATCAGTCCCGATCTTACAAGAGATGACACAACAAAACTCGGTTCCTCGGGCGGACCTATAACAAAAGACAATACAAGTGTTGAATATTACTCAACAATATTCACCCTTGCGGAAAGCCCGATGAAAGCCGGAATAATCTGGACGGGATCTGATGATGGATTAATCTATTTGACGAGAGATAATGGAAAAACCTGGGAAAATGTTACCCCACCTAAAGATGTTTTACCGGAATGGGCACAGATTAATAGTATTGAAGCCGACCGGTTTAATGAAGGTGGACTTTACGTAGCGGCAACAAAATATAAATCGGATGATTTTCTTCCTTATCTTTTAAAGACAACAGATTATGGTAAGACCTGGGAGAAAATAACAGATGGAATCCCTGCAAATCATTTTACGCGGGTAATTAGGGAAGACCCGGAAAGAAAAGGCTTGTTGTACGCAGGTACAGAAGAAGGAATGTACATTTCATTTAATGATGGTGAACACTGGGAGCCATTCCAGTTGAATCTGCCGAAAGTGCCTATCGCAGATTTGATTATAAAAAATAATGATCTGGTTGTTGCAACGCAGGGAAGAGGTTTCTGGATTCTCGATGATCTTAATCCATTACACCAGGTTTCCCAAAAGGTTCAGGAAAGTAATTACTGGCTCTATAATCCTCAACCAGCTTACCGGATGGGTGGAGGCTCATACGGTAAATCTTTAACTGCCGGTCAGAATGCTCCAAATGGAACGATGCTCCATTATTACTTTAAATCCTTACCCGATAGTAATTCAGTTAAATTGAAGATCCTTGATTCAGCAGGTAAGGTGATAGAAACATTTTCGCCCGGTGCAAAAAAGAAAAACAGGCAAATGAGTTTTGAAAAAGGATTAAATACATTCGTCTGGAATATGTATTACCCGGATGCTGAAAAATTTCCCGGTTTAATTCTCTGGTTCGGAGGAACTCGCGGACCTAAAGCTGTTCCCGGAAAATACAAGGCGAGATTAATAGTTGATAAAGATTCAGTAACCGTTCCCTTTGAAATTCTAAAAGACCCGCGTTCTTCTGCCACAAAGGAAGATATGCAGGCACAATTTGATTTTATCAAATCAATAAGGGACAAACTTACTGAAGTGCACCGGGGAATTAAAAATATTCGTGAAGCCAGAAAACAAATCAAAGAAATAAAAGACAGGATTAAAGACATTTCCGGTTGCGAAAAAATAAAAAGTTTTGCTGATTCACTTTTGGCTTCTATGAAAACTATTGAGGAAAGACTTTACCAGACAAAAAATCAGAGTGATGAAGATCCGCTGAATTTTCCTGTAAGGCTTAATAACAGGCTGAGTGTTGTCTCGAGTATGAGCTCAATCGGTGATATCAGACCCACCAACCAGGCAATAGAAGTAAAAAGGGAAGTGACAAAACTTATAGATGATCAGCTTGATAAACTTAAGTTAATTTTTGAAAAAGAATTGCCTGACTTTAACAAGCTTGTTCACGAAAAAAATGTACCTGCTGTTTACCTGAAAAAAAGAAGAACAGCAGAATAGAAATAGCATAAATATTTCTTTATCTACTTATAAGCCCGGTTTACCGGGCTTATTTGCTATACATTAAAAATGATCTTGATTTAGTGGAAAATTCTGACGATTCTATCTCAGACTTTAAAAAGTGTTTCCAGGAGGGAATATGCAACATCTTGAGATTGACATGTCGTCCGATGAAATGAAAATTTTATCCTCCTCAATTGATAAATATCTTTCTGAATTAAGAATGGAAATTGCAGACACGGACCGGGAGGAATTCAGGGAGAAGCTTCGGATAGAAAAAAGAATTTTGTACAAGTTTCTGGAAAAGCTGGAAGAATGTAACGAAATTTCCTGTTGATTTTCCTACAGAATTTTATGTCCATTTTCTTTATTAGTATATTTGAAAATACTTTGATGTTTATTTTCCAATTTTTGGTAAGGATTGATTATGAATAATATACTTGTACTTGGTGCCGGTATGGTTGGTAGTGCGATTGTGAAGGACCTGGCAAAAGATAATAATGTTTCTGTTATTGACATAAATGAAGAAAATCTAAATAAATTTTCCGATTTAAATTCAATTACAACAATCAAAGGCGATGTATCGGATAATGAGACAATCAAAAATAATTGTGAAAATCCAGATCTCGTAATAAATGCAGTCCCCGGTTTTATGGGCTTTAGTACTTTACAAAAAATAATTGAATGCGGAAAAGATGTTGTTGATATTTCTTTTTTTGATGAAGACCCATTTAAATTGGATGAAGCAGCTAAAAAGAAAAATATAACAGCGGTAGTTGATTGTGGTGTAGCTCCGGGACTTAGTAATATAATTTTGGGTTATCATAATTCACAAATGAAAATTTCATCTTTCGAATGCATGGTTGGCGGGTTGCCATTTAAACGAGAATGGCCGTATCAATATAAAGCACCGTTTTCTCCGATTGATGTTATTGAAGAATATACCCGTCCAGCAAGAATTATTGAAAACGGAAAAGTAGTAACTAAACCAGCGCTTTCAGATCTTGAACTTGTAAATATTGATTCTGCCGGTACACTGGAATCTTTTAATACAGACGGCCTGCGTACACTCATTAAGACTATGAATATTCCTGATATGAAAGAAAAAACTCTCAGGTACCCGGGGCATACTGAATATATGAAAGTATTGAGAGAAAGCGGATTTTTTAACAAGGAAAAAACAGATGTTAATGGAATAAAAATTTCGCCGCTTGAACTTACAACAGAATTACTTTTTCCAATGTGGAAACTTGAACCTGATGAAAAGGAGTTTACTGTCTTGAAAATGATTATAAAAGGGGGAAAAAATGGTGAAGAAATCAAGATTGTTTATAGCATGTTCGACGAATATGATTCGAAATCAGGCATTTCTTCTATGGCAAGAACAACCGGCTATACCTGTACTGCTGTTGCCAGGCTTCTGATTGGTAAAAAATTCAACAGAAAAGGAATTTGTCCACCTGAATTTATAGGCGAAACAAAAGATTGTTTGAATTTTGTAACTGAAGAGTTAAAAAAGAGGGGAATAATTTATAATATTAGTTAAAATACGGGAACTTTCCAATTAGGTATTCTGTTTAGAAGTTCAATCAGCTATATTGTGGACTATTCTTACAGTGCGAAAATTGTTATTGTATATAGTTGAAAACATATATATCTTTAATTACTCAGTTTCAGGGTCCTCCCCTGCTCTGAAACATCAAATGAGTAAAACCCTCTGCCGCACGGCAAGAGGGTTTTTTATTTTAAAATTTTATGTGCCGGACCAGGCAATTGTTACTAAGCGAGTTAACAGATTATTGTTAACATTATCACAACTAATAATCATATTAATTCTAACAGAATGCAGAAACGGAGCTGATTCCCAGAGAACTTGTAAAACGCAGAATGTGAAAACAGTTTACCACGCTTTGCGGGGCGGTCAGTTTAAAACGCTTGTTAGCTGCTTAACTTTTAACTATGTCTTAATTTAATTTATGAAATCGTTTTTTACGAATATTCTTTTTCTTTTAATATTTCTTGAACTTTATCCGAATCGGCAACTGTAAAACCAGTTCTGATTTTTTGGTTTTTATAAGTAATTAAAAATATTTCCTTTCTGATCGGTCTAAACAAATCAATCGGAAACCAAACTGCTAAACTTCCTGTACCCCAGATTCTCCATTTACCATTTATCAAAGTCGGTTCTTTAGTTTCTATTGTTACTATATTAGTAAATAAAATCTTTTTTGATATAAATGGAAAATAATAATGTTTAAGTATAATTGAATTACTTCTTATTTCAATCAAATTGTCTTGATATAGCATTTCCTCTTTCATCAATATTCCCGGATAAGTTTTTTTGTTAATGTATATTCAATTTTCTTCTTTGCCCCCTTTTACGAGAAGCCAAATCGCGAACGACATTTCTCCAACAATACTGGGAATTGCGACTAATGCTAAAAATATAGAACTATATACTTCATAATCTGGTAACATAAAATGCGCGCCTGTGTCAATCATATACATCACGCCTGCAATAACAAGAAAAAGTGCGATCACTTTTGGCTTTCCGATTATTTTTGCAAGTAGAACAAGATGAATTCCAAAAAAGAAAAGTGCGATAAGCCATATAGTGTTGAAAATCTCCAATTGTTTGAGGATTTCTTGACTAGTAGTTGATACCAACGCAAATGGAAGTGCAAATATTGCTACTCCCATAATTGCAGCGTGCATCATTCTGAAGAGTGTACTTAGACCTGATAAATTGTGTCTTTTATATAATTCATATAAAGCCCACGCAACAACAACGTCAAAAACAACAGTTATTATAAATGCCAATATTCCAAATCTTACCATCATATGATTCTGTTGGATGGTATTTAAAGGGCTTTTGTGAATGGAATCAAGAACAAAAAAATTAGCGAATATAGCAGCAAAGAAAATAATAAAATAGCTGACACCTGCTATTAATGAGAGTTTTCTTGACTTCATCATTTCTCCAAATTCAATAAATATAAATATCTCCTATCTGCCTTTTTACAGCATTACGCCTAACGCACCTGCCCCGCCAACGGCGGGAAAACATAAATGCCAAAAACTTAAAATAATCCCTCACCGATAAGGCGGTCGCGTTGAGTTTACCTGCCGCAGGCTGGCCGCTGGTTAGCTGTTGTTTTAATATGCTGCATTATAATTAATGTCAATCTGCCTTTTAGTTACTTTGTTTTCATTTACTTCTGCTGACATTAAATATCCATCGTTATCACCTTCATTTGCGAAGAAGAGAGAATCTTCTTTTACAAAGAAACTATATTTCCCGACAGGTAAAGCAATTTGAAAAAAACCATCTTTATCTGAATTTATTTTAGTTATAAAATTTGAATGTATGCTTCTTAAAAAAGTATAATTTATACTATCTCTTTCGACGGAATCTAATCGAGTAGCTTCATAAACATAAATTTCTCTAATTACAGGTGTAATTTTCCCATTTGAAGAATTATCTGTTGTAGGCATAAAATTTCCTTCCCAGAACCATACATTGCCCCAAACACCTTGCGAGATGGTTACTTTATAAGAATTATCTGGCGGATAAATAACCCCAACAGAGTTGTCGCTACATGAATAGAGAATTAATGAAAGGGAAATTAAAAATAAAACTTTATTCATTTGATTTAATTTCAAAATCTCACCTATTTGTAAAACAGCTAACGGTGTTGCCGATAAGCGGCGCCCCAGAACAAGAATTCCACTTAAAAAACAACTGCCAAATATTTAGCAAACTGTGCTTAACTTTCATTGTAAGTGCAGTTTGCAAAAATGTTATTTAATAGAACTACCTTTAACAATTTAGCCGAAACGAAACGACCAGCTCTAAAATTTATAAAATGCCGAATGCGAAAACGGCGTCCGCTTGATTGGCTTGTTAGGCATTCTTATATATTTAAATTTAAACCTAAATTTAATGCGGTATATGTTCCCTGATTACTAAAAAAGCTATAGTATCTTGAATTTATTTGACTATTTAACTTAAATGATATTAACACATTCAAATTGCTAGTTATGGGATGGGATAATCCTACGCCAACTCCAACTCCAAATAAATTCTCACTCCTTTTTTCCTTTGTGTTTAAGTCTGTTTTATAGTCCAAAATTACTCCAGTTCCTGGGTCTACTTCTTTTATAAATCCATAAGCATTATAGCTTAAATATGAATACCCTGCTTCGATTGTTGTAAAAAATGTAAACAATTTATTTGTATGCATATTTATTCGGCTTCCAATGTATAAAGGTATTAAAATATGCTTATCTGCTATATATGTTCTAAAATGGTGTAATGCTGAACTTCCCCATGAAAACTGGGCATCATACTTATCCCAATTTGAATATCCGGAATATATGTAAAACTGAATATTACTATTAATGGAATAATTATATTGAATAGAAGTACTTAATCCTTTTGAAGAACTCCTTGGAATGATGATACCTCCATTAATTTGAATAGAATTATTACTCTGAGCAAAAATAATACTAGAAAAAATAAGTATTATGAAAATTGCAGAAACAAAAAATGATTTAAACATTTTACCACCCTTTCTTATTTATGAATATTTATAAATTAGCTGAAAGAAAGGTATCAGTAATTCATACGCTCTCCTTTGTTACTTTTTAATGCCTAACTATACTTATACTGCACGTGAATTAGTTAAATTTCACGTATATATGCACATCCCTGCATATCTATGTTCCAATACTTTATAATAGCATTAAAAAATAAACATTTTAAAAATATCCTGTGCATATCTATGTTCCTGTAAATTTCAGTCTAACGGACTTCTAACTCCGATTCCTCTATTTAATAGTTCAGCTCGCGGCATTTCCCCCGCCCCTGTTTTTGCAAATTCTTAGTAATGTGGCTTAAATGCAAGAATTTTCTGAAACGATTTATTTAAAGGTATGGTTGGTTGAGTTAACGGTCAAATATTCCCCTTTTGAGACGGTTGAACATTTAGCCCGTAGTATGCGGGGCCTTCGCTCTCCGGCAGCTGCCGGATACCTTGTCACAAAGTTATCCCTATGGGAGAATGAACACTTAAAACAATGCCTTAATTAAAAACCAAACATTTAAAACAAATCTGTAATACTTCTTTAATAAACCAGGCTGATTACTAAACACATTCTTTCATTTAATCAATTTTTAACAAATTTAATTTCTGTATATGGCAGTTTTTCCAATAATACAATCATTTTTTCAAAAGGATATTGTATGTGGCCTTCAATCCTCGTTGAGGCTGAAATCCACTTAGGGTTCTTTATTGATGAAGGGGCATCTAATATCCATTCGCCTTTACTACTCAATTCCGAATATTGACCATTATTTGAAATTCTAATATTTAATCTCATAATCATATGATTATCAATATATTTCGGATCAGTTGATATATACGCTATTTGTTTATCTGAATTATAAATTCTGTAACCTTGATCTAAAAGTAAGTCTGTTGCTAATTTATAGACACTATCTTTCGGGATATTAAATACCATGTCAACCTGATTTGCACCATGAGGTATTTGTTTAAGAGTTTCCTCCGGAAGTAAACTATTATAGTAGCAGCCTGCAGTTAATAAAGCAATTATGGATAACAAAAAATATTTCAATGGTTCCTCCATAAAATAATTGTAAACAGTGTATAGCGGGTTAATTAATTATTTAAGATTCACTTTGTTAATCTTGTTAAATATCAGAACGATTATTTTTACCTTTACGAAATAATAATTTGTTCGGTCAATTAACGTGCCTTGCATTAATTTTAATTAATGGCCGAAAACAGAATCTTAATCTTTCATATACTGTATACAATAAAAATAATTATGTATAATTTTATGGACAGGTTATAAGAGAGGATTCATTTAAAAATATCGCAACTATCGGAACACTCCTGTTTTATTTAACCGGATAAACCCTATAAGCGGTATGGCTGCCTGTCCGGTTAACCTTTGCAATATAGAAAAGGCTATCAGTTTATAATTCAATGAACTTTTTTATGATAATTATCTAATTAAATAAATACGCCCTATTGCCTGCCCGCCGCAGGAGGGACTTTTTACTTCTTTAAGCGGTTATATGCATTTTAGTTTTTCTAACTAACAGCAAAACTTATAATATTGTTAGTGAGGACCCGGAAGATTAATTACGCCAAGTTGTTGCCACATACCTAACATATTAAGTTCCTCCCAAGCTTCAGATATTTTACTTTCTACAAAACGATATATTGTAATTCCCGATATTTTTATTGGCTTACCAGTAGGAGCAAGTCCCGGTAAATCCCCAGAATGAGTAGCCGATGCAGTCCAGCGACCTACAACAGTATCTTCTGTAACAATCAAATCTTCATAAATAACGTGGGAGTCAGGAAAAGCTGACCGGTACATTGTAATTGTTCTCTTCCAATCTTCCCGGGTTCCTTTCCCGTTTGGCATATGTGGGCCATAGTAGTTAGCATCCTCAAGCATAATATCATCGGCGGCATCTATATTACCTCGGTTCCATAAATCATTTGCTATACGGACAACAAGTTTTACTTTTTCATCTTTGTCCATAATCATTCTCCTAAATTATGGTTTAATAGTTTTATTTTATTAAAGAATAAAAAGTATCAAAATTTTTCCTACAACTCCCACATTGATATTTGACGTATAACGATGTTGTGCCTAAGCCAAAGCCTGGAGCAAGGATGCTAAATTTATTAAACAACTTTTTAATTAGAACAAACTTATATTTACAAACTACACCAGACAACAAAGCCGAAACGGAAATACAAACTTTTAAATAACACAGATGCCGAATGCGAAAAGGCTTTCGGTTTGAGGCACAGGTTATATGCGTTTTTTATTTTATGTTAATTCCAATGTATTTCTGCTTTACCCTTTTAAATTTCTGTTTCTCTTCAAATCTTAGTAATTCAATGGTCCTTTTCTGAATCTTTAGTCGGAATAACTCCCAGCTGCTTGAGAAATGTATAGCCATCATAATAGTCAGTCCATCGAATAATTTTTCCTTCTCTTATTATAGCGATCGAAGCTCCCCGAACTGAAAATGACTTTCCTGTTGCAGGGATACCGCCTAGGTTCCCAGTTTGTGTCCCTTTCATAATCCATTGACAAGCTACCTTATTTCCTGATGAAAACCATTTTAGTAATTTTATGTTGAAATCAGGTATAGCAGTAGTCGTTTCCTTCAACAATTTTTTAATGTTGTCTCTACCATTAACTACCGTATTGCCGGCAATATCTTCATAAACGCCATCTTCAGCAAAAATAGAATCAATCGTATTTGGATTATTTTTAGACCAGGCATCAAACATTTGGTTCATTAAATGTTCAATAGTTGAATCTGTTTTGGGATGCTGTGCAAAGACAGATGAGTTCATTAATAAAAATATACAAATGGAGACTATCACATTAGAAAGAATTTTGAATGAATTCATATAACACCTCTGAATTTTTTTGATAGCATATAACGGCGTTGCAAATAACCGGTTTACCTACCGAAGGCAGGCGCCCCAAAACAACAATATCGAATAAAACTAAAACGCCAAGAATTATGCAACCGGGTTGTAACTTTCCACTCACAAGCCGGTTGCTGCAACATTTTTTTATTTAATCAAGTTGAACAATTTTGTTTATTTAACATTAATTTTTTCTTTGTTGTC